>ERZ772957.32-NODE-32-length-118724-cov-5.479308_pt1 | contig 118724 bp, 85 predicted proteins | sample MGYA00580682_ERZ772957 | MGnify/ENA primary metagenome ERZ772957 (study PRJEB29015, sample SAMEA2737921) | human oral metagenome | biome: human oral; feature: human-associated habitat; material: dental | place: China | collected 2025 ... | reverse complement strand
CGTACCTATTCATCCGACTGGTACGGCTCTGCATAATCAATAAAAAGATGTACTATTGGCAAAAGAAGGATTTAGTCGTACATTCTCTCAAGAAAGGGTTCAATGTCATCGCTCGCAGGAGGGAAAGGAAGTTCATGGTTAGTCTGCGGCTTCGTATCCTTTGTTTCTGTCTCTCCAGACGTCACCAGAGTTTCTTTATCTTCCGGTACATATGCTCTACGAAAATCAATATTGTACAATTCTGTGAACTTATCGTAGTCAATAATGATAGCACTGGTGGAAGTACTTCTCTGCTTCCGTACTTTCACCATCGTTCCATAGCCATCGTTTTTTGGTTCGTCCACTGTCTCCTCCCACGTAAAACGTCGCGAAGGAACTGTACCGACATAGCTTGAGTGGCTGCGCAGGTTCTGTTCTAAAGTTGAAAGTGTGCTACCTTCACTGTTGTAACCACTCCGGTCGAAAATACTAAAAACCGCACTAAGGCGTAAAAACATGATATTCGTGCCTGGTTCAAAGGTAAAGGTATGAGAGTCACCACGAGCATCTTTTCCCGTGACTTTCTTTGGTTGCTCAATAAGGAACTCCCTTCCCTCGATGATTTGTTTAGTATCAACCATATTATTGACTGCAGTGAAGAACATTGCGAGTTTATCTGTACTGCGAATGAGTGAGAGTTGGAATTTTATCTTTTCCTGAGCGATTTTAAAGAAATCCTCGTATGAGAATGGAAGCTGAAGGTTTGAGTACTGCTCAATCAGTTTCACAGTTCCTAAAAAGAGCGCAGCAGTTTTCATCAAACGATCCATCTCACCGGAGTTGATGACATCTTGCTTAAGTTCATTGTACGCTTCCTGTTTGAGTTGTCGAAAATGATCCATAAACAAGGGGCGCAACTCGAGTATCTGCAGCAGCACATTTGATAGTCCAACCTTATTCTGATCCTCTATGGTTTTTAGTTCCTCAAAGATACGCACCTCTTCCGGTGTACGATTGCGCGGTTTTGGAACTTCGCAGACAATGACGCGGCTCATCAAGGCATTGTCATCGCGCTGTGGCGTCTCTTGGCCGCAGATGATGACAGGGGCGTAGACTTTGTCGTTTTCGATTTCTCTTCCTGATGTTCCCTTGCGTTTCTGTTTGCCATCGCCGTCATAAACGATACCCTTCAAAGCCTGAAACTTATTATCGCTGATATCCTTGTTGTTGTATTCGTCCAACACGACCGGAACATCCTTAAACATTCCCATAATCGTGGCCATGGCTGCATCTGTTCCAGTATTGAGGTTGAAAATAGGAATGTTAGGCGAGATGAAGAGCGAGCGAATAGATATAGCGATTTGTGTTTTTCCTGATGACATTGGTCCCATGAAGAAGGGGGCCGTGAATAGGCGATCAATGCAGTGAATATTACTCCGGAAAGCACACATTATGGCAAAGATGATCGCCCACTTCCCGTTGTCGTTGATTTTATATACCCGATCCATCAGCGATGCCCATTTTTCGAAGGTCACCCTTTTCTCCGCTGGTACCTCCTTGTAGACAAGCTGACTGATGAGTTCGTATTTGTCAGATTGCTTTCCGCTACCTGCGTAAATTGTAGAAAAGGCAGGCAGGTAGTAATTGTCTTTATTGTGGGTCACAACACCCAGTTCGTTGACCGGCTCAAACCTCCATTGTTCATCGACGCGATGAAAGATGCCATTTGCAAATGCAAAAAACTGTTCATCGGTCTTACGGCTCATGCCGTCAGCCTGCTGATTGCCGTAAGTCTTGATCTCACGGCACTGCACGAAATGTCGGCTCATGTACGTTTTGATGGCTTTCCACTGCCATTCCTCTCCGTTGAAGTTCACGGCTTCGTAATTGATGAGTACTTCTTCTATCGACGACATCTTCAACAAAGCTTTTGAGAGTACCTCGATGTAGATAGGGGTCTCGTAGTATCGGCGATTGATGCGCAGCACACGCTTATTCTGCTCGAAATCTTCATTAAAGATGTGCAGCAGTGGCGTCATAAAGAAGTCTCCCACTTGTGTCATTCCGTTTCCGTTCTTATTCTTAAACATGTAGCAGACCGGCTCACCTTTCTTGTTGAGTCGGGGATAGTAGTTGCACTCTCGCCACATGCGCCGATATTCCTCATTATCCTGCACATAATCGGGTGGTTCGTTCACATCAAACTCTTCGTCATCGAGATTCTCGGTCTGTAGACTCACCTTCATCGCCGACTTCCGCTTTTGTACGAATGGTTTGCGGATTTCGTCAAACTGCCCCTTGGTGAGCTTTAGGATGGAACAATAGTGGTTACGGTTGACCGTAACAACGGTATCCTCTGCGTAGGAAGTCAGCTCGATACATCTTGAGATGAGCGGAACTTTGTCGCCGGCATAATCACGCAGAAACCTGCCGTAAGAACTGATGTAATAATCGATGAAGGACCCCGTGGCGTCGTTGTAAGTCATCTGAATATTGATACCCGACCTGAACATCTCTGCCAGCGTATGCAGATAGTCGTTCTCCTCGCCTTCATCATTGATACCGCAGCCAGTTTCTGAAGAGACAAAATAGCAATAGATGCGGCGAAGTTCCTGAATGTCGTTGATCGATGGCCGGCCAGCAACATACACAACGGGATCTTCTCCATAGCCGTCGAGAAACTCTTGCATGGACGAGGTCAATATGCCCGGACGGTCGCTCTCAAGATTCTCTTTCAGCGCATCGATGCCGAAGAGCCCAGTTTTCATCTTTGTTTCGGGCGAGGCATCTTTTATCTTCAGCCAAATACGGCGCACTTTGTCATCAATGATACCGATTTTGCTTTTGAAGTCAGCTGCTATCGATTTGATGTATTCCAGCCGCAAGGGCGCGTCACTAACACATGCCACAAGCGAGCAAATCGTATTTAGGCCGTCACTGATGATTATCTCGTCCTTGCAGCCGTGGGGAATCAGCATTCGTTTGAAAGCTTTCGGAAACGGCTCTGTCAGTTCTTTCAATTTATCCTGTGTTCGATTTCCATTTGCTTTGGCGAACTCATCCGGATCCATTCCTTTCGGCAATCGAATACACTTGACCCTTGCTCCGGCTTTCAGTAACAACTCACAGTTCTTTAACGAAGCCTTCATTCCTGCATCGTCGGCGTCATAGACCATTACGATATAGTCTGTAAAGCGCAACAACAGCTTCACCTGCTCATCTGTGAATGCCGTACCACTTCCACCGATAACATTCTCCACACCCATTTTATGCAGCGTTATCACATCGAACTGCCCCTCAACGAGATAGGTAAATCCCAGTTTCCCGATTGCCTTTCGCGCTTGGAATAGCCCAAAGATATGATTACCTTTCGTAAACAGTGGTGTCTCTGCCGTATTCACATACTTTCCAACACCATCCCTCGGTGTGATGATGCGTCCAGAGAAACCAATGATGCGCCCTTGCATATCATAGAACGGGAACATCAATCGATCGCGAAATCGATCGTAGGTGCGTCCCTCATTACTGCCAATAACATCTACCTTCTGCAGCAGTTCCAAGGAGAAACCACCCTTGGAGAGTTCAGTCATAGCCAAGTTCCCCGCCGGCGCATAACCGACACCAAAATCGGAAAGCACCTTGTCAGATAGCGTATATCCTCTCGACGTAAGGAAAGACTCAGCCTGCGGAAGGCTATTCTGAAAAAACTTGCTTGCGGCCTCAATAGCGACACGTTGTGCTTCTTTCTCTTTATATTGTGCTTCTTCCTCCGGAGTCATCTCTTTAGAAGGAAAATCCAAGCCAGCCTGCGCGGCGCACCACCGCAAGGCTTCTACGAAAGTTATATTCAGATGATTTTGTACAAACGAGATAACATCCCCGCTGGCTCCACAAACAAAACAATGGTAGGTCTGCCTTGACGGGCTTACCACCATCGATGGGGTGTGATCATCATGAAAGGGGCAAACTCCTTTATAGTTCACGCCTGCCTTAGATAAGCGAGTAAAGGACTCTATCACATTCACAATATTCAGAGCCGATTTCACTTTCTCTATGAAGATCTTATCAATCATATTATTCTGGATATTCTTCAAAGAGTTCCAGCTGACGCGCATCAAGATCCTCGTCAATTGTCACTCCGAAATATTTAGTCAACGCATTATACTCTTTTCCGGTAATTTTTTTCCGGCCGAAAAACAGATCCCAATAACGACGTTGCCCGATACCGGTTTCTCTATAAAAGTCGCGCGTCGGATTAAAATTCTCCGGATGTCTGAATTTTATCTTCAGCAGTTTTACGAGCAAATTACGCTTCACCACGTGTCCAACCGTTATTCTACGCCTAAGGATATAGAGTCTGATAGACATCGGACTACGGCCTAAATGAACAGCCATATTCTCAAGTGATATCTTTCCAAGATGCTGCCTGACATAAGCATCGTCCTCGGCCGACCATCTCTTATTTTTAGCATTATTCCTCATGTCGTATTATGAAGTTAAATTCTTTATTAAAAACAAGTCGTCGAAAATTATTCTCAGGAAGTAGACATCTGCGCTTACGCTGTGCATACACCCTGATAGCTTCGTGAAAAAATCGAAGGTCTTCCTCGCTCAAATCCTGAATAGAGTATTTCCCCCGGAGATCTTTATCTATGTACATTGCGTGATAAAAGTGATTCTCTCATACGTTCTGTAAGATAGCGCCTAAGATGTTTATAAACAGAGCGACTCAAACACATCTTCGAATCTTTTAATACAACGTGAAGGCAAATCTGCTTAATGCCGAATTTTCGTTTATATTCTTTTCTGATTTTTCTAATGCTGACCATGATCACTAATTTTTAGATCAAAACTTTTATCTCGTTCCAAGGGAATTCCGTATAAACTGCCGGCTGTACCATTTCCTTCAGGCGTCAGGAATAACTCTCGTGACGTTCCCTTACTTGCAGAGAATGCGCGACCAAACATATCCCAAACGATTATCTTATTATCCGTATGGGCATTCACTTGTCTAACATTTGCATGTCTTAGTTTTATTTCATCAATAACGACTCCTGCGCAGAGTTCATCAATTGCTTTCTCAACTGTTTTTACATTCATAGTTTCTCGTTTTAATTTTACATGTAGCAGAATTTTTACTCCATATATTTCTCACAAATTTGGCCATAACACCTTTTCCGAAATATTCAAATAATCAGCAATTACCTTCCTCTTGAGAGGATCAGGGAAAAAATCCCCGTTCACCCACCGATAAACAGTCGAAGGTGAAACCCGGCAAATACGAGCTAACTCCGCAATGGTCTCACTTCTTTGATTTGGTAATGAATTCACAAACTCTTTAAAATCCATCGTTATATTCTTTTTAGCACATCGCCATGTCGGATGTTATAATTATCTTCGTGACGAATGTTTTGTTACGTAGCGCAAAGATCAATAATAACTTTGAATTAAACAAACATTTGAGTGATTATTTCACTCTCATTGTATTTCACGAAACCAAGATAAAAATTATGGAACAAGAGACGATCAACAAAAGAATTTGTTACATCATCAAAAAAGAGGGACACACCGTCGGTTCGTTTGCAAAAAAAATGAACGTCCGGGATCAAACAATCAGAAACATCACAATTGGTCGAAACAAACCTGGTTATGATGTAATAGTCAAAATCATAGATAGTTTTGAATGGGTGGATGCAAATTGGCTAATAATGGGACAGAAGAATCATAGCGATAGCGATAAAGAAAAGCTATATTCAGTCATAGCGACTCAACAGAAGACAATAGAGAAACAACAAGAAACAATAGATAGATTAACATTCCTCCTCGTGCAAAGAGAATCGAAAGACCATTCTAAAAAAGCAACGAATGCAGGGTAATAAAGCTCCCTCAGAAAGAAGAAGAGCGCTAAAAATAAGATTACTCCTGCCATACAACTCTAAAAACAGACACTCAAATGAGTGACTATTAAAAACTTAGACAAACAACTCACTCGGTGAAAAATCGGTGATATTTCACATAATATAAAAGAATGTCCTATTGATTACCAACAAGTTACGAGCAATTTTTGTTACTACTGCAATCGCCTCTTTCCGACAAGAGTAAGAATGAGCAGTTTACTTTCAAGAAGTAAGCTGCTCTTTTCTTTGTGTTCTTTAGCCACTTTTTCCGACAAAGGGCTTCATCGCCAAGCGTTTATCTTTTAGCTCTGCCACCTTATGCTTTCACTTTCAGATAGACGTCGTGCAGTGCATTGCCCGCTTTTTGCCAAGCATAGATTTTCAAGCGCTCGCGCTGCTTGCAAAGGAGTTCTTCCTTTGCTGTTGTTGACATCGCGGCCAAAGTTTGCAAACAATCTAAGAGATTATCTTGCGTCTCATCTAAATTAAAATAGAGCGCAGCCTCGCCGGCCACTTCGGGGAAACAGCTCTTCCGGTTCAATAATACGGGGCAATCCATTTGGTATGCCTCCAAAATGGGAATACCGAAACCCTCGTAAAGAGAAGGGAAGATAAAGGCCTGCGCATCTCTATACAGGGCCAGCAACTCCGCATCGTCAGGACGCGCGAATACGAAATGTTGTGCAAGACCTAAGGCAGAAAAGGCGGCCAGCTCCTTTTTCGTGAACGGCACCAGCGTGCAAACCATACGCCAATCAGGATGTTCGCGAAAAAAATGCTGCAAAGCCGGGAGCATCGCGGCGAAGTTCTTGTAGGAAGTTCGCTTGCCGACGTAGAGCAGATAGGGGAAGTCAAAAATCTGCCGATTAGCAGGCTGCAGCAGTGCGGGAGGGCCGTGATGAATCACGCTGATCATCTGCGGATCAACGTGCAACAGCTCCACAATATCAGCCTTCGTATGCTCCGAAACGGCTACGATATGGGCCGCATGCTTTACTAAGTGGCGCTTACGTTCGATCTGCATATCCCCACGCTTGAAATACAACTCGGGGATCATATCATGAATAGTCAGCACAAAGGGCCGATCATGGAGATGCGGCAGAAAATATTCGTCGAAAAAGGTGGGATGAAAAATATCATAGTCGGCCGCTTCAAGCAGTTGGATGGCATAGCGCTTATTGCGACCGAGCGTAGTGGATCCCGGAGCTAACTTACTGAAAACTTTATACAAATCGCCCTTGAGCGGGTAGTGGCGGGTAGAAATAAAATTGCGCTTCGTGCAACTTGCGGGGTGAACGTCCTGCGCAAAGGACTGCCCTTGCAAATGTACGTTGTCGCTTTCGCGCATAGCCAACTTAACCTCCGTAGATGAGGGCAGATGATGCATCAATTGGGCGAAGCTATTTGACACTCCACCCGCATCCTGTATATAAAAGGCCTGGTAGTCAAACAATATTTTCATTGTCAATTTCGCACAGCAATTAAACAGCAGGAAGCAAAAATACATATTCTCTCTACAAATTCAAGTGTCTGCCTCTACAAATCTGCCGCGCCGGTTCATTGTAAAAAGCCAACACAAAGCGGCTTTATCGGTTCGCTTCTGCGAAAAACGCCTCTCAAGCACGAGGATGTGAGAAATAAAAGAAAAAGGAAGTAGTTCAGGATTTATTGTTTACCTTTGCCTACGTTCGAGAAAATGGAATGTTTCCAAATTGTTCTCCGAATAAACAAAGGACAGCGCTGAACGTTCTAAAAAAGACGGAGCAGCGTTGATAACTTACTTCAACAGATAAACAACATGAAATTTATATCTTGGAACGTAAACGGTCTGCGTGCGGTCGACGGCAAAGGCTTCAGAGACATCTTCCGCGCGATAGACGCCGACTTCTTTTGCCTGCAAGAGACAAAGATGCAGGAAGGCCAGTTGGACATCGCCTTTGATGGCTATGAGTCGTACTGGAACTATGCGGAGAAGAAAGGATATTCGGGCACGGCGATTTTTACGAAGCACAAGCCGCTCAGCGTTCAGATAGGACTCGGCATAGATGAGCACGATCACGAGGGGCGCGTAGTCACGTTAGAATTGGAAGACTTCTATTTGGTTTGCGTCTATACGCCCAACTCGCAAGATGAGTTGCGCCGCTTGGACTATCGAATGATTTGGGAAGAAGCCTTTCAAGCGCATTTGCATAAATTGGATGCTCATAAACCGGTGATTGTATGTGGAGATATGAACGTGGCGCATCAGGAGATTGACCTCAAGAACCCGAAGACAAATCGCCGTAATGCGGGCTTCACAGATGAAGAACGCGAAAAAATGACACAATTGCTCTCAAACGGATTCATCGATACTTTTCGCTATTTCCATCCTGACTTGACGGGAGCTTACAGTTGGTGGAGCTACCGCTTTAGGGCCCGCGAAAAAAATACGGGTTGGCGCATCGATTATTTCCTCGTATCAGAACGACTCAAACCCCGATTGGTCGAAGCCAATATCCTCAACGATATTATGGGCTCTGATCACTGCCCTGTAGAACTCATCCTCAAATAAAAACGATTCAAACAAAACCTTATGAAGGACTTCTTTAAATATACACTGGCCACGATGCTCGGCATGTTTATCATGAGTGCATTTACTATGGCGATGGGCCTTGTTATGCTGTTTGTTGTTTCATTATCAGACAATATGAAGCCTACCATAGCTCGACATTCTGTCTTAAAAATCACGCTGAGCGGGACCATATCCGAGCGATCGGCAGGCGCAAATCCGCTCGCCTCGATTCTGGGCAACCCAATGGCGGACGAACAAGGGCTCGACGACATTTTATCGGCCATCCGCGTGGCTAAAGATAATAAGCGCATCGAAGGAATTTACTTGGCCGGCGGCGTGGTTTCGACGGACGTGGCTTCATTGCAGGAGATCCGTAAGGCGCTGATTGATTTTAAGAAATCGGGTAAGTTTATTGTGTCTTATGCTGACTCTTATTCACAAGGTTCTTACTACGTTTGTTCGGTGGCTGACAAAGTTCTTTTAAATCCGGTAGGCATGCTTGATTGGCACGGCTTAAGTTCTAACCCCATTTTCTACAAGGATTTATTGGAAAAGGTAGGCGTCAAGATGCAAGTATTCCGCGTCGGGACGTACAAAAGTTTTGTTGAGCCCTATACACGCACAGAGATGAGTCCGGAGAACCGCGAACAGACGGCCTTCCTCCTTGGCGGACTTTGGAAAGATCTTTGCATAGAAGTAGCGCAGTCGCGCCGCTTACCGGTTGAGGCCATCAATAATTACGCCAACCAGTATCAAAACTTTGCCGACCCAAGTGTATATATCAATGAAAAGCTTGTGGATAAACTCGTCTACATTGAAGAAGTGCGCAACGTTCTGCGCGATATGGTAGGCGGAAATCGCGTTTCGATGGTAGATCCTTTCACGCTTTCGCTACTCGAAACTGAAAAAGGACGCAAAAATAAGGTAGCCGTTTACTACGCTTACGGAGATATCGTCGACGCGTCGACAAGTTCAGGCGGCTTGCGCGGCGATGAAATTGTCGGCAATCAAGTAATTCAAGATTTGGATGAACTGGCCAACGATGACAACATTAAAGCTGTTGTTCTGCGCGTCAATTCAGGCGGCGGCAGTGCGTATGCCTCCGAGCAGATTTGGCACGCCGTTGAATTGCTAAAGAAGAAAAAGCCCGTAGTCGTGTCTATGGGCGGTACTGCGGCCTCAGGCGGATACTATATTTCCTGTGGCGCCGACAAAATCATTGCTGACCCCACCACGGTTACGGGTAGCATCGGCATTTTCGGAATGATTCCTGACTTTAGTGGGCTGATGACAGAGAAACTCGGGCTGCATTTCGACATTGTTAAGACTAACGAAGCGTCAGACTTTGGTGCGATGGGCCGAGGTATGACAGCAGCAGAGGGGGAAGCCCTCCAAAACTATGTCAACCGGGGTTATGGATTGTTCCTCAAGCGTGTGGCCAACGGCCGCAACAAGACTGTGGAGCAAATCAATCAGGTTGCGCAGGGACGCGTATGGACAGGACGCCAAGCCTTGAAGTTAGGCCTCGTAGATCAACTGGGCACTTTAGAAGATGCCATTAAAGAAGCCGCACGCTTGGCAAAACTAGATAAATATGACGTTCGTCGCGTTCCTTACATCACAGACTGGCTGACAGATTATCTACAACGGCAACAAGACGACTATATGGATCGCAAATTGCGCCGCAGTTTGGGCGTCTACTACGATCCGCTGCGCTTCGTCTCCTCACTTCAAGGGCGCGACTGCTTGCAAGCTCGCATGTATAGCGCACTCAACATTCGCTAAGGCCTGCGGCGGCGTGAGCAAGTCTTCTTTCTGACGCGCGCCGTAAGCCTTATTCGAACAATTCAATTTGCGCCAATGCAAACACCGCCTTCCACCACACCACTGCATCCCATCGCTGCACCGTTTTTTCAAAAGCGCGGCTATGGGATGCTTGCACCTTTGGCGGCAATATATGGCGGCGTGATGACTTTGCGCAACAAAGCCTTCGATTGCGGACTACTTCCGACCAAGAAAGCCAATGTACCGGTAATCTCTGTCGGAAACTTAGCCGTCGGGGGTACGGGAAAAACGCCCCACGTCGATTATCTGATTCGCTTGCTCCAACCGGCGTTTCGCCTCGGCGTATTAAGCCGCGGCTATGGTCGGACGACGCGCGGCTTTCGCTTGGTTTCCGCAGAAGATGATGCTGCCTTGGTCGGTGACGAACCATTACAGCTGAAGTTGCATCATCCTGACGTGGTCGTAGCCGTAGATGAGAACCGCGTGAACGGCGCAACGCGCTTGCAGGAAACGGATCGGCCGCCCCAACTCCTATTATTAGATGACGCCTATCAACACCGGTACATCTTTCGCGACGTCAACATCCTCCTAACTGACTATTCCCGCCTCTATCCACTGGATCGCGTGTTGCCGGCAGGCCGTTTGCGCGAGCCGATTTCAGGCAGTCGGCGAGCAGATATGATCCTTGTCACCAAATGTCCCGATTCGTTGACCGTCGCGCAGGCCGACGCCATTCGCACCTTGCTTTCCCCGCGACCGGAGCAAAGCCTTTATTTTACGACGATGACCTATGGCGCGCCTTATGCGCTCTTTACGGAGCAAATCGTGCCATCGTTGACCGACAAAGCACTATTAGTGGTCAGCGGCATCGCACATCCTGCGCCCCTACTCCATCACCTATCCGCCCAAGGCGCGCAAGTGAAAGCCCTCAACTATCCGGACCATCACCGCTTCTCCGTGCGCGACGCTGAGCACATCAATCGCGCTTTCGAGGACTTGCCCGGAGAAGAGAAATGGGCGATCACGACAGAGAAAGATGCAGCGCGCCTACGCCATTTACGCGGTCTGAGCGACGAAATACGCAATCATTTGCTCGTCCAACCCATCACGGTACGCTTCTTGTTAGCGAAAGAAGAGGCCTTTGCGCAAGATCTCCGTAAGCGATTAAGAAACGCACGGCCCGCAACCAAACTTTGAAGCCGACCGGCTAATGTTCGCGCCTATATATATAAAGATGTGTGGGGCGAGAATCAAAATTTACAAGACAATAACAAACCAATAAAAACTTTTCATATGACCTACTTAGCACAAATTCAAGAAACGGCAGAATGGATTCAAGCACATACCGCTCTGCGCCCGCAAACAGCGATCGTTCTCGGTACAGGTTTAGGCAAATTGGCCCAAGAAATAGACGTGGTCGACGAATTTCCCTACAAGGACATTCCTAATTTCCCCGTCTCTACTGTAGAAGGCCATAGCGGCCGCTTAATCTTCGGCCACTTGGGCGGCAAACCCATTATGGCGCTCGAAGGACGCTTCCACTACTACGAGGGTTACACGATGCAGGAGGTAACTTTCCCCGAGCGAGTTATGTATGCGCTCGGCATCAAAAATCTTTTTTTAAGCAATGCTTCAGGCGGCACAAACCCTGACTTCGAAATCGGCGACTTGATGTTGATTACAGACCACATCAACTTCCAACCGGAGCACCCGCTCCACGGTCCGAACATCCCGACGGGGCCACGTTTCCCGGATATGTCGGAAGCCTACGACCGCGCCTTTTTGGAAGCTGCGCGCAACATAGCACGCGAGAAGGGCATCAAGGTTGTAGAGGGCGTATATTTGGCTAACCAAGGCCCAACTTATGAAACGCCGGCCGAATATAAGATGTATCGACTGCTTGGTGCCGACGCCGTAGGAATGAGCACTGTTCCGGAAGTAATCGTAGCGCGCCATTGCGGCATCCGCTGCTTCGGTATCAGCATTATCACTGACTTAGGCGTAGAAGGGAAAATAGTAGAGGTAAGCCACGAAGAAGTTCAGAAGGCGGCCAACGCAGTTCAGCCCCTGATGGCCGAGATTTTCCGCGAGTTGATCAAAAAAATCGACTAAGGCGTGTAGTAATTAGGGCATCTTGCCCGTCATGTATCTAGTTAAAGTTAAAAGAATATGAAGAAAACAATGTTTCTCGCAGCGGCCTTGTTGCTCACAGCAACAACGGGATGCGCAAAAAATAAGCCGGCCGCTGAAGCAGCGCCCGCAAAGACGGAACAAGCACAAACAAATGCAGGTCCTTACAATATAAAGTCGGTCGACAGCAAACTGAAAGGTATGGCCATTCTCGATGCCATCAAGAAAAACTATGCCGGCAAGGTAGTACTCATCGACTTTTGGGCTACTTGGTGCGGCCCGTGCCGTATGGCGATGAAAGAGGTCGATGCGATTAAGCCGGCCCTCCAGAAAAAGGGCGTTGAGTTCGTGTATGTCACGGGCGAAACCAGTCCGAAGGCCAACTGGGATCAAATGATTCCCAACATTGCAGGGGATCACTACCGCTTGACCGATGCGCAGTGGAAAGACCTCTTGACGCTGTTGCAAGTGCCCGGCATTCCGTCTTACATGATCATAAATAAAGACGGCAGCAAGGCGTGGGACAACCTCAACGAAGGGGGTTACCCGGGCAATGAGCTCTTACAGAACGAATTGGAAGTAGCTTTGTCTAAATAAGCCGGTAGTTTAACGACTACAACATTTAGCCCGACAGCTTGACCCATCAGCTGTCGGGCTTTTTCGTGGCTTTTCTGACAGAGGCTGACAAGGCTACGCAAGACGTAGACACGACTTCTGCAAGATGCTACCTTGCAGGACTTTCCGACAGCGTTTTCTATGAGCCGCAAGGCTAAGCTTGCAAACAGCCGGCCGCGTCATTGCGAACGTTGAAGGTAGCTTTTCGCGCTATGCCTTGCCGCTTTTGCTTCGTTTGCTCGGGCCAAACGATCGTTTGGTGGCAGCAAACGATGGTTGGGTGCGAGCATACTATCGTTTGCCGACAGCAAACGATAAATGAAGCAAGGCTAAGGCCTACTGAAGCCGAGCATTGTAACGGACTATTCAACGCGTTGCAGACGAAGCCGGCGACAAGGCGAAGGGTAAATCAGAAGGAAGAGATAACGCGTGAGAACGAGTCCTTCACAGCAGGATGTTTAAGAAGCAAAGCCTCGCCGGCCGCTTGCAACAATGCGACGGAAGACTTCGGAATGGCCGCCAACAGACCGGCAGCTAAGATCGCGGGGACAAGCAAACCGCCCCAACGATTCTACTTTTGAGCACAAAAAAAGCAGGAGCAATGCTTGCGCTGCGCTCCTGCAATCTTTTGGATCTGTATATCGAAGATTCGAATCGTCGCTCTTTGTTATGATAGTCCTTCAATCACACCATCTACCACGTAGATGCGCTCTGCTTGCGGACTCTTGGGCAATCCGGGCATACGCATAATACTTCCGGCTACGGCAACAATCATTTCGGCGCCGGAATTTATGACAAAGTCGCGAATCGTTATGTCGAAATCTTTCGGCATGCCGTATGCCTTCGGGTCTTCCGAGAAGGAATATTGCGTCTTCGCGATGCAGACGGGGAAATGTTCGATGCCCAACTCGCGAATGCGAGCCAACTGCTTCTTGGCAGCAGGTTTGAGAATCACATCCTTTGCGCCATAAACTTTCTGGCAAACCTTGCGCACCTTCGTTTCGATGTCGTCTTCATCTTCATACATAAAGGTGAGCGGGCGAGACGGATTTTTCTCGATCGTTTCCACGACGAGGCGTGCCAAATCTTCAGCTCCCTTTCCACCATCCGCAAAGGCGGTATTGATAGCAAAGCCCACGCCCAACTCTTCGCAGTGGCGGCGAACGAGATCGAGTTCTTCGTCAGTGTCGGTCGGGAAGCGGTTCAAGCATACTACGACAGTCTGGCCGAAGGCCTTGATGTTCTCAATGTGCTTGTCCATATTAGCCAATCCGCGCTTGATGCCCTCGAGGTTAGGCGTCTTGATCTCCTTCTCATCTACACCGCCGTGCATCTTCAGTGCGGGCGCCGTAGCTACGAGTACGGTCAATTTGGGAGAGAGTCCGGCCTTGCGACACTTAATGTCGAAGAACTTCTCCATACCTAAGTCTGCGCCGAAGCCTGCTTCAGTAATGGTGTAATCACCAAAGGTCATCGCCATTTTTGTAGCGAGCACACTGTTGCAGCCGTGGGCGATGTTGGCGAAGGGCCCGCCGTGGATAAACGCCGGTGTGTTCTCCGTCGTCTGCACCAAGTTCGGGTGAATCGCATCGTGCAAGATAGCGACGATTGAACCGGCCACGCCGAGATCTTTTACCGTCAAAGGCTTTCCATCAAGCGTCACGCCGAGCACAACGTTTTCTATGCGGCGCTGCAAGTCAGCTTCGTCTTTTGCCAAACAGAAAATCGCCATAATTTCTGAAGCCGGCGTGATGTCAAAGCCGCCCTCACTCATTACGCCGTCCGTTCTGCTGCCCAGTCCGGTGATGATATTGCGCAAATTGCGGTCATTAACGTCTAAGACTCTGCGCCAAAGCACTTCGCGCATACCGAATCCTTCCTCGCGACGTTGATAAATATGATTGTCAAGCAAGGCCGCGATCATATTGTTCGCAGAAGTGATTGCGTGGAAGTCGCCCGTGAAGTGCAAATTTATTTTCTCCATCGGCAATACTTGGGCATAGCCGCCGCCGGCTGCACCGCCCTTCATTCCGAAACAAGGGCCCAGCGACGGTTCTCGCAATGCGGCGATCGCATTCTTGCCGATTCTGTTCATACCTAAAGCCAGACCGACGCTAACCGTGGTTTTGCCGTTACCGGTTTTGGTTGGCGTGATCGAAGTGACCAAGATCAGATTCGATTGCTTTACCTTCGCCTCGTCAATCAGCGTATAAGGCACCTTGGCTATGTATTTGCCGTAAGGCTCTAAAGCCGTCGTCGGCACGCCGATTGATTCGGCTATTTCTGTGATGGGTTTGAGCGGCGTTTCTCTGGCTATCTCAAAATCAGTCTTCATTCTAATGTGTGTTTAACGTGTTTTGGGTTAATAATGGCACAAATATAGTGGAATAGTGCAGGAAACACAAAATTTAGACACGGAAAAAGGCGGACGAAAAAGCACTTTTTTCGTCCGCCTTTCAAATAGAAATCTAAGCGACTTAAACTTTGCAACCACTCTATCCTTTTACAAACATTTTGAAAGCATAATTTATCAGGCTGAAAGTTTGCGCTTGTTAAACGAAGACGGATCAGCGTGCGATGCGCAGGCTCGCCAAGCGCTTCCCGCTTCGGTTGTAAGCCACCGCCACGCAGATGCCGGCCGGCACGTCTCGCAACGAAACGCCCTCCTGCCCAGCTTCGATCTGCCGCATCAAGCGCCCGCAACCACACATTGCGCCAACGCCCGCACCAAGTCCTTACATACGATTACGCTGCGCCGAGCCGGCAGAACTTCCTTTGTATTTGCTGGCACTCGTATTAAACTTATAGCGCAGCGTGATGGAAAAATTGCGCATACTATAAAGATGTTGTTTCACAGCGTACAGAGCTCCCGAGTAGTTTTTCCCATAAGTATCGCCCGAGCTAAAGAGATCATACAAGTAACACTCAATGGACAGCCGGTCCTTCAAGAAAGATTTATACCAAGACAAGGACGTGCAGAAATAAGGTTTGGGAAAATATCCGTTATCTTCGTTTCCCGTCGTGCTGAGCGTGGTCGAAAGACGCCAAAAGCCCCATTTCGTATCAAAAGCATTATCTATCCGCAGCGTAGCTTGGGCGCGATAAAGCCCCACATCAAAAGGCGTAGGCATATTATACCATTGCTTGGTCACACTGGCGCGAAATTGCGGATGCCAGATGCCGACGACGGGCTGCAAAGTCGCCGACAGAAACAAACGATCAAAGTTCGGGCCGTTTTCGGGCCGATGCAGCATGATCTCGGGGTTGTTATTGTAAGATTTCGTCAGAATCAGAAACGGGTCTATCAAATGCAGATAGATGGCGTTAAAGAGCAGCCATTTATACGACAAAGTCAGCGACAAGTTCCTACTGATAGAGGGTAGCAAAAACGGGTTTCCCGTCTCGTACGTATAGCGGTTGTCATACTGAATTCCGCTTTTAAGCATATCATACAGCGGTCTGTCGATATCCGCTCCATAGGAGAGCTGCGTTTGTAGCTTTCCGAGCGGCATAGACAGCGTAATGGAGGGAAAAAGGTTGTTGTAGATGCGACTTTGTCCCGCCACGCGGACACCGGCATTGTAATAATTGAAGTCTACGTGCTCGTAGCGCAGGCCAAGGTTTACATCGAGCGGGCCAAAACTGCGTCCATATTCGGCAAAGGCCGAGCTATAATATTCCCTGAACTGATTATGGCTCTCCGGTATCAAGCCTACGGGCAGAATGGTGTAATCTGTCGAGCGGCGCGTCCCGGAATATTCGCCGCCGACGGAGAGAGAACCCTCCCAGACGGGAGCTGTCAATACCAACTTTGAAGCCAGCAGTTTGTTGTCGGTCCGAGTTTGCGTCTTCACTTGCTTCTGCTGCATCACGCCGCCGGCTGGCGTAAACTCCTCTTGATTTTCAATCGTTTCTTGTTGATTATTTTTCCACCAATCGCCGCTCCAGTCGATCATAAGGGGGCCGATTTTACCCACATAATACAAGTTGCTCCCCCACGAGCGCACATGATTCCCTGCCCCCTGCTCTAATCGGTTGATGCCGGTTTCCACCAACGCGCCGTCTCGCCTTAATTGGCTATTGATAAGAAAGGACATCGACGGACGCTCCGGCGAAAAATTCAGACGCCCTCCGATAGAGTGGTCAGGAGCAATCTGATAAGCTGCCGAAAGATTCGTATAGAATCGTTTCCCGTGGCTATGACCGGCAGCCGTCATTGTTTGTTGCCAGGTATGTGCCAGATAAGAATTCAGTTCGAGCCGGCTCTCATCATCGCTGTAATTATTATTGGCATCCATATACCAGTTTAGATCCAAGCGCTTCTTCCTATAATTCAGCCCCACGCGCGCCCATTCCGACCACGAGCCTTTTTCGTTAACATCAGCGTGCAGGCGGGCATCTACAGCCCACCCCTCGCCGAGCGGCTTTTTCGTTGTGATGCGTACGACGGCTTTCGTAGCTGCCGGATAGCGTGCACCGGGGTTGAGGATCGTTTCTACGTCTTTGATGTTATCGGGTGTGAGTCGGTCCAACTCACTTTTGTCTCTCATCTTCCTACCATTGATATAGATCAAAGCTTCGCCGCGCCCAAAGACGACGACTTTGTCGCCCTGCACACTGACATTGGGTATACACTCTAAGAGTCTTTCTATCGTAGCATTCTTTTCCAGCACCGAACCGGCCACGATGGTTTTCAGTCCCTCGCCTTTGACCAACACTTTGGGGCGCTCTGCGCGCACGACGGCTTCTCCCAGTTGGCTGTCGGCATCTTGCAGCACGATGCGGGCCAAGTCCTGCGGTGTGCAGGCGCGATACTGCGCGGCGTAGCCAAGGCCCGTGATTTTTATGGTATGATTTCCAACCGGTATGTCCAATCGGAAATGCCCATCCTCGCCGGTTGTTGTCCCCGCCACAAAAGCAGAGTCGGGCAAAGTCAGGATACTGACGTTTACATAAGGCAGCCCCACGCCTTGCGCGTCAGTGACGCGTCCGTCGATGCGTTGCGCGCAAAGAAAGGAAAAGTGGCAGCAAAACAGGATCAGGCAGCAGGCGCTGCGCAAGCTTCTATGTTTCATTTTATCTTGGTTCTCAATCTCCTCAAAGGAGAAAAGGTTAATCAAAGTGCGTTTTATGGTGCATTAAATCAAGCGAATAGCCATCGGCGTCTGCCTTTCGCAAATCGTCAATAGTCTTTTCGCGCCTGCAAAGTTAATAATCCCCCCCCCGATACAAATATTTTAACAAGAAAATTTCATCTTCCATCGAGAAAATCGGAGAAAGGCTATGCACAAGTGCCATGTCTTTTGATCCGCAACAAGATCTGCTCTATCTGCATACAGCATTGCTCGTATACAAGTTCACCTCCGATTTGGTAAGGTTGACAAATGGAGCGTGCGCAACTTTATTTTTCACCGTTTATGCCGCCTTTTGCAAGTCACAAAGATTGGGCGCCGCCCTTTTTTATCACGACAACAAAGGTTTGCGCTCACGATAAAAAGCGTGTACGCTCGTGAGAGAAAAGGTTTGCGCTCGTGATAAAAAAGGGCGCAAACGAAGACGGCGGCAGGCAAATTGAGACTTTCAGCGGTAGAAAGGAGGAGAAAGGCGCACGCCCACCAAAGCGCACAAAAAGAAAACGGCAGAAACGGATGCTAAAGTCCGCTTTTGCCGTTGTTTACTTTGAATGTTGGCAAGTGTCAGCCTGACTTACTATGCTTCATCGGCCACCTGCGGGCGGCGGAAAAAGGAGAAATTGACGCTGCCATAAGCCCTGTGCGCCAAGAAATCGGGGCGGGCCGAAAAATCGTGCTTTGCGCCGTGCTCTAAGACAAAGATGCCGTCGGGCGCGAGGGCACTGCTCTGCATCACGCGGTCGGGCAGTTCGGCCAATTCGGGCAGGGCGTAAGGGGGATCAGCGAAAATAAGATCAAACTGCTCCCGACAACGCGCCACAAAGCGCAAAGCATCGCCGCAATAAGGGCGGGCGCCGGGATCGTCGAGTTTGCGAAGTACGGCACTGATGAAACTAAAATGCTGGCGGTCTTTCTCGACTGAAACGACAAGCGGGCAGCCGCGCGAAAGCAACTCGAGCGTGATAGATCCCGTCCCGGCAAACAGATCGAGCGCGCGGGTCGACGGGAAGTCGATATAGGCGCGCAGGACGTTGAAGAGATTTTCTTTGGCAAAGTCGGTCGTAGGGCGCGCCTTGAAAGTGCGCGGCACGTCGAAATGTCGTCCTTTATATTTTCCGGTAATAACTCGCATGAATATTACTTATAAGAGGTGCGTAAAACAAGCGTTCGGCTATAAAAACCTTAGACGACTTATTGGAAGCGAGACTCTAAGCGCAACAGTTCGCAGACCATATCGTAAGGTACGGCGGCATTGGCCGTCACAATGCTGTGGTTAAACTCCTCGTGTGGGTCTATGCTGACCACTCGCTGAGCAAAACGGCCTAATTCGTTGACCATACGCGTGCGCAAATCGGCCGCACCGATGACAAAGATGGGATCGCGGCGCACGTCCATCCCGACGTGACGTACGGCATTAAAGACGTAATAAGCCACATCGGCCTCCTCGCGCACGTCAAACGTATTGACGAAAAGCAGGCGCCCACCATCGAAAACGGCGATGTCGGCCTGACGCTCGTGCAGATGAACAAAGAGGCGCCGACTGCGAGCGCCGGCAATGCCTTTCGCACCAAAATAGCGCAAAACGGCCGTCTGGGCCGAGCGGTAATGGACTTCGCCGAAGACATCCTCAACGGCGGTACACTTATCCTCGTCTAAGGCGAACAGCAAGATGGCATTGGCCAACGGCAAGGTATCATAGAAAACGCGGCGGCGCACTTGCGAAGCAAAACAATAGTTGTAAAGTGCATCACAGTCTTCTTCGCGAAAATCTGCTAAAGGCACCGCCACCACAGGACCCGTCACCAAGACTTCAATGCCGGATGTGGGTCGGCTGAGGATTTCTTCCGTCTCTCGTGCGTGCTGCAAATTGACGGTAAGGGAAGTCTCCGTACGCAAGCGATACGTTGAAAAGGCGAAATAAGGCTCGCGGCCCAATTCGTACTGCGCCATCGACAGGCTGCCGGCAGAGAGGCGGAGATAAAGTTTCATTCGCGGTAATATTTTTTCAGAAAGAAGCGCACCAAAGGCCAAGCGAGAAGCACGCCAAGGGCATCAGCTAAGAAATCAAACAGATCGGCGCTGCGATAATCGGTAAGCGCGCCTTGCAGCACCTCAATGAGTGCGCCAAAAGCCAAGGGCGCGGCAAAGGCAATCAGCAAGAGCAGGCGCAGATTTTCACTCGCGTGGCACTTTTTATACTCCCAGAGGATGAGACTCGAAAGGCCGAAAAACATCATGCAATGCGCCACCTTGTCAAGCCCACTCACGCCGCCCATACTTACGTGGGGTGGCCGGCAGAGGCAGAGCCACAAAATCGCCACCACACACAACAGCGAGCAGGGATAACTACGCAGAACTTTTACCAAAACTTATTGTTTGCTTTGCTATACTCAAAACCCGCTGCAGCGAGTGTTTGCGTAAGCCAATCTTGATCAATGTCCATCTTGCGGCAGAGTTCGTCGAGCGAGCTGTAATTGTCGCGCAGCTTCATGTTGATTACGCTGAACAGCATCGCAGGATTTTTGGGCAATTCCATCTTCTTAATGCGCTATTATATATATTGTGAGCGGCAAAGGTACATAAAAAAGCGAGGGATAAGTGCTTATCATCAACGGAATGCGTACTTAAGGGGCCTTTTTCTTTATGGAAAGATGCAAAGGGCTAACTTTCGCGGGCGGAGTAGCCTGCTATCCAAAGAAAAGTCGTAATATTGCTGAAGATTCTAAAACGCGGGCTGCTCAAAGCGTGGGCGCAGACGGCGAAACAACAGCTGCCTGCACCCTGAAACGCAGACATCGGCCCTTACATTTAACACAAACAAAATCCAATGAAAGCTCAAGATTTACATATCATTTACTTCGCCGGCGGCTGTTTTTGGGGCGTCGAGCATTATTTCAAACAGGTGCGCGGCGTCGTGGAAACGCAGGCCGGCTATGCGAATGGTAATCGGGCACGCCCCGACTATGAGGAGGTCTGCACGGGACGCACGGGTTTTGCAGAAACGGTGCGCGTGACGTTTGATGCGACGCAGGTGGATTTGGACTTGCTGTTGCAACTCTATTTCAAAGCCATCGACCCGACTTCCTTGAACAGGCAAGGCGGAGATGCCGGTTCGCAATACAGAACGGGCATCTTCTTTACGGATCCGCAAGACGAAGCGAAGGCGCAACAAGCCTTGGACGAACTGGCAAAGCACTATGCGGACCCAATCGTGGTGGAACTGCTACCGCTAAAGAACTTTTATGCAGCTGAAGATTATCATCAGGATTATTTGGACAAACACCCTGACGGCTATTGTCACCTCAGACCCGAACTTTTCCAATGGGCGGCGAAAGCGAACGCACTGCGAACGGAGGAGGACAAAGCTTGAGAGGCAGAAAAACCAACGAAAGTGGGTGCAAAGACTGTTCTAACGGCGCGCAACCCAACTTAAGTAGACACATATAAAGGCTAAAATTTAGCAAAAGGTTGATTTACGAAGAACTATTCGAGCGCTTAGCGGCGGAATTTCGATTCTCTTTCACGGAGGAGCAAGCGAGGGCGGCGGCAATGCTGGCGGAATTTGTCTATACGCCGATACAGCGGCCCGCTTTCATACTCCGCGGCTACGCCGGTACGGGCAAAACGACACTCATCGGGGCGCTGGTCAAGACGCTTTGCGAACTGGGGCGTCCGGTGGTGCTCCTTGCGCCTACAGGACGGGCGGCGAAAGTTTTTGCAGCACACGCCGCGCAAGAGGCTTCGACGATTCATAAGGTCATTTACCGCCAAGAAACTTTTAATGGCGAACAGACGCGCTTCAACCTTAACTTTAATCGACTGAAGGACGCACTTTTTATCGTCGACGAGGCTTCAATGCTTTCGGGAGAGCACGCGGCGGACTCACTTTTCGGATCGGGTGCACTCTTAGATGACTTGATCGACTTCGTTTACCAACGTGAAGGCTGCCGACTCTTGTTGGTAGGCGACACGGCTCAGCTTCCGCCGGTCGGAGACGAAGAGAGTCCGGCGCTCAACGCAAACAACTTGCGCGCTTACGGACTTGCCGTTGGCGAAATCGACTTGACGGAAGTTGTGCGCCAACATCGGGGCTCGGACGTCTTGTCGGGCGCCACGCATATCCGCACTTTGCTGACCGAGGGCTTTACGGGGCGACCCGTAATTCAAGGCAGCGAGACAGGAGAAGTGCGCTTCGTGCCGGGAGATGAACTGATCGAGACGCTCATTACAGCTTATGGCGACTGCGGAACCTCAGATACGATCGTTATAACACGTTCTAACAAACGGGCAAACGTATATAACGCCGGCATTCGTGAACGTATTTTCGACCGCGAAGGACCGCTGACGCGCGGCGATAGAATTATGATCGTCAAGAACAATTATTATTGGACTGAACGCCTACTGAAGGCCGTCGAAAAGGCGGAGGCGAAGCGGCGAGAAGAGCGTTTGAAAGCCGGACTCCTACCGCGGGAGCAGGAATTTGCAGCAGAGCGGCCGCCGTTCGACTTCATCGCCAACGGAGAAACGGCGGAGGTAATCGCAGTCCATAACCGGCAAGACCAGTTTGGGTTTCACTTCGCCGACTGCGTACTCCGCTTCGATGCTTATCGCAATTACGAAATGGAATGTCGGGTTTTGCTCGACACACTTACGTCTGAGTCGCCATCACTCACAACGGAGGAGCGCCGCACGTTGTATGAAAACGTATTAGACGACTACGAATCGATCCCGACAAGGCGCGAACGAATGAAAGCCTTGCGCCAAGACCCCTATTACAACGCGCTACAAATTAAATATGCCTATGCCGTGACCTGCCACAAGGCGCAAGGCGGCCAATGGGAAAGGGTTTTTGTAGACCAAGGCTACGTTACGGACGAGATGATGGGAGATAATTATCTCCGATGGCTGTATACGGCGTTCACACGTACGACTGACCGCCTCTATCTCGTAAATTGGCCCGAAGAACAGCAAGAAAACTTGTCAGAATGACTAATTTTCAGTAGTTTTGTTGCGATCTATGTGGACTGAAGTGATATTTTGGGTGGCTTTAGCCTTATACGCCGTGCTCGTAATCAGTACGGCGACGGTCATTGTCCTCGAAAATCGCCAGCCGGCCAAGACGATCGCGTGGTTAGTCGTGATTATGTTGCTCCCCGGCGCAGGCTTGATTTTCTTTTACTTCTTCGGGCAAGACTTAAGAAAGAAATACAAGCTCATCCGCAAGAATTACGACCACATTGTCCAAAGTATGCGCGGCAAAGCCCCGCCTGAGATTTCAGCCGACACGGTGCCCGACTACGCCCCCTTGATTCAGCTTTTGCACAACAATGGCGGCGAACCCTTGACCGCACACAACAGCGTGGAAGTCTTGGATTGCGGTCGCGTTTTTTTTCTTTCGCTGCTACAAAGCATTCTCAACGCACAACATAGTATTCACATTGAGACCTACATTATTGAAGAAGATGCCGTCGGCAACCTGATTGCAGACGCCTTGATCGACAAAGCGCACAGCGGCGTCGAAGTTCGCCTGCTCTACGACGATGTAGGCTGCTGGAAAGTGCCGGATCGTTTCTTCAAACGTATGATGGAAGCCGGCATAGCCATAGGTGCGTTCCTCCCCGTGCGCTTCCCGCGTCTGACGAGGCGCGTTAACAATCGCAACCATCGCAAGATTTGCGTCATAGATGGGAGCGTAGGCTTCATAGGCGGCATGAATATCGCCCTAAGATACGCTACGGATCAATGGAAAGATATGCAACTTCGCGTAGAAGGTGATGCCGTCGGCCAACTGCAAAGAATATTTTTGGGAGATTGGCATTTCACGACAGGCCAACTCTGCTCCGGTGCGCAATATTTCCCCGCCGGACGAGCAAGTGCGGATACGATGCTACCGGTTCAGATAGCGGCCACATCCCCACTGTCTCGCTACCCATCAATAATGTATTCTTTTACGTGGCTATTGCAGAATGCGCGGCACTATATCTACCTTCAGACGCCTTACTTTATGCCTTCCGAGCCGGTGCTTCAAGCGCTGCAAACGGCGGCTATGATGGGAGTCGATGTGCGCCTGATGCTGCCGGAGAAGCCCGACGCTTTTTGGCTTCGGTGGGCGAATGAGTGCTACTTCACTGACGTTTTGCGCGCCGGCGTCAAGGTTCTGCTCTACAAGGGTGGCTTCCTCCACGCGAAAGTCTTGGTCTGCGACGACACGTGCTGTTCTGTAGGCTCGTCGAATATGGATTTTCGCAGCTTTGAAGACAATATGGAGGCCAATGCTTTTATCTACGACGTCCGCTTAGCGCTTGAGGTGAAGGCGGTCTTTCTTCGCGATGCCGAACGCTGCGAAGCCATCGACCCGGAACGGTGGAAGCGCCGCGCGCTCTGGCGTAAATATTTTGAGAGTCATACGCGGATTCTCTCGCCCCTACTTTAATTGCTGCTTATGCGTAGTTTGCTTTTCCTTCTGTTTAGTTTTTTCGTTTGCTATGCGCGAACGGCGCCGATTGATTCACTCACGGCGCGGCAAACGGCGCAAGCTTTTTTCCGCAAGGCTTTATCTCTAAAAACGATGCAAAGACCGCTTTTGCGCCACCAAGCAAAAGCGACCTATCTTTTCTCACTCGGCGATCATTTTATCTTGACGGCTGCCGACGATGCTTTACCCGAGGTCATCGGCTATGGGCGCTGCCGCGACGGGCACTTGCCGCCGGCACTCAAGGACTTGATCCACGATTATGATCGAGCACTCCGCCTCCACGCGCTCCGCTCTGCAGCGCCGATGCGCCCTGCTGCGCCTCCGCCTCATCGGACCGTTGCGCCCCTGCTGCAAACGATTCGCCACCAAGAAGCGCCTTTCAACGCGCTATGTCCTTATTATTTGCAAGATGACGGCACGCTTTCTTCGGAAAGATGCATTGTGGGCTGCGTGGCAACGGCTTTGGAGCAGATCGTGGCGCACTATAAGCGCCCCATCTCTTTGCTTGAACCGCTCCGAGGCTGGTCTACGCCACACTACACCGTAACTGACGTGGCGGCGGGCTCGCAAGTCGACACGCGACATATATTAGATGTCTACGATGATCAATCTTCGCCGGAGGCCTGTGCGGCGGTGGCCACGTTGAGCTATTGGTTAGGACTGGCCGTTCACATGAAATGGGGACTAAACGCAAGCAGCGCAAACTCGCGGCGGGCTGCCGAGCCGCTACGCCGCAGCTTTGGTTGGCAATATGTACATTATGTCGATAGTTATCGCTATGCGCCGGACGCGTGGCTGCCTATGCTTTACCGCGAACTTGAAAGTGGGCGGCCGATCTACTATGCGGGGAGCACGATGCGCCTCAATGGTCACGCGTTTATCATAGATGGTGTAGACGAAGCCGGGCGTTTCCACGTTTTGTGGGGATATGGCGGGCAGTACGATGGTTATTTTGACCTGAACGTCTTATGTGCTGCTGCACCGGCCTATGATGTGCAATCTGATGACGAGGTTAACGGTTTCTTCTGCAACCAAGAGGCACTCCTGCTCCACCCTGACGCGCAGCAGGTCGCAATGCCCGATTCGCTGGAGCGGACAGGGAGCGAGATTGTCGTCGACTCGATTCGCTGGGAGGCTGCTCCGCGCGTCGGCACTTATACGCCGCTTCGCCTTTATGTACACAACGCCGCTCCGCACGCACTCACCACACCCTTGGTCTTGTTTACGAATTTGCAAACTGATACCGCCGCCATTCAGCAAGGCGATTTTATCGGCCTTACGGGGCTTTCGCTCGAAGCGGGGGCGCAGCGCGAACTCCTTGTTCACGTGCGGGCTGACGCCGGAGGCCAACGCTTGTTGCGCATCACGCAGGACGGCGTCAGTTGGCGCGATTTGGCGAGCGTGAATATTACGCCGGCCGTCGCGGCCAACTTAAATTTTGAGCTTTCAGCACCTACTTTTCTTTCGGACCACGCCGTGCGCTTCGTCCTATCGGCTACGGCCGGCGACGAGCGTGTGGGTGCGCTTATCACCTACGAACTTACGGCGAAGGGGGAGCGGGAAGGCACGCGCCACGGGCGCTATCTCTACGTAGCAGCAGGCGAAACGGCGCAAGACACGGTGCATTTTCAAGGCCTAAAAGCGGGCGAGCCTTACACGCTGTCTGTTCGCTATCCTTGGGCCGTTGTAAAACAAATCAGTTTCACAATGCCTACGACGGGCCTCAGCCCAATTCACAAAGCGCAGGACGCGCCGGCTAAATGGATTGATACGAATGGGCGCGCCACGGACGCACCTCAGCAGCGCGGCGTATACATTTATCGCGGGAAGAAAGTATTTCGGCCTTAAAATGCCCGACTAATCGGGCCGCATCGATGCAAATGAGCACGAGACGGCCGCCAATCGTGATCAGACAATAAGGCGAGCGAATGAAGACGACCGGCGCAGCTTCAGCCGGCGTCAGCGTGCGCCCCACGAGAAGCAACCTTTGCGTTGTCAGGCCGCGAAAAGATTTCACCGCAATCGGCTTTCATCATTGTTTGGTGCCGGCAAACCATCGTATGCTGCCAACAAACCATCGTATGCTGCCGGCAAACGATGGTTTGGCCCGAGCAAACGACGCTCCGCATTGGTCGGCTAATGACAAAATCTGTCTTCTGCCCCAAAAAGTTGGCTTTGCGGCCCGTCGAAATAAGACAAAGCAAACCCGCAGCATACCGGAAGCGATACAAACCCCACGGGCAGCAAAGCCAAGTGGTTTGTATTTGATAACTAAAAAGAAAATAACGATGTCAAAACAGATAGCCATCACCACGCGCTTGGTGACGCGAATCGACAACGAGGAGGAAATCATTGAGCAAGCTGTAGACGGACTGCTCGATGTAGGCCCTGGGAATCATATGTTGCGCTTTACGGAGCAAGATCAGCAGACGCAGGTGCACCTACTCGTATCTGAGGAGCGCGCACAACTTCGCAGAAACGGGAGTTTCAGTTCGGCGATGCGTTTTACCCAAGGCGGGCGCTTCGAATCTACGTATCAGACGCCCCACGGTCTGCTGCAGATGCACGTAGTCACGAAACAGTATCATACAAAGCACGATACCGAAGGCGGAACATTGGAAACGGCGTATGAACTTTACCTCTCCGGGCGCTTCATTTCCCACAACAAACTCCTTATTACTTGGAAAGTATACAAATAAATTAAAAAATCTAAGGAGCAAATCTTGACCTTTGCATAGATTTTTTTATATTTGCTGCTCAAATATGAGCACCTATTTTTACATAGACGCGCAACAGCGGCAATGCGGCCCGATTTCGCCGACACAATTTGCAGCTTACGGCATCACGCCTACTACTTACGTCTGGACGGCCGGAATGGCGCAGTGGCAACTAGCAGGCACGATTATTGAGTTGCAGCCTTATTTCTCCAAAAGCCAACTCTTCAACGCGGTAGGCATACGCCCGTCGCGCCCCGATAACAACTTAGTTTGGGCAATCTTAAGCACGATACTCTTCTGCCTACCTTTGGGCCTTGTAGGTGTATACTACTCAATGAAAGTTGACCCCCTTTATTTGCAAGGCAAGTATGAGGAGGCTCAGGCAATGGCAAAGAAATCCATGAATTGGAGCATCGCCGGCTGCATCACGGGGATCACCCTCGCAGTCATATACGCAATTCTCTCCATCTTCTTGATGCCGATAATTGGCGCATACCTGCAGTACGCAATTATGTCGCTATGTGCAACATAGCAAGATTATCGGAGTAAGAAAATAAGACAACGACAACAATTAATCAATTAAACATTCCATACAATGAAACAGTATTACTATGTAGATGGGAACAACCAACAGCAAGGCCCCATCGACGCAGCTCAACTTCCGGCATTCGGCGTCACGACTAAGACGCTCGTATGGTGCGAAGGGATGGCCAACTGGCAAGCTGCGGGAGAAATCCCCGAGTTAGCGTCTTTCTTCGCTGCGAAGCAACCGGAAATTCCGGCACAACCGCAGATGCAGCCGGGAACTCCGGCACAGCCGCAAATGCAACCGGGAACTCCTGCACAGCCGCAAATGCAACCGCAAGCACAACCGCAAGTACAACCGCAAACAATGAACATTAATAACTTTCAACAAACACAACAACCAATGAACACACAACCTCCTTTCCAACAACCCAACAACCAACAAATGCCTCCCCAACCGGACAACTACTTAGTCTGGGCTATCCTGGTTACAGTTCTTTGCTGTCTGCCTTTAGGTGTGGCTTCTATCATTTATTCCGTAAAGGTTGGTTCACTTTATGCACAAGGTGACTACAACGGCGCTGTAGATGCTTCTCAGAAAGCAAAGAAATTTGCGATGATTGGCGGTATCGGTGGCCTCGTCTTTATTATTATCTACGTTATCTTTATGGTTATCGCCGGCGCTGGCGCTGCTATGAGCGGTATGCAATAGATATCGAATCATCATTTTAGGTTAAAAAAATCGGGCGGAAAGACTTTAGTGCTTTTCGCCCGATTTTTGTATGCGCAAACTTGGAGGCGCGCAGCGCCGGTCGCGCTATGGTTTTTCGGCCTTGCGGCGAGAGAGAAGCAGTTCCCAACTTGCGCGGCGCAATTCGTCGACCCCGACGCACACAAGATAGACTACGCACAACCACAACAGGAGTGCCGCTGCGCCCAGCGCGGGCGGAGCGTCCATAAACGCCTTTTGGCAAATCGAAGCATAGAACGGGCGCGCGCCGGGATGTTCATGGATGAGATAAACCGCAAAACTACCCGCTGCAATACGGTTGACGATGGCACTGCTCAAGGTCTGGCGCAAGAAATACTGCAACAGGGCGAGCGATTGTAGCACTACGAGCGGCGAACTGTACAACATAATTTGCTGAAACAGCTTACTACCAAAACCGAAGAGCGCTATGGAGCCGATCAAGACGTGAAGCAGCGCGACGCCCAAAAAGATCAGCAAGAAAAAACCGCTCCGCAGGCGCGCCAAACGTGGAAGTTGGAAACGCCGGACGTATTGTGCGAGCAGATACAAGCAAACAAAGGAAAGCAGAGAGTAACCAAAATTGAAGTCGTCAAAGATTTTAAGCACGAAAGCCCCAAAGGTTTGGGCCAGGAAAAGACCTATGAGTACCCTCCGTTGAGTTCGCTCATCGGCCGTTTGAACAAAAGCGTTCAAAACCGGACTTAGGAGGAAGAGCAACAGATAAGAGCGCACGAACCATCCCGTTTGCGACAGCAAAAGCGCTTTCAAGAGCGTCAAAAGACCGAACTTGTCAGCCCCAACCACCCACAAAGCGGCATCAACAACGAGACAGCAGAAAGCGCATTGGTACAAAAATTTCCCCAAGCCCCGCATCGTAGGGCGAATGCCAAACCAACCGGAAATCAGCACAAAGACGTTAACCGCCACAATCGAAATCATTTCAACAAAAGAAAAACCCAGATGCACCACAAGCGGCTGACTCATCAGAAAACCGCCTTGCGGCCAGTGAAAGCTTTTGACTGCGTGCAGCAAGAGCACCATAAACATCGCCAATAGGCGGAGAAGTTCTACGTTAGATTGTCGGGGTTTCTTCATTTTCTTTCTTTCGTTCTTTTAAGTCTCATTCGTAAGTTTCTTAGCCCTATGTGTGCGCCTCAACGCTTGCCCAAATCGTCATACAGCTTCTGCAGAAAAGCCTTGCCATAAGGCAGATTATAACCGCGGCGCCGGCCTTGATCGGCCACGACTTGATTATTGTCGCAGTTGTACATCACAGAATCTTCCGCATCCACAAATCCGAAGGCATTGGGAAAGGAAAAATAGCCGAAGTGTCGCACTTGGTCGTTCAGCATATCCTTGCTGAAGCGGTAAGATCGATAAGAGAGCCGCATCTGCGAGAGCAGCGTCGCTGCGATGTCGATTTGCGACCCGTAGGCCTCGCAGCGGGCCGATGACTTCACAGCGCCGCCCACCCAAATCATCGGAATGTGGTAACGAGAGAAGTCAAAATAATCTATATCTTTAGGATAAGCGCCCAAATGATCGGGCACGAGCACAACAAGCGTATTCTTCCACGCCGGCAGACGCTTCAGTTGGTCGATAAATCTACCCAGGCAGTCGTCCGTGTAGGCAAAAGCATTCAGCCGTTCATCTTTCAATTTATGATAAGGCACATCGTAAGGCTCATGACTGCTACTCGTTTGCACGACATACAAGAATGGCGTTTTTCGCTGCGTTTGCAGAGCGCGCAGCGTTGCATCGAAAACGTATTGGTCGGGCACGCCCCATTTGCTGAGTTTATATTTGAGCGGGAAATCTTGATCACTGGTGATGCGATCAAAACCGCCGGTCACCAAGAACGAGCGCATACCCGTGAAGTCTGCATCGCCGCCGTAAAAGTAAGCCAAATCATAGCCCTCGTTGCGAAGTTGGCGCGTCCACATCGGGAGCGAATCAACCTTTTTCGGATATTTCATGATGCTGGTCGTAGGCTGCGCCGGATAAGCCCCGAGAATGGCGGCCAAGCCACGGTCCGTGCGAAAACTGTTCGCATAAAAATTGGTAAAGAGTACGCCCTCGTCCGCCAAGCGATCCATATTGACCGCCACGTTCGGGAGTCCGCCGAGGCGCGACATAATCTTGCCGCTGAAACTCTCCAATACGACAACGATGACATTGGGGCGCTCCGTCGTGAGCAAGCGTTCTACGTGCGCTTCTCTCCCCACGGTGGGCATATCTTGCAAATCCGCAAACAGACGATCGGCTTCGGCAGGCTCCATAAAGCGATACATGCCGGCAATCTTCATTTCGCCGACGACGGAACTCAGCAAACTGAACACGGGGTTAATGGCCGCGTGGTTGAGTTGTTGATTCTGACTGAAATAGACACGACCCAAATTCATCGTCGACGCAGTGACGCTGCCGCGAATCGGCAAAAAGAGGGCCGCCGTACACAATAATAATATAGCAAAGGCCCGTTTGCACTGTTCAGAACTGACGGGGCGCAGACGCTCGTCCAAACAGCGATGGAGCAACCACCACAAACCAACGCCGAAGGCGCAGCAGACGAGCAGGGCGACCACGACATAGCCCACACTGACGCTGGCGAAGGCATCTTTCGGCGAACTGGTGAAATAGAAGATCGGCGTCGTGTCGAGCCGGAACTTCCAGAAGCCGTAGAGCACCAAGTCTACAATGTAGATGATGGACAACAAAACGGCCATCACCACCGTCCAGCCGCGCCGCACGCGATCGGCCCACAGCCGCGCGCGCTCCCAAACGGATAGCGTCAGCAAGAGCGCCGGAAGGGCCGTAAAATAGCCCGCCACAGACGCATCCATCGGCAGGCCGTGCCAAACTACGCGGAAATAGTCAGTCCAGCCAACACCGGCATACAGATCGCGATGATACAGCATAAACGCGGGCTTCATCAAGACAAAGAACAAGATGAGGAGACCAAACGTTTTCAAGAGTAAAATCAACCTTTGCTTCACACTACATCAGATTTTTCTGCGAAAGTAATCAAAATTCAGTGAGTCAAGCTCTCCATCGGGCTATTTCTTCTCACGAGCGTAAGCCTTTTTCATCGTGAGATGAAACCTTTTTTATCACGAGCGCAAACCTTTTTTCTCGTGATAAAAAACCTCACCGGCAAGCCGGCGTCAGTCAGAAGTGGCCTTGCGTGCGTTAAAAAGTCAATCTCTCGCTCGGCAAAAAAGCGGCAGCAGCCTTCGCAAGCAGAAAGGAGGAAGCGACCAGAAGAAGCGAGAAATTGCACAAAAGGAATGCAATCCTTTGGTTAAGCACCCGCCAAGTATTACCTTTGCTCTCAGTATGGAAAAACGCCGTATTGCAAAGCGCATTATGCGCATTTTCGCTTGGATAGTCTTGACGCCCATTGCGTTATTTCTACTCTTGGCCATCCTGATCTACATTCCGCCCGTCCAGCAATTTGCCGTAGACAGAGCGGCGCAATACCTTACGAAAAAAACGGGCGTGCGGTTTAACGTAGAGTCCGTACGTCTGGCCTTTCCTTTAGACTTAGCCATTCACAACGTGACGGCCGTAGAGCACAACGATACCCTACTGGCCGCGGGTTCGCTACGCCTCAACGTGGCGCTGCTTCCGCTCTTCGACGGGCGGGCCGAAGTGGACGGCATAGCCTTATATCGTGCGCAAGTAGATACGAAAAACTATATCGGCGGCGCGCACATCGCGGGCCGAATCGGCGCTTTGCAGGCCTCGGCTAAGGAAATCGACTGGGTGAAGCGGAAAGTCGTCGTAGACTATGCCGACTTACGCAAATCTGATGTCGTCGTTTGCCTCTCAGATACGGCAATGGACGACACGACGAAGGTCAAGGCGCAATGGGAAGTGAGCGTGGGTCGCGCCACGCTGCGACAGACGAAAGCGAAAGTGGCACTAATGGCCGCCCTACCCCAAGCTCGAAAGGGTAAAGGCAGTTTGCTTGAGCGCCTACCGGCCACTTATCAGCCCAAACAAATGTGGTTGGCAGCGGATATTGCACAGGCAGCATTAAAGGGCGGAACATTCAACATGAAAACCGGCCGTTATGCCGTTCGCTCCTTTGGGGTAGAAAAAAGTAAGTTGGCCTATCTGAACCAAGCGCCGGACGGCGTGTGGACGCGCAACCGACAATATCGCCCCATACCTGCGGCGAAAGAACGCTCACTGCGCGATTCGATACGCGGCGCCTACACTTATCAAGACAATATCAAAGGTTTGCAAGCGTGGCAGCCCTTTGCGGCTTTCCCAAAGGGGGGCGGCGCAAGCGATCTGACGACATGGCTGCGCCAAGGCAAGCCATTGAACCCGAACGATATAGCCTTACAGGACGTATTCCTGCAAATCGACACGCTGACTTATGCCGAAAACGTATTGAACGCTAACGTAGCCCACGCGGCCTTTGTCGAGAAGTGCGGTTTGCAGGTGAAGCGCATCAGCGGGCCGATCTATATGGATCAGCAGCGCCTCATTTTGCCCAACATGGCCCTACATACGGCGCATTCTAAAGTATCTATTGGTCTGCGTTTCCCATTGTCGACCTTCGATCCCGATAGTCGGACGAAGATGACGCTGCACTGCGATGCTCAACTGGGGTGGCAGGACGTAAAAAACTTGGGACGAAACTACGTGCCGCGCGACTTGCTGCGCGTCTATCCGCAAACCACGCTTCGCATAAAGGGCGATTTTAGTGGGAATCTGCGGCGTTTTACTTTCGGAAATACGACGTTGGAGCTGCCGGGCTTGATCCGCTTGCAAGCGAACGGCACTTTGCTGAACGTGGCATCAGCGCAACGCAGCGGGGCGATTAACATCCGCTCGCTGACAACGGGCGCCGGACTGCCGCGCTTGTACAAACAGCTCGCGCCTTCGGCTGCCGGCAGCGTAAAATTGCCCAACAGAATGCAGGTTTCGGGACGCGTCAACTTTAAGGGGGATAATTATGGGTTTGATCTGCGACTGGCGGTAGGGCAAGGACGACTGGCGGCAAAAGGCAAGATAGATTTGCGTGCACAAAGTTATACGGCCGACCTGCAAGCTCAACGCTTCCCGCTGAAAGTCTTCCTGCCGACGATGGGATTAAATGATTTCTCGGGTCATATTGCAGCCAAAGGACACGGATATGACTTGATCTCGGGCAAGGCTCAACTGAAAGCTGACGTAAGCATCAACCGGTTCGCTTATGGCGGCTACGACTTGAGCGGACTCCGCTTCAAGACTTTGCTAAAAGGACATAAGGCGTTCTTGGAAGCAGCCGTTAACAACGAGATTGTCAAAGGTGATGTGAAGGCAGAACTTACATTGGAGCGCTTAATCAGCATTAAGGCTGATGCTAATATAGAACAGGCAGATCTGCGCCGCTTGAACGTGACGAAAGATACGCTCTCGGCGGGCGGGCAACTGCACTTATACGCATCAACTGACCGACAATTTAATCGGATCACAGCCAATGGCATCGCGGATCACCTGTTTGCGGTCTCTCCATCGCGAGGTTTCTCGACGGATGATATACACTTCAACTTCAAAACGGGTACTGACTCGACGATGGTCGGGATCAACAGTGGCGACCTGCGGTTGCTGGTGGCTACGAAAGGCGACATCAATCGCCTCGCACCGCGTCTGGCGCGACTGGGCACGCTACTGACGAAGCAGATAACTGATCAAAAATTGGACCAAGAGGCTCTTAAGCGCGAATTGCCCGTAATGGATCTGCACTTAGAAGCAGGGCAAAGTAACCCGATTGGGAACTTCCTGCATTTTAATGGCTATACATATAATAAAATATACGTCGATCTGCACGCGAATCCGACGGCGGGCGTCTACGGAACGGCATCTGTAGGGCGCTTAAGCAATGGGGGGCTGCTCTTAGATACGATTTACGCGAACCTTAGTCAGGACACGACGGGCGTACGTATGGAGGCGTTTGTGAAAAACTATACGAAACGCAATCCGAATAAGTTTGAAATACGTGCGCAGGGCTACTTGCTCTCGTCGGGGGCGGGCTTGATGGCGCAATTCTACGACAACGATGGCGAAAAGGGCATTGATCTGGGACTAAAAGCCGACTTGGTCGAAAACGGACTGAAGATTATGATCTCGCCGGAACATCCGGTACTTGCTTATCGCAACTTTACGGTCAATAAAGACAACTATATTTTCTTCGGAAATCAGAAGGAAATTCGCGCTAACGTGGACTTGCTGGCGGACGATGGGACGGGCGTGAAGCTATACAGTGCTCCGGGCGATTCGATTAACGACATTGCACTCTCGATTAACAACTTAAACCTCGGAGAACTGTCGACGGTCTTGCCGTATCTGCCAACTATGGGCGGAAAACTCTCGGGTGATATTCATATTTTGGATAATCATAAGACGTATAGTGCGATGGCCTCGCTCCAAACGAGCAATTTCACATACGCCGGTACGCCTCTCGGGTCGCTGGGGGCGGAGTTGATGTATCTGCCAAAGGAGAAAGGAGAGCATTATGTGGAGGCTTACATCTCTACCAACGATGCTGAAATGTTGTCGGCAAAAGGTACGTATGCAGAAACGGGAGGCGGTAGCTTTGACGGAACCGCTACGTTGGAGGGATTCCCGCTGCTCTTCTTCAATTCTTTCCTCGACGGAACAGAAATTGCACTGCGCGGAAAGGCAAATGGGGAAGTGGAAATCAAAGGCCCGCTGACAAAGCCGGCTATTAACGGTAGTTTGACGCCCGATTCGGCACATATTGCGTCGGAAGTGTATGGGTTTGATTTCAAACCGGAACAAAGGCCGATCCAAATTGTGAACTCCAAGATCACGTTTGCGGATTACCAACTCCTATCGACGGGCGAAGCGCCGCTTGTCTTGAACGGCAACGTGGATATGACCAACCTCTCGAAGGTATATCTGAACTTGGGACTCAAGACGGAGAACTTCGAACTCATAAATACACGCCGCAAAACTAAGTCTTTGCTCTTCGGAAAGGTCTTCTCTGACATCAATTGCACCATCAAAGGACCGGTCGACGGCTTATCTGTGCGCGGCGATCTACGTATTTTAGACAAAACGGATCTTACATACATTCTGCGCGATTCTCCGTTGACGGCAAGCAATAGTTTAGACGGACTCGTGAAGTTTGTAGACTTTAGCGATACAACTAAAGCCGAAGCCGCCGCAACACCGGACTACGGCGTCAATATGGTACTCGGCATAAACATAGCTGAAGATGCCAACTTCCATTGCCTGCTTTCAGAAGACGGGCAAAGCTATGCCGACCTCCAAGGTGGAGGATCGCTCACTTTCCGCTATACTCCGTCGGGCGAAATGCGCTTAGTGGGTAAGTTGACGGCAAAAGATGGGAAAATCAAATACGAATTGCCCGTCATTCCGTTGCGCACATTCGATCTAAAAGAGGGAAGTACGATCACATTCACGGGAGATCCAACAAATCCCACCTTAGATATAATAGCCACAGAGCGGATGAAGACGTTCGTTAGTTCGGATGAGCATCGCCGCGCCGTAGTCTTCGACGTCGGACTCAAGCTTACGAAGCCCCTTGATCAAATGGGCTTGGAATTTACGATTGAAGCGCCCGAAGATTTGGCTGTTCAAAACACGCTGGCGTCAATGAGTAAGGAGCAAAGAAGCAAGGCTGCAGTGGCGATGATGGCAACCGGTATGTTCATAGCCGACAATGCCTCCGCCGGTTCTGGTTTCAAGGCCAACAATGCATTGAATGCTTTCTTGCAGAATGAGATTCAGAACATCGCCGGCAAGGCTTTGAAGACCGTAGACATTAGTTTAGGCGTAGAAACCGGCACTTCCACGGTCGGAACTGTCACTACCGACTACTCTTTCCAGTTCGCGAAGCGCTTTTGGAACGATCGCATCAGCGTTATCATTGGCGGCCGCGTCAGCGCGGGAAAAGAAGCCGACAACAGCGCTGAAAGTATCATCAACAATGTCAGCATAGAATACAAAATCAACCCGGGCTCCACTCGCTATGCCCGCATTTTCTACGAGCGCGACACAACAGATCCGCTCGAAGGCTTACTCACGAAAACCGGCATCGGTTACTCTGTGCGCAAAAAGACGGATCGCTTCGGCGACTTGTTCATCTTTTGGAGGAAAAAGTCCAAGGATCAACAGCCGACATCGAAGAAAAAGCAATAACTGACAAAGTTTATAACGACTTATGGCTTTTAAGCACCTATTATTTCCCACCCTGCTCCTCCTTTTGGCCTGTTCCTGCTCCACGACGAGCCAACTGCCCGAAGGCGAACAGCTCTATACCGGCATCAAGAAAATCACTTACACGCAAGAGCCCGCAAAACCGTCCAAGGTAAGGCGAGATTCCGTCGGCGTCATCACGACGATCTCCGACGCCGTCAATGCTATCGACGACGCACTCTCCGGCAAGGGCGGTTTAGGCGCACTTTCAAACCTTAAGCAATCAGATTCAGCACAAGCAGAAGCTGCTCGCGCAGCAGCAAAAGCCGCATCGCACAAGCAAGAAGTCACGAAAGCCGCCTTAGAGACGGCCAAGGAAGAGGTCGAAGCCGTGTTGGCTTATCCGCCCAACAATGCCCTGTTTGGTTCCTCTTATCATAGCTCGCCTTTGCAACTGGGTTTATGGGCCTACAACGCCTTTGTGAAGTCGGAGACCAAGCTGGGTAAATGGATGTTTAAGAGTTTCGCCACAACGCCCGTACTTATCACGAGCGTTAGTCCGGATATGCGCGCCAAAGTGGCGCAAAACACGCTGCGCAATTATGGTTTTTTCAGCGGCAAGGTCAATTATGAAATCCGCCCGGAGAAGAATCCGAAGAAAGCGAAAGTGGCTTATGCCGTACAAGTTGGCCCTTTGTCGCTGCTCGACTCCATTACTTATCTTTCTTTTCCGCCCGCACAGGACAGTTTGCTGCGAGCGACGCATAACAAACGCCTACTCCGCAGCGGAGATGCTTTTTCCGCTGTTCGACTGACGGGCGAACAAGCGCGCATCAGCAAGCTCTTCCGCAACGCCGGCTATTACTATTGGCAGGACAACTACACAACCTTTCAGGCCGACACACTGGCGCGCCGCCAACTCGTACAACTACACGTGCAGCCCTCGCCGGCGATTAACAAGAGGGCACTTCGGCCGTGGAAAATTGGCGAAACGCACATCACCGTGAGGCGTTATGATTCGGAAATACTCGAAAGGACAAAGTCAAAGCGCTTCTTCACGTTCAATTATTCAGGAAAACGCGTCCCCTTGCGCTCATCTATGTGGCGACAGGCCGTAACTCACAAACACGGCGAACTGTATCGCTACGACGACCAGCGCAGTACGCTTGAGAAACTCAACAACATCGGCGTCTTCCGCCTGTTAGACGTAGAATATATCCCGCAAGACACGACCGATCTTTGCGATTCGCTCGACCTTTATGTAACCGCTGTGCTCGATAAACCTTATGATTCAAACTTCGAGATGAATGCTACGCTCAAGAGCAACCAACAGATAGGGCCGGGAATGAGTTATGAGCTCAACAAGAACAATGCTTTTCGCGGCGGCGAACGCATTTCGTTCAAAATATTTGGCTCTTACGAATGGCAACTTCGCACCGGAACGGAACGAAACAGTTCTTTTCTCGATTCTTATGAGCTGGGATCGCAACTGGCCTTCCATTTTCCGCGCATCTTCTTCCCCGTCATCTCCAAGAAGCGCCTGCGTTTCCCTGCCGAAACGACCTTTGCGTTCGATACGGATTGGAAAAAGCGCACCAGCTTCTTCACTTTGATCAACGCAGGCATCAGTGCAAAATATGCTTGGCACAAAAAGCAGAATGCCCTGCACGAACTCGTCCCGCTAAGCATTGATTTCAACAAAGTATTATCCTCTTCCCACGCCTACGACTCGATTCTCGCGGCCAATCCGGCTTTAGCCGTTTCTATGCGCAACCAGTTTGTGCCGGCTATGTCTTATCTCTTCACTTATAGTTCGGCGGCTCACCACCGCAATCCCGTAATGGTGCAAGTCTTGGCCAAGCAAGCCGGCAACCTCACGTCAGCTCTCTACGCCTTGGCGCGCAAACCGTTTAACCAGCGCGACAAAAAGATGTTCGGCTCTCCCTTTGCGCAATTTCTAAAAGCCACGGCAGAGCTGCATTATACGTATAAGATCAACAGTTCGCTCAAATTGGCCACGCGCCTCTACGGCGGCATACTCTACGCTTACGGCAACAGCACGCGCGCACCTTATTCCGAGCAGTTTTATGCCGGTGGCGCCAACAGCGTCCGCGGTTTTGCGGTCCGCAGCATCGGGCCGGGCACATACAAGGCCGACAATTCTAAATATGCTTACATAGAACAGACGGGCGACGTCAAACTGGAAGCCAACGCCGAACTGCGGGCGCATCTCTTCGGCAGTCTTTACGGCGCGCTCTTCTTAGATGCCGGCAACGTGTGGCTGCTCCACAAAGACCCGCAGCGGCCGGGCGGCGAATTCAACTTGCGCAACTTCAAGCAGATCGCCGTAGGCACGGGCTTGGGCTTGCGTTACGACTTAAGCTACTTGGTGCTCCGTTTCGACCTCGGCGTCGGACTCCACGCGCCCTATGCTACGAGCAAGTCGGGCTTTTATAACATCGACAAATTCCGTAACAGTCTCGTCTTCCACTTTGCCATCGGTTATCCTTTCTGATCCTGATAACCTGACGCCCCCTTTTCAAAAAACAAACACGCATCCACCGAGCCTTTTCAGCGCTGCGGAGGATGCACCGTGCTGCTTCTGCTTTCGTTTGCTCCCGGCAAACAATCGTTTGGTGCCGCCAAACCATAGTTTGATGCCGGCAAACCATAGTTTGCTCCCACCAAACAATCGCAAGGTCAAACCTCGACAAACAGAAAGTCCCTCGCCGCCTGCCGGAAATCGAGCGCGCCCCACCCCATCCCCGCGCTCCGAATGCAAAATTCCACCCTTCGCACGCAACCATCACCGATAAGCCTTGCAAATCTGCGGTTTGAGGGAAAAAGATTAGGAAGAACTTAGCCGCTCACGTGCTTTTTTTCCTTAAATTCGCAGCGTCTATCGTCTATAGCAAAGCAGAAAGACTCTCCGACGGCCTCTCCGCGATGCCGCAGAGCCTCTTGACGAACACTTTTTTAATTAACTTTCAATACAACCCAAGACTATGAAAAAGTTACTCTTTTCTCTCCTCGCTTTCTTGGCACTAACAGCCCAAGCAGATGGAGGGATGTGGTTTCTCAAGCTGATGGAGCAGCAGCATTTGGCCGACTCGCTAAAAAAAGCCGGACTAAAGATGCCGCTGGATCAATTGTACAACGAAAACGGCCCCTCGCTCCGCGATGCAATCGGCCAGTTTGGGCGCGGCTGCACGGGCGAAGTGATCTCACCCGACGGACTTGTGCTTACCAATAACCATTGCGGCTACTCCTATGTGCACGGTATCAGCACGACGCAGCGCAATTATCTGCGCGATGGCTATTATGCGAAAAGCCGCGCCGAAGAATTGCCGGTCAAAGACCTGACATTTACGTTCATCATCGCGATCGAGGACGTCACGGAAGCCGTCGAAGCAGCGGCCAAAGCCGCCGGCGCCGACACTTACACGATGCAGAGCCAAGGCTTCTTGAGGCCCTTCGGCGAAAAGATGTTCAAAGCATCTAAATATAGCAAGATGCCCGGAGCCCGCGGCAGCGTAGTAGCTTTCTTTAGCGCTAACCGCTTCTATTTCTTTGTCGAACAGACGTATAAAGACGTACGCCTCGTGGTCAATCCGCCACTGAATATCGCGCAGTTTGGCGGTAATCAAGACAACTGGGTCTATCCGCGCCACAACCCCGACTTTGCCATCTTCCGCATCTACGCTGACAAAAAAGGACAGCCGGCTGCTTACAGCGCAAAGAACGTTCCGCTGAAGCGCGAGACGTATTTGCCCATCTCACTCAAAGGCATTAACGAGGGCGATTACACCATGATTATGGGATTCCCGGGCCGCACGCAGCGCTTCTTGACCAGCGATGCTTTGGCCCACTTTATGAGCGATATGTATCGCCCCATCGTCGAAGCCGGCCGCGTCGAATTGGCCTTCAATGCTACGGAAATGGCGCGCAGCGAAGCTGAAAAGCTCGCGTTGCAAGATGAGGATATGAGCTTGAACAACCTCGTCAAAAACTATAGCGGCGCCATCGAATCTGTGCGCAAGAATAAGCTCGTAGAAACGCTACGTAAGGAAGAAAAAGCTTTTCAGGCTTTCGCAGAAAAAAGCGGCAATCCGGCTTACAAGACCGTGGTTGGCGACATCGCCAAACTTGCGCAAGCGTATGGCGATAGCGTGCACGACGCAACCTTGCTTACGCGCACGATTACGACAGCGGGCATCTTCGTTCACCCGCTCGACGCTGCCAATTTCCTACGCTTGATGCGCACGGGCAAACCGGAAGATGTGGCGGCTGCTGCAGAACGCTTGCGCGCCGCACTCTACATTATGCCGACCAAGTCGAACTTCGCGCAAGACAAACGTCGCTACGCTGCCTTAGCCCCCGTATGGGAGAAAAACTGCCGCTTGCAAAGCTCAAAAGCCTTGAAAGTGCCCACGGCTGAAGAGATCTATGAAAAATCTATTTTCCGTTCACGCGCAGCATTGGAAGAATTCCTCCAACATCCCGACACGACGGCCTTCTTGAATGATCCTATTTATCGAATTATGCTGAAGACTTACGTTCCCTTGGCACGTGCTACCGGCAATGCCAACCGCCGATTGATCGATTTGCAACGCACTTACGTGAAAGGCTTGTTGGAAATGACCAATTTCTCAAAAGCACCCGACGCCAACTCTACGCAGCGCCTCACGTATGGACACATCGCCAATATGAAACCGCGCAATGCGGTCAGCTACGATTGGTGTACGACGCTCGAAGGTATGTTTGAAAAAGAAAATCCGAACGATAGCGATTACGTAGTCAACGAGCGGATGCGCGAACTCTATGAGGCGAAAGATTTTGGCCAATATGCGCGCCCGGATGGCAAGCTTCAGACGTGTTTCATCTCAAACAACGACATCACGGGCGGCAACTCCGGTTCGGCTGTCTTGAACGATCGCGGCGAAATCATTGGCCTGGCCTTCGACGGCAACATCGAAAGCCTGATGAGCGACTTCCGTTATGATCCGAAATTGCAACGCTGTATCTCTGCCGACATTCGTTATGTCCTCTGGGTCGCAGATAAAGTCGGCGGTTCAAGCTATATTTTGAAAGAATTGAAACTGATCAAATAAGCGCCCAACCCGCCTGAGCGACATACACATTATTATATATAGCATTATAGCTGTCCGCAAAACATTTGCCGACAGCTATAATTTTAATCCTACGGGCCGACCCCTAAAACCGATGTTCGCCTCGAAAGCACCATATACAGTGGAGAGATAACAGCCCTTAACGGAGACCGGCAGCGCGCCAATCGCTCCGAATCCACCTGCTCTCGACTGATTTCTTGCATAAAATAAGAGGTGGCAAACATCTTAACTTCTTGATGTCTACCACCTCTATTGCTTTGTCGGGGTGACTGGATTCGAACCAGCGACCACACGCCCCCCAGACGCGTACTCTAACCGGGCTGAGCTACACCCCGCAAACGCCTAAGCGTTGTAAGCGAGTGCAAAAGTAGAGAAACTTTTGATTCAAACCAAATAAATGGCTAAAAAATCACGCTTAAGCAAGAAGATCTTATTGTATTTTGGCCGGCGGAAGCAACCCAATCTCGCCACTACCCAAACAGCGATGCGCCTGTTCATCATATAATACGGCAAATTGGCCCGGTGCGATACCCTGAATCAATTCGTCCGAATGCAACTCGTACTTCCCGCCGCGCACAAGCAGCCGGCCCGGCGTAAACTCCGGCGTATGGCGCACCTTAAACGTAACCCGATAGTCGCCATCCGCCTCATAGGGGTTGTAAGTAATGAAGTGCGGCATTTCTATGCGGAAGGCTTTACCATAAGCCGCCTTCGTCTCGAAGCCACGACTCACATATATAATATTGCGTTTGATATCCTTGCGCACAACGTACCACGGCCCGCCGCCAAAACCTAAACCTTTGCGCTGCCCGATGGTGTAAAACCAATAGCCTTTATGCTTGCCGATAATATTGCCCGTCTCTTGTTCCACAACCAGCCCTTCCTTTTCGCCCAAATACTTGCGGGCCAATTCCGAAAAGCTGATTTTGCCTAAAAAACATATACCTTGGCTGTCTTTGCGCTTGGCAGGCGCGAGATGCGCCGCCTGCGCGATCTTTCGAACCTCATCCTTCATCAATCCACCTATGGGAAAGATGAGCTTACGCACGCTAAAGCCATCCAATTGTGCGAGAAAATCCGTCTGATCCTTTATCGGGTCGGGCGCCGTAGTGAGCCAAACTCTCCCCGCCTCGTCTGTTTCCGTCTGCGCATAGTGTCCCGTGGCGATACGATCGTAGTTGTGGCCCTCGCGTTCCTCAAAGCAGCCAAATTTTATGTACTTGTTGCACATCACGTCGGAGTTTGGCGTCAATCCCTTGCGCAATCGGTCGACAATATACCCGACTACTTCGTCCCAATACTCCTTTTGCAGGTCGATAAGTTGGAGCTTGCAGCCATAGCGTCGGGCCACGGCCGTCGCCATCTCCCAATCCTCCTCCGCTTTGCAGTCCCATTCACCCTGCGGTCCGTTGCCGATCTTAATATAAAAGAGATCGGGCGTGATACCTTGCTCTTTCAGCAGGTGAACTGCAACGGCACTGTCCACGCCGCCTGAAATAAGTGCTGCTGTCTTCATACTTCCCATTTGCGGGCGAAGTTACAATTTTCAGAGAAACCGCCCTAAAAATAGGGGCGTTTTAGGTATTTTCTCTTATCTTTGCCCTCCGGCGTCATTGCCCGTTTATGGTAAAAACGGTACTCCGGAGCGCCGGCCGAAAACATACGACAATGAATAAAAAAGAGACGTTCGACAGCATCTTACGCCAAATCCCGGCTTTCCAACGTGTGCCTCAAAGCGAGCGCAAACACGTCATTCGCCGCGCCTTGCGCCATCCGCTGTTCTGGGGAACTTTCTTGGCGCTGATTCTGTTTTGGCTCGGAGCTTTTGTCAGCGTATTCGCGGCCACCGGCATCAATTATACGTTCAGTTTAGCGCCTAAATACAATTTTTTAGACATACTTTTCAAGCTCTTACTCTTCGTCGTAATACCGCTGATTTGGATTTCGTTCATCAGTCTACGCATTCGCAATTCGCTCATCAAGCGCATCATTGCTCGAGAATACCCTTCGGAGCGTTCAGAGTCAATCGAAGAAGACGAACCTCCAACTTCCGCGTGAGCGATCGTTCTTTTCCTTAGCCATTTATGCCAGTTTAGATATGACAGAACCGAAAGATTTGAAACTATATTACAACATCTCGGAAGTAGCCAAGATGTTTGATGTGAAAGAGACGCTTCTGCGCTATTGGGAGACGGTCTTCCCGCAGATTTCACCCAAGAAAAGCGGCCGCAACATCCGGCAATATACAAAGGAAGACATAGAAAAAATACGCATTGTCCACAACTTAGTCAAGGTGCGTGGACTTCGCCTCGCCGCGGCTGCACAATTATTGCGAAAAAATAAGGAAGGCGTCGTGCAAACTGCTGATGTTCTTGACGAACTACGCGCCATTCGCAAAGAACTGGTGCGCCTTAAAGCAGACATAAGCGGACTGGAATGAAAGTAAAAACAGCTTTTGTATGTGAAAATTGCGGTCAGGAATCAGCCAAGTGGATTGGTCGTTGTCCGGCCTGCGGAGAATGGAATACATTCAAGGAAATCCGCCTCGCGCCCTCCTCTTCACAGCAGTCGGCGAGCGTTGCTGAACGCACACTCAACCAAGATAGGCGCAACAAGCGTGGCTCCGTGTCGCTTTCAGCCGTACAGGCCGACGCAGTGTCGCGTTATGATCTCCACGACCCCGAACTCAACCGCGTTTTGGGTGGAGGTTTAGTGCCCGGTTCTTTGATCCTGCTCGGCGGTGAGCCGGGTATAGGCAAGTCCACCTTGCTCCTCCAGACGCTGCTCCGCCTTACCGACCGCAAGGTTCTTTATATCAGTGGCGAAGAAAGCGAACAACAGATCAAACTCCGCGCCGATCGTTTAGCACCCTCAGCTTCCGGCAACGATTGTCTGCTCCTGTGCGAAACCAATCTGGAGCGCATCTTCGAACAGTTGCGCGACGTTTCGCCGGATCTTATAATCATCGACTCCATTCAGACGATGGCCACGGAAACCATCGATTCCGCACCCGGCAGTTTATCGCAAATCAGGACCTGCGCCGCAGAGTTTTTGAAGTATGCCAAGTCGAGCGCCACGCCCGTCCTGCTTGTCGGCCACATTACGAAAGATGGCGCCATCGCAGGTCCGAAAGTTTTGGAACATATTGTTGATACCGTGCTCCAATTCGAAGGAGATCGCCACTATTTCTATCGTATTTTGAGGAGCATCAAGAATCGTTTCGGCAGCACGGACGAACTGGGCATCTACGAAATGCGGGCGGAAGGTCTCCGGCCCGTAGCCAACCCCTCCGAACTCTTATTAACGGAAGGCACAGACGAGTTAAGCGGCATCGCCGTTGCCGCCGCCATCGAAGGCGCTCGCCCCTTCCTCATCGAAGTGCAAGCGCTGGTCAGTTCAGCAGCTTACGGCACGCCCCAACGTTCCGCCACCGGCTTCGATCTTCGCCGTTTGAACATGCTTTTAGCGGTATTGGAAAAGCGCGCCGGCTTCAAATTAGGGGCTAAGGACGTATTTCTTAACATCGCCGGCGGCCTGCGCGTTACCGACCCCGCCATAGATTTGAGCGTCATCGCCGCCATTTTGTCGAGCAATGTAGATATTGCCATCGATCGCACGATTGCGATGGCCGGCGAGGTGGGTCTGAGCGGCGAAATCCGCCCCGTCACCCGCATCCGCCAGCGCATTGCCGAGGCCGCCAAACTTGGTTTCAAGCGTTTCCTGCTCCCCGAAGCCTCCCTCAAAGGTTTGGGAGCGGAGGTCAACATTCAGTTGATCCCTGTGCGTCGTGTCGAAGAAGCCCTGCAAGCCTTGTTTCGCTAAAGGCCGATAAAGCGCCGCCGGGCGCTTATTTTTTATCCTATACATTCGATCATTCTCCCCACAGTTCCCTTTTTCCGGTATGCAAAAAGAAATCCAACTCCGTCTCACGCCCGATATAGCTCTGCAAGAAGAAGCTTTGCGCCGCCATTGTGCCGCCGAACTCCACCTTGCGCCCGATTCCATCCGCGCTATGCGCCTTTTGCGCAAAAGCATCGACGCGCGCCAGCGTCGGGTCTTCGTCAATCTCACGGTCCTGCTTTTTATTGATGAAGACGAATCCTCCGTGGCTTTTGAGCCGATCCGCTACGGCGATGTTTCCCGTGCGCCCCGCGTGGTCGTTGTCGGCGCGGGGCCGGCCGGCCTCTTTGCAGCTTTGCATTTGATCGAACTCGGCCTCTGCCCCATCCTTTTGGAGCGCGGCAAGGACGTCCACGAGCGCCGCAAGGACATTGCCCGCATCAAGCAGCATCAGACGGTAGATCCGGAAAGCAATTATTCGTTTGGCGAGGGCGGCGCCGGCGCTTACTCTGACGGCAAACTCTATACGCGCAGCAAGAAGCGCGGCAATGTGGATAAGATTCTGCGCATCTTTGCGCAGTTTGGCGCACAGCCAAGCATTCTCTACGATGCACACCCTCATATCGGCACCGATCGACTCCCGCTAATCATCGAAGCCATGCGCAATCAGATCATCGAAAGTGGCGGCGAAGTCCACTTTCAGACCTGCGTCGACGGCCTTTTGCGCCAAGAAGAGCGCGTCGTCGGCGTGCGCACGACGGCCGGCGCTGAGTTTTTAGGGCCGGTCATCTTGGCTACGGGTCATTCGGCGCGAGATGTCTACCGCTTTCTCCGCCGCGATGGCATCCGACTCGAAGCGAAGGGCATCGCCGTCGGCGTTCGCCTCGAGCATCCTTCGCAACTCATCGACCGCTTGCAATATCACAATCCGCAAGGGCGGGGTAAATATCTGCCGGCTGCCGAATACAATTACGTAGCGCAATGCGATGGGCGCGGTGTCTATAGTTTTTGCATGTGTCCGGGCGGCATTGTCGTCCCTGCGGCCACCGGCGCGCGTCAGATCGTTGTAAACGGCATGTCGCCATCCCACCGCAACACCGCTTGGAGCAATTCCGGAATGGTCGTGGAAACGCGTCTCGAAGATTTAGACGGAGAATTGCGGCCCTTTATGGAAGAACGCTTTGCCGACCCTCGCTTTTCGGAAGAACATAGTGACTATTTTGACGCCGAAAATCCGCTCCGCATGCTCTACTTCCAAGAGGCTTTGGAAGAGGCCTGCTGGTTGCAAGGCAATCAGCGCCAGACGGCGCCCGCGCAACGTATGCAAGATTTCGTCCGCGGCCGTTTAAGTTTCGACCTACCTAAGAGTAGCTACGCCCCGGGCTTGGTTTCCTCTCCCCTCCACTTTTGGTTGCCGACCTTTATCACCAAGCGACTGCAAGCGGGCTTTGAAGTTTTCGGCCGTCGTAGTCGGGGATTTTTAACCAACGACGCCCTTCTTATTGCGGCCGAGACGCGCACGTCTTCGCCGGTTCGCATTGTGCGCGACGCACTTACGCTTCAGCACCTGCAACATCCCGGTCTTTATCCCTGCGGTGAGGGCGCGGGCTACGCCGGAGGCATTGTTTCCTCGGCAATAGACGGCGAGCGCTGTGCGGCATCAGTCGCAGCGAATATGGGCTTGTAAAAACGATCCATCAATAGCAAGAAAAAAGATGCACCGCTCTCCTGTTTGAGTCGGTGCATCTTTGAAATTCTGCCCAAAATCGGGCCATAGCGTAACCGTTGTATGAATTTTATGTGCCTTAAAAGCACTTGCAAAGTTGCCGCTTTCTTTTTATCGTTGCAATACTCAAAATTGGGTATTCTTTTAGTCTGATTCCTTACGCTTATCCCACCGCTCCGCCGACTTCGGGTTTGCTCCTGCTTGCGCCGCCCGCCTTTTCGGGGCGCAAAGCATTGGTCGCTGTCGCTGCCGACTGTGGTTGGTCGCTTTTTCATCACGATAAAAAAGGTTTGTTCTCACGAGAAAAAGGGTTTGCGCTCGTGATGAAAAAGGTTTACGCTCGTGAGCGTAAACGGCGCCGGCGGAGGCTTTTGGTCTACGAATAGGGCCGAAAGGTGTTGGTTTGTGGGGCGCTGTTCGCAAAAGCGGCGATGTCGGCGCGCCAAGAGCAAGCAGGATGAGTGGGCCTAAGGTCCGGCGTTTTCATTAAAAAACCTTATCTTTGCCTATTAAGAGATGCCGCTAAGGACATGAAAGAATCACTCATTATATATAAGGCTTCGGCCGGCTCGGGTAAGACCTTTACGCTCGCACAAAACTACCTCGTGCAACTCTTATCGAAGGGGGGCTCGCACCGCTACATTCTGGCCGTGACGTTTACCAATAAGGCGACGACGGAAATGAAGCAGCGCATCCTCGCTTATTTGTACGACTTGGCCGAAGGTCGAGACAACGATTTCACGCGTGCGCTGACCGAGCGTCTGGGCCAACCGGCCGACCTCAAGCAGCGGGCGCAGGCGGCACTGAATGGGATCTTGCACGATTATGACCATTTTCAGGTGATGACGATCGATAAGTTCTTTCAGCAACTCTTGTCCAACTTGGCGCACGAATTGGGTTTGTCGGCGAATTATCGGATCGAACTCGATGATCGAAAGGCCGTGGACGAAGCGGTCGACTTCTTGCTTGATGCGATCGATGAGCGGGCGGATAAAAAACTGATTGGCTGGATCGAAGATTTGATCGAAGATCGTATGCGCAGCAACAAGGGCTGGTCCGTAGGCCGCGATCTGAAAAATTTCTCGGCGCGAAATGTGCTGAGTGAGGCTTTCCAACTGCGCGAAAGCGACTTGCGCAATCGTCTGAACGATGCGAAACGTATGCGGTGCTACCGACAAACGCTGCGGACAAGGCTGGACGAGGCGCAGGGGACACTGACCGGCGCGGCGCAAAACCTAATCGATGAATTGGACGGCATGTCGCTCGAAGGCTTTAGTCGAAAGGGGCAGTATGTCTATGCTTTTGCGCGAAAATTGCTCAATGGCGATTTGGAAGAGCCTACGAAGTCGGTCTGCTCATATATTGAGGACCCGCAAAAGTTGCTCAACAAAAACGTAACCGACGACGGCCGCGCGGCAAACGTATCTTCGCGCTTGGCTGCATTGGTCGACTTGCTCCACGACAAGCGCCGGACCATTTTAAGTTGCCGGTTGATTCTTAAAAACTTGAATCAGCTCTTCCTCCTCAATGCCGTAGCCGCCGCGCTTGACCTCGTTAACAAAGCCAACAGCCGCTTTCTGCTCGCCAAAACAAAACTGCTCTTCCACGAGATGGTCGGCGAGCAAGATGCGCCTTTCGTATTCGAGCGGGCGGGGGCACAGTTGCGCCATATCCTGATCGACGAGTTTCAAGATACGGCCCGCCTGCAATGGAATAACATCAAAAGTCTGCTCCTCAACAACCTCGCCGAGGGCAACACCTGCCTCCTCGTTGGCGACGTGAAGCAAAGCATTTACAGATGGAATGGTGGCGACTGGAATATCCTACAAAACATTGAAAAAGAATACCCTGCGGCACGCGTAAATAGTTTGCGTGAAAATTATCGTAGCGGGCAGCACATCATAGACTTTAATAACACTTTTTTTCCTGCGGCCGCGCAAATGCTGGACCGATTGGATACGGATGAAACGGACGCCGCTGCGCACCTATTGCAAGACATCTATGCCGATGTTTCGCAAGTTTGCCCTCGAAAAACGGCCGATGGCTACGTAAGCGTAACGCTGCACGATGCAGAAACCGACGTGCTCGATGCGGAAGCGGAGGCCTCGCTTTACCAACAAATACAAATGCTCCGCCAAACCGGCGTGGCTTATACGGATATGGCGATCCTCGTCAGGCGAAACAAGGAGGCGCAGGCCATAGCCGAACGCTTCGCGGAGCAGCATTTGGACGTGCCGCTCGCTTCTGCGGAGGCCTTTCTCCTATCGGCCTCCCCCGTCGTGCAACTCTTAATCAGTGCGTTGCGCTGCTTGATGGACGAAAAGGATACTTTGTCGCAAGCCGTCGCCACGCGCATCTATTGCAACCACATCTTGGCCGAAAATCGCCCGATGAGCGACATCGCCGAAGCCGGCTCAACACTGCTGCCCGCAGCATTTGTCAGCCGCCGCGCGGCCTTGGCGGAAATGCCGCTGTTTGAACTCATAGAGCAACTCATCTTGATTTTTACGACCGGACGCTCGAACGAACGCATCGATATAAGCGGCGAAAGCGCTTATATCACGGCCTTTTTGGATCAAGTACTTGCCTTTCTCGACGAAAATCCGTCTTCGATTGAAGCCTTCCTTAATTTCTGGGACGAAGAAGCGGCTGCGAAGACCATTCCCTCAACGGCTGTCGACGGCATTCGCATCCTGACGATTCATAAGTCGAAAGGACTGGCCTTCCACACGGTGCTTATTCCTTTCTGCGATTGGGATATTTTTAATACAAAGCAAGGTAGTCGCTCCACGCTTTGGGTGCATCCGCAGGAAAGTCCGTACGACGAACTCCCGACCTTGCCTATCGAACAAAATAAAGCGGCGGCGCAATCGATTTTCAAGACAGAATATGAGCAGGAATTGTTAATGCAAAAGGTAGATGGATTCAACGCGGCCTATGTTGCGTTCACGCGGCCCAAAAAGAATCTTTTGATTTGGGCTAACGTGCCGTCGGCTTCGAATAAACCGACTTTCGGCAGCGTGATCGCGTCGTTCGCCGACCCGGACTTTACGCCGGACGCGGATAGTGAGGGCGCAGCATTGTCCATCAAGACTTGGGGCGCCATTGTCCCCTCGCAAACGGCCGGCAAACAAGCGGCGGAGGCGCAAAATCCGTTTGACGCGAAAGCAGAAGCCGTTCCCTTCCACTTTACGCCGCAACCAGTACGCGCCATCTTTAAGCAATCGAACAAATCGAAAGACTTCGTTCGCACGGAAGCCGATCCCGACGACCTGCAACAAAGTTATATTGACCGCGGAAAGCGCTTTCATCGTCTGCTTTCCGACATTGATACGGTCGAAGACTTGCCCCGCGCCTTTGAAAACCTACGCCGCGAAGGTTTAAGCGGACCCGACGACGCCGAGGACTTGGCCTTCTTGCGCAAACGCTTGATGGACGCGAAGGTAAGTCGATGGTTCGACGGCTCGTGGCAGCTTTTCAACGAGCATACCATACTCTCACGCAACAACAACCAACTCTCGCGCCACCGGCCCGACCGCGTCTTGGTGAAAGACAAGCAGGCGGTGGTCATAGACTTTAAGTTCGGCGCGCCGGCCGCGTCTCACGCTCCGCAAGTCAAGACCTATATGCACCTGCTCCAAACGATGGGCTACGAAAGTGTGACCGGCTGGCTCTGGTACGTGTATCAAAACAAGGTAGAAAGTATTTCGTTATGACAGATCCTTTTCTTCAGCTCGTCGCGCAAGACTTACGGCGCCGAAAAGTAGACTTCGCGCGCACCACGGTTGTCTTTCCGAACAAGCGTGCCGCTTTATTTTTTATAGAATACCTTGCTGTCGACGAAAAAGCCGTTTGGGCGCCGCGCTTTTGTACCATCGGCGAACTTTTTTCGGCCCTTTCGCCGCTCACGGCGGCAGATCCTATTGAAACGATTTGCCGTATGTATCGCATTTATGCGGACTTGGCGCAGACGAGTGAGCCTTTAGATCTTTTTTATGGCTGGGGCGAGCGGCTTTTGTCCGACTTCGAGCAGGTCGATAAAGCGATGGCGGATGCGGAGCGCTTGTTCGTCAACGTCAAAGACTATAATGCGATCGACTTTGGCAACTTCTTGAGCGACGAACAGCGAGCTGCGATTGAGCAGGCTTTTACGACGGCGCACGCAAGTCCGCCGGAGGGCATCCGAGAGCGGTATTTCGCTTTTTGGAACCTGCTCTTGCCGCTCTACAACCAATTAAATGCCGCCCTAAAACAAGATGGGAAGGCCTACGAAGGCGCTATTTTTCGCGAAGTTGCGGAGCGGCTGAGCGCCGGAGAGGATTTGGCCGGCACCGATTCCGACTTGTACGTTTTTGTGGGCTTTAATGCGCTCGACAAAGTGGAGGAAGTGCTCTTCAAACACTTTCAGCAGGCCGACCGCGCCTTGTTTTATTGGGATTATGACCGCTTTTATCTCGACGACACCGCAGAGGCGGGCCGCTTTCTCCGACAGAACTTGCGCCAATTCCCAAACACCTTGGCCGAGGATTGTTTCGACAATTTTCATGATAAGGATTTCTGCTTCGTGGCCGCACAGACGGAAAACGAGCAAGCGGCTTACGCGACGCAGTGGTTGAATAAGCACCTCACAGATGAGCCTAAGCGCACGGCCATCGTACTCTGCGATGAGCAACTCTTGGAGCCGACGCTTCATGCTTTGCCGCCAAGCGTTGCAGAAGCCAACATTACGAAAGGATTTCCGCTTACGCACACCTCAGCTTACAGTTTGATGGAATCCTTCTTTGAAGCGGAGGCGGCGAAGGCTGAAACGGCCGCGCGTTCATCAAAATCGGCGACTCCGCCGACGGACATCGGCGCGCTCCTCGCCCAACTTTCAGCAGCCATACAAGCGGCTGCGCAGCAGGCGGACGCAACAGCGGAAGCGGCCGACACAACGCCATCCGACAATGATCGGTTTCGCCAACTATCGATCGAAGCTTTTTTCCAATCCTATACGATTATCGAGCGCCTGCGAGGCCTTGTCGAGAGTGGAATGTTAACCGTTACGCCCCCCACCCTGCATCGGCTGCTCCGCCGCTTAGCCGCGCAAGCGTCTATTCCTTTTCATGGCGAACCGGTGGTGGGATTGCAATTGATGGGAATCTTGGAAACGCGTAACTTAGACTTTGAAAACATTCTCTTACTCTCAACCAATGAGGGCATTATGCCGGCTTCGGGCATCGAACTCTCATTTATTCCCTTTGCTATCAGGCGGGCGTTCGGCTTGCCTTCGACTACGCATCGCTCCGCCGTGTATGCATATTATTTCTTCCGTCTTTTGCAGCGCGCACACCACGTTACGTTTACTTATAATGCGACGCCCGACGGACTACGCGACGGCGAGATGTCACGATTTATGATGCAGATCCTCGTGAGTGGTCGTTTCCGGATACGACAAGAAGCCTTGAATGCGCCCCGACTGCTTCCGCAGCCCACGCCGATTGAAGTGGCGCGCCCGGCAGACCTCTTTGAGCGCCTCAACCCTGTGCACGGCGGGCAGCAAGTGCCGCTTTCGCCCTCTTCGATCAATAAATACATTGATTGCCCCCTACAATTTTATTATCACCGCGTAGCTCGTTTGACGCCCCACGAGGATACAGACGCCGCCCTCGACAATAGAATTTTCGGCAACGTATTTCACCAATTGGCAGAAGACTTTTACAAGCCCTTTGAAGGCAAAGGAAAGATAGACCCTCAAAGATTGGCATATTATCATGAGCATCCCGAGCGGCTCAATCCGCTGATTGAAGAGGCGTTTGCCAAAAACAATGCGCCTTATCGCTTGGTTGATGCAACGATTGTTCGCAACCTGTTTCGCAGAATGCTGGCTTACGACTACCGGTTGGCCGATTTGGAAATTGTACGTTTGGAATGCGACGTCGACATCTCCCTGCCGCTCAAGATCGACGGCACGGTGCGTCCCTTCAACGTAGGCGGGCGTATCGACCGCTTAGACATAGCCCGCACGCCCTCGGGTTTGCGCACCTTGCGCGTAGTCGATTACAAGACGGGTACAAAAGAGCAAAAGGCCAACAAGATGGAAGATCTCTTCATACCGAAAAAGAGTAGGCCCTACTACATCTTCCAAACTTTTCTCTACGCTTTGGCAGTGCAGGATAAGGTGCGCGAGTTTACGGATGAGGACTTGCCTGTCTCCACCGTACTCTTTCACATTCCGCTCATCAATGACGCTTACGATCCTTGGATTCCTTTTGAGAAAGAGCGCGTCTACGATTTCGGCCCGTTGGCGTCCGACTTCCGCGAGCAGAGTATCGAACTCTTACAACGTATGATGGACACGCCTACTTTCCGACAAACGGACGACTTGAACGTATGTGCCCACTGCGATTTCCAACAATTGTGCGAACGAAACGTAAAATCTGATTATTAAGTTTTGACATGCTGAACATAAATATTATGCCCGAACTGCAAAGCGTGGCGCCGCAATACGTAGGCGGCTTCCTCGAAGCCGAAGTGGTCAACGGGCCGACACCGGCTGCCCTTTGGCAGGAGATAGAGACTTGCAGCGAGCAACTTCGCGCGGCTTTTGATACGACGACGATCAAACAACAAGCCGGCATTGCCGCAACGCGAGCGGCCTATAAAGCGGCCGGAAAAGATCCGAGTCGGTATCGGCCTTCCTGCGAGCAGTTGGCGCGCCGCGTGCTCCAAGGTAAGTCGCTCTTTTCTATTGATACGCTCGTCGATTTAGGCAATTTGGTATCCTTAGCCTGCGGCTATTCTACCGCCGTGCTGGATCGCGAAAAAATCGTGGGCGATACGATCAGTTTGGGCCTGGGCCGGCCTGAAGAACCGTATGAAGCCATCGGACGCGGACAACTTAACATAGCCGACCTGCCCGTGTTCCGAGACGCAGAAGGCGCTTTTGCCACGCCAACGAGCGATAGTGTGCGCACAATGTGTACAGAGGCGACGACAAAGGTTTTGATTATCATCAATGGCTATGATGGTGATGCGGAAAAGGTCAAGCAAGCGCTGGAGCATACTTGGCAACTGCTGACGCGCTACGCAAAAGGCAGCGGCGAAGCGCGCATCGTGCTGACGGCTCAAGCACCATCGGCGTAGCGACGAGCCTCACTTCGTACGCCGACGGCTTGGCGGCGTCAGCTCGAGGCGCAACCGGATGTGTCTGGGGCTCATTTTGAAACAATTATAGGCCGCATCTAACTCATAAATTTTGATAGCAGCAATCCTATGGTTGGGTTGCTGCATTTTTGTATGTCTTTATGGTGTACTTCTTGCAAGGTCTTGAAGCGGAAAAGGCTGTTTTTTCTATCTCCCCATCGCATTGAGGCAGGCGATAAGTGGGTTTGCGCATCGTTTGCCGGGAGCAAACCATCGTTTGGTGACAGCAAATTATCGTTTGGCGGCAGCAAACTATCGTTTGGTGGGAGCAAACAATAGTCAGCGTGGAATATGAAACAAAAAAGACGGAACATATCCGTCTGAAAATAAAGGACTAAGCATCTTACAGGCAGATTCGATGCGGCCCGCTCAAACAATCGGCCCGCCAAGCGTTGATGCGCGGAAGGGCTATCGAGGATGGGTCGACTAAAGGGGAAATGGTGGGGCTGAAAGTGTGCGATGGCTCAAGCAATAGTCGATAAAAGCAATTCCCCGCCAAGACTTGGTGGTCTGGCGGGGAATTGTATATGTTGCCATCAATACTTGTGTGCTTTCGTGACGCGCTCTATTTCGCGGCGCGATTCCTTTTCTTTGATCGTAGCGCGTTTGTCGTATTCCTTTTTACCTCGGCAGAGTCCTATATCCAGCTTGGCCCGCCCGTTTTCATTGATATAAAGGCGTAGCGGTACGATGGTCAGACCCGGCGACTTGGTCTCGGAAGCCCAATGTCGGATCTCCTTCTTATTAAGGAGAAGTTTGCGGTCGCGTCGCAGCTCGTGGCGATTGTAAGAACCAAAGCTATATTCTGCCACATACATATTTTTAACCCACATTTCGCCATTATTGATGAAGCAAAACGTATCTACGAGACCGGCTTTTCCGAGGCGAATACTTTTAATTTCCGTCCCCGTCAGTACGATGCCGGCCGTCAGTCGGTCAATTACGAAATAATCGTGCTCCGCACGCTTGTTTTTGATGTTGATACGCGCAGGCTTCAGCTTATTATTCTTTGCCATGGATGGTTGCAAAATTGTCTAAATGTTCGTCTACATAAGCCGCTATCTGCGCCGTATATGACTCTTCGCCTTCGATAAATGCGTCGTCGTGATCGTCAAATTCGGGATACTGCTCAAAAAGCGCCATAAACTCCGCTTCCGTGCAATCGGCCGTCAAGACATCTCGATGGCGGCGATACTGTTTGTCGACGCGGCGGATGAGACGCGCCAAGTCGTCCACGCCCCACAGTTTCAAAGCCTTGGCAAACGGATTGTGGAAGAAAAAAGGCCCATAGCCGTTGTGAATGAGTTGGACAAATCCGCCGTCCATCACCTCTTCGCGCAAGATAGCATAGCCCCAAAGCGTGATCTGATCAGGCGTAAGCAGGCCGAAAGCTTCAGCTGAGAGTTCTGAACCACAAGCGGCTTTGTAAGCATTCACAAAGACGTCGAGAAAAGCGTCCATTCCCTCGGCGGCAGCGCGACGCAGGTCGCTGTCGTTTACAATTATCGGATTCATAATTGCAAAGTTAATACAAGCTAAGGGAGTTGCAAAGCGCCAAGCTCTTCTTTTATGCATCAAACCGCAAGGCGGAAGCGCGCCGGCGTGGGGCGAAACGGACAAGGAATGCGGCGGAAACCATAAAATAAAGCCCCGAAGTACTTCCTAAAAAGCCAAGGGGCAACCAGGCTTAATGATAAGCGCGGCTGCCCCTTGGAGAGAAATCATTAAAATAAAAACCTAATCTTTATTTCTTGGCCTTAATGGGTGCATAAGAGAACGTAATCACACCCTTTTTGCCCTCTTTGTCCATAAAGTCGGTAAATTTGAGTTTGTAGTATTGACCGTCTTTACATTTAAGGATAAATACTTTTCCGGGAATGCTGTATTCGTAAGGCGGCATGCCACCTGTGGGCGTACGCTTCAACCATTTGTAGAGCGCAAGGTTGACTTTGGCGATCTTAGCATAACCGATGTGGCCCATCATCATATTCTTCGCGTCCACAATAATTTGCTCCTTGATGTCTTTATCGGCCTCGAAGCCTGAAGTCGGGATAGTCGTCACCTTATCCAGCTCCATCTCGGTCGTTTCTACCACTTCACCCATATTCGTTTTGGGCTCAAAGCGGTGGAAAGCCAGCTGCCAATCTTTTAATTCTTTAGGTACTTCTGTGTTTTCGGGCTTTTCTTTCGTATAGGCCTCTTCCATTTTCCCTTCATTGTTTTGCTGCTTGTAAACCCATGGGCCTTTGACGCCCAGCATTTCAGTCTTTCCCGTCTTCAAGTCGACATACGTCCACGTGTCATACTCCGTTGCTGTAACGGTAATTTGTTTAACTTGCGCCGGAACTTCAGGATTCGGATCCGGTTTTGGATTCGGCTTGGGAGCAGGATCGTCTTTGCTGCAAGCAGTTGCGATAAAGAGCACTGCTGCGCCCAACAAAAATGTTTGTAGCTTCATAGATGTTGTATTTAATTCTAAACGGTGCAAAATTACATCTTGTACTAAATCGCTGCAATACCTAAAAACATTGATTTTAATAGCACTCAAAAAGCGTTACCGAGCGACAGAATACGCTCAATCAGCCATTCAGACGGTAAGAATAGCTTCCCGATTTGCGTTTTTTTTGACGAAAACACATTATTATATATACGCGTGCGTGACGCGCCCTACTTGAACGCCGCCGCACCCGACATACTTAAAAATTGGTAGAAAATAAGCTTGTATTTATTTTGCCCTTCGCGGCTCTTGGCGTAATTTTGTAGCACCACTAAAGAAAACAATCAGCAAATAAAACCTATGACACAAGGAAAAGTTGATGCTTTGTTGGGCATTGTCTTCGGCGATGAAGGAAAAGGTAAGGTCGTCGATTATTTTACGCCACGCTACGACGTCGTAGCTCGATTCGCCGGCGGCCCTAATGCGGGACACACCATTATATTTGAAGGGAAGAAATTCGTTTTACGCTCTATTCCTTCCGGTATTTTTGATGAAGGCAAGCTGAATATCATCGGTAATGGTTGCGTAATCGCGCCGGATCTCTTTATGAACGAAGCGCGCGAACTTGAAACGGCGGGCTATTCGCTCATAGATCGCTTGCACATCAGTCGGCGAGCGCATTTGATCCTCCCAACTCACCGTTTGCTTGACCGCGCTTACGAGGCGGCCAAAGGGAAAAACAAGGTCGGAACAACGGGAAAAGGCATCGGCCCTGCCTATTCTGACAAAGCCGCACGCATCGGCTTGCGCGTAGGTGACATTTTAGACAATTTTGAAGCCAAGTATAAGGCACTAAAGGCGCGCCACGAGCAAATCTTACGCGATCTGAATTTTACAGATTACGATCTGGCCGAAACAGAGCAAGAATGGTTTGCAGGAGTTCAATATATGCGCCAATTCCAACTGAAAGACACGGAAGTAGAGTTAAACAAACTCCTCCGCGAAGGCAAATCTGTCTTGGCCGAGGGCGCACAAGGCTCTATGCTCGACATAGATCACGGCACGTATCCCTTTGTTTCGTCTTCGTCGACGACGGTTGGCGGCGTCTGCACCGGACTGGGCGTTGCGCCGCATCGAATCGGCCACGTTTATGGTATATTCAAGGCCTATTCTACCCGCGTTGGCGCCGGCCCGTTCCCCGTTGAACTCTTCGACGAAACGGGCAACGAGCTGCGACGTATCGGCCACGAATACGGAGCTGTGACCGGGCGTGACCGCCGTTGCGGTTGGGTAGATCTTGTGCAGTTAAAGTACGCCATAATGATCAATGGCGTGACCGATTTAGTGATGATGAAGAGCGACGTGCTCGATACTTTTAAGGAGATCAAGGTCTGTACGGCCTACGAGAAGGCAGGTGAACGCACCGAAGAGATGCCTTTCGACTCCACAGGTTGGACGGCCGTCTACGAAACGCTGCCCGGCTGGGAAACGCCCTTGACGGAGATTCGAGAAGAAAAAGATTTCCCGCCTGCTTTCGCTGCTTACATTGCTTATTTGGAGCGCGCACTGGAGACGCCGATCAAGATTATCTCCGTGAGCCCTGATCGCGAAGCGACGATCTTGCGCTAAGCGCCAACGAGTATAAGGCCGGCCTTGCCGAGCGCTACATACAAAACGCCCCGAAGCGGAATCCGCTTCGGGGCGTCTCTTTTAGCTGAATGCTTAGCGCGAGCCATACATTTTTTCGTAGTAATTTTGATAATCAGGGCCCGATACGGCTTCGATCCAATCGTGATGCTCGAGGTTCCAACGCACGGTTTTTTCAATGCCGACCTCAAATGTCGTTTCCGGATACCAGCCCAAGTCGGCTTTGATTTTAGAGGGGTCGATACCATAGCGCTGATCGTGGCCGAGGCGGTCTTTTACGAACGTAATCATGCGCTCATCGATCCCCTCCACCCCTTGCTCGCCGCGCAGGAGTTGACGATAGCTTTCGTTCTCCTCCATAATGCGGCGCACGGTTTGCAGAATCGTCTTCACGATCTGAATATTTTGGCGCTCGTTATGCCCGCCGACGTTGTAGATGCTGCCATCGGCCGCCTTGTTCACCACCAAATCAATCGCCTTACAATGATCCTCCACGTACAACCAATCGCGGATGTTCAAGCCCTTGCCATAGATGGGCAAAGGTTTGCCTTGTAAGATATTATTGATCACAAGCGGAATGAGTTTCTCCGGAAATTGATACGGCCCGTAATTGTTTGAGCAGCGCGTGATGCTGACGGGCATACGATACGTGTCGCGATAAGCGCAGACCACCAAGTCCGCACTCGTCTTCGACGCAGAATAAGGGCTGTGGGGCTGGAGCGGCGTATCTTCCGTAAAAAATCCTGTATCGCCCAGACTGCCATAGACCTCGTCTGTCGAAACTTGGTGAAAACGAACGCCGCTTTTCCACGTCGGGTAGCCTTGTTCGTCCTTGCCCGTCACCCAGTCGCGGCGTGCACAATCGAGCAAATTCTGCGTACCGAGAATATTTGTTTGCAGGAAGAGTTGCGGATTTTCGATACTGCGGTCCACGTGGCTCTCCGCGGCAAAGTTTACGACCACGTCGAAGTGATATTTAGCAAACAGATCGTCGACCAACGCGCGATCGCCAATATCTCCGCGCACGAAGAAGCAGCGCTTCTCATCGATGTCGTCGGCGATAGTGCCCAGATAGCCCGCATAGGTGAGCAAGTCTAAGGCTACGACACGCACATCGTCGTATTTTTTCAATATATACTTTAAGTAGTTTGCGCCGATAAAGCCGGCAGCGCCTGTTACAAGATATGTTTTCATCTTTTTTCGAGTTTCTTGTGCAAAGATAGGCGGCCAAAGTCGGCGGGCAAAATAATAAGCTCATTTTCTTCTGCTTCGCCCCACCCCCGTGGGTTATCGTTTTATCCGCGCGTCTTTTGCTTTGCTGACAACTATTTATCGACCGACGACAAAGGGCCGGCAATCGGGCGCAGCCTTTTCGCACTGAAGTTTCACGCCAATAAAAACGAGGAGGGCAAGAAAAAATACGCGAAATGACGCGGATGGGTGGATACAACAGTCGGCCGCGGGCGTTTTTTATCGTGAGCGCAAACCTTTTTCATCACGAGCGCAAGGTCTTTTTATCGTGAGCGTAAACCTTTTTTATCGTGAGCGTAAACAAAACAAGTAAGACTTCGGCAATAAACAATCAGGCGGACGAGGGATTTTCGCACGACTTTCAAAGGCGGTTTGCGCGTGGGAAGCATGTCCGTTGGCGATATAATAAACTCAATTGCGGAAGATATTGGCTACTTCGAAGCAACAAAGGCTAAAAATGGGCCGCGGCAGCATTACAGAGTGAAGTATTAGTCAATAAAAAACAAAGCGCTGCGAGCACGCGTAAGGACTTGCGAATCAAGTCGGGCGGGTGCTCGCAGCGTTTATCAGAAAGCGTGAGGCGCTGCCGAACTTTGGGCCGTTCAACTGCGCATCGGCTCGATGAGCGTCTTCATATTCTTGATTTTTTCTCCGCTTATGCGTTGCAAAACGGTCTTCAAGCGGGCCGTACTTACGGCGACGTAGGCGTGATGGTCGACTACGTCGATGCGGCCTATGTCGTTCGCCTTCAATCCCCCTTTCTTGCACAGGAAACCTACGATATCCATCTTGCTAAGTTTGTCCTTCTTTCCGCGCCCTATGTAGAGCGAAGTCCAAACCGGACGCTGCGCGGCGATCGGTTGATCATCGACGCAGACTTCCCCATCGGCGTGAATAAAATCGGGCAGCGTCTCGGCCGGGCCTTTGATGACGTAGGCCGTCCCCTCGTTGTCCCAACGCGTGGCGCGACCGGAGCGATGCGTGAAGTCGTCGGCGTTGAGCGGAAGATGATAATGGACAACGGCACGCACCTCGGGGATGTCCAATCCGCGAGCGGCCAGATCGGTGGCTACGAGTACGTTGCTGCTGCCGGCGCGAAACTTATACAAAGAGCGCTCGCGGTCGTCTTGCTCCATACCGCCGTGGTAGATCTGTGCGATGAAACCCTGCTCACGCAGGTAGCGACCGATGCGCTCCGTACTCTCGCGATGGGCTACGAAGACGATGGCGGGTGCACCTTTGACATAACTAAGCAGGCGCGCCAGGGTATCGAGTTTATCCTTATCGGGCGAGGGCACGAGGAGCGTCGTCGTGCGTTGGTCTTTAGACTCCGGCAAGAAATTGAGCCTGCTGCCCGCCTCATCGATGAAGGCCGGCACGTCGATAGCCGTCGTGGCTGAGGTCAAAACGTATTGTCGTACACGGCCAAAGGCGGCTAAGAGGGCGGCCATCTCGGCTTGAAAACCCAATTCGAGGCACTTGTCGTATTCGTCTATGAAGAGGCGGGTGGCAAAATGCGTCTCGACGTTGCCCTTCTGGACGTGATCGAGCAGGCGACCGGGGGTAGCAAAAACGATCTGCGGCTTGATCTCACGCAAACGGCGATGCTCGTCCATCGTGGGGCGTCCGCCGTAAAGGGAAATGCTTCTCAGCGGCGTCTTCATCGACCGAAAGACGGCCTCGTTTTGCTGTGCGAGTTCGCGCGTGGGACAAATGACGAGCGCTTGCAGTTGGTCGCGCTCCGCATCCAGTTGCAAGGTAAGCGGAATGAGAAAAGCGAGCGTCTTACCCGTGCCCGCCGGCGATAACAGGAGGACGTGGCGCCCGCCGCCTATGACCTCGAGCGCTGATTGCTGCATCGGGTTGAGCGCAGCTATGCCAAGCGGCTTGAGCAGTTCGGTTGTGGTGATTTGCATAAGGATTGAGATGATGTATAAGTGAAGATGGAGCTAAAAATGTTCCGCCGCGAGACGTGCGCGGCGGAACACTTTATACGTAGAACTGTATTTTATCTAAACCAACGCACGTAGCAGAAATCTTGGCGATGGGCCAAAGCGGGGTGCTTCGGATACATGCGGAAACCAATCTTGAAACTACCCGTGAAATCTATACTGTCGGTCAACTCGAACGTATAATTGTTGCCTTCATGTCCGACAACGTTCATCGGAATGGCTGCGCGGAAATGCTCGCTTCCATCGCGGTTGGAGATGATGACCATATCGATGCCGATGGCATTGTCCAAACCTTGCTCGTCTACGACGTGGCGGATCGTAAATGGTGTGCCGCTGATCAACTGCCCGTTGAGCACGCCCGCAGGATCGTCGGTGCTAACGACACGCACGTCGTCCCAGCGTGCAACTACTTCTTCCTTCCACGCTGCCAAGTCCTTGGCGGTTTCGTTGTCATTTTTCGTCAGTTGCTTGAAGTGTTTAGCCTCGGGCTTATAGAACTTTTTGTAATAGTCGTCCAACTGTCGTTTCATCGTATAATGAGGCGTGATCTTGGCAAACGAGTCCTTAACGAAACGCACCCAATTCTCACTATAGCCAAATCTGTTGCGAGCATAATAGAGCGGAATAATCTCTTGCTCCAACATAGAGTAGATGGTCAGTGCGTCGAGGCGGTCCTGCTGCTCTTGGTTCTGATAAGTGCGCGTTGCAGACAGCGCCCAGCCGGCTCCTTCTCTGTAGCCCTCATACCACCATCCGTCGAGCACGGAAAAATTGAGTACGCCGTTCATTTGCGCCTTCTCGCCCGACGTTCCCGAAGCTTCCATCTTGCGCGTCGGCGTGTTGAGCCAAATATCTACGCCGGAAACGAGGCGGTGCGCCAGTTCCATATCGTAATTCTCAAGGAAAAGGATCTTACCTATGAACTCAGGCTGCTGAGATATTTCGTAAATGCGCTTGATCAAGCCTTGTCCGGCGCCATCGGCGGGATGCGCCTTGCCGGCAAAGATAAATTGGACAGGGTAATCGGGGTTGTTGACAATCTTTTTCAGACGTTCGAGATCGCTAAACAGCAAGTGAGCGCGCTTATACGTAGCAAAGCGGCGCGAGAAGCCGATCAAGAGCGCGTTGGGGCGAATCTTGTCGAGCAGCGAAACGACACGCGACGGGTCGCCCTGATTCTTGAGCCAGCTTTCACGGAAGCGGTCGCGGATATACTTAATGAGGCGATTCTTAAGACGAATGCGAGTATCCCAAATCACAGCATCCGGAATTTCGTAAATGCGTTCCCAGTAAGCGGGATTACTTTGGTCTTTCATAAAGTCGGGATCAAAGTATTTCTCAAAGACAGTCCGCCACTCGTGAGCAATCCACGTGGGAAGGTGAACGCCGTTTGTAACGTAGCCAACGTGGCTCTCTTCCGGAAAATATCCGCGCCAAATACCGTTAAACATCTCTCGGCTAACTTCGCCGTGGAGCTTGCTAACGCCGTTTACTTCCTGACATGTTTTACACAAGAACGTGGACATACAGAACTTCTCTCCGTGATCTTCGTCATTCATTCGGCCTAAACCGATAAAGTCGTTCCAAGAAATGCCCAAGCGCTCCGGAACCCAACCCAAGTACTTCCCAAAAAGTCCTTCGTCAAAGTAATCGTGGCCTGCAGGAACAGGCGTATGAACCGTATAAAGAGAAGAAGCGCGCACGAGTTCGAGCGCCTGGCCAAAGTCTAAGCCGCTTTCTGTATAATCTACGAGGCGCTGCACGTTGCACAAAGCTGCGTGGCCTTCGTTGCAGTGGTAAATATCCTTCTTGATGCCCAACTTTTTCAAAAGCAAGACGCCACCGATGCCCAACAAGTACTCTTGGCGCAAGCGGTTCTCCCAATCGCCGCCGTACAAGGTATGGGTAATAGAACGATCATACTCGGCATTTTGAAGAATATCCGTGTCTAATAAATAAAGAGAGATGCGTCCTACGTTCACGCGCCAAACCGCTGCGTGAATGGTGACGTTATCCGGAAACGGCACGTCTATGATTACCTGATTGCCGTCTTTATCTAAAAGGCGCTCGATCGGAAGACGGTCGAAGTCTTGCGCTTCATAGTTGGCGAACTGCCCACCATCCATCGAGATGCTTTGGGTAAAGTAGCCATAACGATAGAGAAAGCCCACCGCACATAAGTCTACGTTGCTATCAGAAGCCTCTTTGAGGTAGTCGCCGGCCAAGATGCCGAGACCGCCGGAGTATATTTTGAGCACGTGCGTCAGTCCATACTCCATACAGAAGTAAGCCACGCTTGGCCGCGTGTGATCAGGCTCCACGTCGATGTATTCGCGAAAGTTTTTATACACCCTATCCATCTCCGCGATAAACTTTTCGTCTTTGGAGACTTTACTCAGCCTGTCGAAGCCAAGCATAGAGAGTTGTTCGATAGGGTTCTTTCCAACGTCCTTGTAGAGATCTTTGTCCAGACAGCGGAAAAGGTTCACGCATTCCGGATTCCACGACCACCAAAGATTGTGTGCGAGTTCGTCGAGCTTTTTCAGTTCTGCAGGAATATGATTTTTAACCGTCACCTCACTCCATATCGGCTCGTTGGCGTTGTTTGTTTTTACTTTCATAACGATATTGTAGTTTCTATATTTTATACTTTATAGTAATCAGCTTTTCTTTGCGGTCTTTTGGAGGGCAAATTGATAAGCGTCGAAGTAATATTTGATAAAATGCGCCCACTCCGCTTTGGCTGCAAGCGCTTTTGCTTTGCGTCCGGCTTGCTTGCGATCCTCCGCAGACGTAGTTGCAAGGCGAAGAATCGTTCCCGAGATAGCCTCCACCAAATCGCCGTAGTTGTCGTCGTCTCTATGCAAGACCATCACCCCATCGGCAAGCGTCGTAGCCTGTTGCAGCGTGCTTGTAGTCCATTGTCCGAAGCCCGAGAGGTCCGTTGTGACACAAGGCAAACCAAAAGCAGCAGCCTCAAGCGGCGTATAACCCCAAGGCTCGTAGTAAGACGGATAAATGCAAGCGTCATTCGCCGGCAACATATCATAATAAGAAATGTCGAAGATGCCATCTCGCCCGTCGAGGTAGCAGGGAATGAGCAGGACGTCGACCATATCGTCCGGCCCGTTTGAAAGTCCGCTCGCTTGAATCGTCTGCAAGATGCGGTCCTCGCTCATGTTATAAAGGTCGTGCGAGATTTGCGGCATCGGCAACGCATTTTCAGCGCCACTCTCTCCTTTTAGCCGAGCCAGCACATCGGCGCGCGGCCCACGCATCCAGCAAGGCACTTCGATCAGACCCAAAATGCGCGGTCCGTTGTAGTCGGGCGTAGCTTTTAATCGGCGATTGAGGGCGGCCAAAGCGTCGATATAAACGTCGAAACCTTTACAGCGATAATCGTTGCGCCCACTCGTAGAGACCACGATCGTATCATCAGTCAGCGTGCGTCCCGTCAGTGCGCGGACAACGTCAAACAGACGTCGGCGAGTTTTTTTGCGCAGCGTCGCGAAGCGGCGGGCGTTCGGGACGAAGGCTTTGTCGAATCCGTTGGGCAACACTACGTCGGCCGACTTATCAAGTAGTTGGCGACATTCTGCGTCAGTAAACGAACTAACCGTCGTAAAGCAATCAGCCCCCCAAGCACTCTGCTTCTCGATGCTGTGTTTGGCTTCCATATGTAGCTCGCGGGCCATCTGATCTCCGTTATAGCCCGAAAAATATTTGTAGAGGAGCTTATTATTGCCCGCTATTGAGCGCCCGATGCTCGTGGCGTGAGTCGTGAAGATCGTAGCCACAGCGGGAAACTCGCGCTTCAGGTGAAGCATACCCAAACCCGACATCCACTCGTGGGCTTGGTAGATTACGCCGTGCTCACTCAGCAAGCGGGCACGCAGGAGTAGCGAGACGAAATGTCCGGCAGCGTAAGAGAACATCGAAGCTTCGTCATAATCGCCATAAGCGTGGAGCGAATCGACATTGAAATACTGCCAAGACAAGCCGTAGATTTCATCCTTACGCTCGAAAAAGGGCGTAAAATCTATGAGTACGGCCACCGGTTCTCCCGGAATATTCCACCGCCCTATTCTTACGGACAAACCGGCATCGGCAGCGGTTTTGCGCCAAGCGGGATAGAGACGCTTATCTTCTGTAAAATCAGGATTTTCCTTATCTTTCCAAACATCAGGCCCAATGAATACGAGGTGTTTGCCCATCGTAGCGCTCAAAACCTTGGCGCGAGAAGAAAGGACGGTGTAGATGCCGCCCACTTTGTTGCAAACTTCCCAACTTGTCTCAAATATCCATTCAGGTTTTATCATCATTTTCACCGCTACATAATCATTTTATCCGGCAAATTTACCACTTTTCGAAAGTAAACGGCAAGTCTTTGCGCTAAGAATAAAGCGTTTTATCATTTCAGACCCCGATTTTGTATTGTCGAGATATAAAAACGCAGCGCAAAAATATTTTTTTTGCAGACCTCACGCACAAAACCGACAGTACGAAGCAGGACTTCATCGTCTTTCTATGCTGATTTTTAAGGCAAAAGGGGGCATTTGAGCAAGCGTTGGTCGGATATTATTTTCGTTTGCTCCCACCATACTATCGTTTGCTGCCACCAAACCATAGTATGCTCCCACCAAACGATGGTTTGCTGCCGGCAAACGAAAAAAGACGGGCGAAAAGCAACAGAAAAGCGGGCAGGAACAACAGAAAATCGCGGCGGAGCTACCTCCGAAGCAGCCGCGATGGAGCAGAAAAGTCGGCATACTTTTTCGGCCGACCGACGAGCGCAATCATAACCCCAACCTGCCCCATCGCACTTGGTACGGAGAGGCGCGGAAGGCCAACACGGCGGGAAGCGAGAAGGCAGCTAATCGATCGGAAAGGCACGAGAAATAGGTAAAAATGCGTAACTTCGCAGCGATGAAAAAGTTTGTCTCGGCAGCTGCCGCCCCCTCCTTTTCGCCCGATGCGCCCATCGCCTTCCAAGCTCTGTCGATAGGCTACGGGCACAGACGTCGGCAGAAAATTGTAGGGCTGCAATTGACAGGCAGCTTGAAATGCGCCACGCTGACTGCGCTCATTGGGCCCAACGGTTGCGGCAAGAGTACGCTGCTCCGCACGCTGGCCGGTTTGCAGCCCTCCCTGGGCGGCGAATTGTTTGTTGGCGGCGAACGCATCTCGGACCTGCGTCCGAAAGACTTGGCGCGGCGCGTCAGCATCGTGTTGACGAGCCGACCGGAAGCAACGCTGATGACGGCAGAAGAAGTCGTCGCAACGGGGCGAGGCCCGCACACGGCTTTCTGGGGCTTGCTAAACGATGCAGACCAAGCGGCCGTGGAGCGAGCTATGGTGCAGACGAACACTACGCGCTTCAGGCGGCTCCTCTTCTCGACCCTCAGCGATGGGGAACGCCAACGGGTGATGCTGGCCCGAGCTTTGGCGCAAGCTACGCCGGCCATCCTGCTCGACGAGCCGACGGCCTTTCTCGATTATCCGTCGAAGCGCGAACTGATGCGGCTCCTCAGCAAACTGGCGCACGAGGAAGGCAAAGCCATATTGGTTTCAACGCACGAGATTGAAGTGGTCGTAAACACGGCCGACGCCATTTGGATGCCGGAGCGCGACCATATTTATAAGGAGGAAGCTCCGCTCGACTTGCAGCGCATCGTAGACCGACTCGAAGCAAGCAGCCGACTACTCGAAGCAGCACAAAGCACACAATAAATTTGACTACCGATGATTGTATGTATAGCAGAGAAACCAAGCGTTGCACGCGACATCGCCCGCATCTTGGGGGCGACAAAGCAATGTGAGGGTTACTTGGAAGGCAACGGCTACCAAGTGACGTGGACCTTTGGCCACCTTTGCGAATTAAAATATCCGGAAGACTATACGCCGGAGTGGAAATATTGGAGCTTGGGCCGCCTGCCTATGATCCCGCAGCGCTTCGGCATCAGGGTGAAGCAGGACGCCGGCATTCAAAAGCAATTTGATATTATCTGCCAACTCTATGCTGCGGCGGAAGAGATTATCAACTGCGGTGACGCCGGGCAGGAAGGCGAACTGATCCAGCGATGGGTCATGCAAAAGGCGGGCGTCAAATGTCCCGTTAAGCGGCTGTGGATTTCCTCGATGACGGACGAAGCGATCAAAGAGGGTTTCGCCGCCTTGCGCACGCAGCAGCAATACGACTCGCTTTATGCCGCCGGATTGTGTCGTGCGATTGGCGATTGGGTGCTCGGCATGAACGCAACGCGACTTTATACGCTGAAATATGGGCAGCGCGGCAGTACTCCCTTGAGCATCGGACGCGTACAAACGCCCACGCTGGCGCTGATCGTGCGCCGACAAGCCGAGATCGAACATTTCAAGCCTGAACCTTATTGGGTCTTAGCCACAATCTATCGCAAGACGACCTTTACGGCTGTACTAAAAGAGGGAGAACGGGGTTTTCGCTCGGAAGAAGAAGGCCAACGGGCTTTCGCAGCCATTCAAGATGTGCCGTTTACGGTAAAAAGCGTAGAAAAGAAAAATGGTACGGAAGCACCGCCGCGCTTGTTTGACCTGACATCTTTGCAAGTGGCCTGCAATAAAAAGTGGGGCTACTCGGCGGATAAGACCTTACAACTAATCCAAGCGCTCTACGAGAAGAAGGTAACGACTTATCCGCGCGTAGACACGACTTATTTGAGCGAAGATATTTACCCGAAATGTAAAACCATACTCAACGGAATCGGGCGCACAACTTACGCGCCGCTACTCCAACCGCTGCGCGGCGAGAAGTTGCTCAAGCGAAAGAAAGTCTTCGACACGTCGAAGGTAACTGACCACCACGCCATCATTCCTACGGGGCAGGCGGCCGATAACTTGCTACCGGAAGAGCGCAATGTGTACGACTTGATCGCACGACGCTTCATTGCCATTTTTTATCCGGATTGCAAATTCGCCACAACGACTGTGTTCGGACAGGCAGGCGATACGCTGTTCCGAGTGAGCGGCAAAGAAATTCTGACACCGGGCTGGCGGAGCGTCTTCCAAAAAGAAAAAAGCGAAGAAGAGGCTGAAGAAAATGAAAATCGCGACGAGGAGCGCACGCTCCCAACCTTTACCGTCGGCGAAAGTGGTCCGCATCGTCCCACGCTACAAAAGAAATTGACGCAAGCGCCGAAGCCTTACACGGAAGCCACACTGCTGCGCGCAATGGAGACGGCCGGAAAGGCGGTGGAGGACGAAGAGTTGCGCGATTTGCTGAAAGAGAACGGCATCGGCCGACCTTCGACGCGTGCAGCCATCATCGAGACGCTCTTTCGCCGCAATTACATTACGAAAACCAGGAAGGCCTTGTTTGCCACCCCGACGGGCGTAGAACTCATCGGATTGATCAAAGAGGAACTCTTGAAGAGTGCCGAGCTAACCGGACTTTGGGAGAAGCGACTCCGAGAGATTGAGCGCAAAGAATATGAGCCGCAAACTTTTATCGAGGGGATGAAAACCATGATCGGCAATATCGTGACAGAGGTTCTGAATGACAACTCCAATCGTCACGTCACAGCGGCCCCCAACCCGACCGACAAGCGCAAGAAGCAAGCTGCCGCAACCGCAGATCCTGATCGTCCGAAAGCCAAACGCATTCGCGCCGGTAGCATCTGCCCCCTTTGCGGACAAGGAAAGGTCATTAAAGGACGAGAAGCCTACGGCTGCTCGCGCTGGAAAGAAGGTTGTACGTTTAGAAAGCCTTTTAAGGCATAAAAGGCCGGTTGGCATAAAGGCAAAGCCAAGTCGGCGCACTTATATATATAATGTATGGAAGCGTAAGCCAAACTTACGCGCCGCGAAAAGCCCGCCACGCATCGACGAATGGGCCGTTCAATCCATTCCGTCAGCTATCAAGCGCTCACGAAGCCTGAAAATTTGATGAATCTCGCCCATAAAAGCCGGTTTTTCTTGTTGATACAGCATCATATCAATCAAAAGCGGCGCCGTCTTGCGCAGGTCGGGAATAAAAGTAGCCTCATCAATGCGTACAGATGCGGGCAAGCGATCGTAACGCGCCTCAAACCATTGCGCAAGTTCCTTAATCTCTTCTTCAGTATAGAGCTTCTTGTATTCCATCGCCTCCTTAATATTTGCATTAATGACGCAAAAGTAGTAATTTTGCATTCAAATCAACGAATATAAAAGATGAATCTACTGGAGCTGAGCGAACAGGAGCTTAATAGGCGTCAATCTTTGGAAGAATTGCGCAAGATGGGTATCAATCCCTACCCTGCTGCGGAATATCCGGTCAATGCTTATTCAGAAGAAATAAGAAATAATTTCGACGACAACGCTGCGCCGCGCACCGTCTGCATTGCCGGACGCTTGATGAGCCGGCGTGTGATGGGCAAGGCCAGTTTTGCAGAATTGCAGGACTCAAAGGGGCGCATACAAGTCTACATTACGCGCGATGATATATGCCCCTCGGACGATAAAGAGCTATACAACGTCGTTTTCAAGAAACTTTTGGATCTGGGCGATTTTATCGGCGTTGAGGGCTACGTGTTTCGTACGCAGACGGGCGAGATCAGCGTCCACGCCCAAAAGCTTACGTTCCTCTCCAAGAGCATTCGGCCGCTACCGGTTGTGAAAGAAAAAGACGGAGAAGTGTACGACGGCTTTTCAGACCCCGAATTGCGCTACCGTCAGCGCTATGTAGACCTCATCGTTAACCCAGATGTAAAGGAGACGTTCAGAAAGCGCTCCATTATCATCAAAACTTTGCGCAACGCACTCGATGAAGCGGGCTACACGGAGGTAGAAACGCCCATCCTGCAGCCGATCGCGGGCGGCGCCAGTGCGCGGCCGTTCATCACGCACCACAACTCGCTCGACATTGATTTGTATTTGCGTATCGCCACCGAGCTTTATTTGAAGCGACTCATCGTGGGCGGTTTTGAGGGCGTCTACGAAATTGGCAAGAACTTCCGCAACGAAGGGATGGACAAGAACCACAACCCCGAGTTTACGTGTATGGAACTCTACGTCCAATATAAAGATTACAATTGGATGATGAGCTTCACCGAAAGTCTGCTTGAACGCATCTGCATTGCGGTTAACGGATCTGCGGAAACGGTTATCGACGGCAAGACCATTAGTTTCAAAGCACCTTACCGCCGCCTGCCGATTCTTGAAGCCATCCGCGAAAAGACGGGCTACGATCTTTCCGGCAAGAACGAAGACGAAATACGCGCCATCTGCAAAGAATTGAAGATGGAGATCGACGAAACGATGGGCAAAGGCAAACTTATCGACGAAATCTTCGGCGAATTTTGCGAGGGCACTTTTATTCAGCCCACATTCATCACGGATTACCCCATCGAGATGAGTCCGCTGACGAAGAAGCACAGAGATAATCCCGCCTTGACCGAGCGTTTCGAACTGATGGTCAATGGTAAGGAACTAGCCAACGCATATTCCGAGCTCAACGACCCGATTGATCAAGAGGAGCGTTTCCAAGATCAGCTCCGCCTCAGCGAAAAGGGCGACGACGAAGCGATGTTCATCGACCAAGACTTCCTGCGCGCCTTGCAGTATGGTATGCCGCCCACCTCGGGTATCGGTATCGGCATCGATCGCTTGGTTATGTTGATGACGGGCCAAAGCTACATTCAGGAAGTATTGCTCTTCCCCACGATGCGTCCGGAAAAGAATCCGCCGCGCGATGCTGTGAGTGCTTATACCGCCATCGGTATCCCCGAGGATGTCGTTCCCGTCTTGCAGAAGTTGGGTTACAATCTCGTCAGCAATCTGGCCGAAGAGAAGCCTCAAAAGATACAACAGCAAATCATCGAATTGCAAAAAAAATATCGTGGAATCGTCGACCTCCCACGCCCTGGCGTCGAAGAGATCTGCGAATGGATTTCACACTTACACAAATAAACAAGACAGGCTTTCTCGTTGCGTCCACCGCAATGGGAAAGCCTGTCAGCTTATGCTATGGACTGTGGTAGAATAGCCATATTTGGCGGCGGCAGTTGGGCAACGGCGATCGCCAAGATGGTACTGGAAAAAGTGCCCAACATAGTTTGGTACATCAGACGCCCGGAGCAGATTGACGAGTTCAAGCGTTTAGAGCACAACCCTTCATATCTGACGAGCGTGCGCTTTGATGTGTCGCGCATCACTTTTGCGAGCGACATCAACACGGCCGTTGAAGCCTGCGACACGCTGATCTTCGTCACCCCCTCTCCCTATGTGAAGCACCACCTCCGCAAACTGAAGCGCAAGCTCCACGACAAGCACATTATCACGGCCATCAAGGGCATCATACCCGACGAAGACTTAGTTTGCAGCGAATATTTCCGCCAGATATACAACGTCCCCGACGAGAACCTCGCCGTCATCGGCGGCCCGAGCCACGCTGAAGAAGTGGCCCTCGGGCGGCTCACTTATCTGACCATAGGTTCGGCCGACAAAGACTTTTCCTACAGTTTTGCCGACTTAATGGGCAGCAGCTATGTCAAGACGAAGACGAGCGACGACGTCGTCGGCATCGAATACTCCTCAGTCTTGAAAAACGTCTACGCCATCGCAGCCGGCATCTGCAACGGTTTGAAATATGGCGACAACTTCCAGAGCGTCCTGATCTCCAATGCCGTGCAGGAGATGGACCGTTTCCTCCGCGCCGTCTACCCTATCGAACGCGTCATCTACGACTCCGTCTACTTGGGCGACTTACTCGTGACCGGCTACTCCAATTTCTCTCGCAACCGCGTTTTTGGCACGATGATCGGTCGAGGCTACAGCGTCAAGAATGCACAAATAGAGATGGAAATGATAGCAGAGGGCTACTACGGTACGGCCTGCATGAAGCGCATCAATAAGCATTTTCATGTAAATATGCCTATTCTTGACGCAGTCTACAATATCCTCTACGAGCGTATATCGCCGGCTATCGAGATCAAACTCCTGACTGACTCTTTCCGCTAACGCACAACTGCCGTTTTGGCTTTTCCGGACGCCGGCAGCGCTTCCGACCGCGCGGCGCAGCCTTTTCCGCCGGAAAGAAAAGGCTATGAGGCCTCAATGTGTCTTTTCGCCATCCTTCCGACCTATTCATTTTCGCAGCCGGCGCACCTTCTGCCCGCGACGCGCCCTTGTAAACTTTGGCAGTAAGCCGCACAAAACACGGACCAACGACTATAGTTCGCCCCACTTCGACCGCAACGGCACAAGGGCTACGCCTCGGATGCTTCCGACGCCTTACTCACGTTTTCCTCGCGCCTTATGCCGCCCCATTCTCCCTCATTTTTACCATTTTATGTCCACGATTTGAAGACAAGGCCTCGCTTGCGCTACGTACGCTCACGAGAGGAAACCTTTTTTATCACGAGCGCAAGCTCTTTTTATCACGAGGTGAAGCTCTTTTTATCACGAGCGCAAAGGGGCGCACCGGACTGACAGGTGTAGAAAATCAGGGCTGTGCGCACGAAAAAGCACACAACGATTTAGGATTTAGATACTTACTAAAATTTATACTTGGCGGCGCGCAAGAGCAGTAGGTGTAAAGTTTTATTAAATTGGTTAAATGTCGTATCTTCATACGATTTTAGGTTCAAAAACTATAATTTTGCAAACATTAGAAACAAGCGTTCTTAGCTGATAGATTGGGCGCAGTCGGCCGAGCAACGCTCCAAGTCAAATCATTGCAGCCCACAAATTCCTAAATTTCAAACAATGAAAAGCATTTTAAAAATTTGCTTATTGAGTGGTTTGATCCTATCTATGGGATCTTGTAGATTCGCATCTCGTCTTGGCAGCAAAGCCGTATCAAAAGCAGCTGCGGCAGCAACATCTGACGAAAACGCACAAAAACTGACGGATGCAGAATATCTGCAAAAGGCAGAAGACGCGCTGCGCGAATTGCCGAAATTTAAGGGCAAGAGCATCATGATCTTCCAAGAAGCCACTTTCTACAAAGATGGCCGCATCAGTATTTGTCTTCAAGACCCAAGCAGCCCGGACAACGTAGATCAATATCAATATGCCAATGGTTCTTGGGAGGATCCTCAACCCGTGCAACTCTCCGGTGACGGCGAGATGAAGGATAACTTGATTCCCCTCGACAAATTCAAGTTTGTGACGGTTGCAAAGATTGCTAACACGTGGATGGAAAAAGCAAAATCTTTGCCTGATTTTGACGAAACGAAAAATCCGCTTACGATGGTTGGACTTGGCCTGAACACGGTTAGCGGCGAACCAAGAACCATCGTTCCGGACATTGAAACAGCGCGTTCAAAATATGACGTTGATTTCAACCTCGATGGCTCTTTGAAATCTTTCGAAAAAGAATAAGGTTCAGACCTCATAACTTCATCGGCGAGCTTTCTGCACTACGATCGTGCAGGCGGCTCGCCGATGGTCGTATATGCACCCGAAGCGATGAGACGCTCAAGCTCACGACGCAAAAACCTGCACAGACTTATCGTGATTTGTAGACCTACGCCCGACGTATCCCACTTTTTTTGTCTATCTTAGCCTGCTAATTGTCGGCAATCGAGAACCGCGCAGCTGCAAAGCAGCTTTGGCGCACAGCCGACACTGCTGACTCAGACAATAAAAAAAATGATATATAATGCGATACAAATGGAACCTGAAGGAAACGGCACCGGAGCAAGCGGCTGAAGCCGCGCGCTTGGCCAAGGAAGCGGGCGTGCACCCCGTACTTGGGAAGCTCCTGCTGGATCGCGGACTGCACGATCCGCAGGAGGTGAAGCGCTTCTTCAGACCTCAGCTCACCGAACTGCACGATCCGTTTCTGATGGACGATATGCAGGCGGCCGTGGACCGACTGAACCGCGCCATGCTGCAAAATCAGCGTGTGATGGTCTATGGCGACTACGACGTGGACGGCTGCACGGCCGTCGCGCTCGTGTTTCGCTTCTTACGCCAGTATTATTCTAACCTCGATACGTATATTCCGGACCGCTACAAAGAGGGTTACGGCATTTCCCGCGCCGGCGTTGACTATGCGGCGGAAACGGGCGTGCGCTTGGTCATCGTCTTAGACTGCGGCATCAAGGCGGTCGAGGAAATAGCTTACGCGCGCAGCTTAGGCATCGATTTTATCATCTGCGATCATCACGTGCCGGGCATTGAATTGCCGCCGGCCGTGGCTATTCTTAACCCGAAGCGTCAAGATAATCATTATCCTTACGCGCATCTTTCCGGTTGCGGCGTCGGCTTCAAGTTTATGCAGGCTTTCGCGATCAGCAATGGGATCGAATTTAACAAACTCGTCCCCTTGCTGGATCTTTGCGCCGTCAGCATCGCCGCAGATATAGTGCCGATTATGGGCGAAAACCGCATCTTGGCTTGGCACGGGCTTCGTTGTCTCAATACGAACCCTTCGATCGGACTGCAAGCCATCATCGAGGTGTGCGGACTGACTGAACACGAGCTGACAATGAATGATATTATCTTCAAAATCGGCCCGCGCATCAATGCATCAGGACGTATTCAGAACGGAAAGGAAGCTGTGCGCCTGCTGGTCGAACGCGATTACACGACAGCCTTGGAAATGGCGGGTAAAATCAACCTCTACAACGAGGCGAGAAAGGACATCGATAAGCAAATGACGGAACAAGCGGAGGACTTAGTGCGACATTTGCCCGACTTAGAACAACGCCGCGCGATCGTAGTCTATAATAAGGAGTGGCACAAAGGGGTGATCGGCATCGTGGCTTCGCGACTGACGGAGCAATATTACCGACCGGCCGTCGTCCTGACGGAAAGTGAGGGCGTCGCAACGGGATCTGCGCGAAGCGTTTCGGGCTTTGATGTCTACAAAGCTGTGGCCGACTGCAGCGATCTCTTGGAAAACTTCGGCGGACATACGTATGCCGCAGGCCTATCTTTGAAGGTCGAAAACGTAGAAGCCTTCACGGAGCGCTTTGAAGCCTACGTCGAAAAGCACATCCTTGACGAACAAACGCAGGCTTCGCTTGACATCGACGCCGTCTTAGACTTCAAAGACATCAATTTCGGCTTCTATAAACAGCTACGGCGCTTCTCGCCCTTCGGCCCCGACAACGCGAAACCGCTCTTCTGCACAAAGCACGTCTACGACTACGGCACGAGCAAGGTAGTAGGCCGCGGCCAAGAACACATTAAGCTCGAATTGGTCGACAATAAAAGCAACAATATTATGAATGGAATCGCCTTTGGACAAAGTAGCAGGGCGAGATACATCAAAACAAAACGCGCCTTCGACATTTGCTACGCCATCGAGGAGAATAGCCACAAACGCGGCGACGTACAATTACAAATCGAAGATATTCGCCCTTGTGAGTAGAGATAAATTTGCCGAAATCTTAGGCGAATATTGGGGGTATGAAGACTTTCGCGGGATTCAGCGAGAGATAATTCAGAGCATCTCGGCGGGGCACGACACGCTCGGGCTTATGCCTACGGGCGGCGGGAAGAGCATTACGTTTCAGGTGCCCGCATTGGCAGCCGAGGGCGTCTGCCTTGTGATTACGCCGCTCATAGCTTTGATGAAGGATCAAGTAAACCACTTGCGGCAGCGCGGAATCAAGGCTTACGCCATCTATGCCGGCATGTCGCACGGCGAGATCCTGACCGTCTTGGACAATTGCGTTTACGGCGGCGTCACACTTTTGTACGTCTCGCCCGAGCGTTTGAGTTCGGAACTCTTCTTAGCGCGCCTCTCGCATATGAATGTGAGTTTCATCACCATAGATGAAGCTCACTGCATCTCGCAATGGGGTTACGACTTCCGCCCCGCGTATCGCCGGATCGCCACGGTGCGCCAACTACTCCCCGACACCCCCATCTTAGCGCTCACGGCGACGGCCACACCTCGCGTTGCGGAGGACATTTGCAGGCAATTACAATTTCGCCCGACGGCACAAACCTTCCAAATGAGTTTTGCGCGCGACAATTTGAGTTATATTGTGCGCGCCACGGAAAACAAAGAAGCCGAACTGCTCCACATTCTCAACAGTGTGCGCGGTTCGGCCATCATCTATACGCGATCACGTGACGGCGCCCGCGAACTGGCGAAGGCGCTCAACGCGGCCGGCGTCAGCGCGTTCTATTATCACGCCGGCTTGACCAATCTTGACAAGGACGTGCGCCAAAAATCGTGGCAGCAAGGCCAAACGCGCGTGATGGTAGCAACCAATGCCTTTGGCATGGGGATTGATAAGGCCGATGTGCGACTTGTGATCCACTTTGAAATGCCTGATTCCATTGAGGCCTACTACCAAGAAGCGGGCCGCGCCGGCCGAGATGGGAAACGGGCTTACGCGGTCTTGCTCCACAGCAAGGCGGATAGCGGCAAACTCAAGCGGCGTATCAACGAAACATTTCCCGCGATCGACTTCATACGGCGCGTTTACGATCATCTGGCTTACTATTATGAAATGGCAATGGGCGACGGCGAAGGCGTCACGCGCGAGTTTGATCTCGAGCGCTTTTGTCGCACGTTCCGTTTCTTCCCCGTTCCCGTCGTCAGCGCCCTAAACCTGCTGACGCGCGCCGGTTATCTGGACTACAAGGATGAAGATGAGAGTCAGTCGCGCGTACTTTTCCTCCTCGACCGCGATGAATTGTATCGCCTGGACACGGGCGACGAGGAGGAAATCCTGATTCGAGCGCTTTTGCGCAATTATGGCGGACTCTTCAGCAATTATACGTTCATCCGCGAAGACGATTTGATGCACGACAGCGGACTCAGCCAACAGGCGGTCTATGAAGGGCTTAAAGAACTCACGCGCCGACGCATCCTCCACTACATCCCGCGCAAGAAAGTGCCGCGCATCACATACACCGTCCGTCGTCTTGACAGCAAAGATTTAGTCTTCACCGACGAAGTCTATGCCGACCGCAAGGAGGAATATAAAACACGCATCGAGAGCATAGCCGGCTATGCAGAGGAAGCAAAAGAATGCCGCAGCACCTTTCTCCTGCGCTACTTTGGCGAAGTGGCCGACCGCGATTGTCAACACTGCGACATCTGCATCGGGCGCAAAAACAAGTCGATTAAGACAACGGAGTTGGTCAGCAAATTTTCAACCATCTTGAGCGATGGACGCCCCCACGCCCGCCACGAATTTCACCTGACGGGCATACCTACCGACCGTTCGCTCGCCGCTTTGCAGGCACTGATTGAGGCCGGCGAGATAGAACAACGCGAGGGTTATTTTATACGTAAGCAATAATACAGCGCAGAAGTTGCAACGGAGCGAACGAAGCGCAGAATTTAGTGCGGACCACTAAAAAAACTAAACTAAGAAAGCTATAATACGCTCTTTTTTCACAATTTTGCCTTGACTTTGGCGGAAAATCTCTGAATATGATCCAATCTTTGCGGCACCTCGACGAAACTTTGCTCCTATGGTTCAACGGTTTCCACACGTCTTTCTTGGACAACCTTGCGCTGTCGGTTTCCTCGCGCTGGCTGTGGTTGCCGCTCTACGTCACGCTCTTTGCCCTAATAGCGCGAAAAGTGGGCTGGAATCGCACCCTTATTTATGTTACGCTGCTTTTCCTGCTCACGGTAGGCCTCACAGACTATACTTGCGCCTCGATTCTCCGCCCTATTTTTCAGCGGCCTCGACCGACGCAGCCCGACAGTCCGATTTTCCACCTCGTCCACGCCGTGCAAAATTATCGCGGCGGGCATTATGGATTCCCCTCCTGCCACGCGTCCAACGCTTTCGCGACGGCCACGCTCTCAGCCTTGTATTTTAGGGCTTGGCGACTCTCTGTAGCTATGTTTGTCTGGGCCCTACTGCTCTGCCTCAGCCGTATGTATCTCGGCGTCCATTATCCGGGCGACATCCTCTTGGGCGCCACCGTCGGCGTAGCCATAGCCTTTACGACCTATGCGGCTGCGCGCCCGCTGCTCCGGCCGCGCCCAAACTATACGAAAGTTGCTTTTTGGCCGCCCGCCGTTATCGGGATCTTGCTCTTCTCTTTCATTATCCAAGCCTGCTTATAGCGGCAAAAAGTTGGCTTTGTGCATTGCATAAAGTCAGCAATCGGAAGCGCCGGCTTCGGCCTCTTTCGCTGCTCTCCTATTTTTTTGAGAACAATAGACAGCGCCGGCATCCTTCTTTTCGATCTTCTTTTTAGAACAGAAGGGCGAGCGCTCACCTTGTCTTTCGTGACGGCTACTCCGCGCTACTTTTCGTCTTTTCATTCCTCTTTTACGGCATTTCGCGACCAACCAACGACAACGATTGCGGCGCTCTACAATCGTTTGGCCCGACCAAACCATCGTTTGCTGCCACCAAACCATAGTTTGTTCCCGGCAAACGATAGTTTGCTGGCAGCAAACAAAACAAGAAGGCGTCCGGGAGCTACGAAAAGGCCGCGTATGACGTCAAACACCGACACCTTATATTATATAATAGGGACGGCCGCCAACCACTAAAGGCCGAAAGAGCAGCCAACTACACGGAAACGGACTGCACCGCAACGGGCGGCATAGCCATTCAGGGCAAACGCAAACCGGCAGCAAACACGCTGAAGCAGCAGTGGGATGCCGAAAGAAGTTTGCCGGACGGAAGCAAAAAAATCCGCCCTGCAACAAAATCATTGCAAGGCGGCATCTCACTAAAAAACAACGTTGCCGGTCGAAAAGCCGACTAACCCATTTAATCTACAGCTTTGATCGAAGCAGTTGAGTTCTGCCGTTCTACATTAAATGAGGTCGGATGGCCGCCATACGTCAGGCTGCCGTTACTTACAATTCCCTTGATACTCCGCTCGGCATAACACTTCACGCTGGAGGCACCGGAAACCTCGACCACGACATTTTGCGCCTTAAGAGCTGCGGCCTTCACGCTGCTTGCCCCCACACAATTGATCGTAAACAAGTCGGCCGTACCGCTCAACGTGAGCGAACTGGCCCCAGATACGTCAACTTTGGCTGATCCTTGCACGGCAAGTTTGCCCAATGTTGACCCTTTCATTTCGGCTTTCAGATCTTGCGCCACTAAGTCTTGTGCCCCGAGGTTCGCAGCACCTGTAACGCTCATCGTAAGTTTGCCAACGCTACCGCCGAGGCGGGTTGAACTCGCGCCGGAGCACGACAGCGTCAACTGCTGTGCGACCAATCGGCCCACATTTATGATGGATGCGCCGGAATTGGTCAGCGATAGTTGCGTCGCCTCCAATTGTGTGGCGTAAAAAGTGCACGCAGTCATCACCTCAAGCGATGTCAGTTGGCCGCCATAGACCGTAATCTTTAATTTATCCCGCGATTTCGAAAAGCGTTTTCGGTTTTGCTCCGTGTTTTGAGCCAGGCGGAGCAACAATTTTCCGTCGCGCACATCCACTACGCAACGCTCAACCATCGCAGGCGCACCTTTGAGCACGACCTTTGGCGCTTGGTCATTCGTCTGTACATAGGTGACAGCCACCGGCAGACGACACTCGAATTTCGTAAAAAACTGAACGCTCAGCGAGCGCTCTACGACGCCGTCACTTGCGCCGTAGCCGGCGGCATCTCTTTCATAACGGCCCGACGAACGATCGGCACCGATGTTGATTGAACAGGCCGAAAGCACAAACGCATTCAGCAGGGCGGCAAGCGTAAACATTACTTGTTTCATAATAGATCTTTTTGGTTTATCTTCAGATTTATCAAACGAAATAGCGGCCACGGCTGGATTGCTACCAAACGAGGCCGCTACTTATATAACGCTGCGAAAGCGTTTTTGCAACAAGTTTTTCTTCTTTTCTTTGTTAAAAAGTCGTTTTTCTAAGTTATGCGTCTTCGCCCTCAAGCGAGCATACGCAAAAACTCATCACAGCTTGACGCTCTTCTTAGCCGGCTTCGACTCGTTTTGAATGCGGTTGAGGGCCGTCACAACGTAGACGTATTTATGCAGACCGCCGTCGTAAGGCAACCGATACAGCGGATCGCTCGTTATGGCTACGATGTTCGCAGGATTATCGAGGTCGCGCTCTTGCCCTTTCTCGAAGCGGTAGATTACGTAGCGCGTAGCCTTATTCATTTCATCGTTGGTCGATGATGTACTCCAGAAAAGATAGTATCCATCGGGCATCCACAAGGCTTTGAGGCGCTTGGGCTTCTTCGGCGCCTTCTTGTAGATAAATGAGTAGTCAGGACTCAAAGCCGGATACTTATGGTATGTTGTGCGGAGCGCCGTAGCGTAATTGCCTACATTATCGACAACGACGGCGCTATACCATAAGCAACTACCGACTACGCCGGGCAAACTCCGCTGCAAGGCGAACTTGGCGGGCTGCTGATTGATCGTAGGCTGCTCCAAATCGGCAGCGCGCACGGTGCGCTCTACGTCTTGCCCGATAACGAGCGGTCGCTTAGAAGCATACTTGCTCCACCATTTGATCAAAGTAGCATAATCGGCTGTCTTGTGACCTATTTCCCAATAGAGTTGCGGCACAATATAATCCACCCAACCCTGATTCACCCAGTAGAGCACATCAGCGTAGAGATCGTCATAATTTTGCAATCCCTTCGTAGCCGAGCCGGGGAGAGCAGAAGTCGTGGCATTGTGGTAGATACCGAAAGGCGAGATGCCAAACTTCACCCACGGTTTGATGGCGCGAATCGTATCGTGCAACTCGCTGACAAACAAGTTGACGTTGTACCGACGCCAGTCGCCGCGATCACGATAGCCGTTGCCGTAAGCAGCAAAGGTTGCATCGTCGGGAATAGGCGTACCGTTGGGGTAAGGATAGAAATAATCGTCGATGTGGAAGCCGTCGATGTCGTAGCGGCGCACAATATCGGCAGCCACTTGACAGATATAATGGCGGTTTTCAGCTTTTCCGGGATCGAAAATCAAAAGGCCGTCATACGGAAAACAACGATCGGGATTCAACTTCGCAGGGTGATTAGCCGCCAAAGCGCTCGTGCCTTTCGTCTTCGCACGGAAAGGATTGATCCACGCGTGCAGCTCCATCCCGCGCAAGTGACATTGCTCCACCATCCAAGCCAAAGGGTCCCAATAAGGCGAGGGCGCCACGCCCTGGCGCCCCGTAAGGTAACGGCTCCAAGGCTCATAGGGACTATTATACAAGGCATCGCCTTCCACTCTCACTTGGAAGATAATCGTATTCACGCCGCAGGCTTTAAGGGCGTTGAGTTGGCGGGTCAGATTGGCTTGCATAGCTTCGCGCTTCAAGCCCTGAAACTGCCCGTTAACGGCTTGAATCCACGCGCCTCGAAACTCGCGCTTCGGAAGCTGCTGCGCCGTGAGCGAGAAAGCGCAAAAGAGGATCAAGATAAGGAGTAATGATTTCTTTTTCTTCATTTTTTACTGAACAATATCGCACTCTGGCGACAGGGTTATCAGACCTATGGAGCCTTTAATCGATTCTGATGAGCACAAAAGACGAGTGGGCGATTTTTTTCTGCAGCATACTCTCTCGCCATTGCACGAAAAGACGCAAAAAATGCTTCTTCTTCGCTGAGAAAAGCGCCAATGCCGTATCGAAAGCCTCACTAAATCTCTCGTTTTATGCAGCTACACGCCCCAAATTAACAATTATTTCGCAAGAACTTTGCAATTTCTACGCCCAAAGTTAGCCACTCTTTCATAATTAGGCCTGATAATCTCTGAAAAATCTGTTTGTTTTCCCGCCATTACGCACTCAAAATTGCTATTTCCGCGTGCTCCGTCGCTGAAGACACATTATTATATATCGACAATAAGCCGCCAGCGCCCAACAACAAGTGCGCCGCTCGCAGCAATCAAGCTTGCAAACAGCGCACTCGGTTTTAATGGGCGAAAAGAACGCCGCAATGTGTTGTTTATTGCTTAGAGCAATCGCTTTCAGCCTTCACGTTGGCCTCTACTTGGCGCGTTTTGAGCAGCAAGACGCCTTTCTTACCGCGTTCGCCGTATTTTGCAGTCGCGTCCTCACCTTGTAGAAGTTGCACGGAAGCGATATCCGAACTTTTTATCGCAGCTAAAGCGGCGTTATCTGTGATTTCTTTGCCGTCAACCACGATGATAAAATCTGTTTTCTGACGCAGTTCTTGCAAATTCTTAACACGAAAATCCAAACGTGAGATCCAGCCTTTTTCAGCCGAAAGTTTTACGCCCGATTGTTGCGAACAGTTTTCCGAAGAACGACACTCTCCCTGCGCAGTTCCTTGTCTGCAGCAATTCTTTTGCGTTCCGCAAGCCTCAGAGTTTTGCTTGCAATCACTCATTCTCCGTTGGCAATCGCCGGTTCCTTGTTTGCAGTCGCCGGCAGCCATATTTTCGCGACAATTAGTCGCTTGCTTTTTACATTCAGTCTGCTTTCCGTTCTGCGAACACGCTTGAGTATCATCACAAGGCGTGAGATTGTTGCCCAATCTCTTTTCTTTATTGATCATCTGTTGGCGCAACTCAGCCGATGTTATAGTACCAACATTTCCATTCGCCGTTTTGCTGACAGTTACTTTGCTATTACGGTAAGCCGGTTCCGTTACGAAGCGCTCTGTTTGCTTCTCTACGCGCACCGTCTTTGCCTTCTTTGCCGGACGACGCTTCTTGGGGCGCTGTGCAGTAGATCCTACGCAGACCGCAGCCAGCAATAAAAATACTACATACTTCTTCATCACAGTTTAATCTTGTTTATCGTTATACATAATAAGAGATCGTACACTTTCATCCGGCATCGCATTGAGCAGAGCTGAAAGAAAGTAGCCGATTTGTTGCAAAAATAATACAAACCGCACAAACTACGGCCATAAAACCCGAATGTTTGCCATTAATAATTGTAAATACGAAAAATAAGGTCGCACTTTGTTTTCGTTCAAATGCAGCAAAGAGGATAAAAAACGGAAAAGACAAGCGACGGAAAAGCGATCTAAAAAAACCGGAATTTGTAATTTTGTAGTCAAATAGCTAAACTCTCACACGATGATGATGCACACGACAGACGCAAGGCGCCTTTTACAGCGCAAACTCGACTCTCTATTGCGCACAGGACAAATTCTGTTAGAAAGCTCTGCTGATACCAGCCGCATTATGCGCAATATGAAGCGCGCGGCGGCTTATTTGGGATTGCCGGAGAAGAATCTGCACATCCACATCGACTATAATATGTTGATGGTCAACATTCACAACACCGAACTCTCCTTTTCTAAATTTCAGCGCTGCGATAAGCACGGCATCAACTTCACGGCTATTTCCGCCGTTAGCAAACTGACGTATCGAGCGGCGAATGAAAACTACTCTTTGGCGCAATATGAAGCCGCGCTCGACGAGATTGCCAACCGCGAGCGCAACTATTCGCCACTCTTGACGGCCGTTGGAGCTGCCTTTGCCTGTGGCGGCTTCTGCATACAGTTTGGTTGCGATTGGGTCGCTTTTCTCTACGCCACGCTTGCTGCCTTTTTGGGTTTCCGCCTACGCTATCGGCTGATCGCATTTGGCCTTAATATCTATATGGCTATTGCCTGTGCGGCCTTTGCCTCAACCGTTGCGGCTTGGCTGACCACGTATTTACCCGCAAGCTGGACTTCTACGCCCCTCCATCCCCTCTTAGCCTGCGCCTTGTTCATTGTGCCGGGCGTCCCGCTCATAAATTTTGTCGACGATATGTTAGACAACAACATCCAGACCGGACTTGTGCGAGCGGCCAATACGATGATGATGATGATAGCTATGGCTTTCGGCATCCTTCTCGCCCTCAAATTCTGCCTATGGGCCTTCAATTTTCAACCCGATATTATGGGCATCTCGATGGTCCCCCACCACAACTATTGGGAATACGCCATCGCGGCCGCCATCTCCGGTATGGGTTTCTCGATGATCTTTAATATCCCGAAGCGCCTCCTATGGGTCGCAGCCGTGGGCGCAGCCATAGCCGTCTGCACCCGCAATCTGGTCAGTTTGCAGCCCGACGAATTATGCCAATTCAGCTTAGGCTGGGGCGGCGTATTGGGTTCGCTGGCCGCTTCCGTCTTAATCAGTTTGATTATGTTGCGTATGGCTCACCGCGTCCACGCTCCGATGCAGATTCTGGCTATCTGTAGCGTCATCCCGATGGTGCCCGGCGTGCTGATGTATCGCAGTCTCTACTCCTTCTTAATGATGACGCGCACGGAGACCCAATTGGTCGATATGATGTCGCTGGCCGGCATCAACGGCATCAACGCTTCGCTCATGATCTTCTGCATCGCCTTAGGCGTGGCCGTGCCTTCCGTCTTCGCCAAGCGATATATCGGCGCCAAGAAGCAGCAGCGCTTCTTCGAAACACTGAAAGCGCAGCGGCGCGAAGACAACTCCTTCGACTGGGAGCAATTTTAAGATCAACGCAAGCGGCCCGTCATACGGCGGCCGCCCAACTTTCAAATAGCGACACTGATGAACAAGACATTTAAGCGCGTGGATCTCAGCCTCGTAGGCCGCGAAGATCCCTTTCAAGCCATCGGCCACGAATGGTTACTGATTACGGCCGGCACACCGACACATTATAATATGATGACGGCCAGTTGGGGGATGCTAGGCATCCTTTGGAACAAACCCGTGGCTACGATTTTCATCCGTCCGGAGCGATATACGCACGACTTTGTCGAGGATACAGACCGCTTGACGCTGAGTCTGCTCGGCGATCATCGCAAGGCCTATCAAATCTGTGGCTCAAAATCGGGGAGGGATCTGGATAAGACGGCCGCTGCAGGCCTCCACCCCGCGACGCTACCCGATGATCTCGTCACTTTCGCTGAAGCCCGCTTGGTTTTGGTTTGTCGCAAACTCTACAAGTCGACTCTGCGCGCCGACGAGTTTATAGACGCACAACCTTACGATCGTCATTACAGCCCCAAAGAAGGAAATTTGCACGACGTATATGTCTGCGAAATAGAAGCTGTCTACGCCCCCGAAGGCGACGCCTAAGCGTAGCCTGCAAAGGGCGCAATCACCGTCCCGCTCCAAGCATCTACGGAGGCTTTGGGCGGGATTTTTTTTGCGGAGATCAAGTATTTCTTCCGCCTTTTTAGTCATTGCATAACCACAGCAGTCGACCGCTGACGTTTTTCATCACGAGAAAAAAGGTGTACGCTCGTGATAAAAAAGGCTTCACCTCACGAGAAAAAAGGTTTGCACTCACGAGCGTAAACAAAAGAAGCAGACAGGCGGCGGTTGCAAGTTGGGGGCAGGTCGATTAAAAAGAGGGTACACCGACAATGAAACAGGCCCTGCCGCAGAGCGCCGATGAGCCTCGGCCGATTAAAACAAAAAAGCCTGCCTCCAAAGGGAGACAGGCGGCACTAAAACTATATTTTTACCTTGGCAAAGGTAATTGAGCCAAACTGTTTATCGACCGAATTGATACGTTATCTCATAGAAGCACGGCCGAACTGAGCCTTTGGAGCGTTCATGTCCTTCTGTGCTGGGCACGATCAAGCGCACTTTGGCTATTTCGCCCGTCGGCGTTGTTTGCCGGCCCAAACCGATAAACGGCAGGGGGAACAACCAGCCCGAAGGAACGTCAGCTCCGTAAAGGCTCTTCATCACGCCGCTATTAAAAAGTCCGCGATAGATGCCATAACTATTGGTCACAGTCATCACATCCGGCCTATCCTCGTTGGCTAAGACGTTGTTGCCCGACTGCAAACTGTCGGTAGCCAAATTGTATTCAAGGTAACGGCAAACGACAGGGGCGCTTTTGCCCGACGCAATCTTACCGGGTTGGCCCTTGCGCAGAATCTGCATATAGACGCCCGATCCGGCAAAGAGTACGTACTCGTTTTGGGCTACGTTGGTCGTAGAATCTTGCTTGTAAAATTGCTCCTCGGAGATGACTTTGATGTTTCCTGGCACATCAAGCAGGTATAACCCCGACTCAGCGTCGACGACCTTCGCGCCTTTCTTGAGGAAGTTTTGCACCTGTCGACGCTCCCGTTTACGCTTATCGGCATAGGAAGTATCGTCATTGCTGCAAGCCTGAAACAGGCAGACGCCGGCAAGCAGAAGCGGCAACACGAGCGCTACACGCTGCCACACATTGCGGCATAAACGGATGCGAAAGGATGTATTTTGCATTGTAATCATTCTTATTTTGGGCAAAAATAAGCAATAACACGCACGTGGGCCGCATTTTTTCAAAAGGAATTGCGGCATAAAGCCGAAAAAACGCTAAAATTGTAAGCCGGTTTGGCAGGTTGTCGGGTTATTGGCGCGCCACTTTCCATCGGCAGCCTTTGTATAGCAATCCGCGTGCGCCCTCACTCAACTGATCGGGCGCCGGCGGGGCACTTAGGCGCGCAAAGATGCACCATCGGCGGGGCACAACGTGCACGAAACGAGCGAAAAAGGGGAAAGGAGCATAGGATTTTGCGTAAAATGCGCCCAAATTATTTGCAGAATTAAAATAAACTCCTACCTTTGCAAGCGCAAACAAAAGGGTACCTTGACCGAGTGGCTAGGTAGCGGTCTGCAAAACCGTGTACAGCAGTTCGAATCTGCTAGGTACCTCTACAAAGCGGAGCACTTCTAACGAAGCGCTCCGCTTTTTTAGTTTTACTCCATATCTCAAGGGCCGCGCGCCGCATCAGTATAATCCGCAAAACGAAGCGTATATTTTTGCTCCTTTTCAAAATCAAAAAAGGGCAAGATTCAAACGCCTATATGTCAGCGAATTACACAAGAATTTGCACACTTGTCCCACTAACCTGACCCACAAGAAACAAAAATCTTAAATGCCTGATAATTAAATGAATATAAAACGCCCCTCTATTCCACAAAACGAAGCGTATTTTTTTTGAAAACGTTCTAATTATTGATTATCAACAAATTAAAAAGAATGCACATCCTTGGTAAACAAGTGTGCATTCTTTAGGAAAATTATTGACGCCAAACATTTCATTTCAAACCTTTATTTTTCAACTTCCCTTTTTGAGATAGCTATAAAAAGTACGCTCACAAATACCAAATAATGGATATATATACATTCTCCATATATGGCGATTGCTTAAACCATTTTTAGCATGTTTGTCGTAGATGGCATTGACTCTTTGAACGCGTTTTTTATATGATTTTCCTTTAGTGAATGCCTTTCTTAACTGGTTATATGTATTAAATTCTGTTGTCATATTCTTTCCATAATTTATATTATTTTTAAAATATCTTTGGTGGCTTGTTATACCACCAAAGATAAACAAAGAAAAACAAACACCAAAAAAATTATGTGGTCGCACTGATAATAGCTCCGACTCCCTTTCCCCTGATAGGTAAAGCAATAAAACGCTTATCAAAGCCGACTATCGTTCCGCGCTCTTCGGGGTCATCATAACGGGCATACAGGTAAATTTCACCATCAGCCCTCATTACTTCGTGTGCATAAAATGCTACACTTGCAAACTGTTCCGTCTGCTCGTCGTTATATGCTATCTTTTCCCATTTACCACCATTTACTTTGTAAGTTGGCATAAATGGAAACTGATAGCAGCCAAAGCCAGCAAACTTCATCGGCTCGCCGTCCTTTATGTCCGTCAGTTCCTTGAACAACTTCACATCCTCCAGCAACAAGTCCGTAACGTGTCGTGGGTGCAAGATGATATAACGGTCTTCTAACGGTATTAAAGCATCATCAAAACGCTCTTTCAACGCCAGCAAGTCTTCAAACGTTATACGCTTGCGCCCTCTTACCGCTGCGCCTGTGGTAAGCACCAAAGGCGTATCGTTTGTATCCTTGCTTGGCGCAAAAGCGTGAGCCGCCTTGCGTGCCGTTGTGGTCTGCAATGTGGAGCGGTGTTGTCTGATTACACTATCCAATTTATCGTAACTGTACTCGATTGCATCAGGACGGCGGACAAGTGTATTTTCCGTCTCGAACTTATCCAGTACGATAGCGTTGTCCTCATCTTCACGCCCTACAATCTTAATTGGGTATGTACTGTTGTTTACCAAGACCTTTGGGTCAATGCCGGCAGATGGAAAATGAAGCGTATCATTATCTACCAAATCGGTAAAGTTCTCTACCTTGTTAAGGAAACTTCTTTCAGGATAAAACCCTTCCTTGATTTGGTTTATCCAAACTTGCTTGTTTAGTGCCATATTCTTTGTATTTTTAAATATTTGACAATAGTTTTTCGTACTCCTCGGGGTGTTCTTTCAAATACTCGGGATTATGCTTGCGTAGGTAATCAAGCGTATGTTTACCACCGTTACCACTTCCTACGATAGAGTTTTCTTTGTCTATAAGTTCTGCATATAGCCTCGGGTTCTTTCTTAACTCATCGGGGGCGTATTTGCGGTAATCTGTAAGAGTCCACCCATTACGATCCTTGCTCAATATTTCACTAATTTTCAACACTTTTGACATACCCCCCAAAAGCAAAGACAGCGTTTCAAGCCCCATTTCACAGCCTACACGGGCGAATGTGTCTTTTTGAGTATACTCTATCCGCCTATTATGCAAAGCGGTATCAACAGCCGCAAAAACAGCTTTTTTACGCTTTTCCTTTTCTCCTGATATAAACGAGTGGAAAGTCTGTGGGCTTATCCGCGCCATAGTCAGAAAATGCCCCCTATCCTTGCTTTCCACAAATCCCGCCTTCACGGCGTTTTCTACTTCAATGGAAGCCTCATCAGGAACGTTAAGTAACGTTTGTATTTCCGCAATAATATCCTCGTCTGAAACATCATCAGAAAGCCCCAGTAGTGATATTATTTCCGAGCGCAAATCCTCTACCTTTTGGGGTATTTCCAATGTCATCCGCTTGCGGTTGCCTTTTCGATAAAGTTTCAGTGCATTTTTATTGGAGGGAATGTCCACGATTGAAACCTCGAAAAGACTGCTTTTCGTTACCGTCTTAATACCGTTAATCACAGTGTCTTCTATAATATCTACCCCAATAGAAGCTGAACGCAAAAAGCCATTTTCTACTTGCGCCTTTACGGTCTTTCCAAGTTCCGTGCTTTCATCGAACACGGCATCGGCCAACAGTTTGTCACCCTCCTTGCGGATATTCTCCCACCGCCCTACAACGGTTTTTCTTTCGTGCATGTAAAGCATTACGGGGTTACGCTCAAAGGCGGTCGTATCTATTCCGTCCGTCTTCACGATATAGCCGTAACTGTTCACGCTTTCGTCTGAAATAACAAATGAATTTTTGTCCATATCTTTTTGATGTTTATTGCAATATAAAGCAAAGATACACTATGACTACTTACAAACCTAAAATATGTGCAACGCTTTCACAACTATATGCAATATATTGCGGGCTTTTATTCTAAAACCATTACAGAAAACCTAAAAGTCACAAAACACGAATTGCTACTTTCGATTATTATTTCTATCTTTGCTGTGTGCAGCCCTTTTGTGGGCTTAGTCGAAAAAATATCGGGCGTTGTCTCACTTGCGCCTGATATTTTTTTTGTTCATCTTTGAACTTTTCCCCGAAAATATTTGGCAGTTTCAAAGAAAAACGCTATATTTGCAGCATCCTACAAAATTACAGAAAATGACAACGACTTTATTAAAGAAATTATTTTTGCACGCTATGGTGTGGAAAGCGGAAACGCCCCAATGCTTTTCTGTAAGGCATAGGACACCTAAGGCGTGCCTTTTTTCAATTCCTAAAATTTACAGTTATGATTGCAAAAATCAATTTGGACGGTAAGGAACACATGGCTATCGTGTTCGATGAGTATTCAGATTTTGATTTTGTCCAAAGTGTAAAACACGCCCTGAACCTTTGCTTGCGTTATGCCAACATGTGCGAAGACAACCATTTTAGTGGAAACGAGGCCTACTATTACCACGCACTTATTGAGGCGTTGGAGTTGTCTCAAGATCAGGTATACGAAATGTTCCTTGCCTACTTTGACAAAAAGGGATTTTGTAGAAGCAACAATAAGGCAGAAAAGAAACTTTGTGAGATTTACATTTAAACTAACAATCGAGCCACAGATTATTTTCTGTGGCTCAATTATAAAACAACCATGTAATGAATAAAAAAGAACAGATAAAGAGGGCGTACACAAGCGTGAACACAGATACAAAACAACTTGCGGAACGCTACGGTACGAAAGAGAAGTACGTAAAAAAAGTTATTCGTGAGGCTGGTTTGAGAGAAGAGGACAAACCCGTTTTGACAGTTGCATCATATATAGAGGCGGTACTCCTAAACCTTACAACTGTTGAAGATTTGGCACACTTTTTCAAAGTGTCGAAAAGAACTATACAATATTTTCAAGCCAGTACTCTTGTTAAGCAAAGATTGTCCGAATATCTTTTTATACTAGACAAACCTAAAAGGCAACTAGGAATAATAGATTGCACTGAACTCCATACGCTAAACAATATAAGCAGTATATTGAATGAAATCTGTAACAAAATAGCTCCCCTTGCAGTCGACTACAAACCAGCAGCAGAGAACATCAAGAAGTTGCGAAATATTTTGACAGAAATAGAACGAATAAAGCCATAAAAAAGTACATCTAATTGTATATCCACTTCACCGTTTTCCGTAAAACGAAGCGTATATTTTAATATCTCATTGAATATCAGAATATTCCACAAAAAAAAACATTGCACCCCATTCCACTTAGAACAAAAAAACACAAGGGGCAATCTGCACCCCGTTCCATTTAGAATACCATTTTTGCCGTTATTCTTACTTTTCTTTACATATGTAAACTTTGCTACTTATAGGGCGTTTTAATCACAACTGAAATACAATACCATGCATACCTAAAGCACTCATATAAAGGCATTATAATACCCTCCTACGTAAAGAAAAATAAAGTACATGTAAACCTTTTACCCCTTAAATGTAAACCAAAATTAAACTCATGTAAACTTTCTGACTATCACTCGCTTACATAAAAAAACGCCTAAACATCTGTAAACAACAAGTTTACGTTGCACCCTCATTATATACGCTTCGTTCTGTGCCCCATATCAGAAGGGCAAGCCAACGGCAAAATGGAGGACGAAATCGCGAGAGAATTTGGGGTGAATCAGCGGATAGTGACCGCGACCTGAGGGATAAGCGGGATCAACGGCCTTCATGCCGCCATCTAAACGCAAGATAAAATAATCAAGGTTGAGGCGGAGGCCCAAACCATAGGCCACGGCCAACTGCTTATAGAAAGAACGCAGGTGGAATCGGCTTCCTGAAAGATTTTCATAGCGCCGCGTGTTCCACACATTACCGGCATCTACGAAGAAAGCACCATTGAATTTCCAGAAAAGCGCCGTTCGCCATTCAAAACTCAAATCGAGCTTCATATTTCCCGTTTGGTTGATAAAATCTACTTTGCCGTCCTTCTCTACATAATTGCCCGGGCCGAGCGAACGCACATTCCAGCCGCGCACGCTGTTGGCCCCACCGGCAAAATAACGCTTCTCGTAGGGGATTACGGCAGAGTTTCCGTAGGGAATAGCCAAACCAAAGGCGGCGTGAAACGCGAAGGTGTTGCGGCTATCTATACGCAAACTGCGCACAAAATCGACGTCGACCTTTACATATTGGGAATAGGCAATATTAAACAGCCTGTGTTGGCCCGCTTCATTCTTACTTGCTCTGACGATTTTGGATATTCCGTGCAGCAGATTGCCGGCTGCTTCGACGCCAAACTTCACTTGCCAGCCCTTTGTCAGTTGGCCGGTAAGCGGAGAGAATGTTACGCTGCCTCGTTCCTTATCTTGCTGGGAGTTATATACGAAACTGTAGCCCGTATTCATAATGAAGAGATCCGCATAACTGGCTCGCAAAATCGAATATCGAGGGTCAGCATTATTAAGATAGTCGCGCCTAAACGTATTGGAAATCCAGGGCATAAAGACATAGTTGAGGCTGATCATATCAAAACGATGCTGAAAGCCGGGATGGGCATGATAACTCCAGCGATAGGCCCAGTTGCCCGTGACTACACGCCGATGAAACTCCGGCCTGTTTTGTGAATTATACATAAAGCTGAGGTCGCTCGTTGCCTTTAAGCGCTGGCGCGCCGATTGGCGCACAAAAGGCAGCCGAAAGGTGGGAAAACGGAGCGAAGCCTCGCCGCTAAACTCTAAGTAGTTTTCGTTGCCGTAGCCTTCCAAGCCCCTGATTGCCTCGTAGGCCATTCTTCCCTTCAAAAGCAAGCGTTCGGCGCCCTTAAATAAGTTGCGATTCGTAAAGGAAAGGGCCAAAGCAGCGCCCAAATCGCCACTGGTATTCGTCCCTTCAAGCTCGAGACTGACTGCATTGGGCTTGTTGCGCACAATCGTAACGTCGGCATCGAGCAAAGCAGAATCGCCGGGCGGCTCGTTAAACTTTATCGTTGTATAGCGCACCGCCGACAAACCGTTCATTGCCGAATAGCTGTCTTGAACGTCTTCTTCGCGGAACAAACTATCGGGCCGGATTAACAGATGGTTTTTGTAGAGATGTTTACGAAAGGCCAACTTGTCCGCACCCAGGCTCGGCGAGTCCCATATTTTGATCGTACGAAAACGGTAAGGCTGATAAGCCCGCACCGAATCGATGCCGGGCGGGCGGGAAAAGACGAAAGTCAGCGCCACACGGTCACTGCCGGCAACGGTATCGGCGTCGTAACCGACAAAGTCGCGGTTGATGCGATAGTAACCTTGGTTCTGCAGGGCTGTGATCACACGATTGCGCTCTTCATTCAGCACCGAAACGTCCAAAGGCATACCCACGTGAAGCAAACTTTTAGTGCGCAAAGCTGTTACGGCGCGCTCCAAACGCGGATCATCGAAGCGGTAGGCTAAAGAATCGACAACGTAGCGCACACCCGGCCGCAACTTATACGTAAGTCGGACGCGCCGCCGGCGCTTTTGTGTGAGCGTATCTACCGCAGCGTGCAGATAACCTCGCGATTGGAGAGCAGCGAGCAGCGCAGTGCGCGAAGCGACAGTCGACGCCGTATCATAAACGACAGGCGCTTCGCCGAGGCGGCGAAAGAAACGGCCGCGGCGCTTTGTCGTATCGGCCGGCGAGAGGCAATAAATGCCGAGCGGCACTTTAACCAGATTAAACCAGCGCGCATTTGGCTGCTGACGCACATATTTAATATAGTCGGCAGTTTTGACTTGCTTAGTTGCAGATACCACTTTGACGTCGCTCAGCATCGCTTCATCGCTCGCCAAATAGCGTGTAGGCGAGCACGATTGCAGCAAAAAAAGCAGCAAAGTAAGTCCTGCGAAGAGCAGGGATAGAGAAACGTGACGGTTCAAAGGCTTCAATTTTGAAGCAAATATACTACTTCATTAGCTTCTGTCTTTGTAATTTTGCCGAAAAATCCATAAGATGCTGACAAGAGCTGAAATAAAATGGCTGCACGGCCTGACGCGCAAGCGGCAGCGCGATGCTGAAGGCCTCTTCATCGCAGAAGGGCCGAAGGTAGTCGGAGATCTGCTGGCCTTGCTCCCTTGCCGACTGCTCTTAGCAACGGCTGATTTTCTACAAAGCAAGGCGCAATGGCCCGCCGCAGAGGTGCGCGAGCTGTCGGCGTCGGAACTGGCGCGCGTTTCGCTCTTGCAAGCGCCGCAGCAGGTCGTTGCCGTCTTTGAAAAGCCCACGCCGGTGCCTTGGCAGCCCACAGACGAACTGGCTTTGGCTTTAGATGGCGTGCAAGATCCGGGCAATGTGGGGACGATTATCCGATTAGCCGACTGGTTCGGCATACATAATATATTGTGTAGCCCAACGACGGCCGACGCGTTCGCGCCAAAAGTGGTGCAAGCTACGATGGGCGCACTCGGCCGCATCAATCTCCACTACGTAGATCTCGGCGAAGCGCTCGCTAAGTTACCTGTGGAGACACCGATTTACGGAACGTTTCTCGACGGATCGAATATTTACGAGCAATCATTGGATACGAAAGGCCTCATCATAATGGGCAACGAAGGCCAAGGCATATCGCCCGCCGTCGAGCGTTTCGTTTCAAAGCGCTTGTTCATACCTCGCTTCCCCCTCGATGCAACGGGCAGCGAGAGCCTCAACGTTGCGATGGCCACAGCCATCATTTGCGCCGAATTCAGACGAAGAAATTACTAAACAATGAACCTACTCCTCCTCATTAACATAAGCTTGTTGGCAACGATGCTGTTCTGCTTGCTCGCCCTTTGGCGCTTTCGCTGGCGCGATTATTCTCTGCCGGCACGCTGGTCTGAAACTGCCGAATCGACAGAGCAGCCTGCGATCTCGATTATCATTCCGGCGCTCGACCAAGGTGACTATTTGGCCGAGTATCTGCCGATTTTCTTGCAGCAGAACTATCCTTCGTTTGAAATTATCGTAGTCGACGAGGCCTCGACCGACAATACGCTTGATGTGCTCAAGCGCTTATCGGCCGAAGATAAGCGGCTGCGCTACTTATCCGTACCGCGCTCGGCGCGCCACATAGAATTGACCAAACTGGCTTTGACGTTGGGCGTGCGATCCGCGCGTTTTCCTTGGGTGGTCTTTACACGAGCCGACTGCCAACCGGCGTCGCCCGACTGGCTCTCACGACTGGCGGAGCAGTTTGCACCCGGTGTAGAGATGGTCGGAGGCTATGCCAACTATCTCAACGATGAGACGCGCCAAGCACGCCGCCCGATCTTCGAACGTCTGCGTTTGCAGTTGCGTTTGGCGCGAGCAGCTCGGAGCGGACGCCCCGTTTATGCCGACCCCTGCAACCTGGCCGTCAAGAAAGCCTTTTTTATGGCACAGGAGGGCTTTGCCAACAGTCTGCTACTACCCTTTGGCGAGGAGGAATTGTTTGTGGATGCCTATGCTACGCCTGAAAATTTCCGCCTGACTTGGCATCCTGACGCCACGATTTGCCAGCAACTACCCGCTCGCCGCCTGCTTTCCGACGAGCGGATCTATACGGCGGAGATCGCCAACCGCAGTAGTCGCCGCCGCCGACTGTATGCTGCGCGCGAAGCGTGGGCTTCCTGCTTTTTCTTTCTGTTTTTCCTACTGACGCTGACTTATATCGGTGAGCGTATATTTTATATTTTACAACAATCAGTTTACTTTATCCAAGATTTGGCCACAGATCTGCCCTTCTTGCTCCTGCTCATCACGGCTATCATCCTACCGATCCGCTTGATGCGCAAGGCTACGCGGGCTCTGGGTGAGCGCCGCTTTGGCGGGATGCTGATTGCCTACGCTTGGCTGCAACCTTTGCGCAACCGGCTCACGTATCTGCGCCGCCTCCACCGCAGCGACAGTTTTGTTCGCCCCTCTTTATAATTGTTCACTCTTTACTGGCTGCCGACAAACGACCGATACCGCTGATAGCGTCCGGCCTTTGCCTGCTGCCGTCACTTATTGGCGCGTAAAGGATCGACTTTTACCGCCACGCAAAGGCACAAACTATGGCGACAAGTCAAAGTTTGATACATTTAGTCCCCTACTTTCCCCTCTCCTTCTCTTCTTTCTACACCCAACGCCCTAAAGGGCGACGCTTGAAACGCAAAAACGACTGCAAGAAGGCGGCTTTCGTTTTCGTTTGGTGGCGGCAAACAATAGTTTGGTCCCACCAAACCATAGTTTGTTCCCGGCAAACGATAGTTTGGCAGCAGCAAACAATAAACAAACCAAGGAGAACAATGCAAAAGTCAGAGCAGAAGCACGAACAAGGGAGACCTGCCCACCGTCCGGCGCACCGAGCGTCCCGCCTTACTTTTCCTCCGCAAGCACAATGCAAAGAAAATCTATCACAGCCCATACAAAGACGACGAATAATCGAGGACTTACCCCGAGAAACGACTGCTCGCTCTGCCAAAAGGCCGCTTCAGCACCAAGGCATCAAGCGAAATAAGCGGAAAAGAAAGCCCTCAGCAGAAAAAAAGTGAGCAAAGTATTTGGCAAACCAAAAATTCATTCTACCTTTGCACTCGCTTAACGGCAATTAGGTAGATCCGCTAGCTCAGCTGGTAGAGCACAACACTTTTAATGTTGGGGTCTTGGGTTCGAGCCCCAAGCGGATCACACCAAGAAAAAGAGGCTTATCGCAGGATAAGCCTCTTTTTTCGTTGATAGACCTATATTCGCCTCCACTTGATCAGTGCGGCGTCAGTTTATCACTGTCGGCCGACTCGCAAAGCAAACGAAACACTACGACCAAGTCGCGACTTTTCAAATACGATTGCGCCGCCTAAACGTATGGCCCTATCCGAAACGAACAGGAACAAGTTTGGGCGGCGCAATCGTAAATATGCAAATGCTTTAAGCGTAGGCATTCTTAAGCGGAAATCATATGCACGTCTGTCGTATCAAGACTAACTTACGCCTCGATACAGCCTTTTATTTTACTAAGGAGCGCGAACGATGCGCAAGCCTATCATAGGCAAACAAGCAACAGATTTACGTAAACGAAAAAAAAGAAGCCTCTCCGAAGAGAGGCCATGGGAATAAAATCCTTCGGCATATAGCCTTATTGTGATATGATGTAGAATATCCTTTTTCTGAGGCAAATTTAAGAATTTCATTTGTACATGCCAAATTTTTGGTCTATTTTTACAGAAAATTTACAAACTTACCTTATGAAAACCCGAATATTAGGCCTCGATACCGGTACCAACAGCTTAGGTTGGGCAGTTGTAGATCGCGATGAAAACAACCAATATACGCCCATCTGCCGCGGAGATTTAATCTTCACGGAAGGCGTGAAGCAAGAAAAAGGCATCGAATTTTCTTTGGCTGCCGAAAGAACTTCTTATCGCGCTTCGCGGCGCCATTACTTCCGCCGGCGTCTGCGCAAAGTAGAAGTGCTGAAAGTTTTGGTGAAGCATAAGTTGTGCCCGCCGCTTTCTGATGAAGCGCTCAACCGTTGGCATACGAAAAAAGAATATCCGCTTGATGAGGACTTCATACTTTGGCAGCGCACGAGCGAAGCTGACAATAAGAATCCTTATCACGACCGTCACATTTGCTTGCACCACAAGTTGAACTTGAAAGATTCTCAGACGGATCGCTATACGCTGGGACGCGCACTCTATCACTTGACGCAGCGCCGCGGCTTCTTGAGCAACCGACTTGACCAAAACGAGGAGGCGGAAGAGACGGGCAAAGTAAAATCTGCGATCTCCGAATTGAGCAAAGAGATGAAGGAGGCGGGATGTGAGTTCTTGGGCGATTACTTTTACCTACTCTATCGCACGGAAGGCAACCGTGTGCGCATCCGTTCCCGCTATACGGACCGAGAAAAGCATTATTTGCAAGAGTTTAAGGAGATCTGCCGCGTACAAGAATTGGACAAGGATCTGGCAAAAGCGCTGGAGAAGAAGATTTTCTTTCAGCGCCCGCTAAAATCCCAGCGCCAAGGCGTAGGCAAATGCACGATGGAGAAAGGCCATTCGCGCTGCGCCGTCTCGCATCCTTTATATGAGGAATACCGCATGCTCTGTTACCTCAACAATATCCGAATCAAAACGCCATTCGATGATCGTTTGCGTCCATTAAATGCGGAAGAGCGAGAGAAAATCACTCCCCTCTTCTACCAAAAAAGCAACTTCGACTTCAAAAAGATTGCTAAAAAGCTCGCAGGAAAAACGCCTTTTGGCTGGATAAGAGATGAGGAGGATTGGCCCTACCAATTTAATTATCGTATGACGCAAGAGGCGCCTGTTTGTCCCACAACTGCACAACTAATAAAGGTCTTTGGCGAAGATTGGAAAGCAGCATTGGCTGAAACTTACACGATGAGCACCAAGCAGGACGGGACGTTAAAAACGGAAGATGAGATTTGCACGGACATTTGGAACGTGCTCTATTCTTTTTCTTCAAAAGAAAAGCTGAAGGAGTTCGGGTTAAAGAAACTGCAACTGGATGAAGTGCAAGCCAAAGCTTTCTCGGAAATTCGCCTGACACGCGACTTTGCCTCGCTAAGTTTGAAGGCAATACGCAAAATTCTTTTCTTCTTGCGCACAGGCGAAGACTATTCGAAGGCTATCTTTTTGGCAAACATCCCAACAATTGTCGGTGAAGAAATATGGAGCAACATTGAACGACGCTCTCGCTTGCTATATAAAGTCGATCTTGCCCTTCGGCCGCAAGAAGAGGACGAAGCAGAAGAGCATCGCACAATCGCAGAGCGCATCAAAGCGGCTGTAGCGGCAGAAGTGCCTGATGCGCCGATCGATTTGCTGTATCACCCCTCAATGATTGAGGCCTATCCGGACGCCAAGCGAAACGAGCGCTTCGATTGCTACCAACTGGGCTCTCCGAAGACGAACGCTGTGCGCAATCCGATGGCTATGCGCTCGCTGCATATGGTGCGCAAAGTAATCAACCACTTGCTGCGCAAGCATATCATTGATGAGAAGACTGAAATACACATTGAATATGCGCGCGAACTGAACGATGCCAACAAGCGCCAAGCCATTGCCGATTGGCAACGCGAGCTAAGCAAACGGCACACAGCATATGCGCAAAACATTAGGCAACTCTATAAAGCTGAAACCGGCTTAGAGATTGAGCCGACGAAGGCAGACATCTTAAAATATCAACTCTGGGAAGAGCAGCAACACGTCTGCTTGTACACAGGTAAGAAGATTGGCATTGCAGACTTCTTGGGCGCGAACCCGAAGTTTGACATCGAGCACACGATCCCGCGCAGCCGAGGCGGCGATAGCACACAAGAGAACTTAACGCTTTGCGAGAGTAAGTTCAACCGCGACATCAAACGTGACAAGCTGCCCACAGAATTAGCCAACTATGAAGAAATCTTAGCGCGCATCGAGCATTGGAAGAAGCAGTGCTACGCGCTGAAGCTAAAACGAGACGGCATCCGCACGCATTCGGGCCTGGAGAAGAGCATAAAGGATTCTAAGATTCGAAGACGCCATCTTGTGGGCTTAGAATACGGCTACTTGAAGGGGAAATATGATCGGTTTACGATGAAAGAAGTTCCCGAAGGCTTCAGTCGGCGTCAAGGTGCGGGCATCGGCTTGATTTCAAAATATGCCGGGCTCTTCTTGAAGTCGCTCTTTAAGGACCCGAAAAACCCAAATCGCTCCAACGTCTATGTCGTCAAAGGCGCTATTACGGCTGAGTTCCGCAAACTATGGGGCTTGCAGCAAGCCGATGAGGCGAAATCGCGTGAGAATCATACGCACCACTGCATTGATGCTTACACCATCGCTTGCATTGGGCCGTGCGAATACGCCGCCTTAGCTGCATATTATCGGAGCGATGAGGAGTTCAAGTATGGGAGGCGCCGTGAAAAGCCGCAGTTTGAGAAACCTTGGCCCACGTTTACGGAAGACTTGCTGAAACTGCAAGAGGAGTTGCTCATAGTGCATCAAACTACTGACAAACTGGGCAAGCGAGATCGGCGAAAAGTAAAGACGCCGCGCGGGAAGTTCCTCACAGGCGGCGACTCCGCACGCGGCAGGCTGCATCAAGAAACGTATTATGGCGCCATTAACTACGATGGCAACATAAAATATGTCGTAAGAAAGCCGCTGGGTAGTTTAACTGAAAAGGACTTAGATAAAATTGTCGATGAAACGGTTAAGGGCATCGTCAAAGGCGCGGTTGAGGCAAAGGGCAGCTTGAAAGAAGCCCTTGCTGACGGTATATATATGAATAAGGAGAAGGGGATCTTGATTAAGCGGGTGAGAATCTTCACTCGTCTAACCCAGCCGCTTGCCTTACGCTCGCTTCGCGACCAATCTCAAAAAGAGCACAAACGTAAAGTTTATGTAACCAACGAAGGCAATTACATGATGGCCATCTACGAAGGAGTCGTAAAAGGCAAGACCAAGCGCGAGTTTGACTTGGTCAACAACATTGAAGCCGCTAAGTTCTTTAGGAAAGGGAATAATCGAGCGCAAGGCCTACCCCTCTTGCCAGAGAAGAGCGCCAGCGACTTCCCCTTAAAGCACACCTTAAAAATAGGAACGTTGGTATTGCTCTATGAGACTTCTCCAAGCGAAATTGATTTCTCTGATCCTAAGGATATAGCTAAAAGGTTGTATAAGGTGGTTGGATTGTCAACACTACATATAAATAAATATATTTATGGGATTATAAGCTTACGCCACCATCAAGAAGCTCGCCCGACAGGAGAGTTAAAATTCAAGAACGGAGAGTTTAGAAATGGAGAGGCCTTACGACCGGCTATAACAATGTTGCACTCCCAATTGAATGCTTTGGTAGAAGGGCAAGATTTCGATTTGGACATCACGGGTAAGATCACATTAAAACGACCATAGCCTTATGCTTAAGCGCAGCCTTGTCTTTATGCATCCGGCAGCCTTATCTTTACGAAATGGGCAAATGGTTATCATCAGAAAAGAAATTTCTGATGATAACCTTACCGTTCCCATTGAAGACATTGGTTTGGTGATGATCAACCACGCGATGGTAAGCTTAACCATCCCCCTTCTAAATGCTTTAACAGAGCAAAACGTAGCGGTCATCTTCTGCAATGAGAAAGGTATGCCTGCTTCGATGCTCTACAATTTGCAGAGCAACACCACGCAGGGAGAAACCTTACGCAACCAACTCGAAGCCGGCGAGGTACTCAAAAAGACGCTTTGGAAACAGATCATCGAAACTAAAATAAAGAATCAGGCTGCACTTTTAAACAAGATGGGCAAAGAGGGTAGCATCTTAAAGCCCCTTTATACGAATGTAAAAAGTGGAGACAGCGATAATCGGGAAGGCATCGCGGCCAGATTGTATTGGACCGCCTTGTTTGGCCGCGATTTCATCCGCGATCGGAACATACCGGGTATCAATTCGCTCTTAAACTATGGCTACTCGGTCTTACGAGCAGCCGTTACGCGAGCCTTGGTCTCCTCCGGCTTGTTTCCGGCATTGGGAATCTTTCACCATCATCGCAGCAATGCCTTTCCATTGTCTGACGACTTGATGGAGCCTTTCCGACCTTTTGTGGACGAGATTGTATTTGAACTTACGACCCAAGACGAGACGGAACTAAGCACAGCGACCAAAAGCCGCCTGATCCGCGTGCTATACGTCGACACTTACTTTTCCAAAGTAACACGCCCCCTATCCGTGGGCTTAAGTATGACGATGGCTTCTTTAGCCAAGTGCTATGCCAAGGAGCAAAAGAAGTTGGTCGTCCCGTTATTAAAATGAGTGAAGTAAGATTAAACGCTTATCATATTATGTGGCTCTTTGTGATGTTCGACTTGCCTACGATGACCAAGAAAGATCGCAAAGCTTCTGCCCTCTTTCGGAAGCAACTTGAAAAAGATGGCTTCTCAATGCATCAATTCAGCGTCTATATCCGCCATTGTGCCTCAAAAGAAAGTGCCGATGTACACATAAAGCGCGTAAGATCCAACTTACCGGCAAAAGGATCTGTCAGCATTCTCTCCATTACCGACAAGCAATACGCCGGCATCATCAACTTTTGGGGTGCAGAAAGTAAAAAGCTACCGTCTACGCCCCTGCAATTAGAACTATTTTAGTACTTTTGCCCATAGGAAGTTACACATCAACACCATTTCCTATACACAAAAGAGCCCTTCAAAGGCTTCCATCTCAATGGATTATCTCATATAGGTTGTGGTTTGATGTAGAAGAAGGATATAACACAACCCTCTTTCATTTTACAAGCCCTTGATTATAGTTGTGGTTTGATGTAGAAGAAGGATATAACACAACGCGGGCGGTAATTTCCGCTTTGAGGTTGAGGTTGTGGTTTGATGTAGAAGAAGGATATAACACAACCAGTATCTGCCTCGATATTCTTACGCTGGGTTGTGGTTTGATGTAGAAGAAGGATATAACACAACAACCGCGATGCGCGAATGTTATTATTGATAGTTGTGGTTTGATGTAGAAGAAGGATATAACACAACGCAATCACTTGAAATAGAATCACTTACAGAGTTGTGGTTTGATGTAGAAGAAGGATATAACACAACTTTTTCGCAATAAGCTTTTGCTTCTTCGAGGTTGTGGTTTGATGTAGAAGAAGGATATAACACAACAAGCATTATTTGCTGGTGGTCGTGAAAGATGTTGTGGTTTGATGTAGAAGAAGGATATAACACAACTTATGAGGATGAGTGCGCCATTTCACGAGTGTTGTGGTTTGATGTAGAAGAAGGATATAACACAACGATAACAGAATAAATAAACACACAAAGTAAGTTGTGGTTTGATGTAGAAGAAGGATATAACACAACCATGAGTTATTCCTCCGTATTATGAGCATGGTTGTGGTTTGATGTAGAAGAAGGATATAACACAACATCTACTACATTTTAATTTAGCGTCATTACTGTTGTGGTTTGATGTAGAAGAAGGATATAACACAACATGCGGCGGTCGACAAATATACGGTACACAGGTTGTGGTTTGATGTAGAAGAAGGATATAACACAACAAGTTCAAAATACGATGGCTTTGTCGACATGTTGTGGTTTGATGTAGAAGAAGGATATAACACAACCCATCTCAGTATGCGTCTTCGTATGACACTGTTGTGGTTTGATGTAGAAGAAGGATATAACACAACTGTCGTGATGGTCGCCGCACGCCCATCACCGTTGTGGTTTGATGTAGAAGAAGGATATAACACAACCTCATTGCCGGCGAAACCGTGAATGGCGAGTTGTGGTTTGATGTAGAAGAAGGATATAACACAACAGCTGGAGTTCGATGTAGCCTCAACTTGTGGTTGTGGTTTGATGTAGAAGAAGGATATAACACAACGGATAATAACGTGGATAAGTGAAATAAAAGTTGTGGTTTGATGTAGAAGAAGGATATAACACAACACAGCTGAGGTCGGCAATGGGAACCTGAAGGTTGTGGTTTGATGTAGAAGAAGGATATAACACAACGAGAATATAGCGATAAGATACTCGGTAAAGTTGTGGTTTGATGTAGAAGAAGGATATAACACAACAATATGGAAAAAACGCAGCACAGATTCGAGGTTGTGGTTTGATGTAGAAGAAGGATATAACACAACTGCTTGCCAACTCTTAATGAACTTATTAAGGTTGTGGTTTGATGTAGAAGAAGGATATAACACAACGCACGCAGGGCGCGCCTTCTGTTTGGTCAAGTTGTGGTTTGATGTAGAAGAAGGATATAACACAACTATAATCAACAAATAATAGTTTCTATGAAAGTTGTGGTTTGATGTAGAAGAAGGATATAACACAACCCAAGATGCGGCTATCTCTGCGCCTCCAATGTTGTGGTTTGATGTAGAAGAAGGATATAACACAACCGTTTAATATTTAATAAGTTATGGCAGCAGAGTTGTGGTTTGATGTAGAAGAAGGATATAACACAACAAAAAGAAGCAATAGAATGGGCTGCTGAACAGTTGTGGTTTGATGTAGAAGAAGGATATAACACAACTATGCTCGTGTACCGAAGAAATCTCCTACCGTTGTGGTTTGATGTAGAAGAAGGATATAACACAACGATAGGACAGATGTGGAATACTATGTGAACGTTGTGGTTTGATGTAGAAGAAGGATATAACACAACGGGCCATACTCGGAAATTGCGAAATACTTAGTTGTGGTTTGATGTAGAAGAAGGATATAACACAACCAAATAAGCCGCCACACGTTGAGGCGTTACGTTGTGGTTTGATGTAGAAGAAGGATATAACACAACAGGTTGCGCGGCAACTTCTTGAAACTGACTGTTGTGGTTTGATGTAGAAGAAGGATATAACACAACATGCATAACGTTACCATCGAAGCACTTGTGTTGTGGTTTGATGTAGAAGAAGGATATAACACAACCGCGGCTTGTATGCGTGCGACTTGGAGGGCGTTGTGGTTTGATGTAGAAGAAGGATATAACACAACCAAAAGTGCCAGAGATAGCACCATCCTTTGGTTGTGGTTTGATGTAGAAGAAAGATATAACACAACCCAAAAATCATTCTACCTTTGCACTCGCTTAACGGCAATTAGGTAGATCCGCTAGCTCAGCTGGTAGAGCACAACACTTTTAATGTTGGGGTCTTGGGTTCGAGCCCCAAGCGGATCACACCAAGAAAAGATTCTTATCCTGTGATAAGCCTCTTTTTCGTTTATGCTCTCATCTTCATCACCATAATCACGCCTAGCTGAGACGTAAAGAAAGTCTTTTGAAAAAACAAGTGACATTCTATTAGGAACTTCAAAATAGGAGAATGTATTTGTTTTTAATATTCAAACCCCCTCGTTGTATTATTTTACATAAGTGTATCGCACAAGTAGTGTGATTATAAAATAATTTTATCTACCTTTGTTGAGGAATCAAACCATTACTTTTGCACAATGAAAAAAACACTTTATCTAATGCTTGCCCTCACGACACAATCGGTCTTTGCGCGGCTACAATCTGTAAAGGTTCCTTTTGATGTCTTCACGTCAGTAGTAGCAAAACAAGCAGAAACTTTTGGCTCTACAGCTTCTTCGTCTGTTCTTTCGTCAGCTGTTTGCCCTGAACAAACAAAATCGTTCACTGCGGCAACGGGCCTTCGTACATCTGTTAGTCGTCCTGACAGCAAATTGGTTTACACTTTCTCTTATAACCACAAGGGAGAGGCATCGGGAGAAGTCCCTCGTTTGTCAGTAAAACAACTTGAAGGTACTCAGGACGAATCAATCAGAGAAGTTGCGATAGAACAAGCCGGAACACTGGGGCAGCTCCTTCCTTCAACAGAAAGACTTGAAATCAGAAAATTAAAAGTAAGCGGAACTATTAATGGCGACGACGTGCTGGTACTTAGGGAAATGGCAGGACGCAACAGCGACGACGAAGAAACGGAAGGAAAACTTGAAGAACTTGACCTGAGCGATGTTGCACTTGCCGATGGCGGAAGTCCATATTACTCTACCACAAGGGGCAATTATTACACAGCGACCTCTTATGATGTCGATGACAATGAGGAAAACTTTTATTGCACCGACTTGTCATACGCTTTTTGCAATACACATCTTAAAAAGATACTATGGCCCAACACAATGTGGGAGGTCGGAGATGCAGCACTAAATCGCTGCTACGAATTGGAGTCGTTTACTCTTGGAAGTGAAACGAATGAAATCAAGAGCGGTGCATTTGAATATTGCACTACCCTCTCAAATATTGAGCTCACCCCAAAAATTCTTTATATCGACGCGCGCGCCTTCGCCAATAGCGGTTTGACAGAAATTTCTATACCAAAAGAAATTGAGACGATTGCCAATCAGGCATTTTACAAATGCGAAGCATTGAAGAAAATAGATTTTAGCGATGGAGTAAAAGAAATCAAAGAAGCTGCTTTCAGCTATTGTTCAGCTCTTGAGGAGATACACTTATCTAAAGTACTGACAAAAATAGGCAAAGAAGCATTCTATGCTTGCTCATCGCTGACGGAAATCACACTTCCCAAAAAGTTAATCAATATAGGTGAGGATGCTTTTGGAGCCTGTAAAGCCCTAAAAGAAATTAAGGTCGAAGCAGGAAACACTGCATTTACATCAATAGATGGTGTATTGTTTAATAAAGAAAAGACCACACTGCTAACATTCCCTTTTGCAAACACAGCCAACTATCAAGTACCTGTGGGCACAACAAAAATAGCACCATCGGCTTTTAGCGAATGCAACAAGCTTGCATCAATACAATTCCCTAACACGCTCATCGAGATAGGCAGCGAAGCTTTCTACAAATGCTTGAAACTAGAGAACATTACATTTCCCAATAGTATCACCGCTGTGGGTGAGGGGGCCCTCTATGGATGCGAAGGACTATTGCAGGTGGAGTTGAGTAAGAGTATGACCATTATTCCCGACAATTTATTGAGTAAGTGTACGAAACTGCAGAAAATTAAAATCCCTGAAGGCATCAACAAAATTGCATATCAAGCATTTAGCAACTGTTCATCGCTTACTCAGGTTGAGATTCCTGCCTCTGTCAATAACATTGAGAGCGAATCTTTTAAAGCATGTGAGTCTCTTAACGAGATCTATTGTTACATTAAAGAGCCGCTCACAATCGAAGAATATGTGTTTAAAGGAGTGAATGTTGGAACTTGCAACCTATACGTTATAGCTGAAAGTATAGAACAATACAAAATCAGCGAAGTATGGAAGAATTTCCTAGTAAAACCTATTCCCAACACAACAGGCAAAAATAATGTCATTCAACAGAATGAGAATGAGATTGTGAAGGTTTGTGGTAATACTATCACGATACAGGGAGAATTAACTGCCCCAATTCATATAATGGACACCAGCGGTAAGACAATATATTACGGCACTGAAAGAGAAATCTCTGTGGGGAAACATGGCATTTTCTTAGTAAAAACAGGACATAAGGTAACGCGTGTAATGCTTTAACCCAAAAACTGTTCGGAGTCATTCGGCTGATCTCCTTTATGTAATAGTAAGGACCGCCCTTTTCTATTCTACTGGCGTAAAGGCTGTTTTGAATCTATTCGATTTAACATTGCACATAGAACATAAATTATAAAAATGGATATTTCTGTTTCATAAGTGTAATCCTCCTGTTTTCTTACTGCCCGATAAAATATGATTTCGGTCTAAATGCTTAAATTACAAGGCTCTGCGATAAAACATAGGTCGTATAGGTAACGATTTAGAAATGAGCGAAGTGCACTGATACACAATATTTTGAATAGCCAAAGAACGCTCACTATTTCACTTATAAAGATAACCCTTTTCGAGGAAAAGTGAGCGTTTTTTCATGTTTTTTCTTCTTGTCAGTGAAAGAAAAAAGCGATTATAGTCGTTGTGAGCGGTTACGATGAATGAGCTGTTGCCGTACTCGTATCGCCACCTGCTTTTGGTGCCTCTTTACTACGGTGCCATCATAGAAGCCATCTTGCGGAGCATCAAACAAATATTGCACAAAAGAGGTAGAAGCTATTAAAGAATCTCTGGATAAAACTTAGCTCCTCTTCATAGACCTTGATTTCTCGTTGTTGTTCTGAGATTGTTTTGTCTTTTCCCTTGATGGTATCCTATAAGAGAATCACCTTCCTACGGATTTCGTTCTTCTCCTTCTCTTTGAGGGGCGTTGTTGTCCTACCTTCTTTCTCTAATTCCGTAATACGCTCAAGTTCAGCGTTTCCAAAGAACGAGTAGAGAGTTCCTTCTACTCGCAGTTTACTTAATGCTTTTATACGTAATTACATTTTCTCTAAATAAATATGCTTCTGACGAACCCAAATCAACCATCCGGTTTAAAATCCAAATATAATCGTCAATTAGTTTTTTGTCGTTTTTGATTTTTGAAATGTGATTGTAGAAAAGTCTTTTAATCATTCTATCTGATGAAACTGATGTCAAAGATAACGAGGTCATAGGATTTGATTTGAAAACATCTGCCAGCCAACTGATACCTTCTGGTAAAAATTCTTTTCCACCAATTGTTGAAAACACATTTATTACTGATGAAGCATTGCTTTTTCCTTTTTCAAGAAATATTTTTTTGTAAAACTCTTTTTTCCCATTCAAAACACTCCAATTATTTTCATTGGGATTACCTTGATAATCCCATAGCAAATATCTAATGTCCAACAGAAGTTTTTGAATTAGCGGGTGTGTTCCATCACTTGGGATTAAATCAAACAGAACTTCCCATAGATTCCAAAAGTTGGTCTGTTGCTGTGAGTATTTTATTTGGTCTATTTTTAAATTTCCATTGTCATATAATTTCAATACAAAATAATCCAAAGTAGTATTCACAAATTGAAACAAATCGTCTCTTCCAAATCTTTGTCTTTGCGTATTTTTTGACAATGAATTGACCAATGTAGTTAAAACAGATTTTGAAAAATCAAAATTTGCGTCCAAAAATAAATTGGCAAGATATTGTTCAATATCTGAAATTGATTCGTGATGAAATTGTCGAGATTCTCTTCCTCTGTTATATGAATAATCTTCTTTTTTAGTTAAGTCGCCAAGAACTATCGGTAATATGTGGTTTATGAAATCTGTAAAATCTTTATCTGCTGTGTCGTATGGCGTAATTACAAAGGCTCTTGCAAGTAAATATTCCTCACACTTTTCTAAACTAATTTCTGAAAGGTCAAACTTTAAATTCTTATTGGATGAAATTTGTTGAACAAATTTTTCTTCCTTGTCCAGCACTTCCTTTAAACTATCTTCATCTTGGTGTCTATGAGATTTAGGATTAGCTTTTTTGTAACAAGCATACTTAATGAGACCAAGCCAAACCCTTTTTGCTTCATTAGGAAATTGTTTGAAAAATACTTCTCTAAAGTATTGTATAATTTTGTCAAATTCGTGTTTAGCAAAGGGGGCAAATAGCATTGAAATTATCATTGCTATTATTCTGTCCCTATCTTCATCACCTTCCACATTTTTCATCAGCAAGTGAAAAGAAGATAAAGCAATATCTTTTTCCAGTATGTTGATGCTCATATTAAGGCCATAACCTCTGTTAAATGTATCTTGTAGGATAGAAACTATTGCATTTACAATTGTTTCTAAACACCAAGACATTTGCTCATTTGAAATATCACCTGAAAATTCACTTAACCCGAGCGTCGCAAGTATTATTGGTCTGCTGAATATAATGTCTAAATTTTTCGGATTAGAATAATAGTTGTAACACTCATTCCATTTTTCAAAACCAATTATCTCTGTTTTTTTGTATGCCTTTGATATTATTGCAGAGTAATTAGCAGAAATGTTTTGTGTCTCAAAATCATCTTTAGATGAGGCTATAAAATTTGAAATATCTTCATCGTATTCAGGTTGAATTAGAAAACCACCAAGTTTTTCATCAAATTCTCCAACTTTATGGTTTCTGATATCCATTTCAATTAAATTCTTTTTCCATATAACATCTTTACCATCATATTGTGCTTTTAGTTTGTCAATTATTTGGTGAATTTCTTTGTTTAATTTTCTAACATTAAATTGGTAGTCTAAAATAAAATCTCGAAGCCCTCTTTGATATTTTTTTCTATGTGGAAGTTGATTTGATTCCAAACGCTCTTTTTGTGCAAATGAAATATCATAATCCATTATGGCAAACGAAGAGTATTCTTCAAGTGCTCGACTTAAATCCCACTCATAAAATTCCTTGACAGACAATAATGGCAACATCGCTTCTTCAACTTCTTCGGGATAAGCAATAGCAACGCTTGTTAAAACCGCTAATGGGGCAACATTATTGCTGTTTTTTAGAACGTAAGCAAATACAATCTTCAAGTTTTCTTTGCTTACATCTGTTTTTTGTTTTGCCATTTCTAAAAGGAACTTTTCAAAACTCATCAGCAAAGATTCCAAAGCATAATTCGTAACGCTTAAACCTCTGTAAGCCGCCCATAATTCCCACGCCGCATATAGTTCTGTTTTTGTTTCGTCATTCTGTTCTATTTCAATTTGAGAAATTTTATGTTTATATTCACAAGTAGCGTTTACATAAAATTCAACCGAATAATTGATAAAATCAATGATGAACTTCAAACCAACGATTGGGTGAATCCACAATAAATTGTAAAAAGGCGTTTTGTAAATTCCCGAAGGGAAAAAGGAATGTCTATCTCTTATTCCCCAACATTCTTCATAACTCAAAGAATTCCTTGCCAATATGCCAAATCTATCTTCAGGAGAATCTTCTTTTTGGGGTGGTATATATTTCCAATTTTTCCAAGCTGTTTCAATAATCAATTCAGGCAATTCTTTTATCAAACGCTGGTTTCCTATACCTGAAAGACAACTTTCAATTACATTTTCGTAAAAAGAATTTAATCTCCAAGATTCCCGATTTTCTTTCTTGGTAAATGCTCTTGCAATAAGTTGTTTAATTTCTTCCTTTGAAATTGAAGCCAAGTCAAATAAAATTGAAATCAAGTTTGATGATTTACCTTTGACATTTTCCTCTTGCCAAAATTCTTTTTCTTCTTCAACTTCTTTCAAATAGGTTAGGACAATAGATTTTGCCGCCTCTAATTCTGCGTTTTCAATTTTTTTGTATTGAAAAAGTAATCGGTAATACCAATTAGTGAGAAAATTGAGTATTGTAAGTTTTATTGATTCTAATTGAGTATTGTTCTTTTGAATAAAAAACAATGCTTCTTTCCAACCCGAACCAATCGGCAAAAGCAAATTGCTGTTGTTTGTTTTTTGGTCGCTTTCTTTGCAGCAAGTTTTTATGATATGCAAACATCTATTGAAGAAAACAGAGTTGTCTTCAAGAAGTTCTTTTTCAAAAGAAGTAAAAAATGAATTACTGTTTTCTGATTTAAATACAGCTACCAACAATTCATCTGCCCAATATTTCTCAATAGTTTGGTCAGCAATTGTTACCTTGATCAGTTCATTTATTTTACCATTGTTGTCAATTAAATAGTCTTCCACCCAAAGACGAAATGCTCGTCTAATAGCCGGCTCGTTTCCTAAATTGCTGAAAAAATCTTTTGGATTTGGAAAGTCTTCAAACTTTGAAGAAACATATTTTACTAATGCCCAATCTTCTAATATATCGTGAGTGGGAGAATACTTTCTGTTGTTGTTTTCCTGAAATACAATTTCATCATTTTCTAAACAGGCTATAGCCTCTGCATCAGACTTATCAGGTTTAGTAAAGAGTTTCATTTCCTTTGCTCTCTTTACTGCAATTTCTTTAAAGGCTTCTTCACGTTTAATTGGAAGTCCATTTTTCGTGTTGGTAGAATCTACAACTAATGAGTTCCATAATTTGTCCTTAAATTCTGTCAGCGAAACATTAGTATAATCATCGTTTGTTTTACCGATTGCTAAGATTGAGAAATCTAGATATTTTGGACTTTGCAACAACTTGTTGACTTTGTCGTTTTTTAGAACACTATTTAACTGCGGAAACTTTTCAGCTACAAGTTTTAATTCTTCTTCATTAAGCGTTGGAATGTCAATTATACATATATTGTCTTTATCAATACCAAATTTTAATGTAATTAAATCAATCGCATATTTCCGTGACGAAGCAATTAATTTAATTTCTGGGTGCTCTTTAAGTAACGCTAATAACTGTTTAAAGGCACATTCGGGGTCTGCTTCCAATAGCTTTTCCAAGCTATCAACGAAAATAATTTTTTCAGGAATGAGGGAGATACATGAGAAAATATCTTGTATTGTTTCATTTACCCCTTGACTTGAGAAAACATTGGCTATCGTAGATTCATTGAATTGGTCTGCTCTGAAAACAAACACACTTGCATTAGGATAATCTTTTTCAAGGATCTCTTTGATTTCAGCTGATTTCCCAACTCCAGGTTTTCCTGTCACAATCGTTAGTTGGGAATTACTTAAACCTACTAAAATTTTTTCTCTTAATTCTGATCGTTGTAAATGAAATTTGTTTTCTCCTTTTCCAATATAAGTTTTTATTGGTCGTAAAATCTCATTGCTGTCTGATTTAAGTTTTTCAACGGCTTTGAAGTATGGAGTTAAATGTGTGTTATCAAAGTGCTGAAAGAAATCTTTATCTTTAATACTTTCAAGTGTCACACTTCCACCATTTGGATTAAGCGTAGCAACATAAGCAAAAATACTGTCCCAAATATCTTTTTCGGTTGTTGCCGAATTTTTGTTTTTACTGAGCTTAATCAGATTGAGAAAATATGTTTTATCAATACTCCCTTCGTTTAGGAAATCATATTCCAAAACATCAACACATTTCAAAAACTCCCAAAGTTCTTTATCTGTCAAATATGTATTTTTATTTGCTTCTTTTAGCACCTCACGAAAAACATCTAATCGGTCTTTCTTTCCTTTTATCCTGTTTACTTCGGTAATAAAATCTGCTTCTGTTGCGTGATTTTTTGCCCAATTAAAAAGCGATTTAAGATGATTTCTTTCATCTTTAGTTAAACCATTCTTTATTATAATAAGTTTATCTTTTGATTTGTCAAAAATTGAAGTATTATTATAGTCTTTCCAAAAAGCATTAATTACCTCTTTGAATATTTCATTATCAACAGTAAATGATATATCGTGTTTTACCTGAATCAATATACGATGTTCACCACTTGCTGATTTTGCCGTAACCATAAAATCATCAGTTTCATAGCCTCTGTTAGTTACTTGTAGTGCAACCTCCGATAATTCACCAGAATCAAGACATGGAGCATTACCATGAATGATAAGAGTTGTAAGAAACGCCGTTTGAACGAGTTGTTCAAAGTTTGTCCCACCTCCTCCTTTTTGAAATACGCTTCCCTTTTGTGACATATTAATTTATTCCTTTAGTATCCTCCCCATTTTAGACAACAGGTTGGTGTTTATTTTACTGTTACAAACCTACTTTTTTCCTTTCTATAACATATTTATTTGCTGTTGCTATGTAGTTGCTACTACTCATATTATATGCTACCAATTATTTTTAATACTTTGGCAGGGTAGTTTAAAGTTGTAGAACTTTATATTCCTCCCAATACCTTATGAAAAAGTCAAGAAAATAAACTCGTCAGGGCGAGAATTATTGACCACCCAGTAAGGCAAAAATAGTTTGCTCCCCTAAAAATATGATTTCGGACTAGATGGCTAGATTACAAGGTTCTGCGATTAGATGCAGGTCGTATAGAACACTCACTATTTCAGTTGCAAAAGTAACACTTTGCGTGGAAAAGTGAGCGTTCTTTCGTGTTTTTCTTCTTTGGCGATGAAAGAAAAAACGATTACAGCCGTTGTGAGCGGTTGCGGTGAATGAGTTGTTGCCACTTCTGCTCACATCAATCTGAGACGGACAGACCATTGATGGTGAGGACAGGCTGACGCTTCTCATTAAGAGTGATACGCAGCTCGGCATTCTCTTCTGTGAAGTTACGTTTGTACATTCCCGAATACACATCAGCCGTACTACGTACTGCTACCTGCTTTTGGTGCATTCTGACAAAGGTATCGTCATCGATGTCCATCTTGCGGAGCAGTAGACGAATATTAAGCAAGAGGTAGAAGCTGTGGAAGAAACGCCGAATGAAACTCCGCTCCTCCTCATACGTCTTGATTTCCTTTTGCTGTTCAACTATGGTCTTGTCTTTAGCTGCAACGGTATCCTGCAGGAGAATTACCTCCTTACGGATTTCGGCTTTTTCCTTTTCTGAAAGGAACTTCTGATGCTCCATCTCCTTTTCCAACTCTCCGATACGCTTCTCTGCCTTGTCAAGCTCCGTATTGCCAAAGAGCGAGTAGAGCGTACCCTTTACCCGAAGTTTACCTGCCTGCTTTTCCAATTCCCTTATCTTTTCGATAAGTTCGGCTTCTTCGGTTTGCTTCTGTTCCGTCTCCTTGAGTATCTCCTTGTAATACTCCATATTAGAGCGGTGTTTGGCTTCCGAGCCATATATACCTCTCTCCAACCCGAAAGGTTTCATCTTTTCTGCGTATGTAGTTTGGTACTCTTCCAATTTCTTCGAGGTAAGCACATCATCGGCACAGAGCCGTACCTTGTCTTTCTTTGTCTTGTACTTCCGCTTGCCATTCTCAGCTTCCGTCTTGGCTTTCCGTCTTTCTCCTTGCACGATGGGTACTATCGTAGCATGGATATGTGGTGTTTCCTCGTCTGCGTGAAGTGTAGCTGCCACTACATTTTCCTTACCAAAGGTGGAGTAAAGCCACTGCATCGTGCTGTCGCACCACTCTCCCAAACGCCCCTCGCTTTCAAGCCGGAGCATATCCTCGTGCGAGCCGGAAAGGATAAACCGCAAAGCCTTAACTTGGTTGTCTGCCACCTTTCGATAAATGTTTGCCGTGGCAATGCGGTGTTCTATGGCTTCCGTGCGGTTGGTGACATCTGCGGGGAATTGCACCAACTCACGGTTGAGGTGCGTGCGGGTGGCATCGACGTTGTTCGGCACGAATGTACGCTCAATGTGGGCGGTCATTGCCGAATCGTTGCCCCGAGCCTTGTCTATGTGTAATACTGCGTAGCCCATAAGTTGAATATTGCTTTAAGGGGTATCCAAAGGGGCGGAGACCCTTGGCTCAGGAGGGCTTTTTCAGCGGTAACGGAGTGGAGCGTGAAGAAAATGCCCTAATGAGCTATGGCATTTCTACTAAATGCCGCTCCGCCCTGTCCGAAGTCCGCCTTTACGGTATTTGCATTCTCAGAATGCGCAGAGAGCTTTGTTTCTAAGTTTCTTTTGAGGAAACTTGCAGTTGGGAAACTGCCATCGCTTTCGAAACAAAGCCATCTGTCTGCTTTTGTTCTCTTTTTAGTCCCTAAGGATGCCCGATTGATATTTGGTTTTGGTTGCACTCTTTTGCCTTATCTGCGAAATCCCCGTTTGACAACCGATTGAGGTTTCTTCTGTCTCTGTTCCATTGGAAAAGCCACTCTACTTTGACCCTTTTGGGCAAACAGGATTGCTCACTTTGGCCATAATATGATTGACCCTTTTGGCCAAAATAATATTAACCACTTAGTACAAGTGTCGTCAGAGTTTTTTTTGTGTAGATTTGAGACCCCGAGTCCTGGTGTAAGGGGTAATAATAAAATCTATTCAAATGAATAAAAGAATCAAGAACATTTTAAGATGTTATGCGGCAGGGATGGGTATCAAGGAAACAGCATCCACGTTCCATACTTCCCGTAACACTGTTCGCAAGTATGTCCGCCTATTCCTTTCAAGTGGGAAAAGCATCGATCAGCTTCTCTCCCTTTCCGAGGAGCAGTTACATGAGATGTTTTGGCGGTACGGAATCCCGACGTCGGGGGCCGTCTTCCAAAAGGATTGAATTGGAGGCTTTGCTTCCCGGATATGTATCCCGCCTGACACGTAAAGGAATGAGTGTCAGGAAACTTTTCAAGGAGTATCATTCCGAGTATCCTGATGGTCTTCAGCTGTCTTCCTTCAAGCGGGCAATCCGCCAGTACAAGTTCCACATCAAGGTTGTCGGCCATGTCGAGCACTATGCCGCAGACCAGATGTATGTTGATTTTGCCGGTGACAGGCTTGAAGTTGTTGATGAGATGACAGGCGAGACAAAGAAGGCCGAAGTCTTTGTTGCCATCCTTCCGTTCAGTCATTACACCTACTGTGAGGCCGTATGGTCGCAGCGCAAGGAAGACCTGATTAAGGGATGCGAGAATGCCATGCTGTATTTCGAAGGGGCTCCAGCGGCAATAGTACTCGACAATCTGAAGGCGGCCGTTACACGAAGCGACCGCAACGAGCCCGTCATCAATGACGATTTTGCCGCTTTTGCCGAGCATTACGGCTGTGCGGTCTATCCCGCCCGTGTACGCCACCCCAAGGACAAGGCCCTTGTTGAAAACGCAGTTAAGCTTCTCTACCGTTCCGTTTACCTAGACATAGAGGGAATGACTTTCTATAGTCTGGACGATCTCAATGCCGCCATCCTTGTTTCCCTGCACGATTTCAATGAAAAGGTGATGGCCGGCCGGAAGGCGTCACGCAAGGAGATGTTCCTGCGCAGTGAGAAGGACTACCTCCGCCTGCTTCCACTGAAACGCTACGTCATGAAAGAGAAAAAGCTGATGACTGTCGGCAGGAACTCCTACGTATCGCTGTTCAAGCACCATTACAGTGTTCCCAAGGAACATGTGGGGAAACGCGTGACGATCCTCTACGATGCCGACACGGTGGAAATCTACTGTGGCATGAACCTTGTCGCCATCCACGACCGCTGTGACATACCCTACACCTATTCATGGAAAAAGGAACACAACCTGCCAGGGCACTATGGTCCTTATGACAAGGATCTTGAGGAACTCTTCCGACACGCCTCGGAAATAGACAATATCGTATTGAATTATCTCCGGGAAGTGGAGCGTGTCATGCTATATCCTCCAAAAGCGTTCAGATCCTGTCGGGGCATACTGACACTGGAGAAAAATACGGCCGTGACCGTCTGGTCGCTGCCTGCGCCTACGCGGAACAGAAGCGACAATACGGGTATCAAGCCTTACGAGAGGTGCTTGAACAGGGAGACGACGCGGATTTCCTTCCTGATGAGGACGGGAGGGTACAGCCTGACATGACATCCCCGATACCACTGACCCACAAGAATATACGTGGACGTGACTATTACAGAAAAGACAAACAGGAACAATAAAGCTAAAATTATGGAAATAAATAATAAGACAGTTCCCGTAACGGGACAACAGGACCAGAACAACATATCACTGGATTTGATGAGCCGCATGAAATTACACGGTATGGCGGAGGCTTTCAGGGAAAGCCTTGCCGGCACCACTCCACAGTCCATGACCGCGGACACCTTCCTTTCCATGCTCCTTGCACGTGAATGGGATTACCGTGCCCAGGCTGCCATAGTGCGGCTTACCAGGAATGCGGCGTTCCGATACAAGGCCTATCTCGAACAGATTGACTATGCCACAAATCGGGGTCTTGAGCGCAATCAGATGGAACGCCTCGCCACCCTTGACTTTGTACATAAGGGGCAGAACCTCTTCATTACCGGCTCTTCAGGTACGGGGAAAAGCTATCTAGCATGTGCTCTTGGCCACGAGGCATGCAAAAGGGGATTCCGTACTTTCTATGCCAATGCCCCCAAACTACTTGGCGCACTGAAGGTTGCCAAAGTCAAAGGTACACTTGAAACTGAGCTCAAGAAGATTGAGCGTTGCCAGTTACTCATCCTTGATGACCTGTTCATTGTACCTCTTGATGCCAAGGAACGTCCCATTCTGCTCGAAATTATTGAGGACAGGCATGAAAGGAAATCCACTATCATAACCTCGCAGTACCCATCGTCCAGCTGGTATGACATGGTTGGTGATCCGACAATAGCCGACGCCATCCTTGACCGAATTATTCATACGGCGCATACCATAGAATTATATGGCGAAAGCATGCGTAAGTTAAGGGCTAAGAAAAGCCAGAGTATCTAAAAGGGTAAAATAAAATTGACCCCTGCACCTGGACTTTACAAGGGTCAATCATATTGTGACCAACAGGAGCAAATTCTATTTGCCCAAAAGGGGCAAAGTAGAGTGGCCTTTCCAACTCTCACGCACATTCCACAACTTGGGATTACACGATAGCTTACTGCTGAACTGAGCCATTGTGCGGTTATATGTTATTCTTCCCATTATCGGAGCTTGCCCCGACTTATCCATACCGCTCTTTTTGAGGTAGAGCAACACCTTCATTTTCCCTTTTTGCATACGTTTCTGTTTTTGTGGGCAAAGTTACCCGTTTTTTGAAGCGTTTTCGGTTATGCAAAATATTGTGTTTCAACGCATAAACACCATAACATCAGAAATCGACACCACTGTAGAAGCTGCTTATCGTTACCTCATTTTATCCACACATACTTGGCTAACGATTTGGTAACGTATCTTCTGCACAAATCCACATTTTCTGCACTTTCTCCACCAAGGCAGTACACGGCAATAATCCGTATTTCTCACACATTCTCAACCACTTACCATCAATCTACATAAATCAACCTTTTTCTTGCATTTGCCCGATAAAAATTGATTGAAAGTTCTGCAGCCCTTTATTTGTTGCGCTACTGGTACGTATATAGAACAACGGGGCATCTGCTTTTAGCGCAGAAGCGCATGTTGTGGCTTGATATCAATTAAAGACACTAGGCGCCCCCTCCTTTAGGCATACTGAAAGAGGGGGTTAATTTATTGGGCATAAAAAATGGAGGGATAACATGGGTGTTTGTTCCCCTTGGCGGAAAGGGGGCTACGCAGGTTTTATGCCCGACAAAAGGATTGATATAAAAAGGCTTAGGAGTGGGCAAAAACTTTCTTAGGTGATTCGAAAAATTGTCTTAGGTGATCGGAAAAATTGTCTTAGGTGATCGGAAAAATTCTCTTATAAGACAATTTTTACTCTCTTATAGGAAAGTTTGTAATGTCCTAGAATTAGTTGACAACTTTGGTTTCTTAATTTCATTCTTCTTTG
>ERZ772957.31-NODE-31-length-120094-cov-4.818251_pt1 | contig 120094 bp, 114 predicted proteins | sample MGYA00580682_ERZ772957 | MGnify/ENA primary metagenome ERZ772957 (study PRJEB29015, sample SAMEA2737921) | human oral metagenome | biome: human oral; feature: human-associated habitat; material: dental | place: China | collected 2025 ... | reverse complement strand
AAATAAAGCAACAAACAAAGAAGCTGAGAGATAAATTTATGGTCGGTGTGGTCTTCGGACTGCACCGATTATTTGTGTGTCAGGCATGATGCACATCCAATTCATTGAAATTATGAATCACAGGTATTTACCGCTAAGTGAAGTGAACCACAAGCTGTTAACGGTGATGTTATGAGTGAAAGAAGTGGCTAGCAAGCTTTCTGAGATTACGAACAGAAACTTGATATAAGGCTCTGCGGTGAATAAGACTGCAAAACAAGTCAAAGTCCAAAGGGTAAACGTATAACCAAAAGAGTAAATCAAGAGTCTATGGAAAGCATAAGGATGTACCGTCTTACCCCCGAGAGGTCTTGTGGACGATGAATCCTAGACGTTTAAAACAACTATAGTACCATCGATCGAAAAAAGGTTTACCACAAGAAGTCAGCTGAGACCATAGTAGCGAAGAAACTTCTGTAATGGAAGTGGAGCGAAGGGTTGAATGCTTGTATAGTATCTTCGGCTATACGCAATATTCTAAGTAGTCCGAATAAGAGGATACCCTAGCACATGGAAACGTAATCCATGATGGTAAAAGTAATTGGGATGTTCATAGAAAATCTACAAGTAGAAAGGAAAGACAGCGACAATGAGATTAATTGATGAGATTTTAATCAATCAAAATATAGAGATAGCGATCAGGAAAGTAAAATCGAATAAAGGAGCGGCTGGGATATATAAAATCCCAGTTGAAAGAATACAATCCATATTCCAAAAGAAAGGTGAGCAAATTAAATCCTCTATTAGAAACATGGCGTATCGTCCACTTCCAGTGAGAAGAGTCTATATTTCAAAACCAAATGGAAAATTGAGACCATTGGGGATAACGGTAGTGATTGATAGAGTTATCCAACAGGCAATATCACAAAAGCTAAGTGAAATATTTGATAGTTCATTTAGCCAACACAGTTATGGGTTTAGACCTAACCGCAGTGCGCACGATGCCATGGAAGAAGTACTAGACAATCTTAACGAGGGATATGAATGGGTAGTAGACTTAGATATTGAAAAGTATTTTGATACGGTAAATCACGACAAGTTAATTTCAATATTAAGAGAAAAGGTCAAAGACAAAGTAATACTAAATCTCATAAGAAAGTTCTTAAGAGCTGGGATTATGGATGAAGGGGGCGTAAGCCCTAGCGAAAAGGGCGTGCCACAGGGTGGTCCACTTTCCCCAGTACTTTCAAATATCTATCTAGATAAATTTGATAAGGAACTGGAAGCTAGAGAACTTAGATTTGTACGATACGCAGATGATGTAAATATATTTGTCAGAAGCGAAATGAGTGCAAACAGAGTTATGAAGTCGGTGACATCATGGCTAGAAAGAAAGCTATATTCAAAAGTAAGCACTACCAAAACAAAGGTGGTAAGACCTACGAACAGCCAATTTCTAGGATTTACTTTTTGGAAGTCAAAGGATAAGTGGGAATGTAGGTCATGTAATGATAGAAAGAAGAAACTCTGTAATAAAATCAAAGGGATACTTACTAGAAGAAAGGCAGTAGCAAAATCTCTATCCGAAACATTCAAGAAAGTAAATCAAGTAGTAAGAGGATGGATAAATTATTTCAGAATCGGAACGATGAAGAAATTCCTTGAAGAGTTTGGCACGTGGTTACGCCATAAAATAAGAGTAATCATTGTCAAGCAGTGGAAGAGACCATTTAGAATATATACAAATCTACAACGAATAAATCAGAAGATGAAATATGGTTTTAGTGAAGAGGATATATACAAAGTGGCAAATACAAGGAGAGGACTGTACGCACAGTGTAACGGTGATGTAATAAATTTTATTCTAAACCCAAAGATACTTTCTATGAAAAATGGGGATAGACCTGGATTGGTCAACCCCATAGAATATTACTTAATAGGTCGTCAGAAACGATAATACAAGTGTAGCGCCGTATACGGAACCGTACGTACGGTGCGATGAGAGGGTCGATGATAATCAAATAAATTGATTATCATCACTCTACTCTATTTTGTATCAAGAAATAGGTAGCGGGTCTTTGCATTTTATACTGTCCCCGAAGGCACCGAAGAATAGCAGTCGGCATAATCCCATTAGTCTTTGCAAGGTTTTTATCTACCTGCCTCTAATACTTATATATGCATTAAATCACGAAAATTCTTGATAAATACGTACGAAAGTAGTTGATTTCGTGATTTCTCTCTTCACTATCCCAACAAATATATGGATTTAGAAAAAATATTTTCGTGATCATGAAAATATATTGTCCTTTTTGAACAAAAATGATATTCTTTCTTTAGAATAGTTGAGCTGATTTGATTATACGCAGTGAGGTGAGAAATGAGTGTTTCATACAAAAAACTTTGGAAGCTTCTCATAGACAAGGATATGACAAAAATTGAGCTGAAAGATGCGGCCAGTATTAGTACAGGAACATTGGCTAAGCTTGGTAAGAATGAAAATGTTACCACAGATGTATTAGTCAAAGTCTGTAATGCACTTGATTGTGATATTGCGGATATTGTTGAGATTATTAAGGATGAGGGTTAAAAATGGATTTAGAAATAATCGCAACATCTGCTGTCAAATCAAGCATATCAAAGACAGATCTTCTTTCATCTTTTATCAATGAAGTTGATAAAGAACCTTCTTGGGATGGGAATATTTATATTTACCAATCAAAAGCAAAAAAGAAGGATGGCATAAAGAAGGTTCCTGTCCAAGTAAAGGGTAAGAGAGCAAATATTTTTTCGCAAGAGACGATAAAATATAGAGTTTATAGAAATGATTTGGAAAACTATCTCACCGATGGTGGTGTCTTTTATTTTGTTGTGTATATTGATTCCTCTGGGGACACAAGAAAAATATATTATTGCTCATTGCTGCCAATTAAAATCCGATTCTTATTGGAACAATCGCATGAAGCAAAATCATTGAATATAGAGTTAAAAGAGTTTCCTAATGACAATCTAAAGAAACAATCTCTTTTACTTACATTTTATTCTAATATGCAAAAGCAAACTTCTTTTGCTCATACAAAACTTTTTTCATTGGATGAATTGGAGAAACAGGGTATTCTTGAAAGTATTTCTTTCTCTGTTACAGGTTTTAAGAATCAATATGCGGACTCAAAAGAATTGCTGTTTCAAGACGATCTATACATGTATGCCAATGTAAAAGGTAGCACAATACCACAACCAATTGAGGGCATTCCGATAAACATTCACATGGCGGAAGATGTTGTATGTGATGTTTCTGTAGGTGGCAAATCATTTTATAAAAATATTCGCAGAGTATATTCCAAAGGAGAGACAACACTTCATATCGGAAATAGCATAAATATCCGGTTTATGACCAACGAACAAAAAATGATTGTGAATATCAGTCCTTCTGATATGTTAAACAGTGCGCTCGTAGATTTAGATTTTATTCTGTCTATTTATGAACATAAAGGGTTTGAATATAATAGAACATTCATTCCGCTTGATACATCCAAAATATATTCAAAAGTTCAGTTAGAAGCTTTAAGGAGCAACTTGAAATATTGTCAAGAAATGAAATCTGTATTAAATACTCTCAAGTTAAATATGGATGTTGACTTAAAGAATATGTCTGATGAGGATAGGCGAAATACACATAGGCTTATTAAGGCGTTAGTTTATGATGAAGAAATACCAAATCTAAAGCCCGATATTCCTTTTGTTACTAAAGTTGATTACTTAGGAGCAAAAGTTGCATTAGTTTTTAGCAAAGTGAGAGACCAGAACACATACAAAATCTATAACTTCGCGGATATGCCCTTTGTAGTCTATTTTGAGGATGAAAGTGGAAAAAAGTACATAACATCACAATATGAAATATTAAAAGCGGATGATTTCTTAGAACTGAGCAACATTGATTATAATTCGATAATAGAATCATTCAAAGCTATCAATGAAAACTATATCTACACTCGTGCAAATCAGATACTTTTAGAATTGCTTCTTGCATACGATAAAAGTGAAGATACGAGAAAAGATATCCTTAAAGCGGCTGACATTCTCTCTAAATGGCTGTTTAATGTAGATGTGACGGAAGAAGTTTTTGAAAAAGACATAAGAAGAGTTAATTATTACCAGGTTAAGAAACGACTTAGACGCTTGAATAAAAAAGAAAAAATAGAGATCGAAGAAGTTGTTGAGAGAAGACGGCAGTCTCAGGAACTAATTGTTGGTGGATATCTGCTATTGGGTAACGCTAAAGAAGCAGAGAAAACATATAGTCAAATGAGCGATGCTCAGAAGGAAGTATTTGATACATTCCCAATAAATAGATTTTGGAAAAAACAATAAAGGAGACATGCAATATGGCAAACACAAGTACATACAAAGGTTTATATGCAATGCATAAATACTGGGGGAAAAAGCCCTTCAATGAAATTTCAAAGTTCATTGAAAAATACTCTGAAAGTGAAGATATAGTTATGGATTGTTTCTGTGGGTCCGGCGTAACTTTGATAGAAGCGGTAAAAATGGGGCGTAAGGCTGTAGGAATTGACCTCAATCCTATTGCAACAAAACTAACCAAAGCATCATTAACACCAGTCGATATTTCAGAAGTAAAGGCGGAATTTTCAAGAATAAAAAAATCTGTTTTTGATCAAATAGATTCTCTTTATAAAGTCAATTTTGAAGGAGAAGAGACGACAGTCACGCATACTATTTGGAAAAATGATGAACCAATTGAGGTTTGGTATTCAACCAAAACTGATAAGAAAAAAATCAGAACAGGATTACCAATAGATAAGGAATTATCAAATAATCCAAAGATAGAACCTAAGTGGTATCCTACAAGTAAAATGTTTGAGAATTCCAGAATAAATGTTGCTAAAGAGCAAAAGGTATCAGATTTATTTACTCCAAGAGCCTTGGTTGGTTTATCCCTGATTTTAGATGAAATTAAAAAAATAAAGAATGAAAAAGTCAGAGCAGTTTTTGAATTAACATTAACAGGGACCCTTTCACAGGCAAGTAATTTGGTGTTTGTTATACGAGGAAGAAAGAAAAATGAGGGAGCTCGCGACAGAGCTGAGGTAGGCAGTTGGGTAATAGGTTATTGGGTGCCGGAAGAGCATTTTGAAATTCATGCGTGGAATTGTTTTGAAAATAGATTTAAGAGAATCATTAAAGGTGAGGAGGAAATAAACGAACTCTTTTTCGATAAAAGTGAAGAATATATGGATGAATATATAAATCTAATCAATGGTTCTGCGACAGAAATTCCATTAGACGATGATAGTGTAGATTATGTTTTTATTGATCCACCGCATGCAAATAGGATTCTCTACATGGAACAAAGTTTGATGTGGAATTCGTGGCTTGCTTTAGATAATAATATTAATTGGTCTAAAGAGATAATTGTTTCAGAAGCAAAGGATAGGAAAGATAAAGATACTGATAACTATAATGAATTACTTGATAAAGCTTTTGGGGAAATACAGCGAGTATTAAGACCGGATAAGTATTTCTCTATGGCCTTCAATTGCCTTGATGATGACACATGGATTGAAACACTCAACTTGTTTGTAAAACATGGATTTGAAATTAAGGACATTGTTCCATTAGAATACTCTGCGACTTCAGTTATACAGGATAATAGAAAGAATGCATTAAAAACGGATTTTGTCCTTACATTTCAAAATACAGGAAATATTGAACTACATGAAGTGCAGTTCCAAGTGGATGAAAGTAGTCTCAGAGAAGAAATAATGCAAATTACAAAAGCGCATCCTGAGTATGAAGTTTATAATGTCATGAACTATTTGTTTGAAAAAACTATTCCGGATGGATACATATATAAAGTTTCTCATATAGTTAAAACTTGCGCTGAAGTAATGTAGAAAAAAGGAGGGCTGTGTTTAAGTAGCCCTCCTTTTGATTTACTCGAAGTATATTGTGGATAATGATTTAGCATGATAGGTCTTTTCTAATCCGGCCTCTTTATCATAGTAGTAATGAATATCGTGAATTGTACTTGTTGAAATATTATCCAACATCTCTTTGATTTTCACACTTATCTCTTTTGTTTTTCCTTTAAGTTCTCTTCCATCAACAAATTTGTCAGTAAAAGCAAGGAAAACAAATAGGCGGTTGTTGTTGCAAAATAGACGTTCTCCTTGATATTTATAGTTCCACCACTCAAGAGTCTTTAATTCCTCGTTCGTAGTTGGAACATATTTTTTATGAGTTTTCTGTACTTCTGTTATGAAAGATTTATCTTCATCATCACCATATTCAGCTAATATATCTATAATTTCTGATTTTGACAACTTGCTGGCTGTTTCTAAATGTAAACCAGAGTGAGACTTTCTGAACCTTTGATAATACCTTCTTATGATTTTAAGTTCACTTTTCTTTTCGTCAGATATATAAAAGTCATCATTTCCGGATTCAGCAGGAAGAATTCCCTGTGAAGCCAAATCAAAATAACTCTCAGAGATATGTGTAAATTTCAAATCAAAAGGTATTATTTTGTCTGCAAGTTTTATAAAGAAATCAATATCGTGAATTTTTCTTAATGTTGGTATCACGGCAGGGTGTTCAAGAAAGAACAACTCAATAACATCGTTAGATGTTTGATTATAGTAAGACCACATGCTGTATTGCCTAATCTTAGGCAATACAGATTCGTCTAACTCACTTAATAATTCATCTATATTTTTAATGGCTTTATTGCGGACAAATGATTTTACTATATCATCGACTTTATCGTTTCTTACTCCGCAATTAACTACAGGAAATTCTGAAAGTAATTCGGGCAGACCTTCAAGTTCTTCTTTGCGTGCTGAAATAAGGTCATGTCGCTTGCCTTCTATGTAGTTGAGTAATTGCGGAATTGTTACAGATGTTTCATAAGCAGTTTTTGTAAGTTCCTTAAAACTACCCGAAGGTTCTTTGTTAGAATATGAAGTAATAATGTCTTTTAATCCGTTTTTATCTAACGATCTTATAAGTAGAAAGCGTGTTGATGTAGAGTCGCTCTCATATTTCTGGTAAAAATCACATACATCACGTGTGTTTTCAAATTCTGTGTAAAGTTTTTCAAAGTTGCTCATTTTTTTGTTCCCTCGATCCTTTTGAATATTGCAGAAATAGGTAATTCAAATCCATCTGCAATCTTTTGAATATTTTGAAGCGAGATGTTTCTTCTTCCAGATTCTACGGATGCATAGTAGGTTCTGTCCATCCCAATCTTCAGCGCAAATTTTTCTTGGCTGATTCCCTCAGCCTCACGCAGTTTTTTTAGGCAATCTCCAAACTGTTTTTGAATCATTTTTTCCACCTCACAACAGCATTCTAAAAATTCCATGCTTATAAGGCAACGGACTTTGAGCAACAATTGAAAAGTATTTTGATACGGTAAATCACGACAAGTTAATTTCAATATTAAGAGAAAAGGTCAAAGACAAAGTAATACTAAATCTCATAAGAAAGTTCTTAAGAGCTGGGATTATGGATGAAGGGGGCGTAAGCCCTAGCGAAAAGGGCGTGCCACAGGGTGGTCCACTTTCCCCAGTACTTTCAAATATCTATCTAGATAAATTTGATAAGGAACTGGAAGCTAGAGAACTTAGATTTGTACGATACGCAGATGATGTAAATATATTTGTCAGAAGCGAAATGAGTGCAAACAGAGTTATGAAGTCGGTGACATCATGGCTAGAAAGAAAGCTATATTCAAAAGTAAGCACTACCAAAACAAAGGTGGTAAGACCTACGAACAGCCAATTTCTAGGATTTACTTTTTGGAAGTCAAAGGATAAGTGGGAATGTAGGTCATGTAATGATAGAAAGAAGAAACTCTGTAATAAAATCAAAGGGATACTTACTAGAAGAAAGGCAGTAGCAAAATCTCTATCCGAAACATTCAAGAAAGTAAATCAAGTAGTAAGAGGATGGATAAATTATTTCAGAATCGGAACGATGAAGAAATTCCTTGAAGAGTTTGGCACGTGGTTACGCCATAAAATAAGAGTAATCATTGTCAAGCAGTGGAAGAGACCATTTAGAATATATACAAATCTACAACGAATAAATCAGAAGATGAAATATGGTTTTAGTGAAGAGGATATATACAAAGTGGCAAATACAAGGAGAGGACTGTACGCACAGTGTAACGGTGATGTAATAAATTTTATTCTAAACCCAAAGATACTTTCTATGAAAAATGGGGATAGACCTGGATTGGTCAACCCCATAGAATATTACTTAATAGGTCGTCAGAAACGATAATACAAGTGTAGCGCCGTATACGGAACCGTACGTACGGTGCGATGAGAGGGTCGATGATAATCAAATAAATTGATTATCATCACTCTACTCTATTTTGCGCTTTGATGAAATGTTCATATTCATGTGATATAATAAATTGAACTGATAGTGAAATCTAGTTGAATAGAAAGTGCTACGGAGAGGTATATACTTAAAAATAATGTTGAGATAGATGTAAAAGTAAAGTGCGTAGAAGAACAGACCACTCAGGCAGAACTCGCTGAGAAGGTTGGCACATCTCCGTCATACGTGAACCGTCTTATCAAGAGTTCGGAAAAGATCGTGAATAAGACGTTTGTCCAGATGATGGAACAGCTCGGCTATGATATCGAGATTTCTTACGTAAAGAGGTAAATTCGCAAGAATTACATTCTCCATAATAGAAATATCGTGAAAGGATTATTTGACATGGATGAAGATACAATTGTTATTCCACCTGAAGACGTGGAAATAATTGATGCCTCTGAATATAAAGAGGAACTAAGTGAACATTTTGAACAGGTGCCCGAAGTAGCAAAGCCGCTGCTTAAGGAAGCGAAGACTGCCTTCTCAAAAATTGAAAAGGCTCTTTATACTGCACCGGCATTCATTAATGCAGTTAAGGCTGCGATTCCGGATGTTACGTTACAAGCTGTACTGACGGATGAGCAGAAACAGCAGATTGCCAAAGGTGCACTGAAGCTGATGACCAAGAAAGACGGATCCCTTATGGCGAATCTGATCAATCCTGAGATTAAAAAGATTGTGACGACTATCCCGTTAAAATCAGTACAGATGGCTCCGGAAATGACTCAGGCAATGACAAGCTTTTCTGCTCAAATGCAAATGGCCCAGATTGCTGAGCAGATACAGGCGGTTCAGCTGGCAGTTGAAGAAGTAAGAATGGGTCAGGAGTATGATCGCTTGGCAACGGCTTATAGTTGTCAGCAGAAGCTACTTCAGGCAATGGAAATAAAGAATCTGGAACTAAAGGCAATGGCACTTATGCAACTTGCGTCCTCAGCAGAAGATAGCAGAAATCTTCTCATGCTGAGCCAGAAGACAAATGTTGAGTTCATCACGAGTCAGCCGGAAAACTTCTTCCAAAAGATCTTATCAGGAGCTTCTACCGATAAGATTACTGGCAGAATGAGTGAGATCCGTGAAAATCTGTGTGCGGTCAATATGGTGTCTTTTGCGGAAGCAATGGCATACCAGGAGCTTGGTGAGTATGAGGCTGCAAGAAAGAGCCTGACATATTATTCAAGCTTTATCGAAGATACCTATATATCTGTTCCGGGATTGGTAGAGCGTCTTGATCTGATTGATCCAGCACCTGAAAATTATTGGTCAAAGACATTACCGGATATTAGTAAGAAGGTTCAGGCACTTCCGTATGTACCAGAACCAAAGCAGATTGAAAGTAAAACTGGTCGGAGGAAAAGAAAATGAGTAAGGAAGCAGAAATTCGAGTTTGCAAAAACAAGAAGTGCCGGAAAGTACTGCCGGCTGGTTACAAGCATAAGTATTGCGAGGCATGTAGGAATAAGCATGCTGAAACAGCAAAGAATGTCCTGAAGGGACTAGGAGCTGGAGCTGCGATTGTCGCTAGTGTTGCTGTTGTAGTAGTTACAGGTGGAAAGATTAACCCAAAGAAATAGTGAAGGAGGAATAGAGAGATGCGGTCTGTAAAAATAAACGTGCCGAATCCGTCCTCTGAACAGGTAGAGTTTTATCTGCGAGCCTGGGATGAACTTGAAAACTATCATCTGCAGGAAGATGCACTGGATAAACTCTTTTTCCAGCTTTGTCCTGAGAATGTAGAGATGTCGGATATTCTATTAAAGGTTGCGGCACTTAATGATTTCTACAGCACGAATATCTTCTCTGTTTATCCTGTTGCAAAGCATATCTTGTCATTGGACATAGATGCTCGTCTGGAGTCAGGAGATGTGACCCTTATTTCAGATTTGCAGAAGGTAACAATCAACGGAGTGGAGAAGAACTTCTATTCATTCTCTACCAAGTATTGCAGTCACCATAAACCTCTTGAGTATCCTATTTATGATAGCTACGTAGAAAAGGTTTTGTGTTACTTCAGAGATAGAGATGGCTTCGCAAAGTTCAAAACTCCAGAGCTTAAAGACTATGAAAAGTTTAAGGGCACACTAATTGAGTTCAGATCATTCTATGGTTTGGCTCAGTATAACTTGAAAGAAATAGATAAATATATGTGGCAACTGGGTAAAGCATACTTTCCAAAGAACTACGGAAAGAAAAAACCTGAAGGAGAGTCGCAATAAGCTGGAGTGCAATGAAGGAGGAAGAAGAGTGCCAAAACCGATGGATATCGAGGTCACTGATGAAGTAATTATACTTCAAAGAGATCAATGGAATGGTAAAAAAGCTAAGATCAGTAATTACCCAGGATTGTTGGACGAAGTAAAGAAATACACTTGGACATATACAGAGGGGAATCATCCATATTTAAATAGCTCAAAACTGAAGGTATCACTTCATAAGTTTGTTCTGCAATATTTATATGGTAAAGAAAAGTTAGATGAGATGCTCGGAGAGTTAAATATCATTGAGCATTTGGATAACGATGGGTTAAACTGCACATATGATAATCTTCATATTTTGTCTGCAGATTTGAATAAAGCCAAGGCATTTACGATTGATAAGAAGAGTGCTGCTGTTGAAGCGAATGAACTAGGAACTATACCTGCCTTGATTACAGATGTGTATTATTCGCATAAGAATAAACAGTTCCAGCTGCAGGTGTTCTTCAACAAGAATATTGCGTTTAATGCAGGAACAAATAGCCCTATGGAAATGTATGCACTAATATATGATAGCTTTGATAATCTATATATCGATTGGCTATATTGCTTCCAATGCATCGAGACAGAGTCTTTCGACATTACAAAACACCATGCGAAGAAGGTGTATGAAAAAGATGCGCCTATGATAGCTCTACGAGAAGATGAGAAAGATGCTCAGTTTATTGTGAGAGATGGTCAGTTGTATCTTGTATTAAGAACCAATCCAGAAAAGGACCAGGTTACATTTATGAATCATATTGCACGTAGAAATATTGGAGAATAGGGCTACACAGGAATAGGAGAATTATGATATGTTTCCATTAACGTCAAAAATGAACGACAAGTTCCCGTTAACGCATGACATCAATAGTGGTGTCTCGGGGCATGTTGAAACGGTAGTTTTAATGACTAGAAATTAGGTTAAAGCCACAGTGCTATTATTTGTTAAATATAACGGAGTAATTCTTAACCTTTAGAATAATAAAGAGTCTTTTTCGCGGAGGAAAAATAATGTTAAAAGTTGTAAAACCGGAATTAGAAGACTTGTGGTTCAGAGAGTCAATGATGGCAGATATAGAAACGATGTCATATAATGATGCATGGGGAGGAACAATTCCTTTTCCGAAAGAAGACTGGGAAGAATGGTATACATTATGGGTAAGAAACTCAGGACAGGAAAGATACTATCGTTATTTAAAAGATGATGCCAATAAAGTCTTTGTGGGTGAAATTTCATATCATTTTGATAAGCTACGTAATATCTATATATGTGATGTAATTATAAAAGCTGAATTTAGGAAACAAGGATTTGGTACGCAAGCTATTCAACTTCTTTGTGAAGCAGCCAAAGCAAATGGGGTAGAAGCACTCTATGATAATATAGCTGCTGATAATCCTTCGGCTCATTTATTTTTAAAAAATGGTTTTTCAATTGAGTTTCAAAATGATGAGATTTTGATGGTTAAGACAGTATTATAAACTTCAATTTAATACAGATAGCTTATTTTATCATAAGAGCATAATAAATAATATGTTTCCTTAATGTAGGTATCAATTATATTATCTATACTTGTGTAGAGAATATCGTATTACTGACAAAAGAAGTGAAGGCAACTGTAGGTAGAAGAAAATGAACAAATTAGTTATAAAAGATACAGTCGATACACAATACAAAAATCCTGATAAATTAAATATCCGTATTCGATTACATCAACTTTATTCTACAAATAAAGAAAGTTTTAGTAATTGGATTGTAAAGCACTATAGCATTAAGAAGGAATCTTCAATTTTAGAACTTGGCTGTGGTACGGGTATTACTTGGAAAGAACACACACATTTACTTCAAGATTGTAAAGAGGTTTACTTTACAGATTTATTTGAAGGAATGATTGAAGAAGCTAGAGCTAATATTGGAGAACATCCAAATATTCATTATGCGGTTGTAAATGCAGAAGACCTAACATATGAAGATGAAAGATTTGATATCGTAATTGCAAATATGATCCTGTATCATATTCCGAATTTGGATAAGGCTTTATCAGAAATCAGAAGAGTATTAAAAAAGAATGGAATATTCTACTGTGCTACGTATGGCGAAAATGGTGTTGAATCATTCATCAATCAAATGCTAAGTATTCAAACAGAACGACAACATACATTTACCTTGCAAAATGGCAAAGACATACTTGAAAACTGGTTTTCTGATGTAGAGAAGTTCGAGTATGATGATAAGTTACTAATTAGCAATTATTCTGATTTAGTGGAATATATCCAATCATTTAAGGAAATGAATGATTGGCAAAATTATTCAAAAGAGGAGTTGTATAGACTGATTTCCGACTATGAAAAACAAGGGGTTATAGAAATTCCAAAAGAATATGGAATGTTTGTATCGAGAAAGTAAGGAGATAGAGTAAATATGTTCTATCATGCATCACAGATCGAAGGCATAACAACTTTAGAACCATGTATTTCTAATCATGAGATTCCTTTAGTATACTTTTCTACAAAAAGAGAAAATGTACTTGTTTATTTAAGTAATGCAATAGAGAAGTTTTGCAAGGATACTGGTTTTGTTTATGATGGTAAATGGCAAAAATGGGGGCCTTATGGGTTTAATGAAGATGGTCGTCTTAGATTAGAAGAGTATTATCCCAACGCACTAGTTAATACATACAAAGGTGTTTCTGGATATATCTATTCTGCAAAAAACGTAAAAGACTCAGGATATAATCTTGAAATTCCAAATGCAGTAGCAAGTCCTGAAAAAGTGAATGTAACAAATGTGGAATATATACCAGATGCATATGAGGCAATCTTACAAGCAGAAAAAGATGGATTAATTACAATTCTTCGATATGATGACTTATCGGAAAAACGAAAGAAGATAAATATGGAAATCATCAAAGAGGAATATAAAAAATCAATCAACCACTCTGATTACAGGTATTTTCTTATTGGAAACCTTCCCGATATTTTAAAGGGTGAATAATAATGTTTGTTGTTTTCGAAATGCGATGCAGAATAAAACATTTTTAATGATATAAATGTTGATTTAATCATATTTTGTTTTGTGTGCTTGGCTAATATTTGAGCGATAATTGGCTGGCTTACGATATATTTTCTAAGGAGTAAGATGAAGAAGTTCTATTTTATCTCAGGTTTAGGTAGTACAAAAGAATCGATTCAAGATTTTGAAAAAGCAATGAACCAGCTTGGATATGAAGTACAGTTTATTGATATTCCAGGACAATACTCAAATCGAGATGTAAGAATTCGAGATGAACAAGATTTGATAGAGTGGTTATCAAGTGAAATTCCTGTTGGATCTAATGTCATTGCTTTTTCGATGGGTGCTGATATAGCAATTCGATACCATTCCTACTTACAAGCAAGAAATCTAATCGTCTTAGATGGAGGTATCATCGATTATGATTTGATGAATATAACGCTTGAAGAAGACGCTATCATGACAAAATCCTTTATTATAGAAAATCAGTTAGATATGAATGACGAAACGATATCTAAGCTAATAAGTTTACTTCGAGAACGTTATATTGATATCTTCCATGCTGGTTTGAATATTGGAACATTATTACTGTTATCGAATCATCCAGATTTCGTATATGAATATAAGAAGAATAAAATCGAAGAAAACCATGACAATATGAATCATATCTTTATTCAATTTATAAAAGATACGAGTCATGAAATTTATGTAGAGAAACCAAAGGTGGTTGCCAAAGTTATCGTGGATTGGCTACAAAGAACGAGTAATAAAAAGAATTCCTAATACTATAAGAAGTCAAAGATTTATGCCTTTATTCTAGTGGAGATAGAATAAAGGTTTTTTAAGTTTGAGCATTTTAACAAAGAATTTTAATCAGCAGGTCTATAATCGGTGATAGAGAGGTATTTAAATATGAATAAGAAAGTAGAAAATATTATTATTGGTTTTGGTAAGGCTGGTAAAACACTAGCAAATTACTTAGGAGATAAAGGTGAAAAAACAATATTAGTAGAAAAGTCTTCTAATATGTATGGAGGTACATGTATCAATGTAGGTTGTATTCCATCTAAGTTTTTAGCAACTGCAGCTGATCGTAGAAGCTACAGCCAAGTAAACGACGAAGAATATTATAAGACTGCAGTTATCAATAAGAAGGCTTTGATTGCAAAACTCAATAAGGCAAACTATGACAAGGTTGCGATGAACAGTAACGTCGAAGTGATTGATGGACTAGCTTCATTCAAGGATGAGCATACAGTAAATATCCAAACAGCAAACGGAGTTGAGGAAGTATCTGCAGATCGTATCTTTATCAATACAGGTGCTAAGCCATTTATTCCTTCTGTAGAAGGCTTAGAAGTAGGTAAGAGAATTCACACAAGTGAAACTTTAATGAATCTCGAGGATTTCCCTAAGACATTAACAATTTTGGGTAGTGGTTTCATTGGCCTAGAATTTGCGGCAACATATGCGAAGTTTGGTACAAAGGTTACAGTTATCGACAAGGCAGAAAAGTTACTTACTAGAGAAGATGACGATGTAGCAAGTGCAGTATTTGAATCCTATAAGTCATTAGGTGTAGAATTTATCTTTAGTGCAGACACAAAACGTGTAGAACAAGATGAAAATACAGTGACTGTATCTTATGAAGTAAATGGAGAGACTGGTAAGATTTCTTCTGATGTATTACTCGTTGCGACAGGTAGAACTCCAAATACAAAAGAACTTAACCTAGAAAATGCTGGTGTTTCGGTTTCAGAACGTGGTTTTGTGAATGTGAATGAACACCTACAAACAAATAAGCCACATATCTTTGCGATGGGTGATGTAAACGGTGGACCACAGTTTACGTATATCTCTTTAGATGACTATCGTATTGTAAAGAGCTATTTAGATGGCAATGGTGCTTATACAAGAAATGATAGACAACCAATTGCTTTCTCGGCATTCTTACATCCAACATATTCTAGAGTTGGGTTAAGTGAGAAGGAAGCGCGTCAGGCTGGATATAACATTAAGGTAGCGACATTACCAGTTACTGCAATTCCTAAGGCTAAGATTCTTGGTAATCAAACAGGTATTTATAAGGCGATTGTAGACGCTGATACAAACCGGATTTTAGGTACAGTACTATTTGCTGAAGAATCTCATGAAGTAATCAATATCGTAGTAACTGCAATGATTGCGAAGCAACCATATACAGTACTTGCAAATCAGATCTTCACACATCCAACAATGGCTGAAGCATTAAATGATTTGTTTGGTTTAATTAAGTAACAATGATATCTAGGCTATGTCATAACGGTTTTTGACAATAGCCTTTTATTATGAAATAAAGAGTTTTTGATTTCTTCAACTCTAATAAAATCATCACTTTTTTGTGTGGTTTCAATTATATAATAATGCGCAGAAAGAAGATATATATATGAATACTGACTCGATGAATATTATTAAACAAAATAATGGGATCATTACAGCCTGAGAAGTATAAAGTCATAATATTGATTCATGGTATCTCGCGGATATGATTCGTAAAGGAAAACTTGAGAGTATCGCGTGGAATATATTTTGATCCAACTTTTAATGATTTTGATGAACTATATTTTTTACAAAAACAGTTTAAAAAGAAAGTCAGCATTTATCAGATAAAGAAGGATTCGTGGGTATTAAATAGGTATAATGCATGTAGAAATAATGATGGGAAATACTGTTAATGTTTATGATATAGAACATACAATTTGCGATATTATCCGTGATAGGAAAAATCAAGATCCAAAAAATTTTCAAGAGTATGGAATTTATATTTAGGGAATCAAAATAAAAATATATGGAAGCTTAGGGGATATGCTGTAATTTCTGGTATATCTAATCCGATAGAGGATATATTGGAGATTATTTATAATAAGTAAAGATAGTATTGTTAACAAACTTAGAATTATAGCAGGTGAGTTGAGTGTATGTTTTAATGATGTATTGAGTCAGTTCATTTACTACATATAGTAGTATATCAAAACATGCATGCACATATATCTTTGTTTTGAAAGACATACTAAATCTTGATAGAATGACAACAATAGGAGGTGGATAGCGTATGTTTTATATATCAGTCATATTACTGGCTGCTCTGATTGCAGTTCAGATAGCGAAGAAGTCAGGGATTCCTTCTTTGATGTTGTTCTTGTCTTTGGGTATTGTAAGCAGTCTAATTGGTTTTAACTTTAACGATTACCAATTTGCGGAAAACTTCTCGAAGATTGCATTATTAATTATCATCTTCTATGGTGGCTTTGGCACAAACTGGAAAGCTGGAAGAACTGTCATAATTGAATCATTAATTCTATCAACATTAGGAGTAATATTTACGTCATTACTGACCGGAACGTTGATACATTTTATTCTACGCTTTGGCTGGATAGAGAGCTTCTTAATTGGTTCAATTATTGGCTCTACAGACTACGCATCTGTATCGAATATTCTTTCTTCAAAGAATCTAAATTTAAAATACAATACTGCATCTCTTTTAGAACTTGAAAGTGGATCAAACGACCCGATGGCGTTTACACTAACTTGTATTTTCTTAGCATTAATCAAAGGTGAACAGATTTCTATCGGTACAATGTTATTCTTTCAGATATTCTGGGGTATTCTCATTGGTGTAATCGTTGCCTATGTTGTTCGCAAATTCATGGAGTATACAGACCTTCAAAAGAGTGGATTTATTACAGTCTTTATCATTGCGGTTGTACTATTATCTTTCTCGATTAGTGAACTGCTGAATGGTAATGGATACCTAACGGTATATATTCTTGGATTGATATTAGGAAATCAAGTTTTTATCGCAAAGAAAGAGGTGACATTCTTCTTTGATGGTGTATCTAACATTATGAATATTCTGTTGTTTTTTATCTTGGGATTACTTGCGACACCTGCACATATCTTGGCGAACTTATTCTTTGCGATTGTCATTGCAATTGTACTCATCTTTATTATTAGACCAATCGTAGTGTTTGGACTGATGTTACCATTTGATTTGAAGCTCAATCAAAAGTGGTTAGTATCTTGGGGAGGACTTCGTGGCGCAGCTGCGATTGCCTTTGCAATTATGGTAGTAAATCAGTATAAATCAAGTCCTGTGGATATCTTCCATATTGTCTTTGGTGTCTGCTTACTATCATCACTCATACAAGGCTCCTCTATGAAGTGGGTAGCAGAAAAGTTACATATGATTGATCCGCGTAATGAAGTATTAAGAACATTTAATTACTATGTTGGAAAAGGGAATATTACATTTGTAAAATCAGTAGTAGATGAGGGTGGTATTCTTGCACATCGTCAGATAAAGGATATTTCTTTAGATAAGCACTTAATTATTGCAAAGGTAATTCGTGATGATAAGCTATTAGTTCCTAATGGAAGTCTTGTTCTAAAACCAAATGATGTTATTGTTTGGAGCGGCGAAGAGTATTTTGATCCAAACGGACAAGATCTCATAGAATTTACAGTGACAGAACATCATGCATGGAATCATAAGTATATCCGTGACTTGAAGCTTCCGGACAATAAGTTGATTATTTCAATTAATCGGAATGATGAAATTATACCAGCAACAGGTAGTACACTGATCCAAACGGAAGATCGTATATTATTGTTTAAAGGGAAGAATACAAAATAGAAAATGACTCGTGTCTATCTTCAAAGAGGAGATGTACGAGTCATTTATTATATGTGCTAGATATGGTATATCCTAGGTGTTCAAAACACATTTTCTGCTAAACAATGGAGCCTATGGAGTGTTATTGAAGTAAAGGTGAATAGACTGATAGCTATGTATATGGGATACTCATTATATTGATAAGTTCAATTTAGCAAATTTTAACATTGGAATAGCAAAAAGCTCAAAAAATGGAGGGCAGTATGAATTTAAAATTAGAAAATATAGAATCTGAAAAAACACAAGAATTGGCAAAATTAATCCGAACATATAATAGATCCAATAGAGAGCCATCAAAAAGTGAACCTCTCAACATTTATGCGGAAGATGAAATGGGTAATTTAATGGCTGGAATGGTAGCGGAAACTTTTGGGAATTGGCTTGAGATTGAATATTTGTATGTTAGAGATGATTTAAGGGGGCAAGGTTTCGGTTCGAAAATTTTAGAAATGGCAGAAAAGGAATCAAAAACTAGAGGGTGTAAGTATTCATTCGTTAATACGTTTAATTTTCAAGCACCAAACTTTTATGAAAAGCATGGTTATAAAGAGGTGTTCGCATTGAAAGAATATCCATATACAGGAGAGCGATATTATTATACAAAGGAGTTGTGATTTGAAGTGTAGATCAGAAATTAGGATCGTTTACTATGCTAATAATTATGGGTTAATTATAATTCGCTGAGTTGTTTGAATAAGAGATGATTATTAACTGTTAGAGCAATTATATAGAAACTAAATGGGATAGCATTTTAGTATTTTCAGGGCGAAAATCTAAAAACATTTTTGTGAAATACAATCGTTGAAAAGAACGTTCTTTTCTATAAATTTTCTCGTGAAATATGCTACTGTTATTAATTTGTATAAAGTTTTCCCACATTATTCTTGAGGAACAGAAGTATGAAAGACGAAATGAGACACAAGAAATAAAACATGGAAGTATATTCGCGTGACACTATGTCAATGGAAAACAGGTACAGAGATAGTGGGAATACAACAGGGCTCTATGCTTGATGGAGGTAAAACCATTACAATTGCTTCTCCTCCCCAGTTGATCCACTTGCTTAGTTTCTAACTACGAAAGCCACGCAATTAATTTGCTTGGCAAAATAGCATATTGTGTTTTTGAGAATTTCAATATACATTGGAATCGAAAAGGATGTGATTGTAAGATGTGTGTTGAATGTTATGTTGATAAAAGTAGAATTACCCCGCTATTAAATCCGTTAGAGTGTTTAGAAAATCATACGCAATATATTTGTGGCAGTTGCGGTAGATGCATTTGTATTGAACGTGATCCGAACAGACTATTACAGAGATGGAATTTTCCATTTAAGTCGCTAGAAATTGCAAAATTATACTTAAGAACAGCTGATTATACAATGAAAAAACCATGCGGCATTTATGAACTGAAAAATAAAGATGGCAGACTTTCTTATAAAATTTTCGCAAACGATAAAGAACTACACTTATACTTAAAAAAGAATAAAGGGAAATCTTGTGAAAAAATGAGCCCTATTTTTTCGGTGAAAGAATATAAGGAATATCCAAATACACAAGTAAGAAAATTGACTGCGGATGAAATCAAGCAATATTTATCTGAGAGAAAGATTTGATTCTCGTAGAATTGCAATGCATTTTGCAAGTTTGTCAATGTAATGGAAGTGTGCGTGAAATTAAGCGTGGAAAATATTTTTACAACGCATAAACTGAAGAATCAAGAGATCTATTTATGTCTAATACAAACGACGGAAGGACAACCTGAAAAAGAAGGGCTTCCTGCTTATCATTTTCATATCTGTTTGCTTGACGGTAGGAAAATTGGCGAATGTAATTTAAGAGTAGGGCATAATGATAAAACATATCTTGGAGGCAATATCGGATATCAGATTGACGAGAATTTTAGAGGACATCATTACGCTGCAAAAGCTTGTAAACTATTATTTGCGTTAGCAAGAGAACATGAGTTAGGCTATTTAATCATTACATGTGAACCAAATAACATTGCATCATTGCGAACTTGTGAAAGGCTGGGTGGAACACTTTTGGAAATCGCGGATATTCCGGAAACAAGTGATATGTATCAAGTTGGTAAAAGAAAAGTAAATATATATCGCTTTGTTTTATAAGATATTTTCGTTTAGTAGCAAAAGGAAAGTATATAGAAGGAAGCAATGATTATTTAATGATTTATCTTTAAATCAGAGTAAATATTTTGACAAATGACACTGTGTCATTCATAATTAATTCATGAAGTGACACAGTGTCATTTTTGGGGGTGATGTCTTTGGCGAAAGATACTTTTGAAAACTTGAAAACTGATAAGAAAGAAAAAGTGTTGATTGTATTAAAAAAGATATTTCAAGAAAAACCATTTCAGGAGGTTACGGTCAAGGAGATTGTTGAAGAGTTAGGAATTGCAAGGGGGAGCTTCTATCAATACTTTGATGATCTTGAAGATGCATACTTTACTGTTTTGAATGTAGAAGTGACGGATATTCATAAGTTATTTATGAAGCTACTTTATGAGAAAAAAGGTAATCTTGAAATAGCTTTACTGGAGTATAGTGAGTTAATTTCAGATATTCTCTTTGCCCCAGATGCATATTCTATTTATAAGAATAGATATCTTTACTGGGATGAAAATCTGGATGTGAGATGGAAAAAAGAGTATCAGAATCAAATTCAAATTTTTACAGATCAAAACTCAATTGAAAGAGAAAAAATGTATTATCTGCAAGGAGTTGTACACATGCTAATTAAAAGGAACTTTCAGGAGCAGTGGTCTTCACAGGAATTCCAAAAGAAATTTAGCCAGCATATTCATTGGATTATGAAAGGAGTAAATGATAATGGCAATCTTTGAGAGTTTATTTGATGTGACATATTTATCACTTGTAATTGGTTTAGGCGTTAGACTATTGCTAGAAAAAACAAAAGGTGCAAAGTTATTTGGTATCATGGCAATTTTATTAGGCATGGGGGATGCATTCCACTTAGTTCCAAGAATCGTTGCACATCTTAGTCCTTTTGGCTTTGAAACATATAGTTTTGTATTGTCATGGGGGCAATTTATAACTAGTATCACTATGACTGTTTTCTATGTTCTGTATTATTACTTTTATCGTAGACAAAGTGGTGATACGGATAAAAATAAAATGTTAATAATCTATGCATTAGCGCTAGTACGAATCATTCTAGTTCTGATGCCAATGAATAACTGGGGCACAGCAGAAGGAAATTATATATTTGGTATTTATCGTAATATTCCTTTCGCAATTATGGGTGCTTTACTCATTTACTGGTCATATCAGGAAAGGGTGAAAGAAGGACTAACTAATATGTGGATTTTGATTCTTCTTAGCTTTCTATTCTATATTCCAGTCGTATTATGGAGTGATACATATCCAATCGTTGGCGCACTTATGATGCCTAAGACAGTTGCATATTTATTGATAGTTGTATTTGGATATAAGTATTATATTTGTACTTTTGAGCGAATCAATCTACTAGGGCTTGCGTTTACAAACCTAATTATGGGATTGCTTGCTGGTGTTTTCTATCGTGAGTTCAGCAAATTCTATTTATATTACGAGCCAACACATTTAGGTAAGATTCATGGACATGTCTTAACACTTGGTTTTATTGGTATGTTGCTCTTATATCTTTTGACAGGTAATATGTCGGATGAACAACTACAGAAGTTGAAGCGTCCAATTTATGTGATGGAGTCAGGACTCGTGTTTACTGTTGTAAATATGTTTGTGCTTGGTGTTCATGAAATTGTGAGTCTAATTGTTGAAGCTTTAGACATGAATAGAAATACCATCAATATGTCAGCGTTGAATGGAATGAGTGGTTTAGGACATATCTTATTATCAGTTGGATTAATTTGGACTTTAGTAAAAGTATTCAATATTGAAAAATTAATAGAAACCAAGTAATTGATTTGAAGTTAGCTATGTAATATCTCAAATATAGCAAGAGATAGAGCATAGTTTTTTCTTTATAATACAAGGATTTAACGTTCAAAAAATTTGGTTGTAATGCTTGACATTACATTTGCGCAATGCTAATGTAGTTTTGCAAGCTGTAATGATAAATGTTACAACAAGCAGGTAAAGGAGAATAACAACATGACAAAAATCGAAAAGGCATTAGAGTTAATCAACACATTTACAACAGGCAATACAGAAAAGGCAAAGGAATTATTAGCAGAGGATTATATTCAGCATAATCTAGCGTATGGTACTGGATCCGGTGCATTTGTAGAAGCAGTAGAATATCTAGCATCTGCACCAGTAAAGACAACAGTTGAAAATATCAGAGCATTTGAAGATGGTGATAAGGTGTTCTTACAAACTGTGTATAACTTTGCTGGTATGGGTAAACAGGTGGCGTTTGATATTTTCCGTTTTGATAAAGAAGGAAAAATTGCTGAACACTGGGACAATCTTGCTACAAAGGCTTCTGTGAATCCATCAGGACACTCACAGATTGATGGATATGATAACCTTGAGGATTTAGAGAAAACAGAAGAGAATCGTAAACTTGTAAGTAATTTCATTTATGATGTATTACAGAATAAGGCACCAGAAAATACATTATCCTATTTTAATGGCGATGAATATATTCAGCATAATACTGCAATTGCAGATGGTGTATCTGGATTGGGTGCTGCACTTGAAACTCTTGCAAAACAAGGAATTCAGATGATTTATAATACAACTTATCAAGTACTTGCACAGGGGAATTATGTTCTTGCTGTATCTGAAGGAACTTTTGCGGGTAAGCCAACTTCTTTCTACGATCTATTTAGAGTTGAAAACGGTAAGATTGCGGAACATTGGGATGTAATGGAAACAATTGCTGAAAAGGAAACATGGCAGAACCAAAATGGCAAGTTCTAATGTAATAGTTTAACTTACAACAAAAAAGTAATAGAATGATGGCGGGAGGAAATTGAAATGCAGATATCTAGCCGTTTTACAATCGCATTACATATATTTGTCTGTGTAGAGACATTTAAAGGTACACATAAACTCACTAGTGATTTTCTTTCGCAGAGTATAAATGTGAATCCTGTTATTATTCGAAATATTTTGATACAACTTAAAAATGCTGGATTAGTTACCGTTGCAAGAGGAACTGGTGGAGTAGATACCACTAGACCACTTAATGAAATTAGTTTTTGTGATGTGTATCTCGCAATTGAACCTTTAGAAAATGGAGAACTATTCCATTTCCATGAGAGTCCGAATCCTAACTGTCCAGTCGGAAGAAATATTCATACTTTATTAGATCAGAAGTTATATTCGATTCAAACTGTGATGGAAAATGAGATGAAGAAATATACTCTCGCTGATCTTAAAACAGAGTTGAAAGATCTTTTACAAAAGCAAAATTAGATTCCGATGATTCGGAATCTTTTTAAAACAATTGGAGGTGTGACAATGATAAAAAGTGAACTACAAGAAAAGCGACTATCATATCTGGTAGATAAATTTAAAGAGGATTCAAAAGATTATAAGTACATTCGCATCCCAAATAATATAGAAGAGAAGAAGCGTATCTTGCGTTCTTTAATGAATATTCGTATGCCAAAGCAGATGTCAGATGATGTACTAGAAGTTCAGAATGCATACTTAAAAGAATGTATCGAAGAAAATGGAATTGTTCAGATTGATTCGATTAACGAAATAAAACATGGCATATCTATTTGGCAAGGTGATATTACTAGACTTGCAGTTGATGCGATTGTCAATGCGGCTAATTCTCAAATGCTAGGTTGTTTTATTCCTATGCATACATGTATTGATAACTGTATTCATAGCTATGCTGGCGTACAGTTAAGAGAAGAATGTAATCAATTGATGCAAGCGTTAAGAAAGCAATACGGTAATGACTATGAACAACCAACAGCAGTACCGATGATTACAGATGCATATAACCTACCTGCAAAGAAAGTGATTCATGTGGTAGGTCCAATTATAGAAAATGAATTAAATAGTACATTAGAGAAACAGTTGATGGACTGTTATTGGAATGTATTAGAGATGTGTGCAGAATATCATCTCAAAACAGTAGCATTCTGTTGTATTTCTACAGGTATATTTCGTTTCCCAAATCAGCGGGCAGCAGAACTGGCTGTAAAGACAGTAGAAAAATGGCTGGAATGTAATCCTGATAAAATGGAAAGGGTGATATTTAATGTTTTTAAAAATGATGACAAAGCAATCTACAAACAACTCTTATCGTAGTTTGCCAAACGGGTACCAAACAACAATACAAAATGGTTTACGCGGTGCAAGGAATTTTAGTGGTCAAATGTATAAGGGTATAAAGTTAGATCAAGAAACAATAGAACAACTTGCTAATGCGATAAAAACTGCTGATGCAATCGTTATTGGTGCTGGTGCTGGACTTTCTACGGCTGCAGGTTTTACATATGGTGGGAAACGATTTAGACAATACTTCTTTGATTTTGCAGCTACTTATGGTATCCAAGATATGTATTCAGGTGGATTCTATCCATTTCCAAAAACGGAAATCTATTGGGCATGGTGGGCAAGACATATTTACTTTAATCGCTATGTAAATCCACCTAAATCGGTATATCAAAAACTATTAGGACTCATTCAAGAGAAGGAGTACTTTGTAATTACAACAAATGTAGATCACATGTTTCAAAAAAGTGGTTTTGACAAGAAACGGATATTCTATACACAAGGAGATTATGGCTTATTCCAAAGTGTTAATCAAAAAAATCAAAAGACATATGATAATGAAGAATGGGTTATGCAGGCAATGGTAGCACAGGGTTTTGTAAGGGATGAACATGGTATCTTCCAAGTACCTAATAATCATAATATACGTATGGAGATACCTACTGCTTTGATTCCAAAATGTATGGATGATGTATCGGATATGGAAATGAATTTACGCGCAGATCAGAACTTTGTGGAAGATGAAGGGTGGCATAAAGCATCTGCTGCATACGCAGCGTTTTTAGAGAAATATAAGAATAAACATGTTTTATATCTAGAACTTGGAGTAGGTGGGAATACTCCCATTATCATCAAATATCCTTTTTGGCAAATGGTGTATGAGAATTCAAATGCTGTATATGCATGTCTAAACTATCAAGAATCATATTGTCCTAAGGAAATTGTGGAACGTAGTATCTGTGTTGATGGAGATATCTTTGAAGTTCTACAAGAATTAGAGAGCAAAGGTGTATAACTTTATTTTATAAATTCATGGAAATACTTAGTCTATAAGCAATCATTGGTATAAAACATATTCACAAATTCACTTCTTATGCTAAGATGAAATTGCTATTAAAGACTTTTCGATTGACAATTAGTAGGACTACTTTGGTAGTGGATAGGTAAGTTAGATGGACACAAAAGAGAATTATATAAAACTAAGTTTATGGGCATCCATTGCGATTGATATCATTTTAGTGATATGTTTTGTGCTAGGTTTTGCATTGGGTTTATGTAGTGTTGAATTTGGATTTCTAATGGTTGGCTTTATTTTCCGATTTGGTGCATATATTGTAACCACAAGTATTATCATGAAGATACTTGCAATACTACTATGTATTCCACTGGATACCAATGACAAACGGGGATATTTTACAGTAGCCTTATCTGCGTTATTCCGCCTAGTAATTGTAAGTGGTTTGGTATATGGAATTTACTATATTGGAAAAGTAATGACTGAAGTAGGATAAAAACAATAGAGAGATGAACATAATCATCTCTCTATTCTTTATAGTGTTTCAATAAATTCTTCTTCGCTCTTACGTGTAGTATGTAAGTGTGATGGTTTTGCGTCTTCTTCAGCATATCCAACAGGGAAGATGGCAATCAAGTTATAAGATTTCATCATTGGGAATACTTCTTTGATCTTCTCTGGTGAAAAATTGCCAATCCAAGTTGTTGCTAGCCCTTCATCTTGGATTGCAAGCATGATGTGTGTCGCAACAATACTTGCGTCTACATCCGCAAAGCTCATAGAATCTTCTTCACGTACCCATCCTTTGCTTGCGTCACTACCAACGATGAAACACGTAGGGGATGTATGTAGGAATTTTTGCTGTGTTACGGATTTAATTTTTTCTAGTGCTTCTGGTGATTGAATCAACCAGACTTTTAGTGGTTGAAAGTTATGAGCAGTAGGTGCAGCGATGGCTGCTTGTTTAATAGCTTCTAACTTTTCTGCTTCAATAGGTCTTGAAGAAATTTTACGGCAAGAATACCGTTCTTTCGCCAATGTAGTAAAGTTCATGAATCCTCCTTATCCAGAGTTTCTTAATCCGGTTGCGATACCATTGATGGTAACGTGGATTGTCTTTTCAAGCTCTTCTGTGTATTGCCCTTGGCGGATACGTTTAATCAGCTCAATCTGAATGTAATTTAGAATATCGAAGTAAGGAAGACGATAATCTAAGCTTCCTCTTAATGCAGGTAAGTCTTGAATGAGTTCAGTATGTTTTTCAATCTGTAGTAAGACTTTCTTTGTAAGCTGCCACTCAGCTTCAATACGATCGAATACAGAGCGGGTTTCTTCATCTTCACAAAGATTGCTATACTGTTTTGCGATATCCATATTTGACTTAGATAACACCATATCTGCATTCTCTAGTAATGATTTAAAGAATGGCCATGTCTGATACATCTGCTGTAATTTTGCTAGGTTTTTTTCTGGGTTTTGGTCGATATATTGTTGCATGGCTGAGCCAATACCATACCATCCTGGCAACATGATTCGATTCTGTGACCAGGAGAATACCCATGGGATTGCACGTAAGCCGTTGATATCTGTAATTGTTTTACGTGCTGCTGGCCGTGAGCCAATATTTAAACTGGATATTTCTTTGATTGGACTTGCCGCAAAGAAATATGGATAGAAATGTGGATTATTGAATACTAAATCACGATAGATTACATTTGAATTTTCTACGATTGGATCCATGATCGTGTAGTATTCACTCAATGTTTCTTTACTTAATACCATTGGATTAACCATGCGGTTTAAAGTAGAGGAAATCAACATTTCTAGATTGTAGTATGCTGAGTCTCGGTTACCATACTTATTACCGATGACTTCTCCTTGCTCGGTTAGACGTATACGGTCTTTAATAGAACCGAATGGTTGAGAAGTAATCGCATCGTAGGATGGCCCACCACCACGGCCAACTGTTCCACCACGACCGTGGAAGAATGTAATCTTTACACCACATTCATCACCGATGGCAGATAGTTCACGCTGTGCCTTGTATAAATACCAACCAGAGGACAGATATCCTCCATCTTTATTGGAATCAGAGTATCCAAGCATAATCTCCTGATAGAACTTTTGATCATTCAACCATTTTCTGACAAGAGGAATATTTAAGTATGTACGCATGATTTCATTTGCGTTTTGTAAGTCTTCAATTGTTTCGAAGAGTGGAACAATCTGCATACGACTATGTTCGTTATCAACTAATCCAACTTCCTTGAGTAGGGTTGCCAATTCGAGCATATCAGAGATACTTTCGGAGTGAGAGATGATATGTTGACGAATTACATTCTCACCCATGCGATCTTTAAGCTCTCTTGCGGTTTGGAAAATCGCAAGTTCCTTGGATAATAATTCTGATTTTGGTGCGTGTGTTGCTGATAAGATACGTGGGTCATTGTTTAATAGTTCCAGTAATAAGGCACATTTCTTTTCTTCGTCAAGACTACTGTAGTCTTGTTCGATATTTGCAGACTTCAATAACTCTGCAACACATGCTTCTAAGACACTTGAGTCTTGACGCATATCTATACTTGCAAGATAGAAGCCAAAGATTTCTGTAGCCTGTAACACTTCATTAAAACTGCCGGTTGTTAGAATCGCATCATTATTTTCGATAAGAGACTTTTTAATCGTGAGTAAATCATTCTGGAACTGTTCTACTGTTTCATAACATACTTCATAATTTGTACTCTGCGTAAAATTGCGATATGTATTTTGTAGTCTTTCTAGTATATAGTGAAATGCTTTACGATATGGTTCTTTCTCACGGTAGACAGAAGTATCGCTTGAAAGAGAAGCCATCTTTTCAACATCTAGAGAGACGTGAGAGATGCTAGATGAAACTGCATAGTAGAAATACATTTCCTCAATCTTGCGGATGTAATAATTCAAGATAACTTCTGCTTGTGTAGTAGCAGAGATTTTTAATGTTTCAGCGGTAACAAATGGATTTCCATCACGGTCACCACCAATCCACATACCCATAGTAATAGGGGTGGCAGAACTGACATCGATACCGTGTTTTGCGACTTCTTTACGGTATTGTGCAGTTAAAGCTGTGATAGCTGGAATCAAAGAAGTGTTGTAATAGTCAGTCACATTACGGATTTCATTTTTCACTTTTAACTTCTTTTCACGGATCATATCCGTTTCCATAATCAGTTCAATTAAACGGTGAAGGTTATCATTCCACTTACGTTTATTGATGGATCCTTTTTTACAGTCACGGTCTTTACGTAATAAATGATGGATTTCATTTGTTAGATCCAACATTGATTTACGTTGTACTTGTGTAGGGTGCGCCGTTAGTACTGGTACTACATTCAAATTTTCTAAGATTTCCTTAGCATGTTCACTCTTTGAGATAATATTCATCTGAGTGGAGATCTTACCTAAGTAATCTTGGTCAATGTTATTTTGTAGGTTAACTTGATAAGCAAGGTCTACGTCTTCTGTGATATTGATTAATAAAGGTAGAACAGAGAAGTATCTAGAGATAATATCTAAATCTTCATTGGATAATGAAGTAATCAAATTTGTTAACTTATCGTATTCATGATTTGCGGATAAATTTGAGAGTTCATCAATAAGATGAAATTTATCAGAAGGAATCATATTCTGCGTTGCGGTATTCAAAAGATCCTTGAGTATTTGAATTTCTTCTTCAATAGCAGTGATATTATTACTGTTTTCTAGCTTCGGTAACATGATGATACCTCCTTTATAACGATAGAATTATAGCATTATTCCCATTGAATGGTGATATGACTTGACGAAAGCAATGAATTCCCATACCATTTGTTGTGCATGAAACAGCATTTATGTAGCTAAAATACAGGCAAAAGTGATACATTAGCGATAGTGCTAATGTATTTTGTTTCTGTAGATATTAATTGAAGATGTATTCAACTATGCAAAGGAATTTACAATGAAATATTTTATCAAGCGTTTATTGCGTACAATTCCTATTGTCATAGGAGTTACGCTTATCACATTTAGTTTAATTTATCTTTCACCAAGTGATCCTGCACATATGCATTTCCATCAAGCAGGGGCTCCGGCAACTGAAGAGATGTTAGAACAGTTCCGTCATGAACATCACTTGGATGAACCATTCTTTATCCAATATCAAAACTGGTGGGTTTCTTTCTTGAAAGGAGATCTAGGTACTTCTTATCAGGATGGTCGTCCTGTTTTTGAAAAGCTTATGAAAGCTGCACCATATACAATATCGATTGCGATCAACAGTATGGTATTAACACTGGTAATTTCTTTGCCACTTGGAATCTATTGTGCATACCGCAAGCAATCAAGACTTGCAAAGTTGATTGATGTGATAACACAGGTAGGGATATCGATTCCCACCTTTATAATTGGGCTATTGTTGTTGTATTTATTTACTTCCGTGTTCCATATCTTTAGTGTATTACCAAAGGATAATACAGGTGTTATTATGCCTAGTTTAACCATCATGCTTGGTATGTCATTTCGATATATCAAACAGATTCAAAAGATTGCTAGTCGTGAATTAGAGAAAGACTACATCAGAGGCTTACGTGCCAGAGGAATTGGTACAATTTCAATTCTGTTCCATACTGTTTTGCGTAGTGCGATGGTTGAAGTGATTACTTTAACTGCTGTTTCCCTTGGAAGTCTTTTAAGTGGTGTTGCACTAATTGAAACTATATTTAATTGGCCAGGACTTGGCAAACTATTGATAGATGCGGTCATTAGTAAAGATATCCCAATTATTCAGGGTGTTGTAGTGTGGCTTGTGCTTGCGTATGTCATGATTAATTTAGTGGCAGATGTATTCTATGGAATATTTGACCCACGGATACGGTTAGGTGGTGGTAGTCATGAAGCTTAATCGTAAACAGTGGATGATGATTATCATGCTTGCAGGTTTATTATTATGCAGTGTTGTGATGGAATTAATGTTACCAAAGATGATTTTAGAATCAAATCTCGCTATTCGTTTACAAGCACCTAGTATTCATCACTTCTTTGGGACAGATGCTTTTGGAAGAGATGTATTTGTACGAACAATCGCAGCTGCGAAAATTAGTATTCTATCTACGATAGCAATCGTAGTAGTTGCTGGATGCTTTGGTATCTTTATCGGCATGATTAGTGGTTATATGGGTGGTCTTTTGGATGAAGTGCTCATGGCTATTTGTGATTTGTTCCTAGCATTTCCACAAATGTTAATTGCGATAGCGATTGCGGGAATACTAGGAGGTGGCTTACATAATGCGATGATTGCATTAGCAATTAGCGATTGGATGTTGTTTGCTCGCTTGGCAAGATCTGCTACACTCAAAGAGAAATCAGAATTATACGTAACAGTTGCAAAATTTGCAGGATTAAGTGATATCGAAATACTATTGAAACATATCCTACCGAATATTCGAAACGTAATGATAGTGACATTGACCTTAAACTTTGCGAATATGTTATTGTCTCTTGCAGGACTTAGCTTTTTAGGCATTGGAGTAAAAGTTCCAACTCCGGAATGGGGCTCTATGATCAGTGAAGGAAGACAATATTTAACATCCGCACCATGGATTTCTTTATTTCCATGTTTGTTTATCTTCATCACTGTATTTTTGATAAATCAATTTGCGAAGACTTTTCATAATCAGGAGGGGAAACGATATGAAACGATTGATTAAAGCATTATTTGTGTCTATGACGTTAGTGTTGTCTGCATGTACACCAACACAAAAAACAGATGAAACTGTAAAACGTACTATCCGCATTGGTACAGAACAGTTCACTGCATCTTTAGATTCTGCGTTAGAGTGGAATGGATGGTTCACCGTTCGATACGGTATTGGGGAAACCTTATTTAAAGTAGAAGATAATATGGAAATCAAACCATGGCTCGTATCGAACGCAGAAAACATTGATACGAAGACATGGAAGTTAACACTACGTGAGAATATTAAATTCTCAGATGGCACAACAATGGATGCTAAAAGTGTAGTGGATAATCTACATCATATTGCACAAGAAAATGCAAGAGCTGACTTTTTAAAGGGTGCTGAATATGAAATCGATGGTCATACAATCACAATTAAGACTGTAGAACCACGCGCAACATTATTATCTGATTTAAGTGATCCGATGTTTACGATGTTAAATCTAGCTTCAAAGGAAGATAAGGCTACGATGCCTATCGGTACTGGTCCATATAAGGTGAAGTCATTTACAGCTGATCAAGAAATTGTCCTTGAGCCAAATACAAACTATTGGAATGGAACGCCGAAATTAGATGAGATTACAGTTACGAAGATGCTTGAGAAAGAAACTGCAATTCTAGCACTCAAAAATCATGAATTAGATGCATATACAGAAATGAATCCTGAGGGAATCAAGCAGTTAAAGGATACTGATGAATTTGATATTCATATGATTCCATCTAGCCGTGTATATTCTCTCTATATGAATACAGAGACTCTTCCAGATACATCACTACGTAAAGCAATTGCGAAAGCAATTGATAAAGAATCAATTGCAAAGTACTTACTGGATGGTACAATGACTGCTACAGATGGACCATTTACAAGTGATTCTGAGTATGCATTACCAAGTTCTAATGTAACTTCTTATAACGAAGCTGAGGCCAAGCAAATTTTAGAATCTCTAGGCTATGTAGATACAGATGGTGATGGTTATGTAGAAAAGGATGGTCAAAACATCTCTCTTACAATCGCTTACTACAAACGTCTATCGCAAGAAGCAATTGCGACTGAATTACAGTCTGCACTTAAGAAGATTGGTATTCACTCCGAACTTCAATTACATGAAGGCACGAAGTATCTAACAAATAAAGAATATGATTTAGGTTTCTATTCTATGGTAACAATGCCTACAGGAGATCCTGCATACTACTTAAACGCGTTATTATCCGAAGGCGGTTCTGTGAATTACTCTGGGTATGATAACCATGCAATGCAGGTGTTGTTAAAACAGTTGAATAATTCCTACGATACAAAGGAACGTAATAAAATTGTTAAGCAGATTGAAGAAATATTGTTGTCAAGTTATAGCATTACGTACATTGGATTTAATAACTTGGTTTTCGCAACAAGGAAAGAATTGAAGAATTTCACTCCTCACGTTACGGACTACTACCAAATTACAGTTGATTTAGAACTGCAATCATGAGACAACCAATTTTAGAATTAAAAAATATTACTGCTGGATATAGCAATACAGAAGTGTTACATGATGTTTCACTTTCTGTGTACCCAACAGAAGTGATTGGTATTGTTGGACAAAGTGGTAGTGGAAAGACAAGCTTATTAAATTGTATTCTTCAATTAGAACCAAATCTTAAAATGGATGCAGGGGAAATCTTGTACTCTAATCAAAATCTTTTGGATATCAATCAGAGAGAATATCGACGGTTATTTCAAGGTGAAATGGCGACGATTTTTCAGAACAGTAACTTTACACTTGTTCCTACGAGAAAGATATCTTCTCAGTTTTACGAGACAACAAAGGGAAGACTAAGCAAAGAAGAGACTCGTCAAAAAGCATATGAGTTATTTCAACAGTTCGAATTAAAAAATCCTGAACGTATTTTTAATGGTTATCCTTTTGCGTTATCAATTGGTATGGCACAGCGTGTAGCTGTATCGCTTGCACTAATGAATGATCCAAATTTACTTTTATGTGATGAGCCAACGAGTGCATTGGATGTAAAAAGTGCATATGAAATGATTCGACAGTTAAAGCGATTGAAAGAAGAAAATGGTATGACAATGGTAGTGATTACGCATAACATTGCGCTAGCTGTGCAGTTATGTGATCGTATTGCGGTAATGTACCAAGGTGATATTGTAGAAGTACAAGAAACAAAGACTTTAATTAAAAATCCTATGCATGCATATACAAAACAATTATTAGCTGCTTTACCGAAGACGGAGGATTTATGGAACGATTAATACAAGCAGAGAATATCGTTAAAAGGTTCCGTGATAAGAAGCAGCAAGTATTAGCAGTTGATCACGTTTCTCTTCATCTTGATGAAGGGGAGATACTTGGTATCATTGGTGAAAGTGGTAGTGGGAAAAGTACAATCTTGCGATTACTATCGGGGATAATTCAACCAGATGAAGGGCAAGTGACATTATTTGGTAAATCGCTTGGTACAAAAGATCGTAGTCGCTTTCGCAATCTGCAGATGATATTTCAAGATGCACGTGCTTCTTTTGATAAGCAGTATACGATAGAACAAAGTTTGAATGAGATACGGAAACATTTAAATCCTAGTGCTTTAGAAAATCGGTTCTTATTACAGGAGGTCGGGTTGGATACTTCCTTTGCAAAAAAGTATCCCTATGAGATGTCTGGAGGAGAATGTCAACGTGCAGCGATTGCACGTGCACTTGCGTGTGATCCAAAGGTATTGTTGTGTGATGAAATCACAAGTGCATTGGATGTCATCACACAAGAGAGAATTTGCAGTCTATTAACACATCTATGTCATCAACATCATATCTCAGCAATTTTTGTGTCCCACGATTTACCGTTAGTTAGTAATCTCTGTGATCGTGTGATGATTATGAAGGATGGCAGGGTTGTAGAAGAGGGTAGAACAAAGGATGTGATGCAGAATTCACAGCATCCATATACAAAAGAGTTATTACGACATATCTTAAAAATTGAAACAGCAGAATAGACCCTGCTGTTTTTTGGTAAATCTTTTATCGTGGAATTTTCATTTTATAGTAGAATAGAATCAGAAATTGGAGATACCGTGAAAATTGTGCAATGTTGGTTAGAACATCCTGTACGCAGGTTGGATCAGACTTTTACATACTTATATGATGATGAAGATATCGAAGTGGGTAGCCGTGTAACGATTCCGTTGTTAAATCGTAGTGTTGTTGGATTTGTAGAGAGTATCCAAGATACGGATGAAACAAAGGAAGAGATTGAAATACGACTTGGTTTTAAGTTGCGCTTTATTCAAGATGTTAAAGATCACGAGAGTTTGATTACGGATGAATTGCATGACTTAGCGATGTGGTTAAAAGAAAATACTTTATCGACAACGATATCTTGTTTTCAGACGATGTTACCATCGAAGCTGAAACCAACTACGAATAATAAAAAAATTGTGAAAGAGAAATGGGTTAAGCTAACGGATGAAGAAGTCAGTTTAACACCAAAGCAATTAGAAGCCTATCTTTACGCACGTGAGCATCAGCCATTAACATATACAGAATTACGTAAAAGATATCCAGGACAAGCACGTACACTCATTGAGAAAAATGCAATTATCTTAGAAGAAAAAGAAAAAGAAGCGGTAGATGATGTAAATGTCAATATTAAATCTGCACTACAGCTGACTGCATTACAACAGTCCGCAATGGATGAAGTTAACAATAGTCAGGATGGAGTATATCTTCTACATGGTATCACTGGATCTGGTAAGACAGAGGTATATTTACAGTTAGCTGCACAGGCACTTGCACAACATAAACAGGTATTAATTTTAGTGCCTGAAATCAGTTTGACACCACAGATGATTATGCGTGTTTCTTCTCGCTTTGGGCATGCATTAGCCATCTATCACAGTGGACTAAGCGACCAAGAGAAATATGAGCAGTACCGCAAGGTGAAGACTGGTAAGGCATCCATTGTTGTTGGTACAAGAAGTGCAGTGTTTTTACCATTTCAATATTTAGGACTAATTGTCATGGATGAAGAACATGATAATTCTTATAAACAAGAGAACCAACCGGCATATCATTGTCGTGACATTGCTATCTGGAGAGGTCATTATCATCATTGTAAAGTGATACTTGGTTCTGCGACACCGGCACTTGAAAGCTATGCACGTGCTTTGAAAAATGTATATCACTTGGTGAAGATGAATGAACGTATCAATCAAAGCCTACCAAATATTCAACTTGTATCAATCAAGGATAGCATTAAGAAGAATGGGAACTATATTATTACAAATGAATTACGCACGAAGATACAAGAGCGATTAGAAAAAAATGAGCAGAGTATTCTATTGTTAAATCGCCGTGGTTATGTTACTCAGCTTCGTTGTAAGTCTTGCCAAGAAGTCGTGAAATGTCCGCATTGTGACTTAGCGATGAGTTATCATCGTGATGTTAATCGCTTAAAATGCCATACTTGTGGAACGGAGATAGCAGTACCAAAAGAATGTTCACATTGTCATAACCGTACGGGTTTTACCACAATGGGTTTTGGCACGGAGAGATTAGAATCGGAAGTGCATGCATTATTTCCTGCCGCAAGGGTATTACGCATGGATGCGGATACTACAGGTAGAAAGAATGCACATCAAAAGATATTACAAGACTTCGGTAATCATAAAGCAGATATCTTATTGGGTACACAGATGATAGCCAAGGGATTAGATTATCCGCACGTTACATTAGTTGGTGTAATCAATGGGGATGAAGGTTTGCAGCGTACAGACTTCCGCAGTTGCGAAATGACCTTTGATTTGTTGATGCAGGCAGGCGGAAGAAGTGGTAGAGCAGAGTCGGCTGGTGAAGTGGTGTATCAGGTATTTGATCCAAATCACTATGCAGTTCAGTGTGTCGCTAGACAAGACTATGAGGCATTCTTTCGCAACGAGATGAAGTTTCGCCATGCAGGACAATATCCACCATATACGTATTTGATTGCCTTAACAATCCAAGGCCGTAAAGATGATGTGGTGATGAAACAAGCAATGGCAATCAAGAGCGAAATTGTTGGTGACTTTAAAACAATAGGTATCATTTCGTTATTAAAGATACAAGATTTGTATCGTTATCGAATCTTATTAAAGGGTAAGGATTTAGATTCGATGAGACGAGCTGTTGCAAAGTTTTTGTCTACGACAAAGATAGATGTGACAGGATTACGGATTGATATCAATCCAATGTATTTAGATTAAAAGGAGAGCATATGAAAGATTTGTTGCAATACCGAAATGAATTATTATGTGGGGAAAAGATTACACTAAGAGGTACAACAGCTGAGGACGAAGCGATCTTAGCGAAGTGGTGGAATGAAGAGACAATGCTACTAGGGAATCGTTCAAGAATTGTTCCTACATTTACCGAAGAGAATTCTTCGCTATTTCATAGTTGGTCATCAAACCAAGCGAGAACTGGCTTTGGTTTAACGATAGAAAATAAACAGGGTGAAGTAGTAGGGCATATTACAGCTTTCAATCTATCGATGCCTGAGATGATTGCGACAATTGGTATCCTAGTAGGACCAGAGCATCAAGGTAAGGGCTATGGTATAGAAGCGATGCGTAAAGCGATTCGTATCTGTTTTGAAGAATTGAATGCTCATAAAGTAGAGTTAAATGTATTCTCATATAATGAAAATGCAATCAAGATGTATGAGAAGGTTGGCTTTGTATTAGAGGGTAGAAGAAGAGCTGCTTCCTATCATCGCGGTCAATATTTTGATGTTCTGACGATGGGAATTCTCCGCGAAGAGTATTTTGTAAAATAAATTAGAACTTGTGAGGGTGTCATGATTATAAGGGAATTTCTATCTGAAGAGGCTGAAGAAGTATCGAAGTTGATTGCAAAAACATTAAGAGAAGTTAATATCAAAGATTATACAATGGAATATATTGAAAATAGCATTCAAAAATTGCAGCCAAAAAATATTTTAGAACGTGCAAAATGGAATCATTTTTATGTTGCATATGAGGAAAACAAAATAATTGGCTGTGGTGCAATAGGTCCTTATTGGAATCGCGAGAATGAGAGCAGTCTGTTTACAATTTTTGTGCTTCCTGAATACCAAGGAAAAGGAATTGGTCGAAAAATCATTGAGACGCTTGAACAAGACGAATACTTCCTTCGGGCAAATAGAATCGAGATACCGGCTTCTATAACAGCAACACCTTTCTATTTGAAAATGGGTTATACATTTAAGGGAGATATTACTGAACCGGATGAAGAGATGTTAATAAGATTAGAAAAGTATCGATAAATTTTAATGAATAATAATATGTGAAGAAAAATCAAGCAATGGCAAAATTATCAAAAATGCCGATGGAAAGCGAGATTTTTCTTCTTTTTTTATATTTTTTATCTTGTATAATAATAACAAAGTGGTAGAATAGTGGTATGAAATGGAGTAAAGTGGGGGGATATTCAGATGGTGATGTTCACAGGTGAATACAGACACAATCTAGATCCGAAAAACAGACTGATTATTCCGTCGAAATACAGAGACCAGTTAACAACAAAGATTTACGTAACTGAGTGGATGGATGGATGCTTAGCTGCATTTGCGGAAAATGAATGGAACGAGTTGGTGTCAAAGCTAAATAAGTTACCAATCACAAATAAAAAAGCCCGTGCTTTCGTACGTAGTATTTTAGGAAAGTCGGATGAATGTGGTGTGGATAATCAAGGCAGAATCTTATTACCTCAATTTCAAATCTCTGATAGAGGATTTGAAAAGGCCTGTGTCATCGTAGGCGCTTCTGATCACTTTGAAATTTGGCCAGAGAAAGTATTTGAACAATACAACGAAGAATCTATGGGTGAATTAGAAGACTTTGCAGAAGACTTAACGGAGTTATTACAAGCATGAGGCACACATCAGTCTTATTAAAAGAAACAGTAGATTCACTCAATGTAAAAGAAGACGGCATCTATGTGGACGGAACATTGGGACGCGGTGGACATTCTGGTTATCTCATTTCCAAATTAAAGAGTGGTCATCTATACGCATTTGATAAAGATAGTCAAGCAATTGCGGAATCTACAGAGAACTTGAAAGATGTGTTGTCTTATATCACGATGATTCACAATGACTTTCGATCTATGAAGGAAGAACTTGCAAAAAGAGGGATTTGTGAAGTGGATGGAATCATGATGGACTTAGGAGTTAGCTCTCCGCAGTTTGATGATCCAACGAGAGGATTTAGTTATCGATATGATGCACGTTTAGATATGCGTATGAATCAAGAGCAAGAATTAGATGCATATCAAATCGTGAATACATATTCCTTCGAAGAACTCTGCCGTATCTTACGCGAGTATGGAGAAGAAAAATTTACAAAGTCAATTGCAAGAGCAATTGAAAAGCAACGAGCAATCCAACCGATTGAGACGACATTTCAATTGGTGGATGTAATCAAGTCAGCATTACCTGACAAGGTATTACGTCAAAAAGGGCATCCTGCAAAACAAACATTCCAAGCATTACGTATTGAAGTAAACGATGAGCTTGGAGCGCTACAAAAAGGATTGGAAGAAGCACTGAGCATATTAAAGCCAAATGGTAGATGTGCAATTATCACATTCCATTCCTTGGAAGATCGGATGGTCAAAAATGTATTCAAAGAATATTCATCAGCACCTTACATTGACCCGCGTATTCCAATTAAGGCATCAGATATCAAACAAGCCGATTATAACTTAATCACAAAAAAGCCAATCACAGCTACTGATGAGGAGTTAGACGAGAATCATCGCTCTCACAGTGCAAAGCTACGTGTAATAGAGAAAAAAGGAGAATAAGGATATGGCCAAGATTGTTAAAAGAAAAAAACGGAAAAAAAATACAGCTTTTTTAAATTTTTCTATATGGATGTTCATGATTTCTGCTACACTTTACTTGGCTAGTTCCATATTCTTAAGAACTTATAACAATGCCTTAAGTGCTCAGACACAACAAATGGAAGCTGATATCGTAACATTAGGTACGCAGAATGATGCACTAAAGGTAGAAATCTTGAACTTAGGATCAAATAACCGCGTTGATGAAATTGCGGCAAGCAACGGTCTAAGTAAGAAACAGGAGAATATTGTCACTATCACAGGTGGATCTAGCAAGACAACTGGAGATTAGAATGGCAAAAAGAAAGAAATACCGTAACGAAGTACGCCGAATATTGATTGTGACATTAGCAGCAATGATGCTGATTGCTTCTAATGTTTTTTTCGTAACCATTGGGAAGGTACATTTACGTTCCGGAACAGATTTGAGTATTTATGCAGATTCTGCCAATACGGTTACAGACACTACATTAGCTTTACGTGGGTTTATATATGATAGAAATGGTCAGGTGATTGCACAGGATAATCGTACATACGATATCGTTTGTGTTTTATCTTCTGCTCGTCAATCCGTTGAAGGTCAGATTGCATATGTTAAAGATAAAGAGGGTACTGCAAAGGTTCTATCAGAAATATTGAAAATTGATTATGACAAAATTATGGGATACCTTTCTCAAGATATCTATCAAACAGAGCTAGGCATTGGTGGTCGTCGTTTATCACAAGCAACCAAGGAACTTATTGATTCTTACAAGTTACCGGGTATTGAATTTACTGATTCCATTAAGCGTATCTATCCAAATGGGCAATTCGCATCGAACTTAATTGGTTATGCACAACAAGATGATCATGGTATTACAACTGGCCAGATGGGATTAGAGCTTTACCTAAACTCTTATCTATCTGGTACAAATGGTACACGTACATACCAGACAGACAAAGATGGGTATCGTTTACCTGGAATGAAGGATGAAGTGGTCAGTGCTGTAAATGGTGATGACGTTTATCTAACCCTAGATACCTCCATTCAGCAGACGCTCGAACAATCCATGAGTATGACACAAAGCCAATTTGGTGCAGATAATGTTTGGGGCGGTGTCATGGAGATTAAGACTGGTAAGATCTTAGCTTGGGGTCAATCTAATTCCTTCGACCCAAATATTCGGGAGATTACAGATTATACAAATACAGGTGCACAGCTTCCTTATGAACCAGGTTCTACTTTAAAGACATTTACTTGGGCTGCGGCTATCAATGAAGGTAAGTACAATGGCTCCGAATTAACAAATGGTAATTCTTACTGCTATGGAACAGATAGCCAGAACAATCCAATTCGTGCATCGGCAGATAATAGCTTAGGCTGTGTTTACAATGCATATCATTATCAATACGGTTCTGTTGATTTTGACACAGGTCTTATCTACTCGCTAAACTCTGTAGCAGGTACCGTTCAAAATGAAGTGATAACGCCAGATACTAACCTAGAGTATTTAAGAAAGTTTGGTTTCTTCAAAGATGTGGATACAGATGGTTTACCAGAAGCAACTGGAACATTAAACTTTACCTATCCATCGGATAAGCTTTCCTTATCCTTTGGCCAGGGCTCTACGGTTACAATGTTACAGTTGATGCAGGCGTATAGTGCTGTATTCTCTGATGGTACAATGGTAAAACCATATTTCGTGGATTCTATTCGTGATGGATATGACAATTCGAAATATATCTATAAAGCAAATAAGACTGTAGTAGGCCATCCAATTACAAGTGATACCGCAAAACAGTTGCAGAGTATTCTCTATCGTGTTGTAAATGATGATAAGGGTACAGGTCGTGGCTATCGTATCCCAGAATGTAAAGTCATGGGCAAGACAGGTACGACTGAATTAGCGGTTGATGGTAGTTATCAATCTGGTAAGTATATCTATTCCTTTATGGGTGCCTTACCTGCAGATAACCCGCAGATTCTGGTTTACTATGCATTCCAAATTGATTCAAGTGCACCAGTTAACCAACAACCACAGGTAAACTTACTACGTCGTATTGCGATGCAATATGGCTTTGCACAGCAGGTAGCTGAGACACCAGAAAATACAGCAGAAACTGTTTCTGTATATGAGATGCCATCCCTCATCAACCATAGTTTAAGTTATGTACAAAATACGCTTTCTTCGTATGGAACAGAACTGTATAACTTAGGTGATGGAAATACTGTTATTCGTCAATATCCACAAGCTGGTCATTCAGTAACGACTGGACAAAAGGTATTCTTAGTTACCAATGCCAATACGATTTACATTCCGAATATGCTCGGATGGAGTAGACAAGATGTGGCTGGATTCTGGCAAGCAACAGGATTGGATGTTACCATCACAGGTGATGAAACATCTGTTGTAACTTCACAAGATATACCGCCAGGTTCATACATTGAAAAGGGAACAGCTATATCGATCCACTTTGGTGGGTAGTCAGGAGTAAATATGTCAATATTTCAAATGAGCTTATATTTCGTACTAAGTCTTAGTATTGTACTAGTGACGATGCCATTTTTGATTCAATATCTCAAAAAGCTAAGCTTCAAGCAAACTGTTAGTGAATATGCATTGGAGGATGATAAGAAAAAGGCAGGAACACCTATCATGGGTGGTATTTTGTTTATCGTTGTTCCGGTTGTATTAACTTTGATATTTGTAAAAGGGATTTTCCAAGATTTGGACACGCTAATTGTATTGCTGGCGTTTATGGGGTATGGCTTGATCGGTTTTGTGGATGATTTCTTGATTGCAGTACTCAAAAATAATCAAGGCTTAAAACCGCTTCATAAGTTTTTGATGCAGGTACTATTAGCGGTGGTATTCTTCATGTTATATCGCTCTCATGCATCTTTAGAAATTACACTTCCAATCACTCGTATTGTATTACCGCTAGGTATCGCATATTTCTTCTTGGTACTGTTTATGTTTGCTGGTTCAAGCAATGCAGTGAATCTAACGGATGGTATGGATGGATTATCCTCTGGTGTTAGTATTATCGCTTTAATACCATATCTAGTCATTACACTAAAACAAGAGAAGATTGGTTTAGCTATCTTTGTAGTATGTTTGATTGGTGCTTTACTTGGATATCTTTACTATAATAAAAAACCAGCACGTGTATTTATGGGTGATACAGGATCATTGGCCTTAGGTGGTGTATTAGCAGCTTTGGCGATGATTACCAAAACAGAATTATTACTAATTTTGATTGCGGGTGTACCGGTGATTGAAACACTTTGCGTAATGATTCAAATTGGTTCTGTAAAGATGAGACATAAGAAGGTATTCCCATATACACCAATTCATTATGCATTCCGCATTAAGGGTATGCCTGAAGTTAGTATCGTACGTATGTTCTGGCTTGTAGAGGCAATTCTAGCAGGAATTGGACTACTCATTGGAATATGTTAATCCTAGATGAAAATTCTAGGTTTTTTTGTTTTGTTTTGGTAGATTGAAAACAGATGGTTGAAAACAGAGTATAATATTGGTGAGTATTATCATTTTGGAGTATGGTTATCGAAAGATGTTTTTGGTATAATAATTAAGTTGTTAGGAGGAAGGCATGTTACAAAGTACTTTTGATGTGAATAATCGATTAGTGGAACTAACGATGGTTCTCAAATTGCAAAAATTACAAAAAGAAGATTTGCCTACTCTTACATATGGGAATCTTGAGGATTATCTGAATCATTTATGGCGCAATAAATCACCGCGAACGCTCAATCAAGCTGTTGATGTTGTGTGGAACGTTGCTGCAAATGATGTTGTACGCTTCTTATCAACACAAGCTGTTATTGATGGTGCGAAGAAAAACCTTGAAGATTTTGCGGATGTCATTGGAGGGAATTAACTTATGGCAAAAAATACTACAAAGAAAAATAAGTTAGCCGTATTTGTGTTAATTGTTCTATTGTTAGGCACTTTAATCGGTACAACAGTACGTTCAATTATCTCTAGTTTAAATTTAGGCTTAGACTTACGCGGCGGTTTTGAAATTTTATATCAGGTAGAACCGTTAAATGAAGGTGCTACAGTTGATATGTCTGCTGTGATTAACAGTATTTCAAAGCGTATCAACGTATTGGGTGTTAGTGAACCACAGATTACTGTCGAAGGTAATAACCGTGTTCGTGTACAGATTGCAGGTGCGAAAGATCTTGAAACTGCACGTGAATTAATTGGTACAACAGCGAATCTAACATTCCGAGATGTAGATAATAATGAATTAGCTGATTCATCTATCTTACAAGAAGGTGGAGCATCTCTTGCTTATAAAGATGGTGAACCTATCGTATCCTTAAAAATTGCGGATAAAGAGAAGTTTGCGGCAATGACGAAGGCAATTGCGAAAAAGGGCAAAGGTGCTAATGTAATGATCGTATGGCTCGATTGGCAGGATGGCGATACATACGCTGCCGAAGCTGCGAAGGCGAAGAATGGTGAAGAGCCTAAGTATATTTCGGCTGCTTCTGTACAATCAGAAATCAATGGCGACTGCATTATCTCTGGTAACTTTACAGAGGACTCCGCAAGAACGCTAGCAAACCTCATCAATTCTGGTTCCTTACCAGTCAAGTTAACAGAGCTTTCTAGTAACGTTGTGTCTGCTTCTTATGGTGCAGATGCTTTGCAGGTAACAGCACTTGCTGGTGTTATCGGTGTTGCGATTGTTATGGTTGTTATGATCTTCGTATATCGTTTACCTGGTTTGATTTCATCTATCATGCTTGCATTCTATGTATGGGCTGTATTTGGAATTTACTCCTTAATGGGCGCTGTATTTACATTATCCGGTATCGGTGCGCTTGTATTAGGTGTTGGTATGACTGTCGATGCAAATATCATCAACTATGAGCGTATTCGTCAAGAACTATACAAAGGCAGAAGTGTTCGTTCCGCAGTTGCGGAGGGTGGCAAGCTATCCTTTGCGGCAATCTTTGATGCACAGTTTACAACACTATTAGCTGCGTTAATTATGTATATCTGGGGAACAGGTACAGTTAAGGGCTTTGCAACTATGTTGATTATCACTGTTGTGATGACATTGCTTCTTAACGTAGGTTTCTCTAAGTGGTTATTGAGCCTCATCGTTGACTCTGGCATTTGCGATGGCAAGCCAGGATTATTCGCTGTTAAGAAGAATCAAATTCCTGATGTATCTAAGGGTGAAAAACAATTCTACACAGGTGCATTCAAGTTTGATTACATGGGTAAAGCGAAGTATGCGGTAGCTGCTAGTGTTTCTATTATCGTATTATCTCTAGCATTAAGTTTCTTTAACTTAGCTAAGGGGAATGGTTTCTTAAACTTAGGTATCGACTTTGCATCTGGTACAAAGTTAACAGTTACTTCTGAGCAGGTTGTAAATGTTTCTGATGTTGAAGCAGAAATGGAAACATTAGGCTATAAGGGCTTTAGTTATCAGAGTGCCGGTGAACATACTGTTTACGCCACAACAAAGGCGTCTTTAGATAAAGAGCAGTTAACAACAATCAAATCTGCTTTTGAGAAGAAGTATGGTGTTGAACCTGGTGATAACATTGTTACTCCAGTGGTAGGTTCTGAACTTGTAAGAAGTGCAGTGATCTTAACAGTTGTAGCGTGGATTGCAATGCTAGCATATATCACATTCCGTTATGAGTTTGACTATGCGTTTGGTTGCTTGGTTGCACTTGTACATGACGTATTAATTGTAACTGCAGTGTTTGGCATCTTACGACTAGAAGTAAATATTGAATTGATTTCTGTATTACTCACAATCATAGGTTACTCAATCAATAACTCGATTATTGTGTTTGACCGTGTACGTGAAGAAGTAAATCTACGTAATCGTATTGAACCTACAGAATATCGTTCTATCGCTAATGAAGCGATTGATGAAGCTATCAAGATGTCCTTGATGTCATCGCTTACAACAATTATTCCTGTAATCCTCTTACTCATCATGGGTAGTAGTTCCATCTTTACATTCGTATTTGCGATGTTGATCGGATTAATTGCTGGTACAAGTTCATCAGTATTCGTTGCGGCTTATATATGGTGCTTGCTCCGTGAGAAGTCTAAGCCAAAACAGAAGATTACAAAACAAAAGAAAGATAAGAAAGTTAAGAAAGAACTTCTTGATGAATATACCATTTCTGGTATTAACGCTTAATGAACAATAAGCAGCGGGTATACCGCTGCTTTGATATTTTAGGAGAATGTATGTTAGATATAAAAGCTGTCTTGTTTGATTGTGATGGTTTGATGTTTGAAACAGAGCTTATCTCACAACAAATATGGAAAGATGAAGCCATGAAATTAGGATTTACTTTACCGGAAGATTTTTTCATCAATATTACTGGTTCTGGAGGAGAAGCACTCAACCGTTATCTTTCATCTATCCCGAATGGAATGCATTTGTTTGAGGTGATGAAGAAAAAGAGATTTGATATTTCTTTTTGGTCATCGATTCAGAAAGATTGTTTGAATAAGAAAGGGTTAATTACACTATTTCAGTGGCTTAAACAAAATGGCTATCGTATTGGTATTTGTTCCAGTAGTCATCGCACATATGTGGAAGCGTTATTGTCGACGGTATCTACGCCCTTAGAGTATGATGCCATTGTTGGAGGCGATATGGTAACATACGCAAAACCAGACCCTGAAATATTCTTGGTTGGTGCTAAAATATTATCTGTACAACCATCAGAGTGCCTTGTTCTAGAAGATTCTAAACAAGGGATTATCGCCGCAAGAAGAGCAGGGATGCATTCTTGTTTTATCGAAGATACCATTCAACCAGATCAGAGTATGAAAGAAATGATTGAATATCAAGCCGAAAATTTAGAAGAAGTGATACAACTTCTTCGTCAATAAGTAAGGAGGATTGTATGAGCCTACAAACTTGGAAAAATGAATTTGCCAATAAAAATGTCGTGATATGGGGGTATGGACGTGAAGGACAAGCCACTTATCGTTTGATTCGCCGTTTACTTCCTGAGCAGGAATTAACAATCGTAGAATCAAAACCAGGACCATCCTTAGAAAAGGCAAAGGCTGATACTGTTCGTACAATCTGCACGTGTGAAGCAGATGTGAATTTGAATAGCTTTGACTTGATTCTCAAATCACCTGGTATTGTGATTCCTGATTCAATTGATGTTAGTAAGATAACAGGGGAAGCAGAGTTGTTTATCAAACACTATCGTGACCATATTGTTGGTATTACGGGCACAAAGGGAAAATCCACCACAACATCACTCGTGGCTGCACTATTAAAGGAAAAGTATCAAGTATGCTTGGTGGGTAATATTGGTATTCCTTGTTTTGAGGCGATTGATGAGATGGAAGATGGTGCATACGCTGCACTAGAGCTATCGTGTCATCAGTTAGAAATTTGTCGCTATTCACCAAAATACGCTGTCTTTTTAAATCTATACGAAGAACACTTGGATCACTATGGAACGATGGAAAAGTATGGACTTGCGAAATCTCATATTTTTACAAATCAAATACAAGGCGATACGATCATCATGAATGAAGAGATGAAAGACTTCATCAAGTTATCGTTAAATACACCATATCTAATTGGCAAAGACATTACAGCCCATGGAACGACGTTATACATTCCAAGACATGAACTTGACGCATCTGGCGCGAGGTTAATTGGTGAACATAACTATCGTAATCTTGCGGTTGCCTACTTTATCGCAAACAAATTAGGTGTTAGTGATAAAAGTGTTATGAAGGCAATTGCTAGTTTTAGACCGCTAGCACATCGCTTAGAAGATTTAGGAGAGTATAAAGAAATTCGTTTTATCAATGACTCTATTTCCACAATTGGGCAATCCTGTATTCAAGCATTAGAATCGATTGAGAACGTCGATACTGTACTTGTGGGTGGAATGGATCGTGGTATTGAATATGATGAAGTAGAAGACTACTTACATGCACGCAAGGATGTAAAGGTCATCTTTATGTATGCGACTGGGAAACGCATTTATTCTGAAATGGAACAGAAGGGTTTACTAAGACCAGGACTACATCAAGTAGAAAATCTTGAAGAAGCTGTTAGACTTGCAAAGAAACTGACAAGATCTCATCATGCATGTGTCTTATCTCCGGCCGCCAGTTCTTATGATCACTTCAAGAACTTTGAACATCGTGGAGATGTATTTAGAAAGTTGGTTTTTGAAGAATGAAGTATAACGTAATTGATGTAGACGCTTCTGCTCTACAAGAAAAATATAAGATTGGTCTTTTGAGTGCGAAACTTTTGAAGGCTTCTCATTTAGATGATGAAGAAATTCATGAGTTATTCGAAACAGATACTGCACTTACAACCAGTAAGGCTGCGTGTATTCAAAGATGTTGTAAACGTTTATTACAGGCAAGGGATAATAATGAAAAAGTCATGATTGCTGGAGATTATGATGCGGATGGTATCTGTTCGACGACAATCATGAAGATGACCTTGATGAAGCTAAAGATTGAACATGGCTATTACATACCAGATCGCATGAAAGAAGGCTATGGCTTATCTGCACATACTGTTGAACTAGCACATCAAAAAGGATATAGCCTAATTATTACCGTCGATAATGGTGTCAAAGCCCATGCGGCAATTCAAAAAGCCAATGAACTTGGTGTAGATATTATTATCACAGATCATCACCAGATTGATGAAGAGATAGAAACACCATATGTTGTACATCCTAACTATATGGAAAGTGAATTTTGCTATCTTTCTGGTGCAGGTGTTGCTTTACAGATTGCACGCAACCTGATTGGCGAAAATGATATCCAAACAGCCTTTGCGTGTGTTGCGGCAATCGCAGATGTGATGCCTCTATGGAAAGAGACAAGACGTATCGTAAAGCGTGGACTAGCTGTATTAAAACAGGGGAGACCGCGCAGTTTGATCAGTCTTCTAAATCCAGGTAGTGGTATTGATATGACTTCCATTTCATTCTCTATCGTTCCAAAGCTCAATAGCCTAGGACGTATGAGCGATCTTGCGAATGTGAATACAATGATTCCATTCTTACTTTCAAACAATGAAGAACAGATTGCACACTATGCAATACAAGTAAATCAAATCAATGAGAAGAGAAAAGAAATCAGTTCTTCGATTAGTGAGATGGCAATCAATATGATTGTGGATGAGAAGTTCCCTATCCTATATCAAGAAGATTTCCACGAAGGAGTATGTGGTCTAGTTGCAGGACGCATCGTTTCACAGTTACATCGTCCAGTGCTTGTCATGGCGAAAAGCCATAATACAATCAAGGGCAGTGGCAGAAGTGTATCGGGGTTTAATCTCTTTGATTTCTTTAAGGATTTTGAAAACCTTACGGCCTTTGGTGGGCATGAACAAGCAGTTGGTATTTCAGTGCCGATTGAGAAGTTTGAAGAATTCTATCAACAAGCACAAGAGAAGATGGCGAATGCGGGTTATGAATATATAGAACCGGTTCAGGATGCGATTCGTATTGATGCAGAGGATATTCATTTTAATAACATCATTGATATCGATTGTTTTACACCATATCCAAAAGAAATGATTGAGCCTAACTTTGCGCTTGAGGATATGAATGTTGTAGAGCGTAAAGAAACTGCGAAGATGGTGAAATATCTAATCGCAAATAATAGTGGAGGCTTTGAAGCAGTACTGTATAAGAGCAGAAATATAGCAGCTCCAATTTTACCAAAGCGTTTGATTGGAAAACTATCCATTCATAGATGGCGGAATCGTACAACCTGTCAAATGATACTCGAAGATATTGTCTGAATCTGCTATACTAAAGGATGCATATTACAAAAATTATTTTATCCGCACAGGAGGGGATTTATCATGGCATTAAAGATTGAAGACTACATTGCGTCTGTAAGGGATTTTCCAATCAAAGGAATTCTTTTTAGAGACATTACACCGATTCTAGAAAACGCAGAAGCGTTTAGAGAAGTAACGAATCGTTTATGTGAATACGCAAAGAGCGTTAAAGCAGATATGATTGTTGGTCCTGAAAGTAGAGGATTTATTTTTGGCTGTCCAGTCGCAGTTCAACTAGGACTGGGTTTTGCGCCTGTTCGTAAGCCAGGAAAGCTTCCTCGTGAGACAATTAGCTGTAAATATGAATTAGAATATGGTTCTAATGAAGTGCACATGCACAAAGACGCAATTAAGCCAGGACAGCGTGTTGTTATCATTGACGACTTATTAGCGACTGGTGGAACAGCGAAGGCTACTGCGAAGATGATTGAACAATTAGGTGGTGTCGTAGCCGGTTTTGCGTTTGTGATTGAATTATACGGTGATGATATGGATGGCCGTAAAGCGCTTGAAGGCTATGACATCTACGCGATGACTCGCTTAAGCGACAAATAAGTATAATCGAAGAGTAATCTTCGATTTTTTGCAAAATAGTAGGGGGTGAAAAATATGGCTGAACATAAAAATCCAACAGTAGCGGATGTCATGAAAGAGGCAAGTACCTATATTCATTTGCCTGAAAATCTAGCTCTCATCGAGAAGGCGGCTAAGTATGCTTCAGAGAAACATGCAGGCATGTTCCGCAAGAGTGGCGAGCCATATTTTGTACACCTTGTAAATGTAGCATATATTCTTACGACACTACGTGTCGGTCCAAAGACGATCGCGGCAGGATTCTTACACGATGTGATTGAAGACTGCAATATTACACGTGAAGAGTTGGCACAAGACTTTGACGATGAAATCGCAAGCCTAGTAGAGGCCGTTACGAAGATTGGTAATCTGAACTTTAAAGGGAAAGATGATCCAGAGTATCAAGCAGCCAACCATCGCAAAATTTTTATTGCAATGGCAAAGGATATTCGTGTAATTCTGATTAAGCTTGTGGATAGACTCCATAATATGCGCACGTTAGAGTTTCAGCCAGAAGCTTCACAGAAGAGAATTGCGGCGGAGACTTTGGATGTATATGCACCAATTGCCCATCGTTTAGGTATTAGCTCCATTAAGAATGAACTAGAAGATTTATGTTTCTATTATCTGATGCCTGAAGAGTATTATCATATTGCTCATCTAGTGGAAACCAAGAAGGCAGAACGTGATGCGGCTGTAAGCAAGATGATCATAGATATTTCTGCAATGTTAAAGAGTCATAAAATTAAGTTCCGTATTTTTGGTCGTTCGAAACACTTATATTCCATCTATAAGAAGATGATTCATAAGCATAAACGTTTTGATGAAATCTTGGACTTACTTGCGATTCGCATTGTGTCTAAGTCGGAATTAAATTGTTATGAAATCCTTGGCTATATTCATGCGAAATACAAACCAATTCCAGGTAGATTAAAAGACTATATCGCAGTCCCAAAACCGAATATGTATCAGTCTTTACATACAACGATTCTTGGCGAAGATGCGAAAATCTTCGAAGTACAGATTCGTACAGAAGACATGGATGCGATTGCGGAGAAAGGTATTGCGGCCCATTGGCGTTATAAAGAGGGTTCTCGCTATGATGCAAAGGCCGAACAAAAAGAAATTGAAGATAAACTGTCTTGGTTCAAAGATTTTGCAACGTATAGTGAAAGTGAAACCAATACTTCTGCGACAGATTATATGGAGTTATTGCAGAAGGATGTCTTTGAAGCCAATGTATATGTTATGACACCGAAGGGAAGAGTCATTGACCTACCAGCAGGTGCTACACCAATTGACTTTGCATACCGTATTCATACCGACGTAGGTCATACGATGGTCGGTGCAATTGTCAATGATGCGATTGTGCCTTTGACGACAGAACTACATACTGGCGATGTTGTTAATATCAAGACCTTAAAGGGAACAGGTCCATCTGAGGACTGGCTAAAGATTGTTAAGACTGCCCAAGCAAGAAATAAGATTCGTGCATATTTCCTAAAGAAAGAAACTGAGAAGCGTGAAGAGAAGATCGAAGAAGGAGAAAAGATTCTCTCTGAAGAACTTCGTAAGCGTGGATTTGATCCTAAGGAATACATGGAGCGTAAAAAGATTGACAGTATTACAACTGGTTTCCAAGTATCTAACTATAACGAATTCATGTATGGAATCGCAGTAAAGTCTATCAGTCCATCTCTTGCGGCGGAACGTTTAACAAACGTAAAACAGCGTACAAGTGAGGATGAGAGCTTATCACGTGTACTAAACAAAGAGACTGTTCACCGTGTATCAAAATCAGGACTTGTTGTGCCTGGGGTTGAATCGATGAAGATGTCACTAGCGCATTGTTGTTTACCAATCTATGGTGATCAAATCATTGGTTATATTACACGTAATGAGGGTGTTAAGGTCCACCGTATAGATTGTCCTAATATCCGTAATGAGAAGACAAAACTCATCAATGTGCAATGGGATGATGGTGATGCGGATCGTATGTATGATTGTGATCTCAGCATCATTTGTAATGATCGATCACACTTACTTACAGATATTGTAAATACAATCTCTCAATGTAAGGTACAGCTTGAAGCAATTAATGTCACAGTAAATCATGAAACACTAACATCTACAGTAAAAGTATCAATGCGAGTAAGAAACTTGGAACAGATGGATAACGTATTTGCGAATATTCGCAAAGTAGAATCTGTGCTCAGTGTTGATCGTACAACACATTAAGAAATTACTTGAGAAAAGTAAGCGTAAGGGCTATAATACTACTAAATTCGAAGAAAGAGAGTTCTTGTTAGAAGACGATAGAGCGACAATGGTATGGTGCAAGCATTGGCGGATTCTTACAGGATTGACACTCTGGAGAAGGTATCCTGAACTGAGTAGGGATAAACGTATTCCACGTTATGGAAAGAGCGCATGAGAAATCATGAACTAAGGTGGTACCGCGCACAAAGCGTCCTTGGAAAGGGACGCTTTTATATTTGTTTAAAGGAGGAAAGAACTATGAGTTATCAAACACCACGAGGAACTTACGACATTTTACCGGATGAGATGAATCGTTGGCATCACACAGAAGAAGTCATTCGTGAAACGACAAAGCGTTATCGTTACCGTGAAATCCGTACACCATATTTTGAAGAGACAAAAGTATTTAAGCGTGAAAATGATTCCAGTGACATGGTAAACAAGGAGATGTACACATTTGATATGGGTACACATTCCTATACATTGAGACCAGAAGGAACTGCCGGTGTAATTCGTGCATTTGATCAACATAAGCTTTATGGCTCAATGGAGATGCCTGGTAGATTCTATTATCTTGGTGCAATGTTCCGTCATGAAAATCCACAAAAGGGAAGACAGAGACAGTTTACACAGTTTGGGATTGAAAACATCGGTGCAAAATCTCCTGAATTAGATGCGGAAACGATCGCTCTGGGATATGACATTGTGAAACAAATGGGTATCTCAAGTATTAAAGTATGCATTAATACACTTGGTGATGACGCATCTAGAGCTGCGTATCGTACAGCTTTAAAGGAATATTTTCAGCCACATCTAGAAGAGCTTTGTGGAGATTGCCATCGTCGTTATGAGCAGAATCCTTTGCGTATTTTGGATTGTAAAGTAGACCACGATAAGGAATGCATGCATGCGGCTCCAAAGCTTGCGGATTACTTAAATGAAGAATCTAAGAACTACTTCAATCGCGTGCTTGCATGTTTGGATGCGTTAGAGATTCCGTATGAAGTAGATGATCATCTTGTAAGAGGACTTGATTACTATACACATACAGTTTTCGAAGTCGTATCCACAAGACCTGACAGTGGCGCACAGGCTACGATCTTTGCGGGTGGCCGTTATGACCACTTTGTTGAGTATTATGGTGGACCAGAGATGTCCGGTATCGGTTTTGCGATTGGTATGGAACGTTTGATTAACTTAGCGGCTGAGGAAGGGCATGATTTTGGAGATGAGAATTCTTGTGATGTGTATGTCATCGGTTTGGGCGATGTAGGTGCATCTGTCTTAAAGACAGTACAGCAGCTACGTCATGCTGGATATAGTGCAGAAGCCAATCTTGTACAGCGTTCGTTGAAGGCACAGTTTAAGAGTGTAGATCGTAACCACGCAAGATATGTAGCCATTCTTGGTGAAGATGAAGTCAAGAACAACACAATGAATATAAAGAATATTTCTGATAAGTCACAGGTAACAATCAAGCAAGAAGAGTTATTAGAGACACTCAAACAATGGGAGAACAAATAATGGAAAGAACACATGAAAATGGTACTTTACGCCTGGCAAATGTAGGTGAAAAAGTTACGCTAGTTGGTTGGGTTGCGAAGCGCCGTAATCTAGGATCACTTGTATTTATTGATTTACGTGACCGTAGTGGTATCGTACAGTTAACATTTGATGAAAGTATTGCGGATGCAGTAAAAGATGTTCGTAATGAATACATCTTGCAGGCAACAGGTACAGTTGAAAAGCGCAAGGACGCAAACCCTAAAATTGCGACAGGTGAGATTGAAATTCATGTTAAGTCTGTTAATATCGTTAACAGTGCTGAAACAGCTCCGATTACAATTGCGGATGACACAGATACAAGTGAAGATACACGTTTAAAGTATCGTTATCTTGACTTACGTCGCTCTATATTACAGCAGAATTTAATCTTGCGTCATAAGGTATGCATGGTTGCTAGAAATGTATTGGATAAACAAGGCTTTGTAGAAGTTGAAACACCAATCCTAGCGAGAAGTACACCAGAGGGTGCGCGTGACTATCTCGTGCCATCTCGTATCTATAATGGTAAGTTCTGGGCGCTTCCACAATCACCACAGATTTATAAGCAGTTATTGATGATTGGTGGAATGGAGAAATACTTCCAGATTGCAAGATGTTTCCGGGATGAAGACTTACGTGCTGACCGCCAACCTGAATTTACACAGATCGATATTGAAATGAGCTTTGGTGATGAAGATACAATCTTCGCTGTCGTTGAAGACCTTATGCAAAATATCTTCAAGGAAACAAAGAACTATACACTAGAAGACCATTTTGTACGTATACCATGGGCAGAATGTATGAGACGCTTTGGTAGTGATAAGCCAGATATGCGTTTTGGCAATGAAATTCAAGATATTACGTCTGTATTTGAAAATACAGAATTCCAAGTATTCAAGAATACAATTGAAAACGGTGGAATTGTAAACTGCGTGAAGTTTGAGAATGCGGCTGATAAGTATAGTCGTAAGGGTCTAGATCAATTACAAGACTTTGTAAAACATGGTTTTAAGGCAAAGGCACTTACATACCTCAAGATGGAAAACGATGTATTAACTGGTTCTATCGCTAAGGTATTAAGTGAGGAAGAAAAGGCGAAGTTAGTTGAACAATTAGGTCTTACAAATAACGACTTGGTATTAGTGATTGCGGATAATGCAAGAATCGTACAGGCATCCTTAGGCGCATTACGTGTACGTTTAGGCCATGAGCTAAACTTAATTCCTACTGAAACAACTTATAAGTTCCTTTGGGTTACTGACTTTCCAATGTTTGAGTACAGTGAAGAAGATGAGCGCTGGGTAGCAGCACACCATCCATTTACAGCACCAAAGGAAGAAGACGCAGATAAACTATTCACTGATCCAGGGCATGTATCTTCACGTGCCTATGACTTAGTATTAAATGGATATGAACTCTTATCTGGTTCGATTAGAATTCATAGCCAAGAGTTACAGGCTAAGGTATTTGAAGCGATTGGACTTTCACTAGAAGATGCAAAAGCACGTTTTGGTTTCTTCTTAGATTCCTTCCGTTATGGAACACCTCCACATGGTGGTGTTGGTATTGGTCTAGAACGTTTGATTATGGTATTAGCTGGTACAGATAACATTCGTGATGTTGTGGCATTTCCAACAACGAATAGTTCCTTTGACCTTATGAGTGAGGCACCTAATGTTGTTGATAAGAAACAATTAGATATTTTAGGTATCGAAATCTCTAAGCAAGAAAAATAAAAGTGTCAAGACTATTCTTATTTCCCACTAGTGCTATAATACATGTGCCGGAGGAAACATATTTTTCCTACAATATGATATAAGGGAGTTCTGATTGCGTAAGATGGAGTGAAAACTCGTTGCGAGCGAGGATCCAGAAGTTTTACCAAGGACACCCACCTCGACAGAAGAGGGAACTATATCTACCTTCGGTTTTAATATTTGTTTGAGTCGGTATTATACCGACTTTTTGATAAAATGATGGTGTTGAAGGAGGAATTCAATGATGAAGAAGTTAATGATGATTGTTCTATGTGTATTTATGCTTGGCTGCACACCGAAGGAACAATATAAATTAGACTATGTAACAGATGGCAGTATCTCACAATTTACTGAGATTACAGACAAGGAACCATCCATTAAGGAGATTTCATTACCATCCGCTATTACATTCTTTGAAAATAAATATTCAGGTGTAATGGTATTTGCAAAACCTGACTCACGCTATAGTCAAAAAGCATTTGCGGTATTAAATCAAGTTGCTAAGGATGCGGGGGTTACGGTTTACTATGTAGACGTAAGTAGAAAGTTCTACAAGACAGAAGAAGAATTTACACGGTATCGCGAAAAGGTTGAAGAGTTTATTGATGTAACATATCTCGAAAACCAACAGGGAGGAAAATCTTTATACATTCCTGATGTTATGGCGGTTAAGAATGGTAGAGTTGTAGATTTCCATGTAGGTATCTTGGATGATTATGATTTAGATGTAAATCCAAAAATGACAGAAGAGCAGTATCAAAAAATTTATAACATCTACGCAGATTTAATTAAAATCACTACAGCGAAGGACGCAGCAAAATAAAACACTGTTTTAGCCGTTGCAAGCATGTACAAAACAAGATAAAATAACAAGGTACATGAAGAATAGGTGGTGTAATTTATGGAATTTTGGAGTTCATTAGGATTCTTCATTGCTGGAGGATTAATCGGTGCAATCGTAACATTCTTCTTAACAAGAAAGTATTTCGAAAAGCAACTGAAGGAAAATCCACCAATCAATGAGAAGATGGTTCGTGCAATGTTTATGCAAATGGGACGTAAGCCAAGTGAGGCACAGATTCGTTCTGTTATGAAATCCATGAATCAATAAAAGAAGTCTTAGTACTTCTTTTTTTCATACAGTGACATAGAAATAAACAAATTAGATAGCATTTACAAAACAATGTTAGTTGATTATTTTTGGTAGTAAAAAAATCATGTGAAAATAGTGGGGGAATAGGGTATTTATTGCGCAAATGTCTATTATTTCATGTCTTTTAGTCTTATAATATATAGAGGTATTATGAAGGAGGACATATGAGTACTGAAAACAAAAAAGTTTTCGAAGCTATGGATGGTAATACCGCAACTGCCCACGCCGCGTATGCTTTTACGGAAGTAGCCGGTATTTATCCAATTACACCGTCATCGCCAATGGCGGAAAATGTTGATGCATGGTCAACAGCAGGTCGTAAGAACGTGTTTGGAGATCGTGTTAAGGTTGTGGAAATGCAGTCTGAAGGTGGTGCTGCCGGAGCAATTCACGGTGCATTACAGGCTGGCTCTTTAGCTACAACATTTACAGCTTCACAGGGTCTATTATTAATGATCCCAAATATTTACAAGTTAAAGGGTGAAATGTTACCAGGAGTTATCCATGTAGCAGCTCGTACTTTAGCTACACACACATTAAGTATCTTCGGTGATCACTCTGATATTTATGCTTGCCGCCAAACAGGTATTGTTCAGATGTGTTCCCACTCCGTACAGGACTGTATGGATCTTGCTGGTGTTGCACACCTAGTCGCAATTGATCAACGTGTACCAGTAATGCATTTCTTTGATGGTTTCCGTACATCACACGAAATCGATAAGATTGAAGTGATGGATTATGACTACTTAAGAAGCCTAGTTAACCAAGAGAAGTTAGAAGAGTTCCGTGCATTAGCACTAAACCCACATACAAACCCAGTAGTTCGTGGTGGTACACAGAATGATGATATCTTCTTCCAGGCTGCAGAAGCTCAAAATAATCACTTTGCAAATATTCCAGCTGTAGTAGCTGATTATATGAAGAAGATTTCTGAGCATACAGGTCGTAACTATGCACCATTTACATATGTAGGTGCTCCTGATGCTGAACGTATCATTATCGCTATGGGCTCTGTAACAGATACAATTACAGAAACAATCAACACACTCGTTAAGAGAGGCGAAAAAGTAGGTTTAATTAAGGTTTACCTATATCGTCCTTTCTCTGTTGAGTTCTTGAAGTCTGTTCTTCCAGCAACTGTTAAGAAGATTGCTGTATTAGATCGTACAAAGGAACAGGGTGCTCGTGAACCATTATTCTTAGATGTTGTATATGCTTTACGTGATATCAAGGGTCTAACAATCGTTGGTGGACGTTATGGTCTATCTTCTAAGGATACAAACCCATCTCATATCAATGGACTATTTGAAGAATTGAAGAAGGATTCTCCAAAGGAAGAGTTCACAATTGGTATTGAAGATGATGTTACAAATCTTTCAATTGAACCAGTTGACATTACAGTTGATGCAGACTATACATCATGTATTTTCTATGGTTTGGGTTCTGATGGTACTGTAGGTGCTAACAAGTCAACAGTTAAGATTATTGGTAACAATACAGATCTTTACTCACAGGCTTATTTTGCATATGACTCAAAGAAGTCTGGTGGTGTAACTCGTTCTCACTTAAGATTTGGTAAGAGTCCAATCCACAGCCCATACTATATTGATAAGGCTGACTTTATCTCATGCTCATTAGATAGTTACTGCTTCCAGTTTGATATGATTCGTGACCTTAAGGAAGGTGGAACATTCTTACTTAACACAACTATCCCAGCAGAAGAAATCGCAGATCGATTACCTAACCGTATCTTAGCTAGACTTGCTAGACGTCATGCGAAGTTCTATATCATTAACGCAACTAAGATTGCGCAAGATACAGGAATGGGACGTTTCACAAATACAATCTTACAGGCAGCGTTCTTCCGCTTAAATGAACAGATTATGCCATATAGCACATCCTTAGAATTAATGAAGGATTCTGCTCGTCATACATATGCTCGTAAGGGACAGGATGTTGTAGATAAGAACATCAAGGCTATCGAAACAGGTGCTTCTGGAATCGTAGAAGTAACTGTAGATCCAGCTTGGGCTGACTTACAGTTTGATAAGTCTGTTAAGGGAACGACTGGTGATGCATATTTTGATGAACACGTAACACCAATCAATCACTTACAGGGTCAAGATATGCCAGTATCTGCTTTCTTGAAGTTTGGTGTAACAGATGGTACATTAAAGCCTAATGTTGCTTTTGAAGAGAAGAGAACAATTGCTACACTTGTTCCTGAATGGGAAGCTGATAAGTGTATCCAGTGTGGTAAGTGTGGGTTTGCATGTCCTCACGCAACAATTCGTTCATTCTTAATGGATGAAGAAGAAGTTGCTACAGCTCAGAAGATTGCAGCTGAAAACAATGTTGAATTAACATTGAAGGATCCTTCTCCTGCATATAAGGGAGCTAAGGAAGCTAACCTCAAGTTTAGAATTCAAGTATCTACACGTAACTGTGTAGGCTGTGGTGTATGTATTACAGTATGTCCTACTAAGGCATTATCAGCAGCAGATGTTAAGACTCAGTTAGGTCAAGAACCAGTCGCTGAATATCTATACAAGCACACAACATATAAGAAGGAATATGGCAACAATAATACTGAAGGTGGCGTATCATTAATGATGCCTTACTTTGAAGTATCTGGATGCTGCCCAGGCTGTGGTGAAGCTCCTTATTATCGTTTAGCTTCTCAATTATTCGGTAACGATATGTTAATTGCCAACGCTACAGGTTGCTCAATGATTTACTGCTCTGCTACTCCAACGAACCCATTCGTACAGGATGAAAATGGTGAAGGTGTTGCTTGGGCTAACTCATTATTCGAAGACAACGCTGAATATGGCTATGGTATGGCAATTGCTCAGTCATACAAGAGTGCTCGTATCCTCAAGATTATGGAAGATAATCTCGATAAGGTTGAAGCTGACTTAAAGGCATCATTTGAAGCTTATATCGCTGCTAATGATGACCGTCAGGTTCAAAAAACAATCGTTAATAAGTTAGTTGAACAAGTTAAGGCTTCTTCTAATGAAGAGGTTAAGGAACTACTCAAACTCGAAAGAGACCTTGTTTCTAAGTCTGTTTGGATCATCGGTGGTGACGGCTGGGCTTACGATATTGGCTACGGTGGATTAGACCATGTAATGGCGAATAACCTAGATGTAAACGTATTAGTACTTGATACTGAAGTTTACTCCAATACAGGTGGACAGTCTTCTAAGTCATCTCAGGCTTCCTCTATTGCGAAGTTTGCTTCCGGTGGTAAACAGGGTGCTAAGAAGGATATTGGTCAGATCTTCATGGAATACGGTACAGCTTATGTTGCACAGGTATCTATGGGTGCTAACCAGTCACAGACAATCAAGGCATTCAAAGAAGCTGAAAGCTATAAGGGACCATCAATCATCATCGCTTACTCACCATGCTTAGAGCACGGTATTAAGGGTGGCTTGATTAACATGCCTAACGTTCAGAAGAATGCGGTTGCTTGTGGTTACACAGTTCTTTACCGCTTCGACCCAAGACTTGAGAAACCATTACAGATTGACTCTCGTACTCCAGACTTCTCCAAGTTCACAGAGTTCTTACTCAACGAAGCTCGTTACTTCAATTTACCTAAGGTATTAGGCCAAGAAGAAGCAAACAAGTTATTTGAGAAGGCTCGTAAGGATGCCGAAAAGCGTTATAACAGACTCTTATTCAAGAAGAGAGTTCAAGACGAAGAAACTTCTGAATAATTAAACAAACAAAGACATATTCTCTACATTTAGGGGATATGTCTTTTTTCTATTATGAGACTGGAGAGTGCTATACTAAACATAGTGAGGTATAACAATGATTCATTTTTTATTAAGAGTTAGACAAGCGATCTTTAGTCCGATACAAAAGACACAGTTATATATGCAGCCAAGGATGATAAAAGGTGAACATGCATTACTTGATCTTGTAGATGTTTTAAAAGAGAAACATCTAACACACTACATGATTGTAACTACACCAGGATTTATCAAAAGAGGAACTCTACAATCATTTTTTGAGGCATTAACGCAGAATGATATTCAGTATAGTATCTTTCATGATGTAAAACCTGATCCTGAGATTTCTGATGTAGAAAAACTCAAAGAGATGTTTATCAAGGATGGATGCCAAGCGCTTATCGCAATTGGTGGAGGTTCGGCTATTGATTGTTCAAAGGCAGCACTTGCATGTGTACAAATGAAAAATCTAGATGTTAAAACAGTATTACATACAGGAAGGGTAAGTAAGCAGTTGCCTTTATTGATTGCTGTTCCAACTACTGCTGGTACTGGTTCTGAAGTAACTGCAGGTGCTGTGATTACAGATCCAATCAAAAAACGTAAATATGTATTAAGTCATTTATTTTTAATTCCTAAGTATGCAGTGTTAGATGCTTCACTATTAACATCATTACCTGCTAAAATGACAGCCTATTCAGGGATGGATGCTCTGACACATGCTATTGAAGCGTATATAAATTGTTTTAATAATCGTAAGACCAATGAATATGCATTATGTGCAATCAAGTCCATTTTCCAATACTTAGTACCTAGCTTTGAAGATGGTTTGAATATGCAATATCGATTAGAACTATTGGAAGCTTCTTATAATGCGGGAGTAGCAATCTCCAATAACTATGTTGGTTATGTCCATGCGATATCACATGGAATAGGTGGGATGTATCACTTACAACATGGAATGATTAACGCTATCATCTTACCGATTGTATTAGAAGAGTATGGTGGTGCAGTGGTTGGTAAGCTTGCAAAGATTGCGGATGTAGTAGGTATCACTGGTGCTACTGACCAGGATAAGTCAAAGCAGTTTATTCAGAAACTAAAAGAGCTAAATCATATATTTTCTATTCCAACTTCAATTCCAGAAATTCAAGAGGAGGATATTCATTATCTTGCGACTGGTGCAGAGAAGGAGGGGAATCCTACTTATCCAACACCAGTCACTTGGAATGTTGCACAGTTTGAAAAAGTCATTCGTAAGATTAAACGGGGATATACAATCTAAGCAAAAAAAGGCTATGACACCATATAATGTCATAGCTATTTTAAATGATTAAGCACGTCCAGAATACTTACCATCAGCCGTAGAGATTTCAATTACTTCTCCTTCGTTGATGAATAATGGTACACGAACATTTAAACCAGTTTCTACAGTAGCATTCTTAGTAGCGGATGTCGCTGTGTTACCCTTAACTGCAACTTCGCACTCTGTAACCTGTAGGTTTACCTTATCTGGTAATTGAACACCTAAGATTTCTCCGTTGTAAACCTGAATGTTTACCATAGAAGATTCCTTTAGGAAGTTCTTTTCCCACTCTAAGCGACTTGCTGGAATTTCAATCTGTTCATATGTTTCTGTATCCATGAAGATTAAGTTTGCACCATCGTTATAGAGGTACTGCATTTCTCTCTTATCGATGAAAGCTTCTTCGACACGGTCAGAACCAATTAAGCTGAGTTCCTTTACAACACCTGTTCTTGGGTTCTTTACTTTAACAGCGACCTTCATCTTAGCCATAGCTGTCTTATTACGGTCAACTGTGATTGCTTGATATAAATCACCTTCCCAAACGAAGCACTGACCTGGTTTAATTTCTGTTGATTGAATCATGGTATTAACTCCTTTCAATTTCCGCATATAATTTTCTCTTAATATTGGCTTTTTTACAACCTTTTCAACTGAAAAAAGTAAATTATTTGTATTGTTGAACCAGTTTATATGAATATAAACTATCTTTTACTTTGACTAAATTTGAATTGATTGACCACTGATTTTTAAAAGTGATACATTAACATTACTAGTAAGGAGACCAACCATGAATTTTTTTGAGAAAGTATTTCGGTTCGGAATTATAGCGATAGGTTTAATCGTAGAAGTTATAATTGTACGTAATCTATTTTTATTCTTTACGGAACATTTTGTATGGATTGAAATGGTACTTCGTTTATTTAGTATATTACTTGTTATGTATATTATTAATAATTCACGGCATCTATCGGCGGACATGTTGTGGGTTTTATTGATTATTTTATTCCCAATTCCAGGTACCGCATTATTCTTGCTGTTGGGTGCAAATTTAATAACCTCAAAAACTTTTTTGGAGCTTATTAAGAATACAGTTGAGTCTAAGAAATATTTTGTGCAAGACGAAATAGTTTTGGAGGAGATGGAAGAAATTGCACCACATATGAAGGGAGATTTTTATTACTTATCTAAGACAGAAGGATATCCAATCTATCGTAATTCAAATTTTGATTACTATGCTTTAGGTGACCTTGGCTATCCTGTTATGTTAGAGGAAATGAAGAAGGCAGAGAGCTTTATCTTCTTAGAGTACTTTACAATTGAGAAGGGTAAACTTTGGGAATGCATGCATACTATTTTAAAAGAGAAAGTGGCACAAGGCTTAGATGTACGTGTTATGTATGGTGATATGGGAACCATTCATTCTCTTCCACCAAATTACGCAAATATGCTAGAGAGTGAAGGAATTAAGTGTGTTCGTTATAATAAGATTAATCCATTTCTTGGTGTAGTTATGAATCATCGTGATCATCGTAAAATTATGGTAATTGATGGTAAAGTAGCATTCTCTGGTGGAATGAATTTAGCAGATGAATACATCAATCAAAAAATGGTATTTGGTCATATACTGTACTCTTTCTAGCGAATTGGAATGCGATTCGTAAGACAGATGATGATTATACTGTTTTCAAAGTTGATGCCAAGATGGAAAATACAGATGGTTATATTTCACCATATGGTGAAACTCCATTTGATGGAGAAAATACCGGTCAGAATGTCTATATGAATATACTGAATCGTGCCAATAACTATGTATATATTTGCACGCCGTATCTGATTATCGATACAGAATTAGAGAATGCTTTAATCTTAGCCGCAAAGCGCGATGTTGATGTCAGGATTATTACACCAGGCATCCCTGATAAGAAGATGGTTTGGAATATTACAAGATCGTTCTATCAGAATTTGATAGATGGTGGTGTAAAAATCTATGAATACACGCCAGGATTTATACATGGAAAAGTATTTGTAAGTGACGATATTGTAGCAACAGTTGGTACAATCAACCTTGATTATCGTTCACTATATTTACACTTTGAGAATGGTACATATCTCTATGGTTCTAAGAAGGTATTAGATATACGTGATGATATGTTAGATACCTTCAGTAAATCACACCAGATTCAAAAGGGTGAAATCAAGGATGGTATTTTACATAGATTGTTTGTTGGCCTTACAAAGTTATTTGCACCATTATTATAAAAATAGAATGAAGATGCTAGAAATCTTAAGCATCTTCATTTTTATCAATCATATATGTTGATTCAGTTGACTGTGTAAGTGTTTCTGATTCGTCTGGTTTTATTTCTACATACTTTTTGAAGTAATACAATGCATGTGCATAATATGCACAGAATAATCTGTATTGAGTAAGAATCAATACAAGAAGTATAGCTATAAACATTGCAGTAAATAATGGCATCATTGATTTAGAAAGTGTATTTAAAGCACTAGGATTATCCAATGCAACTAGTGGTAGAAGTAAAGACCCACCAAAGATAGTTCTTAGAATTGGAAATATGATGACAATGGTAAAGAGTAGGGCAGCTAAGCATATCCACATATAGTGAATGTCTATCTTTATCATATCTATTAATGAATCAATAGCTTCTTTGATACTATTTCTAATTCCGTCTTGATATGCATGTGTAGGATAAGTATAAATAGAAAAAGCAATAAATATTGTTAAATAGTAAAGTGCTAACTTTAGAATTATCAATAAAATTGTATTGGAAATGTTATGCGTAAATAAATTATCTAGAAATGCGATAAAAGCGGAGATACATAAGATAATCAACCATTTTTCTCTTAAAGGTTCAAATAAATCAATTAGTTTTGTATAAGAACCCTGTATGATTCGGAAAATCTGCATAAGGATTAGAAGTGTAAAAAACTGCATTATAATTGAACAACTAAATGATAGAAGGAAGCTTGTATGTGCTACTTCAGTAAAGCTAAAAGGATTTATAGTACCAGCTAAAATCATCTGAATGGACGGTAACTCAGGTATGGTAGTCAATAATAATTGTAAAAACAAATACAAAATAAAGTATTTCATAAAACTCTTTTTACTCATCCGATAAACATCATTATAAAATTTATTATCCACAAACATATTTTTATCCTCACTTTCTATCAATTATGAAATATGTATGAATCGAGATGTTATCTTTATACAAATTGTATCACTAAGGTATTGCTAATGATAAATACAATTTTATAAAATTTAAGTTTAATTGAATATTCAAATAAATGAATATTCATTCTATAATGTTTATAGGAGTTAAACTATGAACTATAATAATCAACTAATGAGTAAAAACGGACTTGCGGTATTGAGTCTAGCAAAAGCACTTCTAAAATACAAAGTAGGAGATCGCACGCCAACTGTTACAGAGCTAAGTGAGAAATTGAATATTTCTAGAGGAACTGCACAATCTGCAATTAAAACACTACAGAATAATAACGCAATTCACATTGTGAGTAAGGGGCATTTAGGATCTTATGTTATCGAAAAGAATGACAAGATTCTACTTGAACTTGCTGGAATCAATTTACTAGTTGGTGCTATGCCTTTACCATACTCTAGAAAGTATGAGGGGTTAGCGACTGGCATTATTACCACAATGGAAAATAAACATGGAATTCCAATGACACTTTCTTATATGAGAGGTGCGAAGAATCGAATTGCGATGGTATTAGAGAATCGCTATAATTTCGCAGTTGTTTCAAAATATGCAGCAAAAGAATTCTTAGATGCACATAAGGGACAAATTGATATTGTATGTGAATTTGGAGAAGGAACATATTGTTCATCACACGTAATTGTATTCCATGATCCTCATGCCAAAGAAATTCAAGATGGTATGCGTGTAGGGATTGATCGAGATTCGATTGATCAAAGTGATATGACAAAGCGTGCATGCGGAATGAAGAAAGTTGAATTCATCCCTGTAGAATCAAATAATCTATTGCGTTTAGTTCAAAATGGAGAAATTGATGCGGCAGTATGGAATGAAGATGAAATTATAGATAAGATGTCAAATATGAATTATATAAAACTATCTGTCGAAGACAAGGTGGATACTAATGCGGTTATTATTACCAATAGCGCTACGCCAGAAATGACAGACTTACTAAAGCATATGATTGATATTGAAGCAATTTTAAAAATGCAAAAAATAGTTAATGATGGTAAGATGACACCTCGATATTAGAAAAGGATACTATGCGACAAGTGGATCATAAAATAAGAGAAGATAAAAATTTTCGTGATTTAAGTGGCTATAAAACTATAGACGGGAAAAGAATTAAACCTCGCTTAATATATCGCAGTTGTTATTTGGGATGGATGAACCGCGATGAATTAAAACATCTTCAAGATTTAGGTATTAAAACTGTACTAGACTTGCGTACTTCTTATGAAGCGTATGAAGAACCAGATCCTCTCATCGATGGAATTGTTAATTATCGTGTCAGCGGCATGCGTGATCGTAATGGCGAGGGAGTAGATTTTTCTCCATATGGTATTCATAAGATGATCATTGCAGATGATAGTGACGAAGAAACACTACATAAGCATATGGCAGAACTATATAGAAATATGATGTTTAAGAATGAAGGATTTATGTTTATTCTCGAAATGATTAAACAAAATATAGAATTTCCACTGTTATTTCATTGTGCGACAGGGAAAGATAGAACAGGGGCTATCGCAGTTTTGTTATATTTACTGCTAGGTGTATCAAAAGAAGATATTATGGAAGACTATCTTCTATCAAATCAGGCTTACCGCGCACGGATAGAATTAGCGTTAGAAAAAAATAAGGTTGCAATTCAAAAGAATCCATCACTTAAACGAAATATCATGATGGAAGCAGGTGTTGATGAACAAATGGGTAGGGAAATGATAGATGGTATTTTAGATGTATACCCAAACTATGAAGAATTCTTTTTGAAAGAATATGGTATCGATGCAAACATGCGGGAATATGTATGTAATATGTTTATTGAATAATTGTATTGACTCTGAAAGCGATTATAGGTATTATTGAAATATCAATATACAATATTCTGTATAATGGAGATAAGATGTTAAAAGATAGGATTGAAATATTAAGATCAGCAGCGGTTATCAATGATGATGTTGCACAATATGTAAACAAAGTCATAGATACATTACAGGAGTATGAGTTTGATGAATCAAAAATGGAGATGTTCACTACACATCTAGCGATGGCGGTACAACGGATTATGGTAAGTGGATCAGTAGAGCAACTTGATGATTCAATTTGGAGTGAAGTACAAGCATTTGATACATTTAATGAAGCAAAAAAAGTATATACAAATATAACTAGTGATACACCTGTACAGATTCCAGAAAGTGAAGAGAAGTTCTTGTTAATGCATTTATGCAATTTACTTCAAAAAGAGTGTTAGAAGGAGATTTTTATTTATGAAAATTGTTGTTGGAGGACAAATTAATAAGCAAGAGATTCATGACTATATCCAAAAATATTTTGGTGAAGGCAATGTAGAACTTGCAGTAAAGAATGATTTAGATGCTGTTATGGCAATGAAAGCTGGGCAGTTTGATTACTACATTGGGGCTTGTAATACTGGCGGTGGTGGTGCATTAGCAATGGCAATAGCTTTACTTGGAGCAAATGCTTGTAAAACTATCTCCATGCCTGGAAAGCTTTTGCCAGATGAAGAAATTGTACAAGCAGTTAATGAAGGTAAAATTGCCTTTGGATTTACATCCCAGCATATGGAACAAGTTTTACCAGTTTGGTTAAAAGCTATTCAAGTAAAGAATAGCTAAGATATACCTAATTAAATGAAAGGGGATAATTATAATGAGGTATTTAGTTTTAGCCGCTATCGGTGCATTAGCATCTATTTTAGCGAACAGAGGTATTGCGGTATTCAATGATGGATTCCGCCCAATCGTTCCACAGTTCTATGATGGACAAATTTCAAGAAAAGAATTAGCGACAATGAGTTTTGCAATTAGTTTTGGTTTAGTAATTGGATTTGCTATTCCAACATCAATTGCAGCATCTATTATCTTAATTCATTGCATCTTACTAACAACAGATATTATTGGTACATTCTGTCCTGACTCTCTTGTTGGTACAGTAATTGCTGGGGTAGTTGGTGCTGCATATGGTGTTGCTATTCTATTAGGTTTAGAGTCAATTGTTAACTTATTTGGCTCTCTACCATTTAACTTCTTAGCCAACTTAGGATCAGTTTCTTCATTCGTTACTGCAGCATTTGCTATTTTTCCATCAGTTGCGGTTGGCTACCAACATGGCTTCAAGAAGGGTGCTATTGCTGGCTTGATTACATTAGTTGTTTACCTATTAACAGTTAAGTTTGGCAAGTTTGCTCTTGGTGATGCAAAGGTTGCATTAAACGGTTTTGGTATGGCTATGCTTGCAGGTATGGTATGCTTACTTGCATTTGCTACAGGTGTTAAAGGCACAGGTGATGCAAATAGTTCATTAGTAACTACATTTGGTGACAAGGTTAAGAGAATTCGTGCTAACTGGTGGTTATTAGCTATCATGGGTGGCTTAGTTGCTATGGCTACATCTTTAGGTATTGTTGCAGGTGACCCAATTTCTCTAGGACTTGTTTCTGAAGGTTCATGGGCTGAGGCAGCCATGGTCGCATTAGCGCGTGCGATCGGATTTGTTCCACTAGTATTCACAACAGCTATCGTTACTGGTGTATACGGACCTGCAGGTTCTACATTTGTATTTGTTGTAGGTTTATTATTACATGGCAATCCATTTGTAGCAGTTATTGTTGGTGCTGTTGTTATGGTAGTTGAACTTGCATTAATTAACGTATTTGCAAAGGGTATGGATAAGTTCCCGGGCATGAAGGATATGGGTGAACACATCCGTACATCTATGAATAAGGTTCTTGAGGTTGCATTAACAGTTGGTGGTGTGGTAGCAGCAGAAGCAATGGCAGCTAAATTTGTAGGTATTACAGGATTCGGTGCATTATTTGTTGTAGGCTGCTTACTATTAAACCGTATTTCTAAGAAGCCTATTGTTGAATTAGCAGTTGGACCTGTAGCATGCATTGTATTTGGTATCTTACTAAATATCTTATTGGTACTTCAATTGATTGCATTAGCACCAGTTGCATAAATTAGTATGCATAGTGCGGTACGGGTGGATTTGCCGCGTACCGCACTTTTCACTTTATGAAAAGAGAGAGAAGATTATGAAAGTAGAAGAAATGGAACGTTTAGCAAACTTGAATCCTTTTACTTCGGTTGTACATTCATTTCCGGTTTATGAAGGAGATGGCTTACTGCTAGGTGTAAAAAATGATTTTCATATTCATTCTTCTTTTATTCAAAGCTTGGTAGATTCGAGAAATTATCAACTTCATACAATTGATGTGATGGCTAAAGGTGGAAGAGCAATTGATTTACAACTCATGAATCCAATTACTGGAAACTATATGAGTGGTTCTTCTTCTGGGACAGCAATTAATGTATTTCTGGGTATGAATGACATAGGAATTGGATCTGATGGTGGTGGGTCAGTACTTGCACCAGCAATGAGTCTGAATCTATTTGGATTTATTTCCTATCTTATCGATAAAGAGAATATGAATCTATCTTCAAAAGTATCAACAGATCTCATTAGATTTCGTTCTTCACTTGGTTATATTGCGAAAGATTTCAATGTATTGAAAGATATAATTAAGGTAACACTACCATTAGAAGAAGGTAGTTCAGTTCATAAAATTGTTATTTCATCTACAGACACCAGTATCTATCCATTTGAAGTAGAAAGCATTAAATTTCCAGATATATACGGCGACAGAAAAGAAAATATACACTTTTTAGAACAAGTATTACCTACAATAGATTTTCTTATCTCCAAAGAAGGCCCAGTAGATGTGGATGGATTTGGAGACAGTGTCTTTGGGCACTTTGATGAAAGGACAAAGCAAATTCAAAGAAAAGCTCAGAAAGGCTTATTGCGTGTAGCGAATATGGTTGGTGCTACAGCGATTAGTATTCCAACAAATGAACTTGGTGTTAGTTATCTTGGAATCTGTGAGTCAGTTCCATCTAAGATTCAATTTATGATAGGAAAGATGGAACAATTGGTTATTCCTCAGGATGAACTGATTGAACGTTATTTTAGAGATCCAGCAACATGGTTTCGGAAAGGTTATGGTGAAGAAATATGAAATATCAAAATATTACATACTCACATGAGCATCCTCGGATTGATTTATCAGTAGGCAAAAATGATCCTGATTGTTTATTAAATGGGTATTTAGATTGTATAGATGAGCTAAAAGATATCCGTGCAAAAGGAGTAACACGTTGGGTAGATTGTTCTAATCATGGCATCGGTGTAGATTGGCAGAATAATAAAAAAATATTTGAGGAAGTGGGGATTGAAATTATCAATTCTACAGGTTTTTATAAGACACCATTTATGCCGGATTACGTAAGTACCGCAAGTGTAGAAGAACTAGCACAAATCATGCTAGAAGATATTGCAAAAGGTGCAAAGGTAATTGGTGAAATAGGAACGAGTAAAAATGAATGGACAAATGATGAACATAAGGTCTTTGAAGCAACAGTGATTGCTCAAAAGAAAACTAACGTAGTTATTATTACACATACAACTTTAGGAACCCTCATCAGGGAACAAGTAGATTTCTTTTTGGGAAATGGAATTAATCCAAAAAAGGTTATTATTTCTCACGTTGCACTATCAAATGATTTAGATGCAATTCGCTATGCTTTACAGAAGGGATTTAATGTTGCGTTCGATACGATTGGTAAGACAAAGTATTTACCTGATGAAACACGTGTTCAGTTTATGAAGACACTTATTCAAGAAGGATATATGCACCAATTGTTAATGTCTATGGATATTACAAGACAGAGTCATTTAAAAAAGAATGGTGGAGTAGGATATGCATACTTGATAGATACATTCATCCCTATGCTTGAACAAGCTGGAATATCTGAGGCTACGATTACTACAATTACATCAAAGAATTTTACTGAGATTTTGGAGGCATAACAATGAAAACATATCCATTAGAATCAATTTCATTAGAAGAAGCCAAGCAAAAACAGTTTCAACTAATTGATGAGATTACAAAAGAATTTCAAGGGAAGGAATTTCTTTCTGCCGGAGATTTTGGTGTAGTACCTGGTTTAAATAAACCAGTATATGCTGAAAAGGTTGAAAGAGTCATTGCGAATTTCTTTCATGCTGAGAAGGCGCTGTTATTAATTGGTTCTGGTACAGGTGCTATTCGTAGTGGGCTTCAAGCCATGGCGTCTGCAAATGAAGAAATCTTAGTACATACTTCTCCAATATATCCAACTACTGAAGTTAGTTTTTCATCTATGGGATTAATTCCAGTCAGGGCTAACTTTAACGATTTGGAAGATATCAAGCATGTTCTAGAGGAACATCAGAATATTCGTACTGCTCTTGTTCAATACACACGTCAAGCGATTGATGATTCTTATGATATGGAAGAAGTGCTTCAAACAATCAAATCCATAAGAGATATTCAAATCATCACAGATGATAATTATGCAGTAATGAAGGTACATAAAATTGGTGTTGAATTAGGTGCTGACTTATCTGCTTTCTCTTGTTTTAAACTATTAGGACCAGAGGGAGTTGGAGTTGTCGTTGGTAAAGCATCTATAGTAGATGCAATTGAAAAGATGAATTACTCTGGTGGTTCAAAAGTTCAGGGTTGGCAAGCAATGGAAGTGTTACGAGGTTTTACCTATGCACCTGTAGCACTAGCGATTCAAGCGGAAGTAAATGAGGAGCTTGTAAGACGTTTAAACAATCATGAAGTTGAAGGTGTAAAAGAAGCATTCTTAGCAAATGCACAATCAAAAGTATTATTAGTTGAATTTGAAGGTGATATCGCAAAAGCAGTATTAGAAGAAGCAGAGAAGCTAGGTGGATTACCAAATCCGGTTGGTGCTGAATCCAAATATGAAGCAGTTCCTATGTTTTATCGTGTATCCGGAACATTTAGAAAAGCAGATCCAACACTAGAAGAAAGAATGATTCGTATCAATCCAAATCGAAGTGGAGCAGATACGATTATACGTATTCTAAAAGAGAGTATTAGAAAGGCGAAAGATGTTTCTAGATAAGTTATGTAAGACAAATCCAAATCTTATTCAAACAGTTGTGCATATGCATCAACAGGAACAGATTATGCCTGATACATATGTTGTGGATGTTGATCAATTTTTAGAGAATGCAAAAGCGATTTTACAAAAAGCAAATGAACAAAATATCGAACTTTATTACATGCTAAAACAAATTGGACGTAATCCATATTTAGCAAAGGAATTAGAAAAAATTGGTTATAAAGGAGCAGTTGTAGTTGATTTTAAAGAAGCAGAAGTGATGATGAAAAATCAACTACACATTGCACATGCAGGACATTTGGTACAGATTCCATCAATGATGGTAAACCGGCTGGTAGCGTATGGTTGTGACTATGTCACTGTGTATTCGTATGAAAAATTAGTTGAAGTGAATGAAGCGGCTAAAAAGATTGGTATGATTCAAAAGGTCTGTGTACGTGTCATTGGTGAAAATGATCGAATTTATAGTGGACAGACAGCAGGCTTTTATTTAAACCAATTAGAAGAACTTGTACAAAAGTCAAAAGACTTAACACATATTGAACTTGCAGGTGTCGATAATTTTCCGTGCTTTTTATATGATGAAGCAACAAAAGAGATTAAAGCACAAGAAAATCTACATACAGTCCTAAAGGCAAGAAAGATTTTGGAAGCCCTAGGTTGTCATATTCAAAATGTCAACGCACCTTCAGCCACATGCGTGCATACATTAGAACTGATGAAACAATACCCTGATATTACATCTGCTGAACCAGGTCATGGTCTTTCGGGTACGACTCCGTATCACATTAATCATGATACAGTAGAAATTCCAAGTATTTTATATCTTTCGGAAGTAAGTCACGTATTAGATAATCATGCATACATCTATGGTGGTGGATATTATAGACGTGGTCATATTCAAAATGCGTTGGTTGGTGCTTCTTATGAAGAACTAGAGAAGGATGATGTTATTCTTCCGGATATGGATTCCATTGATTATCATTTTGGATTGGAGAATCCACATAATATCGGTGATAGTGCTATATTATGTTTCCGTTATCAGATATTTGTAACACGTAGTGATGTGTGTCTAATTAAGGGAATTCAATCAGGAACTCCTGAGATTGTAGGTGTATATGATAGTTTAGGAGGCAAGAAATGAAAAAGAGATTCATTATTATTGTCTTAGATGGTTTTGGGATTGGAGCGATGCATGATGCTGCGCAAGCTAGAGCAGGTGATGAAAAGGCGAATACACTAGCTTCTATACTTGATGAATTTCCAGACTTAAAACTACCTACACTAGAAAAGTTAGGATTGATGAATGCATTTGGGAGAGAAAGTAATTGCATGAAGTTTCAACCTAAAGCAAACTTTGGTAGAAGTGAGTTAATGCATCAAGGTGCAGATACATTCATGGGACACCAAGAAATCATGGGAACCAAACCAAAGAAACCACAGTTTGTTCCTTTTCAAGAGAAAGTAGATGAAGTTGCGAAGCATCTTAAAGAGGCAGGTCACAAGGTTGAAATTATGAACCGAAATGGTCTTCGTTACGTCGTTGTAGATGATTATGCTACAGTTGCGGATAACTTAGAAGCAGATCTAGGTATGTGCTATAACGTAACAGCACCACTCGATTACATGCCATTTGAAAAAGAGTACGCAATTGCAAAGTTAGTTCGTGAAGTTTCTACGGTAGGTCGTGTAATTGTGTTCGGTGGAACTGGTAATACAATGCAGGATTTATATAATGCTGAAGAGATTCGCGAAGGAAAGTATATTGGTATCGCTTCAGCTAAATCAAAGTCGTACGACCAAGGTTATCAATGTCTACATTTAGGTTATGGTGTGGATAAAGAAGTACAAGCACCTACAATACTAACCAAGAGTGGCATCCCATGTACGCTTATTGGAAAGGTTGCAGATATTGTCGCTAATGATTTAGGGAATTCCATTTCATGTGTTCCTACACCAGAAGTTATGGAAATCACTTTGAATGCTATTCTTGAAATGGAACAAGGATTTATCTGTACAAATGTACAAGAGACAGATTTGGCAGGACATGCGCAAAACGCAGCTCGATATGTTGAAGTATTGAAACAAGCAGATGAAGGACTGGCAAAGATTCTTCCCCATCTAACTGAAAATGATATTTTGATTATCCAAGCAGACCATGGCAATGATCCGAATATTGGACATTCTAAACATACAAGAGAATGCGTTCCACTTCTAATCTATCGCAAAGGATTAGAAGGAGTACAAGTAGGTACGCGTAAAACAATGTCTGACATGGGTGCTAGCTGTTGTGATTACTTTAATGTAGAAGCACCACAAAACGGTGAGTCCTTCATTGAACTTATTGGTGGAAAGAACTAGGATTTTATCCGATTAAATTAAATACCTTACTATTTAATAGTCTTTATATTAGAATAGTAGGGTATTTTGTTATTCATGAGGTAGAACTATGTCATTATTTACGCAGATGATACAACTACAGATGCAAATCTTATTGATGCTAGGCATCGGCTTTTTCTTGCGTAAAAAGGAAATTGTAACAGTGGAAATTCGAAAAGGATTATCTGCGCTATTAATCAATGTAGTTTTGCCATGTACAGTGATTCTGTCTTTTATGAATGATTCAATTGTAAATTCAGACTTATTAATGACTTGTTTATTGGCTGTTGTAATATCTGCAATTATTCAGACAGTATCTATCATTGCTAGTAAGTTCCTTTTTAACAGATATGAAAAGATGGATGCCAATGTATTAATCTATGGCATGATTGTTTCTAATTCAGCATTTATTGGTATTCCAATTATTCAAAGTATCTATGGTAGTGAAGCAGTCATGTTTGCCTCTGTATTCCAAATTCCAATTATTGTAACGATGTGGACAATAGGTTTAGCATTATTTAAACCAATTGATCACAAACATGCATTGAAGTCTGTGATTAGAAATCCATCTGTAGTTGCAGTATTGATTGGATTTATAATTATGCTTACTGGTATCAAGTTTCCAATATTTATTACGAAAACAATTAGCAGTATTGCGTCGTGTACTACAGCAATCTCTATGTTTGTAGTTGGATCAGTCTTAGCTGATATTGAGTGGAATAACCTATTAGATAAGAAAGTCTTATTCTTCTGTTCTATACGTTTAATTGCGTATCCTTTCATTGTGTTTATTGTATTAACATTCGTGAATGCTCCTACATTGATTAAGGCTATTGCGGTTATTATGACCGGAATGCCAGCAGGATCTACAGCAGCAATTCTTGCGGAGCAGTATGGATGTGATGCCAAGTTTGCGGCAAAGCTAATTCTAGTATCAACAGCATTATCAGTGATTACAATTCCAATTTTATGTTTAGGGTTATAACAATGTAGTACAATTGTCTCATCAGTAACTATTATTACTAGACGATGACAGTACTACAGTTACAGAGAGGGTAATATGAATAAACATCATAATCAGTATCTCGGAGCAATCATTGGACATGCAGTTGGAGATGCAATGGGATTTCCTACAGAATTCTCGAAAAGGGAAGAACTACTAAAAAATCCCGTTCTTGAAATGATTGATAGTCCAGATGTAGGGCAACCAGCGGGATCTTGGTCAGATGATACTGCAATGGAAATTGCAACAATCGATTCTTTTATTCAAAAGAAATGTTTTGATTACAAAGACATTATGGATAAATGGGTGAAGTGGATAAGCAAATCAGAATACACACCAACTGGTGTGGCTTTTGATATAGGTAGAACATGTTTGAAAGCGATAAAAAAATATTGTAATGGAACAGCACCATTACAATGTGGTGCTACATCTATGAATGAAAATGGGAATGGTTCACTCATGAGAATCTTGCCGGTTGCTCTGTATGCATATTCGAAGAATCTTGATGATATATCAATTCGTGAATTAACAAATGAAGTATCTTCTTTAACCCATGCGCATGAAGTCAGTAGATTAGGTTGCTATATCTATGTACAGTTTATAATCTGTTTATTAAAAGGATACACAAAAGAAGATGCATATAAACATATTCAGAATCTAGACTATAGTTCATATGATATGAATTCTATTAATCTTTATACAAGGATTTTCATGAATGCGCAGCACTATAAAGAAGCTATCATTGCTTCAACAAATATTGGTGGAGATACTGATACCATAGGAGCAATCGTAGGCTCAATGGCTGGTATTTATTATGGATTTGAAAGCATTCCATCTAACTGGTTAGATAAACTTCAAAGAAAAGAATATCTAATGGAACTTGCAAGCGAGTTTGAAAGATGTATCAAGGAATAAGGAACTAAACTAATAATTTAAATGAGGTCTTATATGAAAGAAATTATTCAAAAGAAGTTAGAAGAAATTGAGAAGCAGGAACACGTTAAAATTATTTTGGCGGTTGAATCTGGAAGTAGAGCTTGGGGTTTTGACTCTGCCGATAGTGATTACGATGTAAGATTTCTCTATGTCCGTGAGCCTGAAATGTATCTAAAACTTGATAATATTCGAGATGTAATCGAATGGCAACTTGATGAAGTATTCGATATTAGTGGATGGGATATCAAAAAGGCATTGCAATTGTTGTATAAATCAAACCCAACATTATTCGAATGGATCAATTCACCAATTGTATACAAAGAAACAAAAGAATAACTTGAATTAAGAGATATAGCAAAAGAGTATTTTGATGTAAAAAAGAGTGTAATGCATTACCTAAATATGTAATCCACTACCTTTAATAATTATCTACAAGAAGAAACTATAAAGTTAAAGAAATATTTCTATGCTTTACGACCTATATTAGCTGCCAAGCACGCACTTGAAAATAAAACACAACCACCAGTTAAATTCAGTGAGTTGAAGGATACTATGTTGGATGAAGAAATAAATGATGACGTTAATCATTTATTGGAATTAAAGATTAATTCAAATGAAACTGAATATATTCCTGTTATAAAAGATTTAAACCAATATATTGAAAAGAATATAAATGAAATTAAACATTATGTAAATAACATCACTGAGTCACAATTTGAGTGGGATAGATTAAATCAATATTTTCTTAAATTACTACAACAAAAAAGTAAAAATATTTGATAACCAATTATGGATAGCTACAGAGGTGAATCAAAATTCTATGTATTTATACTATTAAAAAAGTGATATATTATAGATGATAATTTTTGCTTTGGTAAAAATTATTCTCCAACCTTGAAGTCAATAAAATGCATGGATAATCTAGTAATTTACTCGATTCAGCTGAAAAAGGTGACACAATGTTATACATATAGTCCGCTATCTTGTGCAGTATTGATGTATGGAGTCAAGGGGAAAGGAGGATATTCATGGCTAAAGTTAAAGGGGTGTCTTCAAAGACGCATACTCAAAAACAGTTGGATGATTACGCAAATCAGCACAATCCAAATAACAAAGCATACAGGGCAAGAGTGAAAAATGATATGACTCATAAAATCAAATTAGTAAAAAATGAGTCTACTTTTCAAAAAAAGAAATATGCTAAGTTTGAAAAGAAATGTGGTCTAGATGCTGCACTAGATTGGATGTGTTACAGCAATCCATTTGATTTTGAGTGATTAACATCTATGAATACAGAAAAACATCTATGTAGTAATACACAGATGTTTTTCTTATTATCAATATTATTTATTATCTTTAAATATTCAAGACAAATTCGTACTGATTTATGGATAAATTTATAGATGCGTATTTTTAGACTATAATTAGCATATTATTAAAAAAATATATGCAAAGCGAACTTGACATATAATGTAAAGTTAACTATACTATAAATGCAAAGTAAACTTTGCGTATATATCGATATATCAGTTAGGGGTATTAAAATGAAAAATAGAATAAAGGAACTGAGAAAGGAACATAAGCTATCACAAGGAGAACTTGCGGATTTAGTTGGTACGACTAGACAGACAATAACTTCAATTGAAGTGGGGAAGTACACAGCGTCACTACCATTAGCTTACAAGATTGCAAAACAGTTTTCCTTACGCATTGAAGAAGTATTTGATTTTTCAGAAATAGAGGAAGAGGCATGAACATGGATAAAAAATTATTAAAGGCAAAACATGAATTACAAAAATATACTGTAATTTGGGCGCTTATCGGAATATGCTCAGGATTAATCCTTACCGCAAATGGATTAGGATATCTTACAAAATCCTACACAGATAGTAACTTTGCAGATTTTATGAGTGGATTTTATACAGGGTTATTTATAGCAATTGGAATGCTTGCTTTATATAATGTTGGGAAGAATTATAAGGCGATGAAGAATGAAAGAGATCTTCTACGTTTGTATAATGAAATGCATGATGAAAGGAATCGTCAAATTGAACTTTTATCAAAGGGCCAAGCATTTATGATTGCGGAGGACTTATTGCTAGTGATTGCTTTAATATCCAGTTTCTTTAATTCATATCTTTTTGCGGGCATTATCATAGCGGTAATTGTATTTGCTGTCACTGGTGTAATCTGTAAAGTATACTACAAGAGAACTTATACAGTAGAAGAGTAAGCGAGTTATGACGATAAAGATATTATTTGTTTGTCATGGCAATATCTGTCGTTCGCCAATGGCGGAATATATCTTTCGTAAGATAGTGAATGATGCCAGTGTTGGTGATATGTATGAGATTGCGTCTGCTGCGACAAGTTCAGAAGAGATATGGAATGGTAGGGGGAATCCTGTTTATCCTGCTGCCAAACAAAAACTATGCGAGCATGGTATGAATTGCGATGAGAAACGTGCACGACGAATTGCCGCAAAAGATTATGCGTATTATGATTTACTTATCGGAATGGATGAGATGAATATCCATAATATGCAACGGATGTATCATAATGATCCAGAAAGAAAGATACATCTACTACTAGAATATACAGGTATTCGTAAAAGCATCTCTGATCCTTGGTATAGTGGTGATTTCGATACAGCATATCGTGAAATTGAAGAAGGCTGTATCGCATTATTTGAGCATCTTACAAATGAATCAAAATGAAAACGGACATCTACTGTTGTGGATGTCTTTTTGTAACTGCTTTCTTTTTTAAAATAGAGAAAATAGGACTGAGTTGGTGAGTTTTATCTTTGTTTCACCTGTAATTTTTAGGTGAAAAGGACTATAATTATAGGTGCTAATGTTTATGGGAGGTGACTATGAAAATAGAAGTAATTCAAGATCTTATTAAGATGGATGAAGAAACTCGTAATAAGATTAATAATGCCCATGAATTGAAGTACAAATTGAAGCAGGCAATCGAGCAGGAGAAAAAGAAACTGACGGATGATGCTTGGGCCAATGTAGAGGCACAGGTTAAATCAATGCGTGAAGAAATTCGTACGACTCATGAGAAGAAACAAGCAGAAGCAAAAGCGATGTATGAGAAAGAATCAAAGCGTATCACTGATATGTTTAATGCAAATAAGGAACGCTGGATTCAGATGATTGTGGATTATACAGTTGGAAGAAGAGAACAGGAGTAGCGAATGAGCAAATCAAGTAATGCGATTACCGCTAAGGCGAGAGCGATGCTTGCAGAACATTTGAAACCTGTTGATTATGCAACGATGTTGCAAAGAAAGACGGTTGGTGATATTGCAGTATTTTTGCAAGGACAACCTCTTTATAAAGAGTCCTTGGAAGGAATTAATCCAAAGGCAATACATCGTGGACAGTTAGAGGTTTTACTTCGTACAGGTGTATTCAATCGGTTTGCAAAGCTGATTCGCTATGCGGATGATAACGCAAAACATTTTGGTCATATTGCGGTCATGGAAACTGAAATCGAATTAATTTTGATGAAGTTACATTCATTGTCTGACCAAGATAATGAAATGTTACGACAAAATATGATTTCTAAATTACCGTTATATATCGGAAGCTATACTTCATTTCCATTAGAGGAATTGGCTGATAGTTCTTCTTTCCAAGATGTATTGATGTTATTGAAAGATACTTCTTATTATGAAGTATTAAAGAAGTATGAGCAAAAATCCTTAGAAGATATGGATTTTATCAATTTGGAACATTCCTTACGAACTAGATACTATGCAGCGTGCTTGGAAACGATTGAGAAATACTCTAATACTACTTCAAAGGAAAAGATGAAAGAAATTATCTTATCTCGTATTGAGTTGGAGAATATTGCGATTATTTATCGTTTGAAGAAATACTTTACTGTTTCCAAGGAATTCATTAAGCAGATGTTGGCTGACTATTGTTGCTTCTTCCGAATGAAGGATTTATACGACATGGTTGACAATGATACTGCAGATCAAGTGATTACGCGTTTAGAGAAATCGAGATACAAAGCATATCTATCGAATCAAAAATTTCTTTATATTGAACATTATGCACAACGCATTACGTTCAATATGAGTGCACATTTCATTCGTACGGATACTGACCCGAATCTATCGCTATTAGCATATGTACTACTAGCAGATATTGAGATTCAAAATGTTATCGATATTATCGAAAGTGTTAGATATCAAATTCCACAAGAGCGTGTGAAAGCTCTGCTGATTTATTAAGAAAGGATTGCACATGGCTATAGAAAAAATGAAGTTCGTCAGTGCATGCACAGACCCAGGACATCGGGATGAGATGTTACTGGCAGGGATGAACACAGGTCTGTTACAGCCAGTGATAGCAACCAAAATTATCAATGATGATAACAATGGAAGCGTTATTAGCACAGAAAATCCGTATCAGGATTATGTACAGACATTTAAGAGTATTGCGCATGCAGTTGGATGTGATTTGAATGTAAAAGAAAAGGTTACATCTAGTTATACCAATGCTGAAATTGAAGCATATATTAAAGAATTAAATGAAGAGTTTGGTTTGGATGCCGTTGCACAAAGTGAAACATTATCACCTGATGATGAGAAGGCTTTGAAGGAATTAAGTGTATTAAACTTTGAAAAGATGCATGCATGTAACTATTTAAACTTTGGTTTTGGTAGATTACCAATGGATAGCTTTAAGAAGTTATCCTTGTATCGTGAAGAGATGTTTGTGTTACATCGTTTACACTCAACAGCACAATATGTGTGGCTCGTGTATGTAACGAGTGATACTTACGCAGCTAAGACTTTCAAGATTTTCCAAAGTTTATTCTTTGAACCAATTACAATTCCAAAGTTTGATATTCAGGAAAGAGTAGAACAATGCCGTATCAAGATGGCTGATATGTATTCCTATTGTGTACGTCAAAGTTCTATCTGCAATATGTATCCATATGTTGCAGTGTTAGACCAAAAACAAATCCTCAGTGGATTTGTAAAGGCTTCTGATGTTGAGACATACAAAGCAGCTTTTAATGGATTACCAGTTGACTTTAGAATCAAAGATCCAAGTGAAGTAAAAGATATCCAGTGTCCAACGCTATTAAAGAATAGTTGGTTCTTTAAACCATTTGAATTATTCATCGAAATGTATGGCTTGCCAGCATACGATGATTTTGATCCAACAGTCTTTATTGGAATTACGTACTGTATCTTGTTTGGTATCATGTTTGGCGATTTTGGACAAGGACTTGTACTTTTGATTCTTGGCTTCTTATTTGAAAAGAAGGGTAAGTTATTTGGTATCGTTGGAAGAGTTGGCATTACATCATCAATCTTTGGTTTCTTGTTTGGATCTGTATTTGGAAATGAGTCACTATTAAACCCAATTCATCAATCCTTATTTGGCGTAAGAGAGAAGTTATTTGAAGTTATGGCTTCATCAAGTACGATGGTACTTCTGATTGGTGCGATTGCGATTGGTGCTGTACTTATCTTAGTGACGATGATTATGAATATGTGGAATCGTGCTCGTAAGAAAGAATGGGCTGAATTCTTGTTCTCACAGAATGGTGTTGCAGGATTTGTATTCTATGGATTTATTATCGTAGCTGCTGTGTTACTGGCTGTGGCTAAGGTAAATGTATTAAAACCAATGTTTGTTATTCCGTTTATCGTCGTTCCTGTTATCTTGTTTATGATGAAGGAAGCTTTTGAAAGAAAGTTTGAAGGATACTCATTTAAACCTGAAGATGGATGGGGAAATTACTTCCTGATGAGTTTCTTTGAAACATTTGAAATACTATTGAGTTTTGTCACAAACTCCATGTCATATCTGCGTGTTGGTGGTTTCGTATTAAGCCATGCAGGCATGATGCTTGTTGTAATGACGCTAGTAAAGATGACAGGTAATGCAGGCATTATTATTGCAGTACTTGGTAATATCTTCGTAATGGCGTTAGAAGGTTTGATCGTTGGTATTCAGACGTTACGCTTGGAATACTATGAAATGTTTAGCCGTTACTATAACGGTGGTGGAATTAAATATCAGGCATATACTGCCGAAGATGCAGAATAAAACACTTAGGAGGAGAAATTATGTTATTATCTACAAAAGAAATTTTATTACCATTAATTGCTGTTATTTTAGTTGTTGGTCCATTATGGATTCTATTACGTAAAGGTATCAATACTACAAATGCTAAGACAAGAATTCTTGCACAGGTTGCTATCTTTGCTGGTGTATTCTTAGTTGTATTATTGTTCCAAGCTCGCTCATATACTGCTTTAGCTGAAGAGGCTAGCAAGACTGCTGCTACAGGTGATTTAGCAAAAGGCTTAGGATTTATCGCCGCAGGTCTTTCTGTTGGTGGTGCTTGCTTAGGTGCAGGTCTAGCCGTTGCTTCTGCTGCTCCAGCTGCTATCGGTGCTGTTTCTGAAAATGGAGACAACTTCGGTCGTGCAATTATCTTCGTTGCCCTTGGTGAAGGTGTAGCGATTTACGGTTTGCTAATTTCTATCTTGATTATCAATGCACTCTAAGGAAGCTGCATGAAAGCATATTGTATTAGTGATAATACTGACACGTTAATGGGGATGCGTCTTGCTGGATTTGAAGGCATCGTATTACATGAACGCCAAGAAATATTAGATAAAATTAATCAGTTGATTGCTGATCCAGAGATTGCGATTGTCTTAATGACGACCAAAGCGATGGAACAGGTTGCTGATGTTGTCGCAAGAAAGAAATTAGTATTACAACGTCCATTAATTACTGAGATTTCTGACCGTCATGGTTCCGCTAAGATTGGCGAAACAATTGACCGTTATATCAGTGAGGCAATTGGCGTAAAACTATAGAGGTGAGCAATGGAAGAATTTGAAGAGAAAATAATCAAATCCATTAAATCCGATATGCTGAACCAATCTACTTTAGTAGAAGAAACTGTTATGAAGGAAATTCAAAAGATGCATGATGAGCAGTTGAATTACTTTATGGTAGGACTAAAGAAGGAAACAGAAGCCTATCTTGAAAAAGAGACAAACGATTTACGTTTAAGTGCTTCTTCACAGCTATCTCAAGAGACTTTAAAGATCAAGCACGATTTATTAAAGCTTCGTATGGATTTTATTAATCAATTGCTAGAAGGTGCTAGTAAGAAAATTGAGGACTTTGTTAAGTCTAGTCAATATAAAGAATATCTTGTAGAGAATATTAATCTGATCAAGGTTACACCTACAGGTATCTTTACAGTTAGAAAACAAGATGAAGAATTGTTCAATGAATTATTAAAAGAGAAGAATATTACAGCGAATGTTCAAGCTGGTTATTTCCGCTTTGGTGGATTTACATATTCAGATTTAGAAAATCGTTTGGAATATCGTTGTGATTTAAGTGAAAAGCTTGAAGAATCACGTCTCTTATTCCGTGAACATTCTGGATTCATCATTGCGGAAGGAAGTGACGATCATGAGTGATGTAATTTATTCAATTAATGGTTCAGTTATTTCCGTCATTAATACAAAAACTTTCTCCATGCGTGAGATGGTGTATGTTGGTGAGAAGGAACTTCTAGGTGAAGTGATTCGTGTTGATGAAGATAAGACAATGATTCAGGTATATGAATCCACAACAGGGTTAAGACCAAATGAACCAGTTAAGGGAACAGGTCATTTACTAAATGCTACATTAGGTCCTGGTATCTTGCGTAATATCTATGATGGTATTCAAAGACCACTAGATGAGATTGCCAAGGAACAGGGTGCCTTCATTGCGGAAGGTAAATCTGTACCTGCACTTGATCTTGAAAAGAAATGGAATGTGACGATGTTAGTAAAGGAAGGCGATACTGTTAAAGAAGGACAAATCTTCGCTACAACCCCTGAAACATCATTAATTGAACATCGTTCTTTGATTCCGGTTGGTTTAAACGGTACGGTTGTAAAAGCGCTACCAAGTGGAGAATATACTGTTAATGATGTATTACTCGTTGTAAAGAGTGATTTTGATGAGGCCGAGGTTGAAGTAAAACTGATGCAGCAATGGGCAATTCGTAATCCACGTCCAATTATTAAGCGTGAGCCAATCTCAATTCCTTTGATTACAGGACAGCGTGTTATCGATACAATGTTTCCAATTGCCAAGGGCGGATCTTCCGCAATTCCTGGAGGCTTTGGTGCAGGTAAGACAATGCTACAGCACCAGATTGCCAAGTGGTGTGATGCGGATATCATCATCTATGTAGGTTGTGGGGAACGTGGTAACGAAATGACGCAGGTTCTAGAAGAATTTGCTGAATTAATTGACCCTAAGTCTGGCAAGCCATTGTTAGACCGTACGGTGTTAATTGCCAATACTTCAAACATGCCGGTAGCTGCACGTGAAGCATCTATCTATACAGGTGTTACGATGGCTGAATACTATCGTGATATGGGATATCATGTAGCACTCATGGCTGACTCAACATCTCGTTGGGCTGAAGCCTTACGTGAAATCTCTGGTCGTTTGGAAGAAATGCCTGCAGAAGAAGGCTTCCCAGCGTACTTACCATCACGTATTGCACAGTTCTATGAACGTGCAGGTATGGTAGATGCCTTATCTGGTAAGAAGGGTTCTGTTACTTTAATTGGTGCAGTATCACCACAGGGTGGTGACTTCTCAGAGCCAGTTACACAGAATACAAAACGTTTCGTACGTAGCTTCTGGGCCTTAGATAAATCACTTGCATATATGCGTCACTATCCAGCCGTAAACTGGACAGATAGCTACTCTGAATATATCGATGATTTAACACGTTGGTATGATAAGTCTGTAGCACATGACTTTATTGACTTACGTCAAGAAATGCAGTCTATCCTACATGAAGAAGCGCAGCTGATGGAAATCGTTAAGTTAATTGGTTCTGATGTATTACCTGAAGACCAGAAGTTAACACTAGAGATTGGACGTGTTGTACGTGTTGGATACCTCCAGCAAAACTCCTTCCATCCAGAAGATACTTACGTTTCTCTTGAGAAACAGTATAAGATGCTAAAGGTAATTCATTACTTAAGACAAGCATGTACACCATATGTTCAAAAACATATCCCTGTATCCCTAATGATACAGACTGGTGTATTTGATGAAGTTATCAAGATGAAATATGATGTACCGAATAACAATCTAGCGTTACTGGATACATACAATGAGAAAATTGATGCCGCATTAGCATCAATTCAATAAGAGAGGAGGATTTCAATGAGTTTACAGTTATTAGGTTTAGATGAAATCCAAGGCTCTCTTGTTGCATTGGATCATGTAAAAAATGTTTCAAACGAAGAAATGGTTTCAATTCTTCTAAACAATGGCTCAAGACGTAAAGGCAGAGTTGTTGAAATTGAAGGGGAACGTGCCATTATTCAGGTATTTGAAGGAACAGATGGATTAGGTAAAACAAATACAAAGACAAAGTTATTAGGACATCCAATGGTATTAGGGGTATCCAAAGAAATTCTTGGTCGCACATTTAATGGTGTAGGTGATCCAATTGATAATCTGGGTCCTGTATATATCAACAAATATGAGGATGTAAATGGTAAGCCTTTAAACCCAGTTTCTCGTGAATATCCACGTAACTACATCAATACAGGTATCTCTGCGATTGATGGATTAAATACTTTAATTCGTGGACAAAAATTACCTATTTTCTCTGGTTCAGGTTTACCACATGATAAGCTTGCTAGCCAGATTGTTAGACAAGCATCACTAACAGGACAGGATGCGGAAAACTTCTGTATCGTGTTTGGTGCGATGGGTGTTAAGAATGACGTAGCGGATACATTCAGACGTTCTTTTGAAGAAACGGGTGTAATGGATAAGGTATGTATGTTTATTAACTTATCTGATGACCCAATCCTTGAAAGAATTATGACTCCACGTTGTGCATTAACAGCTGCTGAATATCTTGCATATGAATGTGATATGAACGTTCTTGTTATTTTGACAGATATGACAGCGTATTGTGAAGCTGTACGTGAGTTCTCATCCTCTAAGGGTGAAATTCCTTCACGTAAAGGTTTCCCTGGATACATGTATTCTGACTTAGCTTCTTTATATGAAAGAGCAGGTATCGTCAAAGGTGGAAAAGGTTCTGTTACACAGATTCCTATCTTAACAATGCCTAATGATGATATCACTCACCCAGTGCCTGACTTAACTGGATATATTACAGAAGGTCAGATTGTATTGGACCGTGACTTATATCTCAATAACATCAATCCACCAATCGGAATTCTATCTTCATTATCACGTTTGATGAAGGATGGTATCGGTGAAGGTTATACAAGAGCAGACCACCAAGATGTTGCGAACCAGTTATTTGCATGTTATGCAAAAGTACAGGACGCAAGATCTCTAGCGAGTGTTATCGGTGAAGATGAACTATCTCCATTAGATAAACAATATATTGCGTTTGGTAAGAGATTTGAATCTATATTTTTAGGACAGGGATATCGTGTCAATCGTTCCATGAAGGAAACACTTGGACTTGGTTGGGCATTATTATCCTTACTTCCTAAGGAAGCTTTAGATCGTCTTGATCCTAAGATCATTGAAGCTAACTACGACTCTGAACATGCTGAGCATACGATTCAGTTAATTATTAAAGGAGAAGAGTAGTTATGGCAGCGCAGGCAGTTGCGACAAAGGGTAATCTTATCAAAGCCCGCAAATCCCTGGCTCTTGCTCAAAACGGCTTTGAACTAATGGATCGTAAGCGTAATATTTTGATTCGTGAAATGATGTCTCAGGTAGAGAAGGTAAAAGTTCTACGTGAACAGATTACCAGTGCGTATCAAACAGGATACTATTTACTACAACAGGCAAATATGTCTAGTGGTATGATTACTGCAATCACAGAACAGATTAAAGTAGATGATTCAATCAAACTCACATATCGTAGTGTTATGGGTGTTGAAGTTCCTAATATTATCTACCACCAACCTGATAGTGTGGAAGTGCCATACGGTCTAGAGGGTACATCGTCACGTATCGATGAAGCGTACATCCAATTTCAGAAAGTAAAACAGATTACATTGGTTTTAGCAGAAGTGGATAATTCTATCTATCGTCTTGCAAATGCAATCTCCAAAACACAAAAACGTGCGAATGCTTTAAAGAATGTTGTGATACCTCGCTATCAATCATCTATTAAAGAAATGACTGAATCTTTGGAAGAAAAAGAACGTGAAGAATTTTCACGTATGAAAGTCATCAAAGCACAGAAAGAGAATTAAGGAAGGTCAGCAGCCTTCCTTTTTCCATGAAAAATCAACCCTATGTTTCCATAGAGTTGATTGTTGCTAGTGTTGAGGGCCTCCGAATCCACCTGGACCTCCTTGACCTGGTTGTCCACCTGGACCACCCATCATAGAGTTTTCAAGTGTTGTTACTTGGGTGCCATTGACAATGACAGTTCCATCATTTAATGTACCTGTTAAATCATAGTCAAATGCTGATTGAGCAGTGATGTTAATATAACCACCGTTGATAGTCAATGTACCATTGGCATCAAGAGCATCTGTATCACCTTCGGCCATTGTAATGTCTAAGTTACCACCATTGATTTCTAACTGTACATCATAGTTTGTAGCTTTTTCGGATGCATTGATACCATCATCTGTAGCGTAAATCTTGATTGTGCCATCGTTGATTTGTACATAAGTGCCTTCGATTCCTTCGACAGCGTTGATATTAAATGTACCACCATCAATTTCTGTAATAGTTGTGCCTTGGATGCCATCATCTTCAGAGTTGATTGTAAAGTTACCACCAGCGATATATACATATCCTGTTGTTAAATCGTCTTCATTTTCAGAATGGAAGCCATCCTTTGTTGCGTTGATATTGAATGTTCCATCTGCTACACGGATACTGTTAAGAGCTTTGAATCCATGTTTTGCCGTATTGATGTTGTATGTGCCACCCGTCACCTTTAAGTCGTTATTGGATGTGACACCGTTTGCGGATGAATCGATATTTAATGTACCTAAACCATTTAGAGTAATATTTGTTTTTGCAAAGATGACTGCGTCAATATTTTTGCCATCATCCTCTGTAAATTCACCAGTAACCTTTAGATTGTTTGTGGAATTCTGTGTTGTTGTTACATATACATTCTTTGCGTTAACTGCATATACAGTTGGTTTATTTGTATTTGTAATAGATGCATTATCGAATACAAGATGTACTTCCGCATCTGCAGAAGCATTAACAATTACCGTGGAATTCTTTGCTGTACCGGTTATAACATAAGTACCGGCCGCATCGATAGTAACATCCTTACCATCTTCCAAAGTAATCTTCTTTGCGGTTGTTGTATCGACAGTCTGCGTAAGATCTGTTTGTGTAAACATGTTTGTTGTATCTAAAGGAGAATTCTTTGAATAGTTAAGGGTAGTATTCTTTCCTGTAGTCGTTGTTGTAGAAGTATTCGCAGTTGTAGTAGGAGTTGTTGTCCCGTTATCTGCTTGCTTGTTGCAACCGGCTACTGTTAAGCCAAGAGCTACGATTGGTACAATTGCTAATCTTTGATATAGTTTTGTTCCGTTCATTTCTGTTATAACCTCCTTTGGTTGTTCATAATATATCGGTGGTATGTGAACATCATATGAACAAGATGTGATGGTTTTCTAAATATAGCATGCTATATAAAATTTTTGTTAAGATTGTAAATCTATCTGTTTCGTTGTGATAGAGTAGGCAAAATAGTATAATTAGTACATATTAATGAGCGTTATTTTGAAAGAAGGAGTGAGTGATGAGAATTGGATTTCTAACAAATGCATATCCGTTTGATAAGCAAAGTCAGATTTCATCCTTCTATCAATGGGTAAAAGAGAAACAGCAAGAAGTTATCGTTATTGCTTGTTTTAGTGATAGCTATGTATATGATAAAAAGAGTAATGTTTTATCATTACCATTTAAGAATTTAAATGATGTGATGGAATTGGGAGAGTTTCATTTTGATCTTCTACAAGCAACATTTGATGACCCGCTTATCAATCTCTGTAAGACACAGTTAAAACTTCCTGTATTTGAAAAAGAAATTCTTCAATGTAACTTTAATGATGTATTCAAAAAATATCAGGATGCTTTAGAATCGTATTGTATTTGTAGTGTAGACTTACAGAAGAAATACGTAAAGTTAGTGATACAATTAAATCCAACTTTATCAAAAGAAATCAAGATAACGCTAGATGATTATGTGCAGTATGGGTTAAGAAAAGGTGTTGCAATTACCAAAGAACAGTTGCATAGCTTTGAAGAACATATTGATTCTGAACAGTTATATCAAAGATGCTTACGCAAACTATCATTAAAAGATAGGACAATTTATGAAATGCGTAAATGGCTAAAAGAAACGGAACTTGTGGAATTTCAAGAAGTGAATGCTTTGATTGATAAGCTAATTCAAAAAGGATATCTTGATGATGAAAAGTTATGTATGGAGCAAATACAGGCACTATCTAATAGTCTGTACGGTCCAAAGCAAATTATCTCCAAGTTAAAACAGCGCGGTGTAAAGGAGAATTGTATCCTTGCATGCATGGAAAAGTCTAAACTCAAGGAATATGAATTTGCACTAGCATATGCCACAAAGGCTTTAAGACAAAGTCAGAAGTCATCAGTTACAAAGACGAAGAATACGATTCGTAATAAACTGATGACAAGAGGGTATTCAAATAATACAATCGAAAAAGTTGTATCGGAATTAGATTATTCCTCAAATAAAGAAAATGAAGATGTACTATTAGAGAAGTTAGTTAAGAAAGCTATGAAACGATATGAGAGAAAATATCGTGGATATGATTTAAAGACACGTATCTATCGCTATTGTTTAACACAAGGATTTCATAGCGAAGATATTAATGCAGTGATGGATAGAATGGAGTGGAGTCATGACGAAGATTAATGAATTTGAAGTAGGTAAGAGATATGTTTTGCCACTATTAATAAAAGATGTAAAGAATGGTACAACAAATAAAGGGGCTCAATATCTATCTCTTGTTGTACAGGATAGTTCAGGTACCATTGATGGCAAGTTTTGGGATGTCAAACAAGAAGACAAAAATATTGTCCAAGTTGGTTTAGTACAAGAAGTAAGTTTTGAAGTATTAGACTATAATCATAACTTACAGATACGTATCAATCGTATTCAGCCATTAGATCAATCTACAGTGAATATGAGTGACTTTGTTATCTCGAGTGCACAAAGTGAAGAGGAACGCAGTCGTAAACTTCATGAGATTTTAGATTCCATCAAAAATGAGGTATATCGTAAGTTAGTAAAGGGAATGTTAATTCATGCGGGAAGAAAGTTCATTGAGTATCCAGCAGCTTCACAAATTCACCATAACTACTTAGGTGGTCTAAGTGAACATTCCATTAGTATGGTTGAAGTATGCCAGATGCTATATAAGCACTATCCACAATTGGATTATGACTTATTAGTTTCAGGTGCGTTAATACATGATATTGGTAAGACAGCAGAGATGAGCGGTGCGATTGCGACAGAATATACTTTAGAAGGAAAACTAGAAGGCCATATTTCCATTGCGAATGGTTGGTTAACAGAAGTAGCTGCTAAGGAACATCTAGAAGACTGTGAAGAGACAATCATGTTACATCATATGATTCTTTCACATCATGGGAAGATGGAATTTGGCTCTCCAGTATTACCAAAACTTCAAGAAGCTGAAGTTTTATATTTGGTAGATAACTTAGATGCGCGTTTGAATATGTTAAGTCAGGCTTTCTCATCAATCAAGCCAGGCACATGGACACCAAAATTATTTGCGTTAGAGAATCGTCAATTCTATAAACCGAAAGGAAAGGAATAAACATGGATTTACGTTTAGTAGCAGTTCAAATTGTTCGTAAAGCATTAACTGCAGTAGGTCGTGGTGGTTCCTTACCAGGACGATTAGCACTAAAAATGGATTCTCGCTTCATTGAGAAATTCCATATGCCTAAGCATGTGATTCTTGTAACAGGGACAAACGGTAAGACAACTACATCAAATCTTATCGCAAAATCACTCATGCAAGCAGGTTTGAAGGTAATTAATAATAGTCGTGGTGATAACTTGAATGTAGGTATTGCTACATTATTAGCAGCCAGCTCTGATGCAGACTTCAATGTACAAGCCGATGTGGCTGTTATTGAAGTCGATGAATTAACATTATATCGTCAATTTAAGTCGTTAAGACCAACAGCACTTGTAGTTAATAATTTCTTTCGTGATCAATTAGATCGTGCAGGAGAGATGGAAACAATTATCCGTAAGATTGAAGAAGTAACAGAAGACTTTGAGGGAGATCTCATTATGAATGGAGATGATCCTAATGTAGTTCGTATCGCTGAAAATGCAAAGAAAGCGAAAGTACATTACTTCTCAGTTGGTGAAAATGAGGTATCACAAAAGACCACTAATGAAGCTAGTGAAGGTAAGTTCTGTCCACGTTGTGGTGCACGGCTAGTCTATGAGTATTACCAATATTCACATATTGGAAGATTTGTTTGCTCATCCTGCCAATTTGGAAAGATTACGCCATATACATATGTCTCAGAAATTGATTATCAAAATCAGACGTTCACAGTAGATAGTGTAAAGTATCATTCCTTTATGAATACAATCTATGCAATCTATAACTGTGCAGTTGTACTAACAGTGATGCGTTTATTGGGTTTAGATTTACAAGCGGCTAATACAGTATTTAAAACGTTTTCTATGAAGGAAGGACGTAATGAAGTATTTGTGCTCAGTAAACCATCTGTATTAAATCTAATAAAGAATCCAACTGGTGCAAACGAAGTGATGAAGTATATCGTTAGCCAAGAAGGTGATAAGAATATCGCTATCTTCTTAAACGATAATGACCAAGATGGTAGAGATATCAGTTGGATTTGGGATGCACATTTTGAACGTCTTAATAAAGAGAATATTCATACGATTGTATGTTCAGGAACACGTGCATATGATATGGCTTTGCGCTTGAAGTATGAAGGTTTAGAAGACCATATTCAGGTCATTGAAAACTTTGAAGAAGCGATCAAGTATATCGATAAAGCAGATAGGGATAGTTATATTCTTTCTACATATACTGCTTTACATGTTGTGCGTAGCATCTTAAAGAAGGAGGCAAGATAATCGTGGAATTAAAGATTTTATGGATGTATCATGACCTCATGGACCTTTATGGAGATAAGGGTAATATTGAAACTCTACGCTATCGCGCAAGTAAGCGTGGCATAAATGTCGTTGTTGATACTTGTACATTACAAGAAGAAAGAGATATTGAAGATTATGATATTTTCTTCTTGGGTGGTGGAGCAGATAAAGAGCAGACACTTATTTATAAAGATTTACTAGCACGTAAAGAATCCATCTTAAAGGCAAAAGAAAGTGGTACTGCATTCTTATTAATTTGTGGTGGATATCAATTGTTTGGTCAATACTACTTAGATCAGGATGGCAAAAAGATTGATGGCTTGAGTATTTATGATTACTATACAGAAAGCAGTGATCGTGATCATCGTTGTATTGGTAATATTATTGTCGAAGCAAAGATTGGCGATAAGCAGGTTACTGTTGTAGGATTCGAAAATCATGGTGGTCAAACACAAGCTGTATCCAATCCATTTGGTAAGGTGATAGTTGGACATGGAAATACATACAAAGGTGGATATGAAGGCTATATGGATGCAAAGACAATCGCGACCTACATGCATGGACCACTATTACCAAAAAACCCAGCAATCGCTGATGAAGTCATTCTACGTGGTTTAAATCGTAGATATGTTGTAGAGCATCTAGAAGCATTACAAGATACACTGGAAAATGCGGCACATGATGCAATGTTAAAACGATTGAATGTAAAGTAATAATGGTGTGATTATGGATGAGTGTGTATTAGATTATTTAGATTCATATAAAAGACTAGATCAATTATGTAGAGATATGTTTAGAAGTAAAGATGGTGTTACAGAATACATCAATCAAATGGATAGGGTAATTTCTCGCATCAATTCGAAACAAGATTGGCGAGATTTCTATTCAAGATTAAAATATCAGCGCCGATTACGAAATAATCTTGTACATAGTACAGAATGTTCAGAGTGTACTGAGGAAGATATTGATGAAATTGAATATTTCTTTGAATTAATACTAAAACAAGAAGACCCTCTAGCATATATTCGTAGACAACAAGCATTAACTAAAAAAGCATCGATCGAAACAAATCGTTATGGTTCGTATCATCCGATAGAACAAACCGAAAAAAGTCTTTTTGAAAGAAGATATCGTACAAATGAAAAGAGTATTTTCGGAAATTTCATTTATATAATTATTTTCGTTGTAATTATGGTATTAATTTTTACACATATTTTATAAATCCTTTAGATATATTGAAAAGGGGCATTAGGCCCCTTTGATCGTTTTTAGTACTTCCTCTAAGTCTTGTGGTTTGGATTTGTTGAATATGAATTGACATGCATCATCTACGCTGTAGCGTGGAATAATGTGGAAGTGTAGGTGATGTACTGTTTGTCCTGCAACCTCACCACAGTTATTTAGGATATTACATCCTGCAGCTTTTGTGGCATGTACAATTTTCTTAGATAGGTTAGAGATAACTTCAGCACATTGTTTTACAGTTTCTGTATCTGCCTCTAAAATGTTTGCTACGTGTTTCTTCGGCATCACAATTGTATGACCGTAGGTTACTTGTGAGATATCAAGTATTGCTAAAACATTGTCATCTTCATAGACGACCTTTGATGGAATCTTATGATCGATAATATCGCAAAATATACACATTCTAATTTCCTCTCATTTCTGTATATCTATATTGTAAAAAAAGTCGCATGATTTTGCGACTTTTATTTCATATCTTGTACTAGAATATCTGGATATTTGTCCTTAACGGAATCGTAGATAGTCTTGTCGTAGATGTGGAAGTTATGCTTCTTGAAGAAGTATGTTGATGCGTCTGCAGAAACCTGCTTAATCTTCTGTAGAATTGTATCTACATCATCCTTCATCTTTGAAGCATCATTCTCATCAACCTTGATGACATAGAACTTTGCACCATCACTTGCAGGTGACTCTGTCCAAGGATCGCTTGGTGAGTTTGAAGTGATGATAGTACGTACTAATGCATCTAAGTTGGATGATTCTGTTGTATAAATCTGTGATACAGGAGTACCTGTTCCGTTGTGTGCTGTAGATACTGCAGCATAATCAGTGTTGCCACCTTTTAAGTCAGCTAACGCTGCATCTGCATCTGCTTGTGCAGTGAAAGTTAAGACTGTAGCCTTTACTGGCTTATATGTATCTACTAGAGAATCAAAGTTTTCATCGATATACTTCTTTGTTAGTTCCTTAGCTTGAAGAGAAGGGATAAGGTATTCCTTCAGGTATGATTCTTCATCTAGGTTGTTGTTCTTCATATAGGAAGCAAATGTATCACCATACATAGACTTATAGTTTGCAAGGCTTTCTTCTGCTTCTTTTTTCATCTTATCTGTAACTTCAATTTCTGCTACAGCGATTGCTTTACTTGCTTCATTAACTGCAGTAGTAGCACCGGCATTTTGCTTCATTAATGTGAATACATCACCCTTAGTAATATTCTTCTTACCAATGGAGAAGAGTACTTCGTTACTATCTTTTAATTTTGCTACTGCATCACTACATCCAGTTAATCCAGATAAGAGGATAGTAGTACAAACAACGGCCGTAAGTTTTTTAAACTTTGTCATTATTTTGTTTCCTCACTTTCTGTCTTAATACCCATAGCTTTCTTAATTGAGTTTTCAAGTTCATCATTACCCTTGAAATCAATACCTAATTCTTCAGCCTTTGCCCATAGAGCCTGGTTTGAAAGAGTTGTATCGTAATTTTGAACTAATGTTAAGTAAGGATTATCTCCAGCAACTTCTTCAAGCTTAGCTTGTGTTGTTGCATTAGCAATAATCTTGAAGTAACCGAAGTTAGAAGAACGTACCCACTTACTTACTTCACCTTCATTGAGGGCGAGGGAAGCTTCTAAGAATGCAGCATCCAATGTAGATGTGTTCTTATCAATAACACCTAATACACCGCCGTTAACAGATGTTGATGTATCTTCACTGTGCTTGGAAGCCACTGTGGCGAAATCATCGCCAGCTGCTAATTCATCATCAACAGCCTTCATTCTAGCTGCTTCATCTTCTGTAGGTTCAGCAGTAGGGTTGTTTCTATCTGTAAACTTGACCAAGATGTAAGATACTTGACGAATTTTTAATTCATCGAAATGTTGTTTTGCGTATTCAGCTGTTAACTGATTCACTTTCTGCTGTTGAATTAAGTATTCTTCTAAATCTGTATAGCCAGTTGATGACATATCGCTGAGTAACTTTGCCTCATAGTTATTACCATATGAGTTCTTGTAGTTAGCGATAATGGATTCAGCTTGCTTTGCAGCAGCGTCTTTGATTTCGTTTGTTGTAGAAATACTAGCATCTGCTATTGCACGTTTGAACAATGTCAATTGAGCACTTGAACCATTTGTTCTAAATAGTGTTTCATAGAATTCAGAAGCAGTTGTATCGTTGTCATCAATAGAATAAACGACATCTTCTCCGTTTGTTTGTTTACCTTTTAATTTGCCTTTGTTTGTATCGTAAATGTAATACACACTGATAGTGAGGAAGACTGCTACCACTAACATTACAAACCAGTTCTTTTTCAAGAATTTGCCCATAATACCTCCTAAAGTTTTATACGTAAAAACGCTTTTTAATTATAGTGTAAATGCGCTTTAATTGCAATTTTCGTAAACTGAAGTTTGTGTGAAGAATCACAAAACAAGAAATTTTCACAAGTGAGATAGTATAATCCCTAGAATTTGAAAGATAATGTTACAATAAGTAGCGGAATGAAGGTGATTGTGTGAAAACTTTAGAGATTAGAGATCTCCACGTATCAGTGGAAGATAAAGAAATTTTAAAGGGTGTTAACCTCACAATTGGTGAAAATGAGGTACACGCCTTAATGGGACCAAATGGTAATGGCAAGTCTACATTACTTGCGGCTATTATGGGTAATCCTGTATATACCGTAACAAAAGGTTCGATTACATATGATGGAAAAGATGTATTAGCGATGCCTGTAAATGAGAGAAGTGTTGCTGGTTTATTCTTGGCAATGCAATATCCTCAAGAGATTCCAGGTGTTACAAACAGTGATTTTTTACGTGCTGCGATGAACGTACGTCGTGAGTCTCCCGTTCCATTATTTACATTTATTAAATCTATGGAAAAGACAATCCAAGATTTACAAATGAAAGAAGATCTTGCCCATCGCTTCTTAAATGAAGGTTTCTCTGGTGGCGAAAAGAAGAGAAATGAAATTGTACAGATGGAGATGTTACGCCCATCTCTTGCAATGTTAGATGAAATTGATTCAGGTCTAGACGTTGATGCGATGCACATCGTAGCAAATGCCATCAATAATCTACGAGCAGAAACAGGCCTGTCATTAATGATTGTTTCTCACTATGATCGTTTCTTTGAACTTATTGAACCTCAATATACACACGTACTTGTAGATGGAAAAGTTGTGCTTGAAGGTGATGGTCAATTAGCTCGTAAGATTGATATGGAAGGCTATGACTGGATTTACGCTGAATATGGTATTGGAGCGCCTCGTGAAAAGAAGGTTGCTCGTCGTTCAGTAAGCACGATTGGTACTTGTGCCGTTCGTACTGCCGCAGAAGCAGAGGCTAAAAAGCAATGGAAATGATTCATGTCGATACAGATATTCAATTACGTGATTCTTTCAGTCAATTTGAAATTGATACTGAGCGCGATATTGAATTAACTTTCAGTGCAGATGCGGGCGAATATGAAGTATTTGTACGTATCAAAAACTGCGGTAAATTACGTATTCGTACATTTGCTTACGCTGATGCACAAGTTAAATATCTGTTCTGGAATGACAACGAGCATATGTTTGAGATTGACGAGACACATGAAGTCTTACGCAATGCGAATGTTGAGGTTGCTCATTGTGAAGTGAATCCATATCCAGTTAAGCGTAATACATATATGGCTTTAAGAGAACCGGGTGCATATGGTCATCTTGTATCCTCATCACTGGTTGCATCAGATAAAAACTATACGCAGAATGTTGTGAATTTTGCACAACGTACATTAGCGAATATTGATAACTTCGCGGTTGTACTAAAGGGTGGTAAGTTATTTATCGATGCGATTGGTAAGATTGTTAAGGGTGCTTCTCGTTCGGAGAGTCATCAGAAGTCACGTGTCATGTGCTTTGATGATGGACAAAGCTCAACAGTTATTCCTGAATTATTAATTGATGAAAATGATGTTCAGGCTAGCCATGCTTTAACAATTGGTAGAATTGATCGCGAACAGCTGTACTATTTACAATCACGTGGTCTAACCCAACGTCAATGTACGTCTTTGATTAGTTCTGGTTATATGTATCCAATTACTCAATTTTTGAGTGATGAAGCACTCCAACAAGAGCTCCGTACAGAAATGGAGGCGAAGTTAGCAAACTTATGATCGATGTAGGAAAGATTCGTCAAGATTTTCCAATGATTGTAAATCATCCTGAGTTAATTTATTTTGACAATGGTGCGACAACATATAAGCCTAAGGCTGTAATTGATGCTATTTGTAATTTTTATTGTAATTTTACTTCTAATGTTGAACGTGGGGATTATGAAACAGCAATCAAAGCTGATCATGCGTATGACAATACACGTAAGATTATTGCTAGACTCATCAATTGCGAGCCTCGTGAAGTGGCGTTCACTGCCAATATTACTGCGACATTGAATCAGCTAGCCTATGGACTAGGTAAGGGTTGGCTAAAGAAGGGGGATATTGTTTTAACAACTCTCAATGAACATGCTAGTAATCTTTTACCTTGGTATCGTTTGGAAAAAGAATTGGGTATTGAAATCCAATACATTCCAGTTGATAACCACGGTGTGGTTATCATGGATGAATATAAGAAGTTGTTAAATGCTCAAGTTAAGGTCGTTACACTGGCACATGTTACTAATGTTATGGGCGCTTTACAGCCGATTCAACAGATGACAACGCTCGCACATGAAGCTGGTGCGTTGATGGTTGTGGATGGAGCGCAGAGTGTTCCACATCATCCAATCGATGTAAAGGTGCTCGATATTGACTTCTTGGGTTTTTCATCTCATAAGATGTGTGGACCAGATGGTGTAGGTGTTCTTTATGGTAAGTATGAACTACTAGACCGTATGGAACCGTTATTACTTGGTGGTGGTATGAATGCACGCTTTACTTCAGATGCGGATGTCATTTTGAAGAATGCGCCAATTAAGTTTGAAGCAGGTACCCCAAATATTGAAGGCGTCATCGGATTAGGTGCTGCTGCGGAGTATCTCATGTCTATTGGCATGGAAAATATCAGTGCATATGAAAAGGAACTTCGTGCATATTTTGCTGAAAAGTTAAAAGAATTAGACAACATCGAATTCTATAACCCAAATAATACTTCTGGACCTATCACATTTAATGCTAAGGGAGTCTTTGCACAGGATGCGGCTGGCTATCTTGGTGCTAGTCACATTGCAGTACGCTCTGGTAATCACTGTGCCAAGGTTTTACATGAAGTAATCGGCACGGATCAAACAATTCGTGCATCAATATATTTTTACAATACAAAAGAAGAAGTAGATCGTTTTATTGAAGTTGCGAAGAACATCAGTTTAGAAAATGCAGTAGGCATCTTCTTCTAAAGGAGTACAAACAATGAGTGAAGTAGAAAGTTTTATTAATGATCCACAGATACTACGGGAATTGATTATGGATCATTATCAATATCCACATAATCATAAATTGGTGAAAGACGATCGTTACTTATCTGTACATATGGCTTCAGATAGCTGTATCGATGATATTACGGTGCAGTCTGATATTCAGGATGGTGTGATTCAGGATATTCGCTTTGAAGGTGTTGCTTGTACAATTTCAACAGCGAGTACTTCAATGATGACTGACTTGTTAAAGGGAAAGACGTTGGAAGAGGCACGTGTAATCATCCAGAATTATTTTGCGATGATTCACGAACAGCCATATGATCCAGAAGTTTTACAAGAGGCAGTTGCGTTGAAGAATGTTTATAAACAAGCCAATCGTATTAAATGTGCAACCATTGGTTGGGATGCGATTGAACAGATGATTGATGAAAGTGAGGATAAGAAATGAGCGAACAGTTTAAGCTAACTTCAGAAGATGAAGCAGTTCTTTCTTCACAAGATGATTATAAATATGGTTTCCATGATGATGTTAAGTCCATTATCGATACGGGCAAAGGTATTTCAGAGGAAGTTGTAAGACAGATTTCTGCATACAAGCATGAACCTGAGTGGATGACTGAGAAGCGTGTAGAGGCTTATCACATCTTCATGAAGAAGCCTATGCCAAAGTGGGGACCTGATTTAAGTGAAATTGATTTCCAAGATTTTACTTACTATCGTAAAGTTTCACAAGAAACAGAAAAGAGTTGGGAAGAAGTTCCTGAAGAAGTAAAGAATACATTTGAAAAATTAGGTATTCCTGAAGCAGAACGTAAGTTCTTAGCAGGTGTAACAACACAATACGAGTCAGAAGCTGTATATCACAATATGTTAAAGGAAGTTGAAGAGAAGGGTGTTATCTTCTTGGATATTGACACTGCTTTAAGAGAACAACCAGAACTTTTTAAACAGTACTTTGGCAAAATTGTTAGTGCTGGTGACAACAAGCTATCTGCACTGAATAGTGCAGTATGGTCTGGTGGTAGTTTTATTTATGTGCCTAAGGGCGTTAAGTTAGAAAAGCCTTTACAATCTTACTTCCGTATTAACTCTGAATCCATGGGACAGTTTGAAAGAACAATCATCATCGTTGATGATGGTGCCGAATGTTCCTATGTAGAAGGCTGTACAGCACCACAGTACTCCAAAGACTCCTTACATGCGGCAGTTGTTGAAGTATATGTAGGCAAGAATGCGAAGTGTCGTTATTCTTCTGTACAGAACTGGTCAGGCAATATCTTAAACTTAGTAACAAAGCGTGCAAGAGTGGATGCTGGTGGAACGATGGAATGGATCGATGGTAATATCGGTTCTAGAATCTCCATGAAATATCCATCCTGCATTCTTGCAGGAGAAGGGGCGACTGGTCTTTGTATCTCAATTGGTGTAGGTTCAAAGGGGCAATTCCAAGATACAGGTTCCAAGATGATCCATGCAGCACCAAATACACGCTCTTCAATTATTTCTAAGTCAGTATCACGTAATGGTGGTGTAACAAACTTTCGTGATGAAGTACACTTTACCCCAGCTGCTAGAAATTCAAAGGCACACATTGAATGTGATACGTTAATTTTAGATAACATTTCTAAGAGTGATACGATTCCTACAAACTCAAATATGAATAACTCTTCGACAATTGAGCACGAAGCAAAAGTTTCCAAGATTTCTGAAGATCAACTATTCTATTTGATGTCACGTGGTTTAAGTGAAGAACAAGCAACAGAAATGATTATCATGGGATTCCTAGAGCCGTTTACAAGAGAATTGCCGATGGAATACGCTGTAGAATTGAACCAGTTGATGAAACTGGATATGAGTGGATCCGTTGGATAAAAACATTGCACGTGCGAAGGGATTACAAGCACGTGCTTTACTGTCTTTGAAAGAGCGTAACAAGAAAAGCCATGCGGTATGTCAAGAAGTGATTTCGAAGATTCATGCAGGCATGGTAATAGGATGTTATGTTTCTGTTAGAGATGAATTAAACACAGCGGAAATTCTTAAGTATTGTTTTGAACATAATATTGATATATGTACTCCAAAGGTAGTTGGAAGGACATTATGCTTTTACAAAATCAAGTCCTACGATGACTTAGTACCAGCACCATTTGGCTTATTGGAACCAACGCTGACTGTTCATATTCCTGTAGATAAGATTGATATGATGATTGTACCATTAAGTAGTTATGATTCAGAGAATCATCGTACAGGATATGGGAAAGGGTACTATGACTCAATTCTAATGGATTGTAGAAATAGAATTGGTGTTGCGTTTCAAGAACAAGAAGTCGACTTAATAGATGTTGAATCACATGATATTACATTAGATGAAATCATCTCTGTTTAGGGGTGATTTTATTTTACTTGACAATATCGATACTCGATATTATATTTTGGGTAGATGAATATCGATACTCGATATTAGTGGAGGGAATATGATTCATAAGTTTGTCTATTATAATTATTTTGAATCAGATGTATTTGCTAGTTATCTTCATGAAATGTCATTACAGGGATACCATTTTAAAGGATTTGGGTTTGGACTAAAATTTGAAAAAGGAGAACCAAAAGATATTACGTATGATGCGTATGTCTTTAACGAGCAACAAGAGGAAGATCAAGGTTTAAATCCAAATTCTGAGGACTTTTTGGGTTATTGTAAAGAGGCTGGATGGCAATATATTGACGCTTATCAACGCTGGATTATTTTCTATAAAGTGAAAGAAGATGCTGTAGATATCGCAACAAAAGAAGAAAAACTGGATAATGCGTTTGCGGTAAGGAAAGATGATCTAAAATTTGCTCGAATATTATTACCTTTATTCGCTATTTATATTATTAACTCGGTTTTACTCAATCCTAATATTTTTGAACTTCTGGAATACAGAAATCTTACAATTGAACTTGGTTGGCTTCTTTTCATACTTTCACCATTTTTTCTGTACTTTCACGATAAGAAAATATATCAATTATTGCGTAGTAAATATGAAAGTACAGGTGAATTATATTTAGGGAATCCAAATAAAAAACAAATGTATTTTCAACCAAGATCACTATTTTATTTCGTATTTATAATTGTTATTTCTACTCTATTTTTAAAATCCTATTGTGGATTTTTGATAAGTCCATTGATTGGTGTTGTTGTTTATTGTGCATTTCTCTGCTTGCAAAAATTCTTTTGTAGGAGATATGGTTCATCTGGTTATATGGCAATTATGGGAATTACGATATTTATATTCTATGTAATCATGATGGTGCTGTATGGACAGAAGCAGGCTAATCTTAAGGCAACACCAACAGATGATTTCCCATTACAGCTTGTTGATATTGATGCAGATAATAAAGGGATTACACATGGAGCTTTTACGGAACAGAAGGGCCTATTTGTGGAATGGACGGAGTATGTAATTGCACAAGGAGATGCAGCACAAGAAGTACTATCGTATACGCTTTATCATTCATCTTCTCCTTGGTTGCTTCATAAGCAATATTTATACTTATCTTCAGGTATGAAGGCAACAGATGTAAACGCATTTTGGAAACAGAAATCAGCCATTGCTTATAAAGAATTTGATGACTATGTATATGTTGTTGACTGTGAAAATGAGTTGATTGAACTTAGGTATTCACAAGAGTTAACTCAACAACAGATAGATACAGTTATCGGAAAGTTAGTGAAATGATATGGCACGTGCACAGTTTCAAACATTAACAGAACCGATGTTCTATATTCTCCTATGCTTGCAGAAAGAAGTATGTGGTATTGATATCATGGCGATGGTAAGTGTGATCTCCAATGGTAGAGTTTCGATTGGGCCAGGTACTTTGTATGCGATATTGCAAAAATTCGAGGATAACGAAATTATTGAAAAGACTAGAGAAGAAAATCGTAAGAAGTGGTATCTTATCACAGATGCAGGGAAACAAATGCTTGAGGACGAATTGCAACGTCTAGAATCAATGTTGGAAGATGCAAAGACCGCAATGAAAGCTCAATGAAAATTGCAAAATGATTTCATATAAATACACTCTATGAATATTATTTGGTATGATATAGATGCTAAATAAAGGAGAACAGCTTAATGAAGGTTGTACTAGTAGCTGAATCAGGTGCGGATATTCCAAAGGAGATAGCCGAAAAAGAGGGTATCTATATCGTTCCAATGCATGTCACTTTTAATGGTGAAACAAAAGATGATGGCACATTTCCGGCATCGAATATCATTGATTATTTTGAAAAGAGTCTAAAGATTCCAAAGACGAGTGGTTCTACAATTGTAGATTTTGATTACATCTTCGATCGCATTCATGAAGATCACCCTGAAGCACATATTTTGTATCTAGCATATTCTTCTGTAACAACTTGTGCGTACGGTTGTGCACAGATTGCAATGGAAAATCGTGATTATATTACGGCAATTGATACAAAGCTTTATTCGATTGGACAGGGTCAAGTATTAGTGCGTATGGCTGAACTATTACGTGAACATCCTGAATGGGGTATTGAGGAAGCAGTAAGTGCTGCCAAAGACTTGATTGCTAGAGGGCATATGTCTTTTATTCCTAAGACATTAGCGTTCTTGGTTGCTGGTGGCAGAGTAAGTAATGCGAAGGCTTTATTAGCAGGTGTTTTGCTCTTACATCCATGTATTGAAGCGAAGGATGGTCGCTTAGTTGCGGGTAAGAACTATCGAGGTAAGATGAATCGTGTCATCTATAAGATGATGAATGACTTCCTTGTGAATAACGCGATTGCTAGGGATGAAGTCTGGTGCTGTACGACGGTTGGCTTTGATGAAACGCTAAAACCAGAAGTAGAAGAGTATCTTCATAACCAAGGTGTTGAAAAGGTTCGTTGGTCACAATGTGGTGGTGTTATTACAACTCATGGTGGACCTGGCGCATTTGGTATCGCAGGATTTCGTACGAAGTAATTAGGGTGCAGATGAATCTGTACCTTTTTTATGAGATAGTATTATTTTAATTTTACTCGTAATAGATATATACTAATGGGCGGGAGAAAAGATTATGTATAACGTTAGAAAGATTCAAGATGATATTTATTGGTTAGGTGCCTCAGATCGACGCCTTGAAAAGTTTGAAAATACGTATAGTGTTCCAGCAGGAATGTCTTATAATAGCTATTTGATTTTAGATGAGAAGACATGTCTTGTGGATGGAATAGATTACAATGTTGCACAACAGTTCTTTGATAACTTGGAGTATGCTTTGCAGGGTAGAACATTAGACTATATGATCGTTAATCATATGGAGCCTGATCATTGTGCAATTATTCCACAGCTTGTACAGATGTATCCACATATGAAACTGATTGGATCCATGCAAGCATTCAAAATGATGAATCAGTTCTATCGTTTTGAAACTGATAGTCGTTCCATCGTAGTAAAAGAAAATGATACATTGAGCCTTGGTAAGCATAACTTGAAGTTCATAACTGCTCCAATGGTACATTGGCCAGAAGTAATTGTGACATATGATGAAACTGCGAAGGTGTTGTTTAGTGCAGATGTATTTGGTTGTTTTGGCGCAATGAGCGGTAATGTATTTGCGGATGAAATTGATTGGGAACATGATTGGAAAGATGAATGTAGACGTTACTATACATGTATTGTTGGTAAGTATGGCATGCAGGCAGCTGCAGTACTAAAGAAGATTCGAAACCTTGAGATTGAAATGATCTGTCCTTTACATGCGCATATTTGGCGTAAGGATTTTGATAAGATTATCAGTTTGTATGAAAAGTGGACTTCTTATAGTTATGAAGTAAACTCGGTTGCGATATTCTATGGTTCTGTATATAACAACACAGCGCTTGCGGCTGATATCTTAGCGATGAAGCTTGCGGAAAAGGGTATTAAGAATGTGAAGGTATTTGATACATCTAAGACAGATTTATCTATCATGTTATCAACAGCGTTCCAATATTCAACACTTGTATTTGCGGCAGCTTCTTATAACGCTGAAATATTTGATACTGTACAGCACTTATTATCGGAGATTAAGAATCATAGTCTTGCGAATCGTAAGGTTGGTTTAATTGAAAATGGTTCTTGGGTTCCAACCGCAAAACTTCTTATGGAAAAACAAATTTCTACTTGGAAGAATACGGTGATTCTTGAACCAAAAGTTACTGTAAAGTCTGCAGTAAAGGAAGATAGTTTAGCTGAACTTGAAAAATTAGCAGATGCGATAGTTGCGTCATTAAATAAATAAATGTAAAAGAGAAGTTCCGTGTGATAACTTCTCTTTTTCTTGGCTTAGATGGATTTTTGCAGTAGTTCAATGATTTCTTGTTTTGGTTTAGATGAGCGTGCGGTGACAATCTTTGGAGAACCACCACCGCTAGCTTCTAATGATTCTTGGATAGCTGCGTAGATATCTCTTGCTTTTCCTTCTGGTGAAATGATGGAGAAGTCATTGATATCATCAGAAGAAGTAATCAGAATTTTTGTGGAAAATACTTGATTTAGTAGAGCTTGTGATACAGTACGTAATTGACTCACATCCACAACATCCACTAAAACATTAGCTTTCATTTGCAGAATGTCTTTGACTTTATGTGCTGTTAGTTCTTTTTGAAGTTCTTCAATCTGTTTCTTATATATCTTATTTGTATTCCGTAAGGTTTGGATATTTTCTAAAATATCATCTTCTTTTGCGTTAAGTGTTTTACGTAATTCTTGAATTAAGTTGTAGTACTTCTTTAATTTGATATTTGTAGCCCAACTGACGGTTGTATAGATACGTGTACCGCGTGATGTTTTTTCACTGCCTAGGATAATAAAACTGCCAATTTGATTCACATTATTCACGTGGGGTGTACCACATGGTTGAGAGTCGATATCACCAAATGTTACAACGCGTACTTCATCATGATTTGCGTATTTAGGGTTTGGATAGTCACTACCTTTGTAGTATGTAAATTCTGTTGGAATATCTTGCAGTAGTGTATCATTCATGAAGTCTTGTACTTCTTGTAGGTGTTTTTCATCTAAGTCTTTACTGTTGACCTCATACCATTGATTTTCTGGTGATGTAACACCAATCGCAACAATATATAAGCCCATCTTGCCATAATAGCCGTCTAGTAGATGATATGCACTCTGTACGGTCGTATTGATGATACGTGTCTCTTTATCAACTTCCATGTGGATAGGGTTTTGTAAAGTACCGTCAACTTTGTGGTAGAGGACATCATCCTCCCATTTTAGGTCGATAACCTCTAGATTGTTGATGGTTCCTTTATCTCCAGGCATACCACCTTTTTCACCATAGAATACTGTTTCTGCGAAAGTGTAGTAGCCATCTTTTTCAGTTGTGATTGTGGTATCACAACTGAGGTTTAATAGATTATCATAGTGATTCATAAGGCACCTCCATTTTTTTATCATTATACTTGAAAAAGAGAATTCCTGCAGATTAGGTTTTCTATGCTTATTTCAAACTGGTATAATACATACATGAGTCAAACAAAACGAACAGTGATTGGTATCTTAACACATGTAGATGCGGGTAAGACTACATTAATAGAGAGTATTCTTTATCAAACAGGTGCGATAGGTTCATTAGGAAGAGTGGATCATCGTGATTCTTTTTTTGATTTTGATGAACAAGAAAGAAATCGTGGAATCACTATCTATTCTAAAGAGGCACATTTTGTTTATAAGGACATTGAAGTATATATTATCGATACACCAGGGCATGCGGATTTTTCATCTGAGATGGAGAGAACCTTGTCCATTTTAGATATGGCAATTGTATTGATTAATGGACAAGATGGTGTACAGGCACATAGTGAAACGATATGGAAATGTTTGGAGTATTATCATGTACCAACAATGGTGTTTGTTAATAAGATGGATATTAGTTATTTTGCCAAAGAAAAGTTGCTTGAGGATATTCATATAAAATTATCTAGCAATTGTATTGATTGGTTAAATGAAAACAAATTGGAAGAGATTTGCTTTTCTAGCGATGTACTCTTAGAACAATTTGAACGTAAGGGTTCTTTAACTGCAGAAGAAATTGTAGAGGGATTCTATCATCGCAGCTTCTTTCCAGTATTGTTTGGCTCTGCATTAAAGGGAAAGGGCATTGATTTGTTGTTGAAAGGGATTGTACAATTTTCAGTTGATAAAAGTTATCCTACGGAATTTGGTGCTAGGGTTTATAAGATTACCGTGACAGAGAATCATGTACGTTTAACGCATGTAAAGATTACTGGTGGCGCTTTACATGCCAAACAAAAACTGGATGAGGATGAAAAGGTGGATCAGATTCGTCTATATCATGGTTCTAAGTTTAGCATGCTGGAAGTAGCGTATCCGGGTATGGTTGTGGCACTAAAAGGTCTAGAACACTTTGAAGCAGGAGATGGTTTAGGATTTGAAGAGAAACAGATACAACCTATCTTAAGTGCGTATATGGATTATCGTTTGGTATATCCTAAGGGTACGGATTTACTAGCGTTAACAACAACCTGTCGTGAAATCAGCGAAGAAGATCCAGCACTCGAAATGGATGTCCAAAGTGAGACTGGACAGATTGATGTACATATCATGGGTGAGATGCAGATGGAAGTCTTGCAGAAGAGAATCTTTGACCGTTGCAGGATTTCAGTAGGCTTTAGTACAGGTAGAATTCTTTATCGTGAAACGATTGGGAAAACTGTCAAGGGTGCAGGTCACTTTGAACCATTGCGCCATTATGCGGAAGTACAGGTAAGATTAGACCCTCTTGAAAGAGGGAAAGGAATTGTAATTGCGAGTGAAACAGGTTCTGATCAATTATCATTTAATTGGCAAAATGCGATACTTAGTGCCTTGCGTACAAAGAAGCATCGTGGTGTATTAACTGGTAGTGAACTGACGGATGTAAAGATTACTTTAATTGCAGGAAAGGGTCATTTAAAGCATACCGAAGGTGGAGACTTTAGACAGGCTGCTTCACGTGCAGTTAGACAAGCACTGATGAAGACATCTTCGATACTATTAGAACCGTATGTATGCTTTGAATTAACTGTACCTAGTGAATCTTTATCAAAAGCACTATTTGATTTAGAAAGTAAGAAGGCACAGTTTGAGATACAAGATAGTGGAGATGGCCGTAGTGTCATTATCGGTAGAGGCTGCATGCGATTACTTGCACACTATCAAAATGAAGTAAATGCCTATAGTAAAGGTCAGGGAAGATTTGCTTTTCAACCAGATGGTTATGATGTATGCCAAGATAGAGATGAGATTGTGACACAAATTGGTTATGATCCAGAAATGGATGTGCGTAATCCTTCATCATCTGTATTCTGTGCAAATGGTAGTGGCTTTATAGTGACTTGGGATAAGGCTGATGAGTACATGGATATCGCTCAAGAAAAGGTTGAATCGATATCAACACAACATCGTACGTATCGAATTGAAGAGGATGAATTAAAGCGTATTTTTGATAGATCTACTTCTAATAATCATAATTTCAATAAACAACATAACCCTATCAAAAAGAAACCGAAAGAAGAAAAACCCAAAGTGATTAAGCACTTACCAGCTTGTCTAATCGTAGATGGATACAATATGATATTCAGTTGGGATATTTTCCAAGAAGACAAAGAGGAAGAACTGGCAACTTCACGTGAGAAGTTATTGGATATTTTATTCAACTATCAAGCTTTCACAGGAGAAAAGATGATAGTTGTATTTGATGGCTATAAAGTCAAAGATAATCTTGGTACAATATACTCACGTAAGGATATGGAGGTAGTATACACATCTAGTAATTTGACAGCAGATGCGTATATTGAACGCTTTGTGGCAGATCATCGGAAAGATTATGATTTGACAGTCGCAAGCTCTGATGGTTTGATTCAGAATGCAATCTTTGCCCAAGGTGCAAAACGTATGTCCGCAAGAGAATTATTTGGACGTATCACATTTATCAATCAAGAAATAGAAGAGCAATTAACACATTCATAGGAGAGGGTATGGCAAAACTATATTTTTATTACGGAGCGATGGGAAGCTCAAAGACAGCGAATGCTTTAATGGCTGATTATAACTATCGTGAACGTGGTCAGAAGACCATTCTTGCGAAAACAAATATCGATACACGTGATGGAAAGAATGTCATTTGGTCTCGTATTGGTTTAGAAAGAGAATGTGTTCTATTGTCTGATGTTTGCGCTATGAGCGAAGCAGAGCTTCGTACATATGATGCGATTATCGTAGATGAAATTCAATTTGCAAAGCGTGAACAAATCGACTTCTTAGCACACATTGTAGATTATTTGAAAGTTCCAGTATTATGCTATGGTTTGCGTTCGGATTTCCAGTTGAATTTATTTGAAGGTAGTGAGCGTTTACTTGCGATTGCGGATGAACTACACGAAGTGAAGACCGTATGCTGGTGTGGTAAAAAAGCAACCTGTAATGCACGCTATAATGAACATGGTATTGTGCGTGTTGGCACACAGGTATTACTGGGTGCAAATGATGAGTATATTGCTTTGTGTCGTAAGCATTTCTTAGAAGGAAAACTTCATGGAGAAGATCCGGTAGGCTTGAAATAATCCATTGTTTCTTTAAATTACGTTACAAATTTTAATATTTTGTGATGAATGAGATATTTGTTCATCACTTTTTCTATATTTTCTGATATACTTTTCTACATTGCGAAAGGAGAACTGAAGATGTTTAAACAAAGACAAACTGACATGTTGAATGGTGTTATTTGGAAAGAAATTTTACTGTTTTTTGTCCCGATTATGTTCGGTTCTATCTTTCAACAACTTTACAATACTGCCGATGCGATGGTCGTTGGTAATTATGTTGGCAAGGAAGCGCTTGCGGCAGTAGGTGGATCGACTGGTGTTGTAATCGGATTACTTGTGAATTTAATTGTAGGTTTATCGAGTGGTGCGACAGTAGTCATTGCACAAGCGTATGGTAGTAATGATTATTCTTCTGTAAAGAAGGCGGTTCAGACTGCGATGAGTTCTAGTGTATTTATTGGGGCTATCTTTACGGTTATTGGCATTATCTTTACGCCATGGGCGATGAACATGCTGAATGTTCCCGCAGATATTATGGATTACTCGGTGTTATATATGCGTATCTATATGCTCGGTATGATACCTACGATGATTTATAATACTGGTGCTGGCATTTTACGTGCGGTTGGTGATTCAAAACGACCACTATACTTCTTGGTAGCTGCTTGTATAACAAACATCGTATTAGATGTATTATTTGTTGTGTTTTTCCATTGGAATGTAGCAGGTGTTGCGATTGCGACAGTCGTATCACAGGTTGTAAGTGGTGTAATGACGCTGTATATCTTATCAGCGGAAGATAGTGCGTATTACTTTGATATTCGTAATCTAAACTGTGATATGCATATTTTAAAGCAAATCTTGGTAATTGGTTTACCGAATGGAATCCAAGGCGCATTATATAGTTTCGCTAATCTATTTATTCAGGCAACAGTAAATGGCTATGGAACCAATACAGTGGCTGCGTATACTGCTTTCGGTAAGATTGATGCACTATTCTGGAATTACTCTGGCGCACTTGGTACAGCAACGTTAACGTTTATTGGACAGAATTTTGGTGCGGGTAAAATTAAACGTATGAAGCAGGGTGTATGGAATGCGATTGGTATCTATACGGTGGGTTCATTACTGATTACCACATTGTTATATTTCCACGGGGATTATATCTGCAGTTTGTTTACACAGGATGCGGAGGTTATTGATATCTGTGTACAGATGATACGTCAGCTATGTGTATTCTGGCCAGTATTTGTGTTCTTAGAGATTTACGTAGCAGCCACACGTGCATGTGGTGATGTTATTTATCCAATGATTATTACGATGATGGGCATCGGTGTGTTGCGTATTCTATATATCTTATTTGTGCCATCGTCTACGGTCTTTGAATCCTTGCGCATCTTTCCAATTACATGGGTTATTACAAGTTCTATCTTTGTGATTTATTACTTTCAAGGTAGTTGGCTTAAACGCAGTATTCAAAGAAGAAATATTACAGTCATTGATTAGGAACTTTGTGCAAAGTTCCTTTTTTCATGATAGAAAAAAGTAGCCATATAGACTACTTGCGTTTTGTTCGTGAAGTGATGATACGTTTGATATCTTCCAAAGTATCATGATAGGAATGAGAATCAAGACTAGGGAAAGCATCAATCAAACGTTTTGTTAGGTTAAATTTATCTGAGGTAAGAGTTTCTTTAAGACTGTTGATCTTTTGTTGTAACTCTGCGACTTGATTATCTTTAAACTGTACAGCAGTATCTTTTACATTAACGATATTCTCTTTGAGTTCCGATCCTGCAATTCTAGCTTGAATACCAGCCTCGCTGACTTTCTGTGCTGTTTCCATAGCACCACCACCAATACGCTCTGTCAGTTCATCGCTGACGATACGTAATGATTTTTGTAACTTATCAATCTGTGCAAGCTTTTCGTTTAATCCAATCATGACGGATACAGAGATTACCATATCCATCGCAAGACCAAGATAGGTAATACCTAAGATCCACCAACCAATCTGCTTTGGAATCCAATTGACAAAGTCGATAATCATAGGATGAATAAAGCCGATTGCAACGACACAACCAATACCCCATGCAAGAGAGAATATCAAACATACATAACCATTGATGTTGAATGGCATATCACGATAATCCCACCAACGTGCATGGAAGATTTGATCTAAAATCCAGCCGCCAAAGTATTCGATTAAAGTACAGACAATACTACCGACGTTAAAGATAATGAGGAAGTGAATGTGTTGTATCTCAGTATGTGTTACGGTGGTCAGTAAATAAATCATCGCAATCATACCGACACCGTAGATTGGACAAAATGGTCCATTTAAGAATCCACGGTTGATGACTTTCCCGACGATTGCGCCATGGAAGGCAACTTCTAATATCCAACCTAGAAAGGCGTATATCGCAAAGTAATATAAAAGTTGATAAATTGTCATAAAAACTCCATTCCTAAAAAATCATAGCATTTTAACAAATGAAAACAAGAGCTTAAGCTCTTGTTTTGTCTGGTTTTTTATTTCTTGTGGTATAGCTTTTTGTGTTGATGAACTGGATCGAATGTAACATTGATACCAAGTTTACGTAATACATTTTTATCTTCTTCAGGCAAGATAACAGTGGAGTGAGCTTCGCTACCTTTTAGGTTGCCAAGCTGTTTCATCGCAAGATCAGCATCTTTGTTTGTCATTGCGGTAATCGCAAGAGCAATCAATAATTCGTCTGAATGCAAGCGTGGGTTGTGGTTACCTAAGTGATTAATCTTGAGATTTTGAATCGGTTTAACATATTCAGGCTCAATCAAGTGTGTAGGTTTTGAAATACCACTTAGTTTTTTGATAGCATTGATAATCACTGCTGCAGATGGACCGAATAGAGATGATGTCTTACCAGTTACGATTTCACCATTTGGTAATTCTAATGCAAGTGCAGGAGCACCTGTCTTTTCAGCTTTTTCTCTAGCGATGATAGCTACTTTACGATCGGAAGGGGAAATGGCACAATCATTCATCAATAATTCAATCTTCTTCACTGCAGAAGCAGGAATCTTTTCTTCCTTGAAATCAACGAGAGCTTGAAAGTAACGACGGATGATTTCTTCTTTCGCTGCCGCATTGGCCGCATCCATATCAGTGATACAGAAACCCACCATGTTTACACCCATATCTGTAGGGGAAGCGTATGGAGATTTAGTAAGAATACGTTCAATCGTACGATTTAATACTGGGAATACTTCAATATCACGGTTATAGTTTACAGCTGGTTGGTTATATGCCTCTAGGTGGAATGGGTCAATCATATTGACGTCATTGAGGTCAGCTGTCGCTGCTTCATAAGCAAGGTTAACAGGATGGTGTAGAGGAAGATTCCATACTGGGAAAGTCTCGAACTTCGCATAACCGGATTTTACGCCATGAAGTTGATCGTGATAAAGCTGAGAGATACATGTTGCGAGTTTTCCAGAACCTGGACCTGGTGCAGTAACAACAATTAAGTTACGAGATGTCTTAACATATTCGTTTTTACCAAGACCTTCTGGGGAAACGATATAATCGATATCTGTTGGATATCCCTTAATTGGATAATGGATATAAGAAGTAATTCCATTTTTACTGAGTTGATGACGGAAGTTATCAGCTGCAGGCTGGTGTTCATATTGTGTGATGACAACAGAACCAACAAAAATCTCTAAATCGCGGAAAGCATCTAAGAGGCGGAAAACCTCTTGGTCATAAGATACACCAGAGTCGCCGCGTGCTTTGGAGTGTTCAATGTTATTTGCATTGATACAGATTAAGATTTCTACTTGGTCACGTAATTCTGTAAGAAGTTTTACCTTGTTATTAGGATTATAACCTGGTAAGACACGAGCAGCGTGATAATCTTCAAACATCTTACCGCCGAATTCCATGTATAATTTACCGCTGAATTGATTGATACGGTTTAAGATTTTATCGCGTTGTAGATTTAAATATAATTCTGAATCAAAAGCTTGTTTTTTCATGGCTGATTTTCCTCCAACGAAGAGTATATCAAATTTATGCTTTCTTTTGCGGATAAATTTTGAAATTGTTATACTATTTGTGGAGAAAAAAATAATGCGTTTAGAAGAGGAATTATTTCGTCGTTTACGACCGAATATACAACGTTTAATCCAATATGGTTTTTTGAAACAAAATGGAATATATCGTTATCAAACAAAGTTAGAAGATACTGGGATGTATGCGATTATCACAGTGGAAGGAAACGTTGTAAGTGGTAGAGTGCTAGATGAACTGACGAATGAAGAATATGTAGCAGTGCATACCGTAGGCAAGAAGGGCAAGTTTGCTACACAAGTTAGAACTGTTTATCTTTCTTGTTTAGAAGATATCGCAAAAAACTGTTTTGAAAAGGTGATGTATTCTAGCAGGCAAGCAAATACCATGCATGAATGGATGATAAATGAATTGCATGATATAGCAGATCATCCATTTACTAAATCACAAAATGGTAAACGTACAACGGATCACGAGTTTACGGCATATAAACCTAGTGATAGTGACAAGATGTACGTGCTAATGTTTTCGATAGGTATGCATAAATTAGATAAAACTTGTGATGAAAATCAGGTGGATGCGATGAATATTAAAGTCGAACCATCTAAGGTAGGTGATTTACTACAGTTACCAGGCTTCTATCCGGCATATCATATGAATAAGAAACACTGGGTAACTGCACTATTGGATGGCACGATTGAAGATGCGGTGTTAAAAGAACTTCTAGTAAAGAGTAGAGCTTTGGTAGCTAAGAAATTCTCACTAAATCATCATTGGGTGATACCGGCTAATCCTTCGGTTTATGATATTGATCATGCCTTTGCACAAAGTGATTTGATGTATTGGAAACAGAAGTTGAATTATCAGATCGACGATTATGTGTTTATCTATTATGGTTTACCATATAGAGAGTTGCGTTATCTTTGTAAAGTTGTTGAAAAGGATGTTGTATTCTACGATAAGTCAGGAAAACGAACAGATGAAGAAACATATATCTGTCTTCAGAAAATTTATTTCTTTGATGATCATAAGCTAACAAAGAAGTTTATTTCTAACTATGGTCTTACCAATATTCGCGGTGCAAGATCAATGCCGAAAGAATTAATCAATCAAATATACAAAATGTATCCCGCAATAATGATATAATACAGAAACTGAGGTGATATTATGACGGAATTAAAAGAACGTAATCAAATTGAACAAAAATACAAATGGGACCTTTCAACATTGTTTGAAAGCGATGAGGCTTGGAACGAAGCGCTCACAAAGCTAGATGCTTTGATTTCAGAAGCTGCATCCTTCCAAGGAAAGTTAAACAATACAGAAAGTTTACTTGCATATTTTACGGTATCTGATGAATTAGATAAGGCGTTAAACAATATATTTACATATGCGATGTTGCGTCATAGCGAAGATACAAGAGCGACCGATGCACAGGGTATGTATTCTAAGGCATATGGTAAGTATGTTGAGGCGGTGAGTGCAACTTCGTTTGCTCAACCAGAAATTCTTGGAAATGACAAGGAAGTTTTAAAGGGATTTATCGCTGATCCATCCTTAAACGATTTTGCGTTCTTATTAGAAAATCTTGTACGTAATAAGGCGCATACTTTAAGTGCTGCAGAAGAGAAGTTATTATCTACCTTTGGTGAGGTGTTCTCTGCACCGGGAAGAACGAGTGAAGCATTAATGGATGCGGATATGGTATTTGACGCTGTTAAGGATGGAGAAGGTAATAGTCATGAAGTAAATGGCTCTAGTTATATTCTCTTGCAGGGTAGCGATGACCGTGAGCTTCGCAAGAATTCTTTTACGTCTTTGTACAAGGGTTATAAACAACATATCAATACTTTCGCATCTACCTATAGCACAACTGTAAAGGCTGCTTCGATCGATGCCAAGGTGAGACACCATGAATCTTCACGTCAAGCTGCGATGTTCTCTGATAATATTCCGGTTAGCGTATACGATAACTTAGTTGAAACAGTACATAAGCACTTACCAACAATGTATCGTTACGTAAAACTACGTAAGAAGATGTTAGGTCTAGATGAGCTGCATTATTATGATATATATGCACCTCTTCTAAAGGGTAGCGCAAAGGATTACTCCTATGAAGAAGCTAAGGAAATGGTATTAGAAGCTGTTGAGCCACTTGGTACAGAATATACAGATGTTGTAAAGGCTGGTCTAGAAAACCGTTGGGTGGATGTCTATCCAAACAAGGGTAAACGTGGGGGAGCGTACTCTTCCGGCACATATACATCTAATCCATATATCTTATGTAACTATACAGGTACATTAGATAGTGTATCTACATTAGCACATGAGATGGGACACTCCATGCATAGTTATCGTACAAACCATACACAGCCAGTACACTACGCGAACTACACAATGTTTGTAGCGGAAGTTGCTTCTACAGTCAATGAGAACCTGTTAATCGAACAGTTGCTACAAAAGGAAACAGATCCTGCTCAACGTATGGCTCTATTGAACCAATACATGGAAGGTTTTAAGGGTACAATCTATCGTCAGACAATGTTTGCAGAATTTGAAAAGGAGGCTCACGCTGCTTCAGAACGTGGTGAATCCTTAACACCTGAGTTCTTAAATCAGTTATATTTAAATCTTGTAAAGAAGTACTTTGGTGAAGAATTAGTGATTGATGATGAAGTACAGTATGAATGGGCAAGAATTCCACATTTCTATAGACCATTCTATGTATATGTATATGCGACTGGATACAGTACTGCAGTTGCAATATCGGAAGGTATTTTACACGGTGGTCAAGAAAGAGTTCAGAAGTATCTTGAATTCTTATCTATGGGTAGTTCTGCATATCCAATCGATGAATTAAAGCATGCAGGTGTTGATTTAACGACATCAGAGCCAATCGATATTGCACTAGAGAAGTTTGCTAAGATTCTTGATGATGCGGAAGAAACATTCGCTAAATTACAACAGAAGTAATCAAGTTGGAGATATGAAAGTATCTCCAATTGACAAATCTAAAATACTGAATAAAATATAATTGCAATAAATATAGGAGATTTACTTTATGACATTTTATGATTATTCTTTGATAGATAGATGTGGTAATGAAGTATCAATGCATAACTATGAAGGCAAAGTGGTAATTGTAGTAAACACTGCTACTGGGTTTCGTGTCATAATAATGACACAGGCAAATAGTCAAGTAAATACAAGGGCTTTAGAGCTTCTACCAAAGTTTAAAATCAAAAAAATGAAAAGTCGGTGTGCTGTTTAGGTATGTTTTATGAAAATAAGCATTAAGCATAAAGTGAAAATATAGAACAAAATGTACTATTAGAATTGAGGAGAAAAATTATTATGCAACTTACAAAAATAATTCTTAGTAACTATAGGTGCTTCGGAAAAGAACCAACATGTATTGAAATTAATAATTTAACAGGATTTATAGGTCGTAATAGCAGTGGTAAAACTGCTTTATTAAGTGCACTTATGAAACTGTTTGGAGAAAAATATAGTGACAGAATTATTGAAAGATCAGATTTTCATATACCTGAAAGTATTGATCCCGATAGTGTCACTAATAGTGAATTATATATTGAAGCACAATTTATGTTTCCTGAATTGGAGAGAGGAGAAGGTAACGCATCTGTACCAATATTTTTCAAGAATATGTTGGTTAGTGAACCAGGCGGGAAGCCTTATTTAAGAATTAGACTTGAAGCAAATTGGGTAAAAAGCTCAAATCCTGAAGGAAGCATTGATACAAATGTATATTATATAACATCATCAACAGAAGAAATAAGAAATGAAGATAAACGTAATGTCAAAAGACATGATCTTGATCAAATAAAGATGATTTATGTACCTGCTATCAGGAAGCCGGATGAACAATTAAAAAATGTTTCGGGAACAATAATTTCAAGATTACTAAATGGTATAAGTTGGTCAGAACAAACAAAGGAAAAAATTAAAACGAAAGTAAGTGAAACGGAGGAAATTTTCTTTGAAGAAAAAGGGGTTGAATCATTAAAGAAATCACTAGAAAATCAATGGAATAGTTATCATAGGGATATCAGATATTCTAATCCAAAGATTAATTTCAATAGTACTAATTTAGAGACAATTTTAAAGAAAGTTGAAGTAACATTTTCACCTACAGGAATACATCGAGATTATCGGGTTGAAGAACTTGGGGATGGTTTACGTTCTTTATTTTATCTTTCACTTGTAAATACATTTTTAGAAATTGAAGAAGGAATTCTAGAATCTATTAATGAAGGTAAAGAAGATATATTTACATTAATACCACCTGTATTAACAATTGTTGCAGTTGAAGAACCAGAAAATCATATTTCACCTCATCTTTTAGGAAGAGTAGTTGAAAAGTTAAAACTTATTTCTACAAAAGAAAATTCGCAGACAATATTGACATCACATTCACCAGCGATAGTAAAGAGTTGAACCAACAAATATAAGATATTTTAGAATTTGTAAAGAATATGAATGTACAAAAGTGAATTCAATTATATTACCAGACGATGAAAAGGAACCAGAACAATTTAAATTTGTAAAAGAAGCAGTATTGGCATATCCAGAACTTTATTTTGCGAAACTTGTTGTATTGGGCGAAGGTGACAGTGAAGAGATTATTATTAAGAAAATGATTGAATTAAAAAAGGAATCTGTAGATTCATCAGAAATTTCAATAGTCCCATTAGGTGGTAGACATGTTAATCATTTTTGGCGTTTATTAAAAGATTTAGAAATTCCATTTATTACTTTGCTTGATTTAGATAGAGAACGATATGGAGGTGGTTGGGGACGCATAAAGTATGCAATACAACAATTAATCAAGATTGGCTGTGATAAAAATTCATTGCTTAATACAAGTGAAGGAATTTTATCAGATGAAAATTTAGAAAGTATGCATACTTGGGATGTAGCTGAAACTGAAAAAATGTCGAGTTGGATTGATTCTCTAAAAAATTATGATGTTTATTTTTCAACTCCGTTAGATATAGATTTTACAATGTTACAAAGTTTTAAAGATGAATATATTTCAGTATTAACAAGTAGTGAAGGTCCTAGGATAAAAGGTCATGGAAGAATACAAGATATTGTTATTAACGAAGCTACTGAAGATGAACTAAAAACTGCTTATAAAGATAGAATAGATAGTGATATTAAATCGACATTAAAACAAGAAGGTGGAGATGGATCTACTTATACTGAGAAAGAGAAAGAACTTATGATATGGTATTCATATTTCTTTTTAGGAAGAGGTAAACCAACCACTCATTTATCTTTATTTTCTAATAATACTAATATAGATTTTGGAAGTTTTCCAGACTGTCTAAAAGATTTTGTATGTTGTGTTATTGAAAAGAGTAAAGATAATTTAGGAGACTAAGATTATGAATAGAAATTGGGTTGACAAGGAAGAATGGTGTCCAGCTGATGGATTTAGATTAGAAGCTGGGGCTATGGATACAGTTGTTAACGATAAAAATACACTTGTTGTAGCTGGTCCTGGAGCTGGAAAAACAGAATTATTAGCTCAGAGAGCATGCTTTTTACTAGAGACTAATACATGTAGATATCCTAAAAAAATTCTTGCTATTAGTTTTAAAAAGGACGCAGCTGACAATTTAAGAGAACGTGTTGAATTGAGATGTGGGAAAGAATTAGCTTTAAGGTTTGAATCAAAGACCTATGATGCATTTGCCAAAGAAATTGTAGATAGATTTAAAAATAGTTTAGATGAATCATATAGACCCTTAAATGATTACAATATATCCCAAAATACTGATATTAGAAGAGCATTTGAAATAGCAGGATTAAATTCTAAGGTGAATCAATCTGAATTTAATACTATATATGGCAATAAACTTTCGAAAAAAAAATTACCCTTGCATGAAGATGATGTAGATAAAATTTTTATAGACACTTGGAATGTATTACTTAAAGGGGATAGAGATAATGGTTTTAAAAGTTCGCTTACTTTTGAGATGATATCACGTTTAGCAGAGTATTTAATCAGAACGAATAGGTATATTAAGAAAGCAATTGAAATGACTTATAGTCATGTGTTTTTAGATGAGTTTCAAGATACTACATCAATTCAATATGATCTTGTTAAAGCTTGTTTTCTTCAAACAGGGGCAATGATTACTGCTGTAGGGGATAGCAAACAACGTATAATGTTGTGGGCTGGCGCCAGAAAGTCAATATTTGTGGATTTTCAAAATGATTTTTCAAGCCGAAAAAAAACATTAATTATGAATCATCGCTCAGCACCAAGACTCGTAGAGATACAAAAAGCTATGTATAATAGGTTGAATGAAGACACAATTGACTTAAAAACTAATGAAAAATGGAATCAAGAAGATGGAGAAGCTTATTTAAGACTTTTTGAAGATCATATAAAAGAGGCTGATGTATTGAGTGAGGAGATTAATAGTTTAATATCAACTGGTGTAAAAATTAATGAAATTTGTATACTAGTAAAGCAAAAGGTTGATGATTATTCACGAGAGATTATAAATAAACTTTCAAAATATAATATTAAGGCACGCAATGAAGCAGTATATCAGGAATTATTAAAAG
>ERZ772957.29-NODE-29-length-121812-cov-10.046338_pt1 | contig 121812 bp, 86 predicted proteins | sample MGYA00580682_ERZ772957 | MGnify/ENA primary metagenome ERZ772957 (study PRJEB29015, sample SAMEA2737921) | human oral metagenome | biome: human oral; feature: human-associated habitat; material: dental | place: China | collected 2025 ... | reverse complement strand
TGTTGACCTTTGCCCCAAACTCCACGCGCTTGTTTTCCTTGCCCCTGACGATGGGACGGAGGTACGGGCGGTCGATGCTGACGATGCGGTGCTTGACCTCCTTGCCAGCGAACAGGTCTGACTGTTGGAGGCATACCTCACGCACGGCGGACAGCCGCTTTTCTTGTTCTGCCGACAGGCTGATGCAGGGGCCGTACAACTTGCGGAGGCCGTTCCATTGGAAGCGGAGCTTGGCAAGAAGTTTCAGGAGCCTTCTCCTGAGCCTGCGCGTGGCCGAGCCGGTGTGCTTGCGCTGCTTGGCGTATGCAAGCGTGGCCTTGGCAACATCATTGTACTTGTTTCTCGGAACGCGTTCCGACAACCGCTTGCTCTGGCAAACGAGCAGGCCGTGAAGCCATCGGCAACACTCCCAAAGCAGTTTGACGTCTGTCGGGAAACGCAGGTGGCTCTCATAGCAGGTCGCATCCGTCAGGCACAGGTCCTTGTCCTTGAGGTCGCCTTCCCACCGGGCGTACAATATGCGTTGAAGGCCGTCTATGTCGAGGTGCCTGGCAAGACGGTTGCGTATGGCACTTACAATCTTCCCGTCCTTGATGGGATTGGCAGGGTCTATCAGCACACCGCAGAACATCTGCATGTGGATGCTTCCGTTGAGCAGCTCTATCAGGCCGTCGTCCGACAGGCCCGTGTATGGCTTGAGGAACATGAGGGCGATTTCCCCTTCTGCCGAAAAAAGAGGCTTTTTCCCACGCCTACGCTTATGGGTGCGGGTTGCCAACTCTGCTGCCAACTCCTCAAGTGGGAGCTGGGCACGGATGCGCCCAAGTTCGCTTTTTGCAAAGCTATCGCGATAATGTTGTAAAAAATCGAACTCTGTAAAGGGCAAAGTTGGTGTTATGTCAGAAATTTTTCGTAACTTCACAGCAGTTATTTTTATAAATTTCCCCCGATTCTGCCCGTGATGGGTCGTTCGGGGGTTTTATGTAAAGGTACAAATAATATATTACACTGACAAACAATTAGTTAGATATTTACTGAATATCCCTAATGTAGAGCTTTATTCTATTGCTGTTGATGAGTTCGAGTTTGAAAAACAGAAAGGAATTGCAAAAAAATATACTCCTAACATGCCTTCGGAAGCTAAAACTTGGTCTTTGATAGAAAAATAACATTCCATTCTTAACCTTTCTGCATCTTCGTTCTATCTTTGCTGTCGATATTAAATTTCTCATTCGTATTATATAATATGGAAAGAACAAAAAGACGCAAAGCCGAACTGGCTAAAAGAACAAAAGATGAGTCACTCTTGTTCCAAGTTGAATGGGGAATCCATAGCCTTGGACTTGAGCTGACGGATGAAATGCGCACACGCATTGACGACGAATTGAGACTATTGCTGAACCTCGGTTTGGCAGACAACCTTCTGACATTGAAAGCTATCGTAGACGGAGCAAGGCAAGACTTGGAAGCCGTTCCCGAGCCTTTCAAGGGTAATCTGGCAGGAAGTATCGTGGCTTATTGCCTCGGAATAACTACGGGAAATCCATTGGAAAAAGACCTTCTAAAACCCGTTGATGAGTACGCCTTGCCTTTGCAACTTACCTTATACTACGACAACGCGGTTCGTAATAGGGTTGTAGATTGGATAAAGGCGCATGGTTATCAAGAGGTGAAGACACGGCTTAGCCAGCCTATCCTCAAGATGAATAAGATGGTTGTTGAATTTAAGCGAGTGGTTAAGTAGTGAAGACTCTCCCCCTTTCTTATAAAGAAGAAAGGGGGATGGTTGACACTATGTATAGGCGTGGTAATAACCTTGTGTTAAGCGATTACTGCTGGTCGTCGTTTATGAAATCCATTGACGATAAGTCCTATGCAAGAGATATTTATCAAAACTGGTAACATATATGGAAGAGATAGTTTCAAAGCCACAAATAGAGATTAATATTCACCGTGGTGCAAATCAAATTGGCGGCTGCATCACGGAAATTGCCACAGCACAGTCTCGCATCATTATTGATTTGGGAAGCAACCTGCCTGGAAGTAAAGTAAAGGAATTGATGGCAGAACAAATAGCCGAGGTTGTTTCTGGTGTTGACGCCATTTTCTATACGCATTATCATGGCGATCATGTGGGGCTGTTCCAGTTTGTTCCATATTCTATACCCCAATACATTGGTGAAGGTGCTTTGAAAGTAATGAAATGTAAATATGAGACGCTTTCAAGGCATGAGAACATAGAACAAGAGTTGTCTGCCATTAATCGCATGAAAACCTATCAGGCAAATTGTACGATACAGATAGGCGACATCCGCATCACCCCTTACTATTGCAGTCATTCGGCCTTCGATTCCTATATGTTTAAGATAGAGACACAGGGGAGGGTTATTCTTCACACGGGAGATTTCCGCCGTCATGGTTATTTGGGAAAAAGTCTGGATGGAGTTCTAAAAAAGTATATCAGGCAAGTAGATATTTTAATAACCGAAGAAACAATGCTAAGCCGACCGCACGGAAAGGTGTTGCCTGAGTACGCAATACAGGCGAATACCATTAAGGTGTTGAAACGGCACAAGTATGTGTTTGCCCTCTGCTCATCTACGGATATGGAGCGGTTAGCTTCTTTCCATGTAGCCTGCAAACAAACGGGCAGAGTGTTCTATTGCGATCGATACCAAAAAAAGATATTGGATATATTCACAAACTATACCCAGGCTGAACTGTTCCAGTTTACGCACATCTTTGAGCTTACTAGTTATAAGGCCAATCGTGTTAAGCGCAAGTTGCAGCACGAAGGTTTTCTGATGCCAGTTAGGGCAAGTCAGATCAACCTGATAAAAGCCATAATGCAAATTTATGGCGATGAACCTGCCTGCCTGATATATTCCATGTGGCAAGGCTATCACAATGGAAAAGAAGAAAACCGTATTCCCGGCATTATCGAAATAAGAAACCTGTTTGGCACGCGTATCTTTGATGGTACAGCGGATGGATTTCACACTAGCGGTCATGCCGATGTGGCGACGCTCGGCCATCTTTGCCAGCTTGTTCGTCCACGTATCGGGATCGTATTCATTCACAAAGAAGCCCAGACCACGGGGAAAGCCCTCCATCTTCCCCCTGACATTCATGTTATAGAGAAAGATGAGCGGATTATGGAGGTTGCTATAAAACAAAATTAAGGCGTGTTCTATAATTTACCTTCAATGGATTTTTAGAAAAGCTGGTAATTTATAGAACAGAACTTAAAAGTTAGTAGTAAGTAGTAAAGGTAGTAAGTAGTAAAGGTAGTAAGTAGTAAAGGTAGTAAGTAGTAAAGGTAATAAGTAGTAAAGGTAGTAAGTAGTAAAGGTAGTAAGTAGGAAGAATGAGTAAGTTGTTAAGCCAGTAGTTTTGCGGCTTTCGTTATTAGGGGAAAGTCTGATTAGTCGGACTGGTCTGACTGGTCCGACAGGTCTGATTGCTCCGACTAATCTGAGAAAGCAAAAAAGCATCTGATGGCTATGCCTCTTTATGGGCGTTAGCCATCTTTTTTACCTTTTCACCCTTTCACCTTTAAAGGGCGTTAGCCATCTTTCCACCTTTTCACCTTTAAGGAGTTATGGAGTTAAGGAGTTAAGCCAAATGCCTTGGTGGCGTTAGCCATCTTTTCACCTTTTCACCCTTTCACCTTTTAAAGGGCGTTAGCCATCTTTTCACCTTTCTAATGTGCCTCCAACCAGTTGTTTCCCCAACCGCCATCGGCCACCAAGGGCACATCTAGCGGGTAGGCAGCTTGCATTTCTTCCATAACAATGCGTTCAACCTGTTCTTTCTCAGTTGGAAGAACGCTGAAATTAAGTTCGTCGTGCACCTGTAAAATCATCTTCGAGCGGATGTTTTCGCGTTGGAAACGTTGGAAAATGCGCACCATAGCCACCTTAATGATGTCGGCTGCCGACCCTTGTATGGGTGCATTGATGGCGTTGCGTTCGGCAATTCCGCGCACCGTTGCATTGCTACTGTTGATGTCTGGCAAGTAACGGCGGCGATGGAAGAACGTTTCCACGTAGCCATTGGCCTTTGCCGTCTCCTTGGCTTGCTCCATATAGTCGCGCACTTGCGGAAACATCTTGAAGTATCCGTCGATAAGTTGCTTGGCCTCTGCACGCTCGATGTTGAGCCTATCGGCCAAACCAAACACCGTTATGCCGTAGATAATGCCGAAGTTGGCGCGTTTAGCCTTCGTTCGTTCGTCGCGTGTAACCTCCGAAACGGGCTTATCGTAAATCTTTGCGGCCGTTGCAGCATGGATATCGTAGCCTTCGCGGAAGGCCTCGAGCATGTTGGCATCCTGACTAAGATGAGCCATAACGCGCAATTCAATCTGACTATAATCTGCCGAGAAGAACTCGCAGCCCTCTTCGGGAATGAAACACTTGCGTATTTCCTTGCCATCTTCGCCGCGAACGGGGATGTTTTGCAGGTTAGGGTCGCTCGAAGAAAGTCGACCAGTGGCCGTAACAGCTTGGTTAAACGACGTGTGGATGTGGCCCGTTCGTGGGTTTATCAGTTTGGGCAGTGCATCTACGTATGTGCCGAGCAGCTTTTTCAGCGCGCGATAATCTAGAATATGCGCCACGATGGGGTGCTTAGAGCGCAGTGTTTGCAACACCTCTTCGCTGGTAACATATTGTCCTGTCTTGGTTTTCTTGGGCTTATCAATGATTTTCATCTCGCCAAAAAGGATGTCGCCCACTTGTTTTGGCGATGCCACGTTGAACGTTTTTCCAGCCGCTTGGTAAATTTCTTGCTCCAATTGCAGCATGCGTTCGGTGAAAACTTGCGATGTTTCTTTCAGTGCAGCCGTGTCAATGCGCACGCCGTTACACTCCATTTCGGCCAAAACCGGTATCAACGGCATCTCCACTTCGTTGAAAAGACGTTCCACACCAGCCTCAACAAGCTTGGGTTGAAGCACGTTTTTAAGTTGCAGCGTTATGTCGGCATCTTCGCAAGCGTAGGCATACACCTCGCTAGGAGCCAGTTCGCGCATGTTTTTCTGCGTTTTTCCCTTCGCTCCGATAAGGGCATCGATGTGCACTGTTTCGTAGTTCAGGTACACTTCGGCCATGAAATCCATGTTATGGCGCAGTTCGGGTTGCAGCAGATAATGGGCAATCATGGTATCGAAGAGTGGTCCTTGCAGCATTATTCCATAGTTGCGAAGAACTTCAAGGTCGTATTTTATATTCTGTCCTACCTTTAAAGTATTTGGATTTTCGTATATAGCCTTGAACTTATCCACGATGTTTTGCGCCTCGTTAGCCTGTTCGGGCACAGGTACATAATAGGCTTTCTTCTCTTCTACGGCAAAACTAAGCCCCACCAATTGGGCATCAATGGCGTTGGTAGAGGTTGTTTCGGTGTCCAGACTGATTACATCGGCAGCCGAAAGCAGGTTAACGAGGGCTTGAATGTCGGCCTCGGTCTGAACCAAATGGTACTCGTGGGGTGTGGTTTCAATCGTTTGTCGATTGGCAACGGGTGCCGATAGGGGTTCGAACCGACTGTTGTCGGCCTCAGCCATAGCTGGTTCGTCGAACAGCGAAAGCTGCCTGTTGTCCGCCTTTTTAGGCTTTTCGGCCTTGTTTAGCAAGCGGTTGGCAAAGCTCTTAAACTCTAATTCGGTAAATATCTCTTGCAGTTTGGCCGTGTCGGGTTCTTTCAGTCGTAGCTGTTCGAGGTCTAATTCCAGTGGCACGTCCGTTCGTATGGTGGCCAAAAACTTCGACATCTTGATGTCTTCAACGGCTCCTTCCACCTTTTCGCGCATCTTTCCTTTCAGTTGCGCAGTGTTTTCGAGCAGCTTTTCCACCGTTCCAAACTCGTTGATAAGCTTAGATGCCGTCTTTTCGCCTACGCCTGGGCAGCCTGGAAAGTTGTCGGCCGAGTCGCCCATGAGGGCTAAGAGGTCGATAACCTGCAAAGGCGAAGATATGTTGTACTTTTGGTTCACCTCGTCGGGTCCCATCGTTTCGTAACCGCCGCCATGTCGTGGACGATACATATAAACGTTGGGGCGCACCAGTTGGGCATAGTCTTTGTCGGGCGTTAGCATGTAGGTGTCAATGCCTTGTTCACCAGCTTTCAGTGCAAGCGTACCGATAACGTCGTCGGCCTCAAAGCCGTCTACTTGCAACACAGGGATGTGGTAGGCCGTAAGAATGTCTTTGATGATGGGCACAGAGCGTTTGATATCTTCGGGTGTTGCCTCGCGCTGTGCCTTATATTGCGGAAAAGCTTCGTTTCTAAAAGTCAGTCCGTGGTCGAAAGCCACGCCAATGTGCGAGGGTTGCTCCTTGTTTAGCACCTCGTTAAGGGTATTACAAAAGCCCATTACGGCCGAAGTGTTAAGTCCTTTCGAGTTGATGCGTGGGTTATTGATAAAGGCATAATACGAGCGATATATCAAAGCGTAAGCATCTATGAGGAATAGTTTATCCATAAGTTTTATTGTTATATCGTGTAAAATTACGAAATAAAATGGGGTTAGTAACGATTTATTGTGTAAATTTGTGTCAAATTTGAGAATACATGGATTATTTGTCGACCATACGGACACCTATACATACCGAATTAAAAGACTTTATCGCGCTGTTCGACGAGTCGCTGACCCACAAAGACGGACTGTTGGGTCAGGCATTAGAGCATGTTCGCGCCAAAGGCGGCAAGCGCATGCGCCCCATACTTATCTTGCTGATGACAAAAAGCTTTGGCAAGGTTACATCTGTGGCGCAATATGCCGCCGTTGGACTTGAATTATTGCACACGGCAAGCCTTGTGCACGACGATGTGGTAGACGAGAGTGGCGAACGCCGGGGGCAAGCATCGGTAAACGCTTCGTATAACAATAAGGTGGCGGTGCTGGTTGGCGATTATATTCTTTCTACGGCCTTGCTTAACATTGCGCGCACAAACGATTGCGACATTGTTTGCGATTTGGCCGAGCTGGGTCGCACATTATCAAACGGCGAGATACTGCAACTAACCAACATTGCCAACACCAACTTCTCGGAAGAGGTGTATTTCGAGGTTATAAGACAAAAGACGGCCGCCTTGTTTGAGGCTTGTGCCGTGATTGGAGCAAAGGCCGGAGGAGCCGACAGGCAAGCTGTTGAGGCGGCTCGCGCCTTTGGACGCAACGTGGGCGTTATCTTTCAGATTCGCGACGACATCTTTGATTATTACCAATCGGCCGACTTAGGCAAGCCAACGGGCAACGATATGGCCGAAGGTAAGCTAACTTTGCCCGTGCTTTATGCGCTTAACACCACCGGCGATACCCAAATGGCGGCCTTAGCGCGCAAAGTAAAAGCGCGAAACGTGTCGGCCGAAGAGATTGCTCAGCTGGTTGAGTTTACCAAGAACAACGGCGGAATAGCCTATGCCGAACAAAAAATGGCCCAATGTAAGGTACTTACCGATGGGTTTATCAACCAATACATTGCTCAGCCACAGCTGCAAGACGCTTTGAAAGCATACGTAAGCTTTATAATAGATAGAAACAATTGATAAAAGTTTTCCTTGTGTATGAGTACACTATGACTAAGGAAAACACGCCAAATCAACATCTTACAAATTACAGACTTCAATAACTTAACACAATAAAACACGGCCATAAGGCCATTAATTAACAATTAAATTAGATAGCATGAGAGAATTTAGACGCTTTGGGTACCTAATGTTAGGTGCCTCTTTGGTGTTCGGTGTGGCTGCTTGTGGCTCGTCGAACGACGACAAGCCCACTATTCCTGGCGGAACAGACCCAGGAAACAAAACCGAGATTAACACCGAACTGACCCCCGAACAGAAAAAGCTAGAGTTGGACAAAACCGCTAAACGCGCCTTGGCAATGGTTAAATCAACCGACTTTAACAACATTGAGAACATTGCCAACTATGTACACGACAACCTTTCGAGCGAACATGCCACGGCAAAGATTAACAAGTGGTGGAAGGATAAGCTGAAAAGCTTTTGGACCGACCTTGGCAAGCGCGAGAAAGACATGAAGGTAATGCAGCGCATGATAGACCTTTCGCAGATTAACGGGCACTTTAAAGTGGTGAACGGTCACTGGGTTAGGCAGGATGCCAACGACTTGCAGTTTGTCTTTAAAGACAATAACGGCAAAGAATGTGTGCTTAAACTTGCGCTTTCGGGTAAGCAAACCAATATGTACGTGCCTTTCTTGGACGATGAAGAATGGGAATATAAAGGCAACGGGCATTACGATCGCACAAAGATTGAAACCAAATTAAACATCCCCGAACATGCAACACTTACGCTTACGCAGGGCGGAACAACCTTGATGACGGGCGAATTGAACACCAAGGTGTCTACAAACGGCACGCTCGACGTGGCAAAAGACAATATCGAGGCCAACTGCAAGCTAACCATCAACAACTATGTAGTGGAGGTTAAGCGCGCTTTGTTCGATGCCGCTAAGGGTGCTAAGGCCGAGGCCGCCGTTACTATTGGCAACCAAAAGCTGTTCGACATGGTGATTTCTGCTAATGGTAAAGCCACCAACGACCGCATTCAGGGCGTGGGCGAAGTAAGTATTGCGTTCGATGTTTTGGGCGAAGTGCAGTTCAAAGGCAAGATAGACGATGGCAGCACCTTTAACAAATGGTACAGAAAGCTTGAAGAAGGTGGTATGTTTAAGAACAACAGCTTTGTTTATTACACCGAGAGTGAATCCAAGGGATTTGTAGAACAAGCCAATAATCACCTCAATGCAGGTATGTTCTTGAAGGGTTCTGATAAGCGTAGCGCCAATATCGAGTTAGCGGTATTTGCAGAACAAGTACACGACAACTTAACACTAGAGTATAAAGTGATGTGGAAACCCTATGCTTTGTTGAAGTTTGACGATAAAACTAGCTATGGTTTTAACGACTACTTCACGAAGAAGAACTTCCCCGACGTGTACAAGCAGGCTAGCGACTTGATTAAATCGTTCGAAAGAATGTTCGATAAGTAACCTCAATACCATTGCCCTAGGCCCACGGTTGGCCCTTGGGCGATGCGTATTTATAGCGTGATAGAAATGGTATCGAAACCACATCGCCTTATTAGTACAGCTGTACGAAGGCGCGTTTCCTTACCATTTCTATTTTGTTTAAGGCAGGTTCTATAAATTACCTTTGCTGTATTTTTAGCTTTTAGCTGAGCAGGTTTTGCTTACTTCTTGAAGGAGCATAGTGCACTATGCGACTGAAAGAGAAAGCAAAAGATGCCAGATAAAAGCAAAAAGACAGTGAAGAGCAATACAAGGAACAACGATTGAACCTTTGCGGGGAATTTTTAGAACATGCCTTTACTGCCGCCCGTGTGGGCTTTTCTTGCTTATTGCATGGGCAGAACCCGCCAAACGTAAAGCCAACAACAACATTTTACCCTTAAACCACCATTATTATTCGCCACTTAGCATACCACATAAAGCCCCGAACATGGTTTGCCTTGCTCTTCGCCACAGCCCTTTTGCCGGCCAAAGGGCAAACAGCCGACACGCTGAAAGCCGCAAACTTACGTAACGTGGACATCGTTGCGCCGCGCTTACGGGGCAAGTTGCGTGCCAATGCCTTAGGGCAAATAACGCTGAACCTCGACTTTCTGAACGACATGCCTAAGCTATTTGGCAATGCCGACCCGCTGCGCTATGCCCAATCGCTACCCAATGTTCAGACTAATGGCGAGCTAGACGCCGGCTTACACATCGAGGGGTGCGACAATGCACACAACGAAATGAGCCTTAATGGTGTGCCTGTGCACAACGCTGCCCATCTGTTGGGCATCTTTTCCGTTTTCAACGCCAGCCATTATGCACAGATGCGCTTTTCGCCCACAGCGGTTTCGGCAGGTCATGCCAACAGATTGGGCGGCTTTGTAGACCTTTCTTCGCCCGACACCATTGCCCACAAGCTTGCAGCAGAGGGCAGCATTGGGCTTATTTCCTCGCAAGCAACCCTGCGTGTACTCATCAATGGCAAGATGGAACTAACACTTTCGGGTCGTTCGGCCTACATAAACCTGCTTTATCATCGTTTGCTGAACATGAGCGACATGGCCTTAAAATATGGCTTTTACGATGCAAACGTAACGTGGACTTACCGTCCCGACGATAACAACATGCTGCGAATAGACTATTACAGCGGACAAGACGATGGCGAATTAAACGAAAAGGTATCTGTATATAAAGGCAAAATGAAGTGGGCCAACCATTTGGGCGCACTGCATTGGACAAGGCGCATGGGCCGAACAACGCTGCAACAAACGGCCTACCTCTCTGCCTATGGCAATGATTTCTATACCGGATTTGAGAACACACACTTGCGTTTACCCTCTTCTATCACCGATTGGGGCTACAAGGCGCACCTATCTTTTGCGCCATTAAACCTACATGCCGCCGTGGTTTACCATCGTTTGCAACTTCAATCGCCCGAAGTGAGCGGCGATAGGCAGTACATCAACCCCGCACCACAACGCCAACGCACACTGGAAACATCGTTGGGAGCCGACATGGCCCTACCGTTGGCCGAACAACTGAAACTAACAGGCGGCCTACGAGCCACAATTTATCGCTCGCCCGATGCCACTTTCTACGGCCTAGACCCCCTTTTGCATCTTGTTTGGCAGTCGCCCGTGGGTGCATTCCTCGTTAGTGGGGCCATCAAGCGTCAGTACCTCTTTCGTACGGGGTTCTCTTCGCTCAATCTTCCCAGTGAGTTTTGGCTCTCATCGTCGGCTGTTCATCGTCCGCAACGCTCCATCAACCTCTCGGCCAACTATCGCACCGCCTTGTTTAAAGGTGCATTTCTGCTTACGGCAGGCGTTTATCACAAGTGGCTTTACCATCAACAAGAATATGTTAGCACGCCGTTCGAGGTTGTTTTCAACCCATCCGACAACGTGAGTAAGCACCTTGTTGAGGGCCAGGGGCGCAATTATGGCGCGCATGTGATGCTCGAAAAGCGTTCGGGCTGCCTAACGGGATGGGTTAGTTACGCGTGGGGTAGGGCGCAACGGCATTATCCCGGCACAGCTTTGCTTGGCGAATATCCCGCCAGTCATGAGCGTGTGCACGAACTTAACGCCCTGGCCGCATACCAATTAAGCCCTCGTTGGCGCCTTGCTGCAACGTTGGTGTGGGCCAGTGGTACGCCATTCACTGCACCAGAGAATTTCTACATACTCGATGGCAACCTTGTTTCGCAGTTCGGACCGCACAATGGGGCTAGGCTTAGCACCTATGTTCGGCTCGACCTCTCGGCCAACTACCTGCTATATAGTCGCAATGGCCGCGAACATGGCCTTAACCTCTCGGTATATAACGCCAACATGCGGCGCAACGACTTGTTCTGGCGTATACGTATAGACGCCGATGGCTATTCGTATAGGCCGCTATCGTTCTTGCCCCAGCAAATGCCTTTTCTCCCATCCATCAGTTATTTCTTTAAGTTTTAGGCCATGTACAGGTTATTATTCCCATTATTGTTGGTGTTTTTTTGCCTTAGTTGCGAAGAAACGGAGGTGAAACAAGCCCCCGCGCAGCTGGTGGTTGAGGGCTGGATAGATAGTGGCGGCTTTCCCATTGTGAAGTTAACCACCACCGTTCCCATATCAAAGCAGTTGCAATCAACCGATTCGCTCGACCGCTTTTTGTTGCGTTGGGCCAAAGTAACGGTGAGCGACGGCACGCGCGAAGTGGTGCTTACGGGCATGCCCCATAGGGATTATTTTCCGCCTTACATCTATACCACCTCCGACATGCGCGGCGAAGTGGGCAAGACTTATACGTTGCGTGTAGACTTTCAGAACTTTCATGCCCATGCCGTAACCACCATTCCCAAGCCAGTTGGCCTTACAAGCATCAAGGCAGAAGAGCTCTCGCAGTTTCCAGGCTGGTATAAACTGCGCGTAGGGTTTACGGATAATCCTGCCACAACCGACTATTACAAGGTGTTTGTGCGGCAGTATGGCCATAGTAAAGACTTTCATTCCACTTATCTGGGCACTTATAACGATCGTCTTTTGCCCACGCAAGCCTCTGTTTTGGTTAACAATTCGCGGCAAAACGTGGCCAATCCCAACGCCACTTTCTTTAAGCGGTACGAATTAGTAACGATTAAATTCTGCCATATCGACTCTGTTTCGTACGAGTTTTGGAAGAGTATGGACGACTATCATGGCGAAGGGCGAAACCCACTATTTAACTCGATGCAGAACATTCGCACCAATATTCACGGCGGTTTGGGCTATTGGTGTGGCTATGGGGTGTCTTATCACGGGTATATTTTTCAGTAGTATGTGATGGTTCTATTGTTCATATTATCCCAGAATGGAATAATATAATTGCCAATCTGAGCAACACCTATGTTTCAATTACCATTGCTACGCCAACAACCGTGATGCGGTTGTTGGCTCATCATAAACTCGCAAGAATCCTATACTTAACATGTGGTTAGCGAAACATCTCTTTGAGTTAAATGTCTAATGGATTAATTGTTATCCCGAATTGACCAAACTTTTGTTCTCGTGCAACTGTTGACACTATCTTTCTCTTATTATTGCTTGTAGTGTTAAAATCTCTTGTTTTTTTGTCTGGTTTTGCTTTTATTTCTATCTTTGTGTGATATATAATTACATTAAGGTGTAGATTATAAGTACATCTATTCTTTTTTTACACATTCTAACACTAAATTAATCTTTATGAAAAAAACTTTATTATTTGCAGTTTTAACTGTATGTTTTTATTCCTGTTCTGATAGTCAATTGGGGCACGAAACCGATAACAGTTTTACATCAAGAAACCAGTTACAATTAAGTTTGAAACAAGCATCAGCTTATGCAAGTTTATTTTATGAAGGCTTGTCGCGAAATGATAGTTCTTATCTTGCTGCACAAACTCGTACTGGTGATGGCATTGGCAAGGTAGACTATTTGGTTGAGGGAAACGATACATTGCTTTATGCTGTTAACTACTCAGGGGGTAATGGTTATGTTATACTTTCTGGGAGCAATACTTCTTTTCCCATTGTAGCTCATTCTGGTACAGGAACATTTAGTTTCAATGATGTTAATCCCGACAATCCTTTATATTCACTAATCAATAGTTATAAGTTGCGTGTTAAAGGTGAATTGCATGATCAATCTTTAACTAAACAAAAATATTTTGATGAATGGAAAGATTTAGGAAAGGATGGATATTCTTATGAAGTTGTATTAACGAATGCCGAACCAAAAGAAACACGAGGTAGGAGAAGGCATTCATCAGGAAAGAAATCTATATATCCTTATACTGGTAAGGATTTAGATGTATGGCATCAAGATGGAGGATATAATTATTATGCTGAAAAAGGTTGTCTTATTGGATGTCCAGCAATAGCCATTGGTATGTTGATGTACGATACGTCACAACGCCCTAATGGGAGTATGACTACTACAAAACCACAATTTCTTTATTCAGATAAGTATGATATAACTAAAAGAGATGGTGCGGACTTGGCACGTCGACTGAGACAAATTGCCGATAGTATCCCAGGGTATTCGTATGGAATAGATGCTAGTGGTGCATCACCAAATAATATCACAACAGGTCTTCACAAATTGGGTTATAACCAAGCTCAAATTGTGCCTTATGATTTTGAACTTCTTTATACTAACTTGAATTTTACGAGAAAAGGATATTTTGGTGATGATTTAAATTGTAATAGAGGTTTACTTATTTTTGGCTATTCACCATCTAACAAGGGGCATATTTGGTTCTGTGATGGTTATTACGAGCAATCTTACACTGTTAGAAAAAAATTTTTAGGAATGACAGTCAAGACCTGGACAGAATACGATGATCGTGTTTATATGAATTGGGGCTTTGGTAAAAATGCTGGAAATGGTTGGTATTGTGCCACTGAAGATTTTTGGGGTTCATTGGATGGTGCCCATATGCCATTTTATTTGAATGTTTATATGTTTATAAATTTGTCTCATTATGAATATCGCTAAACTACGCATTTCGATGGCATTCTTGTTCGGTTGCCTAATCTTTTCATCGTGCACCACCCGCAATGAATATGACTATCAGCCAGCGATGGCTGCTCATCGGCGGAACACGATTTTGCTTTCGCTGCTAGACGCCAAGGGGCAAGCTTACGATTATGAGTTGTTGATGCAGAAAAAAAACTTCTCTGTCTATGGCTTGCAAAGCAAGCAAGGCTTCTCCGTGCTCATCAACGCAGACAATAGCTTGGGAGAGAAACGTTTGGAGTTTATTGCTGAACTGCCCGACGAAAAAGACATGACCTATAACGCCAACCGCTCGCATGGCGAAGGTTATGCTACAACGCAATTGAACATCGAGGGCAAGACCATCGACCTCCGCATTAAATTTGTTTATGGCGCGCCAGAAGATAAAGATATGTTGGCCGACAGTAGCATCGCGATTGAACGAATATATTACAATGGGGTGGAGATTAAACCCAGGAAAACTTCATACCCACAGTTCTTGCTCACCTTGCAGAAAGACGATAAGGGCGATTTCCATATTGTAGAATGAAATTAAAGAAAGAGGTGAAGACGCTTGCGAAAGCCGTTTTCACCTCTTTCTTAATTTATTAATGGGGTTATTTTGCTCTTTATTCTTCGCGTATCGTCCTTAAATGTACCTAATGCATGTAAATTAACCCGCGGTGATGTAGCTTTGTGTGCAGCCTTTAAAGTATCTTTATGCCATTTCTTAGTTTTTGCCTATGTGCGGCCTTGTAGATATATGCCAGTTAGGGATGGCAATGGATGCCATTTGTATCATCCAATTGAAATATGCAGTGCAAATAAAGCGTTAAGAATTGACGTGTTGGTAGTTTGCTATCGGTAAACAATAGAGCAAACGGGCTATTATCCGTCGTTCAGGTTGACATGTTAGTATCTTAATAGCACGTTTACGGCTCTTTTTCTTTGTGTATATGCCCTTTTATCTTGTGGGTAAAACCACAAAATTAATGCGTTTACGGCCTTTAAACGCATTGTCGTGCAATTTCCTGTGGCTTATTCTCATTCTTTCTGTACGCTGGTTTTAATTTGCTTTTGGTGGTCTGTTTGAAGGTGTTTGAACCAATAGAAGTGTAATAATTTAATCTTTTCAACACGTTTTTTAGCATTATGGCTGCCATTCTTGCCAGCCAATCGCCCACTTTGGTTGTAAATATTCAATTCTCAGGCGAGTTGATGTTTGTGCAAAATGCGGTTTAACGTATCGGCCTTTGTGAGTTGTAAGGTGGTGAGTAGTGCGTATTAGGGTTTTGATGCAGATTGTTCAAAGCATCTTTACACAAATATCATCTTGCTTGCCAATTGCAAAAAATAGTCGTTCGACCAGATGTCGAGTTCCTTTGGATTGCGAACAAAGGGTAAGACATCGGCTTTCACTTGATTGATGTCGGCTGTTGAAAATCGTTGTTTCAGCTTTTCAAGAAACAATTCCATGCTTATGTCTTCTTGATTGAACTGCAAGGTTCGCTCGTGCAGATGATTGAAATCGAGTGGCGTGTTGTGGCGTATATACCATTCAAAGTCGTACCAGTCGCGCCCTTTTACTCTATTTTTCCATGTTCGGTAAAGCAAAGCGTGCATCTTTCCTGCAAAAAGGTTGGGCAAGGTATAGCAACGAACCATGAACGACTTTGGCAAAAGCAGAAGTTTCTGCTCAGTATCGAACTTCAAAGGGGGCTGGGTATCAACTTCAATCTTGATTTTTACAGACTTCTCTGTCTGAAAGGTAACATCGTAAACATTGGTGTTATCTTTCAAAAAAGCCGATTCTACCTTGCCAAAGGCTTTCTTGTCTTTCTTTGTTATTTCTACTTTTCGACCAACTATGGCAAACTCGTCGATGATTGGTTGGAAGTATCGGCTAAAATCGAACGCTTTATTTGGCGTGAGAAGTGAAAAATCCATGTCTTCTGAAAAGCGTTGCAGTTCATGGAATATGCGAAGGCATGTGCCGCCATAGAAAGCCGCCTCGTCGAAGAAACCACCATTGTAAAGACCAGCAAGTATTATCTGCTGATTTACTTCGAAAGTGGCATTGCGTTTCTGCTGTTCGGTTGTCTGTTCGTAAGCCGATAGCATGAGGTTGTATATTTCGTTCATCGGTTTAAATAATTAATGAGCGTTTGTATTGACTTGCTCTTCTTGCCAACCTTGGCGTATTGCTCGAAGATAGCGAGGTTCATTTTACGCAGTTCGTCGATGTTCATGCGTATATCTTGTTCTAGATACACTTCAACATCTTTTAAATATCGCAGATTTACCAACGGCGAGTTGGCAATGAGGTCGCATAACGCCTTTTCTGGCGTTGCTATGAGGAATGAATAGCTTTGCTTATTGACGCTGGTTACGCCTATATGAAAGGCGTCGCGATTGATGGATGTGTAGTCGAATCGACCAATGGGCGTGTTGAAACTGCGCGAATGCTTTATCGTCATCGACTGAACGGCATAGACCGTTTCTGGTATCAATCCATAATATCTTAGGGCCGAAGACATGGATATATACGATGGGGCATAGATGTGATTGGCAATTAGCTCTGTGGATAGTGCTACGCGCGATACGGTTGGGTTGACAACGTAAAGCCCCTTCTTTAATCGGATGAGCTTTCCTGCTAGTTCAAGGTTGCGCACCTTTTGGTTGCCTGCCTTCATTTCGGGGTATAACGAGGAGAGGGCAGACGTGCTTATGGGGATGTTGCCAATGTGTTCTAAGCCATTAATCATGCTGCAAAGATAGCTAAAAACAGAATAGAAAACTAATTTTTCTTTGTTTTGCTGTTCAATTTATGGCTCTTTTTAGCGGCATTTAACCATAGTTCGGGGTTTGATTGAGCTTTTTTTCGCGTGATTGGCGTTTGGTTTGGCACGTAAAAAATGGTGGTGAAACAGACATTACCGTCTCTTTCACCACCATAATAGTGTCTTAATAGCACGTTTTGCCCTTTTGCTTTGCGCGTAAGGGCGTTACGTAATGCTATCCGCGAATATCATACCTACTGTTGCATAGATGCGTGTGCGGTCTTTAAATGCGTCGTTGTGCGACTTGTAGTGCCGTAAACCAATACCGCAAGTAGGTCTGAAGTTGCCTTTGCCGATGTGCATCATTACCCCTAGGTCGTAATAATGGTACTTCCAGGCATCGCTTTTGCCAAGTTTTGTGCCTGCACCAATGCGTGCATCGATGCTGCAAAGGTCGTTTTTAACGAAGGTATATCCAGTGTTCAGCCCAGCGTGTAGTTGGTTGAGTAGTCTTTCTTTCCATCTACTTTGAATAGTGCCACAGCAGCCTCACCTTGCAAGTTGGCAAAGAAGCGACTAGTGATGTTCCAACCAATGGCCTAAGTAAGTTCATAGGGTCTGAATTCCTTTGCAAACCTACTCGTTTGCACCCTTAACTCTGTTCTTATCAGCTTTCTTTTTTCGTCTGCTCCTTCTGATTGTTGGGCCATTGTGTGAAAGCAAGGGAACGAATGCAGAAATAATGTTGTGAGTAACTTAGTTTTTAGGTTCTGCATGATGTACTATTTCTTGAAAGTTTGTGATTGTTTAATTTAAAGTTGTTTGTGAAAAGCTTTTCTGTTGGCAAAGATAAAATATAATTCTACTCGTTCAAACGGTTTAGTACTTTTTAACTGACATTATAACCAAAATAAGTTCAATTCAGAAGAATGGCTTGATGTTTTATTAATGGCGAGCACCCATTCACAGCGAGAAATCGTCCATCTTTCGGCAACTATCGTGTGGGGTTGGCCTGTTTATGGGGTAGTGCTTGCGTGCGTTTAGCGGCCTATCCAGCCCAGCTTGCGGTGGGCAACAGCTAGGCCAAAGACCTTGGTTTATGGCACTCGGTAGCGTTTGTGTCAACAACTGCTTGCCGTAAGCAATTTGTTAGCTTGCTAAGCCAATTAACTTGTCGGCTGTTTCTCTCGTTAACTTTCCCATGTGTTCTGTGCCGTTATCCATGCGCGTGCACACGTATCGATTATTTTTTTTGTCTATTTTTCAGTGTAAAATTTAACATGAAGAGTGCCCCTTTTGTCCGCCAACTGCCTACCTTGCCGCAAAAAATCGATTCTCGCGGGGGTTTGTTTCGTTGCAAAAAGGGGGTAGTTCTCGGTTGCGGAAGAATGAATATTTATTATAACAAACGGCCTTTTGCACCAGATTTTGGGCCTTATTTAGCTAAATGTGGTGCAATATGCCGCTAAATGGAGTGCGTTTTGGTGCTAAATAGACTGTGTTTTGGTGCAAAACGCAGTGCGTTTTGATGCTAAATGCAAGCTAAAATGGTGCTAAATGCAGTGTAAAATGGTGCTAAATGCAGTGTAAAATGGTGCTAAACGCAAGGTGAAAAGCATAAAAATACGCTGCAATTGTATAAACAAAACCTTTTAGCACCATGAAACACGTGGCTAAAATGGGCAAAATAGTCATTAAAAAGTGGGGTTTGAGGGGCAAAAAGCAGGTAATTGGACTTTAAAAATTACGAGCTGGCGACCAAACTAGAAAGGCAAAATGGTGCAAAATGCAGGTCGTAGGCTTAAAAATTGACAAATACCAAGACATGAAAGGGTAGAAAAAGTGGCTTTTTACCTACTTTTTGACCTGTATTTTCTCTAGAACGGAGAGAAAATTAGAACGGTATTGTAAAATAAAAGATAATGATTTAAGTTTTTGAGTTCGTAAGTTGATGAGTTGATGTGTTTGGGAGTTGTTGGTTTTTCGTGAATTTATAAGCCAGTAAGTTGATTTGTCTAGTACTTCGTACATGAGCGGAGACCTTTATCTTAGTTTTGCATCACATCGATGTGATTGGCAATTAGCTCTGTGGATAGTGCTACGCGTGATATGGTTGGGTTGACAACGTACAGCCCCTTCTTTAATCGGATGAGCTTTCCACCTAGTTCAAGGTTGCGTACCTTTTGGTTGTCTGCCTTCATTTCGGGGTATAACGAGGAGAGGGCAGACGTGCTTATGGGTATGTTACCTATGTGGTCTAAACCATTAATCATACTGCAAAGACAGCTAAAAATTGAATAGAAAACTAACATTTCTTTGTTTTACTGTTCAATTTATGGCTCTTTTTAGTGGCAATTAACCACTTAAAATGTTCGTTATGGTGTTTTTGCCGGGTGATTTTGATGATATGTAAAAGTTAAAAAATATAGTTTTTTCTGTTCGTGTTGTTATTTTTTTTATATTTGCAATGTGTACTTTAACGCTTAATTCATAGTGTATCAATTAGCGCACAAACTAGTAATTATCTTCATTCTAACATTAAATTATCCATTATGAAACACCCATGACAATTTGATTATCGTCAAAGCGAATGTAAATATTTAGTTTTAGTTACCTTTGCAGCAAAGTGTTAACTTCAAAAAATGAACTATGGCATATTTAGAATTCGCTCGGTTTGAATCGCACGCAGTTGCGGTATGGACATCCACAAGAAGGTTGTGGTTGCGACAATAAGGACACTTGTTCACAAAGAATGTTGGATGTTTGAAACTTTCACTAACTCTTTGGTACAGATTACAACAAGTTTTCTTTTGTCTTAGCTCTGATAATAACTAAATAACTGTAAAATCTCTACTTTTAAGGAAGGTTCTAAAAGATGGTCTTCTCTGTATTTGGTGAGCAGATTTCACTTACTTATTGAAGGAGTAGGATTGATTATACTATTTGCAAATAAGTGAAAGATGCTGAACAAAAGCAAGAAGACAGTGAAAGGCTATGCATGAAATAAGCATTGTACCTTATCGAGGAATTTTTAGAACAAGCCTTAAGTTTGTAGACCACAAAATGTTTGCTTATGAAAAAAAGTGTTTTAATGGCATTGGCCATACCATTCCTGCTACTTACATTTGTGGGTTGCAGCAAGGATGATGCGGAAAAAAGCGACTTAAAGGTTCGTTTCAAAGTATTGAATGCGAAAGGGGAAGAAACGAGTGTGTTCAAACATGGTGAGGACATTCTCTTTGAACTGACGGTAATGAATGAAGGCGAAAAACCTGTGGAGGCATGGAAAATAATAGACTTGCGCGATGTGTTCCATGTATACACATCAGACGGAAAAGACATGGGAAAGCCCTGGGATGAAATTTACGATCCCTTTTATGTGATGAGGTATATACCTGCACATGGGGATTTTAATTGGCTTTGCAGCTGGTTAGAGAAGAAAAACTTTTTTGTACAAAAACGTCCGAGAACTGCCTTACCTGTTGGTGATTATGTGGCACGGTTCAACGTAACGTTAGAGAATAAACACATGGTTGAATGTAAAGTGGATTTTAAAGTGGAATAAATTATGAAGAAGACAATCTTTACCTTTATGACCTGTCTCTTTATGTATGTGCTGTTTATACACTAGTTGAAACAAAGGTTACCTTCTCTGTATTTTTTAGAATCTGCCAGAACAGCTGTTCTGGCAGGTTGTTAAAGGTGACATGCCTGGTAATAACAAACCAATCGGGCAAGTTAATGCGAAGAACATGTGTCAATTTAAAAAATATAGAGAAGGTAATTTTTGGAACCAGCCATGATGATAGTTGTCTATCTGTCTAGAACTGGAAGTAGATAAAGGGCTGTATGGCGCTGCTTTTTACCTGTATAACGATATAAATAACGATAACCAGGAATAGTGCGCACACCACCACATTGCAGCGGCGTAGGCCGGCTATGATGCCCTCTTGCCAGCGATTGGGTATGTAATGGGTGATGAAACCGAAGAGAATCAGAGCCAATACGTACTTGTAGCCGTGCAAAATGGGGATGAAGAGGTCGGCGCGGAAGTCGGTAAAGATGCGGTTAAGCATCATCTTGCTGGTTTCGAAAGACAAGTTGCGGAAGAACAACCATGTGAAACACACGAAATGGAAGGTGATAAAGATGGCCAAAGGACGGCGAATGCCACGGCTGACATAGCCGCGCGGATGCTTTAACAGCCCTTGCGAGAACAGCTTATGCACCGCTAAGGCCAAGCCATGCATGCCGCCCCAGATGATAAAGTTGAGGCTTGCGCCATGCCAAAGGCCGCCAAGCAGCATGGTAAGGATGAGATTGAAGTACTGCCTTATCTTTCCTTTGCGGTTTCCACCCAATGAAATGTAGATGTAATCGCGTATCCAAGTGGAGAGCGATATGTGCCAACGCCGCCAAAAGTCGCTGATGTTGGTGGCGGCATAGGGCGCGTTGAAGTTTAAAGGGAAGTGGAAACCCAACAGCAAGGCTATGCCAATGGCCATATCCGAATAGCCAGAGAAGTCGCAATATATCTGCATGGCATAGCCATAGATGCCCAAGAGGTTCTCTAAACCGCTGTAAAGGCCTGGATTGTCGAAGATGCGGTCTACGAAGTTGAGGCTGATATAATCGCTTATTACGGCTTTTTTAAACAGTCCGATGAGGATAAAGAACAGTCCACGGGCGAACATGTCGCGCGTAATGGTTAGCGGTTGGCGTATCTGTGGCGCAAAATCGCTGGCGCGAACGATGGGACCGGCCACCAATTGAGGGAAGAACGACACGTAAAAAGCATAGTCGAGCAAGGAGGGTAGGGGTTTTAAGTGGCCGCGATACACGTCGATGGTGTAGCTAAGACTTTGAAACGTGAAGAAACTAATGCCTACAGGCAAGAAGATGTCCCACGGTTGGAAGTTGTGTTCTAGCATGCGCGCCACCATCCCAACGAAGAAATTGGTGTACTTGAAGTAGCCCAACAAACCGAGGTCGATAACCAAACTCAACGTAACAAACAGCTTTCCCAGCCCCCGACGTTCGCGATAGCGGTGTATGAGGTTGGCTAAGAAGAAGTCGCTGATGGTAACTAGCGCGAGCAAGAAGAAATATAAACCGCTGCTTTTGTAGTAAAAGTAGTACGAAAAGGCGGTTACGAAGAGCAAACGTGCCGTAAGACGGCGTTGCAAGCACATGTAGACGAAGGCAAACCCCAAGAAAAGCATGAGGAAAAGACCCGTCGAAAAGATGAGCGGCTCGTTGGAATTGTAAGTAAGAAGGTCGGTAACACGGTGTATCTCTGCGGCGTGTTGCTTGGTGAATTCGGCAATTTGGTCGGCATAGTACGACACTTTCTCGACGAATTCGGACAGTTGTTTAATCATTTCTTTTCTATTGCTTTGCGTCTAACATAGTTTTTGTACCCCTCTTTAAACGAAGGGAACATCTTCCTGGCCAGTTCTTTACCGCCCTTGTAGTTGAGGTGGGTGTAGTCTTTGTTGGCATAACTGCGTTCAACCAGCGTTTTTACGCTGCTTTCTCCACCCATAGCCTCGAAGAAATTGAGGAAAGCCACCTTCATGTCGGCCGCCATTTGCTGTTGCAGGGCCACCAGTTGCTTTACTTCTTTCATCGTTTGTATGCCGTTGGGCGAGCGTTGGTCGCGGTCGGGAACGCTTACTACCAATATCGATGCTTGTGGAAAGGTTTGCCGCATCAGCTCAATCACCTTCTTCATCTTCGTTGTATAGCCCTTCATCACGCTCAATGGGTTGCCGGGAACGGCCACGTTCAGGCCAAAATGCAGTACGATGAGGTCGTAAGGACGCAGTCTGCTGAAATCTTGTAGGCGATGTGTGGGTATCTTGGCCAGCGTTAATCCGGGCGAACCGCGCATGGAGAAGTTGTCGAGCGTTACGCCTTTGTCGCCGTCTAGCGTTAGTCCGTACAGGAAAGTGCCACTTCCCACGCCCTTAAAGGCAAAGCCAATGCTGTTGAGCGAGTCTTTAACTTCTAGCTTTTGCACGGCAGTGGAGCCGGTAAACTTATGTTCGCTGATGTGCCCTTTGCCGTCGTTGCTCTTGATGGTTACGCTAGTGGGGGTGTGAAAGTAAAGCGTAGATATGGTCCAATTTTGGGTATGGGCGTAGTTTTTGGTGCCGCTCACCTTTATCCACGAGCCTTCGCGTGGCGCGAAATAGCGTTCGTTGATGCCTTGTTTTGAGATGTCGAAGGGCTTTTTGGCCACGGCATACTCGGTAATGCCACTATATTGCTGCCTGATGGATATGCGGTTTTGCTGCATTCGCGACCCCGTGTCTACCCATCCCACGCCACATCCGCCCCATGTGCGTTGGAACAGCTCGCGTAAGTCGGCCGTCAGGATGTCGCCTTCGATGTACGAGTCGCCGAAATAGGCTATGCGCACGGGCCTGTCGAGCTGCTTAACCTTGGTTAGCTGACTGTAAAAGTGGTCCATTCCGCCAGCCGCTCCGCTTGAATAGTCGAAGATGGGTTCCACACCCTTTGTCCACACTTCCTTAAAATGCAGGGCGGCACCCTTCTTGGTCTGTACCATGATGGGGTGGGGAGGCGTTGTTGGCAGCACGTCTACTTGCTTGCCATCGTTTTCGGGCACCACTTGACTCAGTATGTTTACTTCGCGCAGCTGCGTACCGCCTATCGAAAGCGTGGGCAGTTGGTGCATAAGCAAGAGCGCGGCCACGGTTATGGCTACGAGGATGAAGGTTCTTGCGGGTGGGTTCATTTGCTGTTACTGTTGTTAGGGAGCGTTCTTTTTTAGAAGAATTTTGTTTCTTCGCCGTTTATTTCGCTTAGCAGTAGGTTGGCCAATCGGCTGGTGCCAAGGCGGAACCACTTGTTGGTTAGCCACTTTTCGCCCAACACTTCTTTCACGATGGTGTAGTAGATGATGGCGTCCATCACGGTGTTGATGCCGCCAGCGGGCTTAAAGCCAATCTGTATGCCTGTTTTTTCGTAATACTCTTTGATGGCCTGACACATCACGAAAGCAGCCTCTGGCGTTGCCGAAACCTTCTCTTTGCCCGTAGAAGTCTTGATGTAGTCGGCTCCGGCATACATGGATAGCAGGGATGCTTTCTTGATGTTGGATGCCGTTTTGAGGTCGCCAGTTTCGAGAATAACCTTCATTGGCTTGTCGCCGCAGGCTTGTTTCAGCTCGGCTATGTCGTCGCACAGCTCTTCATAGTTGCCAGAAAGGAACTTGCCTACGGGCATAACGATGTCTATTTCCGTTGCGCCGTCGCGTACGGCAAGTGCCGTTTCGGCCACTTTCACCTCGATAACGGCTTGCGAAGAGGGGAAACTACCCGATACGCAGGTTACTTCCACGCCTTCCACTTCAAGCGTTTCGCTGGCCACTTCGGCAAAGCAGGGGTACACACACACGGCTGCCACGTGGGGAAGTTGCGGGTAAGCGCTTTCAAATTGGTTAACGCGGTCTACGAATGCCATTACGCTGGTGTCCGAATCGGTGGTGCTGAGCGTGGTTAGTTCGATGCTGCCGAAGAGGAATTTCTTCACTTCGGGCGTGTCGTTAGCCAGTGTTTTCTCGGCGATAATGGTTTTAACGGCCTGCTGCACCTGTGCATCGTCTAGCTCGATGGTGTATTGTTGCAGGGTTTTATCGTACTTGCTCACCTCTTCTTCGTGGTGATGGTGTTCGTGTTGATGGTTATGTTCGCTCATATTTCCTTATTTTTTTAGTTTTTCGTTGTTGATGTGGCGGGTTTTGTCGCGCCTTGTTTTCTTCTCGATGTTTCGCTTTAGCTCTTCTTCGAGGTTCACTCCTGTTTGGTTGGCCAAGCAAAGCAGCACCCATAACACGTCGGCCATCTCGTCGCCCAGGTTTGGTTCTTCTCCCTGTTTAAAGCTTTGGTCGCCGTATATGCGTGCCATTTGTCGTGCCAGTTCGCCCACTTCTTCGGTAAGAACGGCCATGTTGGTTAGTTCCGAGAAGTAGCGCACGCCGTATTGTTTAACCCATTGGTCCACCAACTGTTGCGCTCCGCCTAGTGTTAGCGGCTCGTTTGTTGGTGTTTTGTCGTTGTCGTTTTGTTGTTGCATGCTATAAACGGGTTATCCATGAAGGGTTGAAATTAATCGAATTTAATATGTCTTTTTTCTCAATGAGAGGTGGTTTCCTTATCCTAAATTTGATGGCATTGGTAGGAACCTTGGTGTGTATAGTGAATTGTGAACCATGTGGCTGCCAAGTGAATTTGGTTTGGTTGGTCTCAATTTCTTTCCCGATGAGATTGCCATTGGCGTTTACTTCCCACACAAAGTCGCTTGTGCGATAGCGTTGCACCTCTTCTTCGAACAAAGCGAATGTAGACAAGTCGTTACTCCTTATCAAAACAGACGTTCTTATAGGGTTATAATTATCCTGAGCAATGTTTATTCGCTCGTTCCAAATGCCTAGTACTGCCCTGCCTGTTTGCTGTATGTCGTCGTGTGGATTGGCGATGCCGTATGAATAGTCTGGTGAGCACCTTCCGCTAATTAGCCTTACGGTCTCGATGTTTAGGGGCGATGAGGTCTTGATGGTCTTAGCCGACCACGCCATCTTTTCTCTCACAACATCTGCAATGCCGATAGGCGAGTCTAGGTGAGTGGCTTGTAAGGCCAGTGCCAGTGTGTCTCCCCAGTCTGTTCCAGTTATGTCTTTTCGGCCTAATGCCAATAAATATATTATGTGAGCACCAATTTGGGTAACCACATCATCGGGAATTTCATTTGTAGGATACAATTCACGGGCGTTAAGTCTGTGGCTGTCTCTCAGCTTAGGATGTTTCATCAGCTTTGTCGATTAGTTTATACATCTTTTCTGCAACGGCTCTAATCATGGGTATGGCCACAGAATTGCCCGTTTGTCGCCTTATGTCAGCATGCGAAACAACGATTTTAAATGTTTCAGGAAAGCCTTGTAGCCTTAGTAATTCCCTTGATGATGGGCGGCGTACGCCATTAACAAGCAGATAATTGTAGGATGCCCCCGTGCGTAGAGCGCACGAATAGTTGAGCACTGATATGTTGCCGGCTTTGTTCTCATGCCAAATTGATGGGTAGAACACTTCTTTGCCTGCTGTGCTAGCCTTTCTTTTTTCTCTGATTGTTTTCGAGGCGTATAGTTTTGGGTCTATTTCTTTTTCTTCTTCAAGAATAGTTGCCAGGTTAAATGGCTTTTTCTTGAATGTGAAATCAAAGTTTTCGTACGCCATTTTGTCTCTAAACCCAACAATGATTACCCTTTCTCGTTTTTGGGGGAGGCCGAAATCCATAGCGTTCAACACGCGCCAGTTTATGTGATAACCAAGTGAACGGAGCGTGGCCTTTATTGTTTCGAAGGTCTTACCGCGGTCGTGCGTTGTAAGTTGTTTCACATTTTCAAGCAACACGGCTTTTGGTTTGTGGTAGTCAAGTATTCTTGCCACCTCAAAGAACATTGTTCCCCGTGTATCGTCAAACCCTTTCATCTGCCCCATGATGCTGAATGCCTGGCATGGGAAGCCTGCTAAGAGCAGCTGATGTGGCGGAATGTCTTCGGCGGCAATCTTTGTGATGTCGCCAGATGGTATATCACCAAAGTTGGCTGCATACGTTTTGCATGCAGCTTTATCCCATTCAGACGAGAAAACGCATTGCGCTCCTAATTCGTCGAAGGGTATTCTTATACCGCCTATACCAGCGAAAAGGTCTACATATCTGACCATTTACCTCCTTTTTTACCTGTCTTTGCTGTCTATTACGATGGTAACAGGCCCATCGTTTACCAGTTCAACCTGCATGTCTGCACCGAAAACGCCTGTGGCAACGGGCTTACCAAGCGACTCTGAAAGGCGTTGGCAGAACCGTTCGTAAAGCGGAACAGACACATCTGGGCTTGCCGCGTGGATGTAAGAGGGGCGATTGCCCTTCTTGCACGAGGCCATGAGTGTGAATTGACTAACTACAAGAATATCTCCCTCCACGTCTTTAACCGAGAGGTTCATAACTCCCTCGCTGTCATCATAGATGCGCAGGTTTATGGTTTTCTTCACAAGCCAGTCAATATCGTTGTCGGTGTCGGCGTATCCCACGCCCAACAACACCATCATTCCCTTTTCAATGGCGCTTTCTACGCGGCCTTCGATGCTTACCGAGGCCCGTGTAACGCGCTGGATTACTATCCGCATTGTTTGTTGTTTTATTGGAGTAGTGCAAAATTAGCCAAAATCGCGCAAACAGCAAAATAATTAGGGTTGCGATTGATGTTAGATTGTTGGAGATGGTTGGGCTAATGAGGGTGGTAAGGGTAACAAATAGACGCGCATAGATAATCATGTCGTGCTTGCACTGCTTGATAGCACCGATGTTACAGACAAGATAACTTTGCTTGCTTGCCTGCCCATCACCGCTATCTGTGTTATTGCACTTGTCGGTTACACCTCTTCCCGCTCTGTCTTGTTTTCACGTGAAACGTTTTAGCCCTTAACCCCAATTGGAATTAGTGCCTGTTCTGATTTTGTTTGGTTGTTGAGCCTATTTTCTGTCTTATTCTTGAAGGCGTATGGGTTAAGTCAAGAGAATAGGGCAGGCAAGATGCCGGTAACCAAACGAAAGATGAACAGGAAGTAATGCAAACTACTTAAATATTTGATAAGCGGCCTGATGAACCCATTGGGGTTTATTCGTTCAATTTACTTTCTCTTAGCTTTCTTATTTTCTCTTTCGCATTTTCTAAATAACGCCTTACTGTGGCATCTACATAGTTAAGATAGCGGTTAAGTACCTCTTGACTCTTCTCCACGGGTTGCGAACGCGACACGAATAATATGCCATCAACACGCGCTTTGGGTACAAAATAGAAGAACTGGTAGTTGTCGTTGGTGTTGCCCAACACCCTCATTGTTAGCACATCTGTGTAGTTTAGCCGTTCGGTGGGTAAGTAGGTAATGTTATTACCCATGCTTTGTAAGGTATTTTCTACACTGCCTTCGGGTGCTTTCGCTAGTTGTGCAACGCCAATAACCTTGTCGGTTAAGCAGTTAAGTGTCTTACCTTCATAGGTACAAAGGGCAATGGCCTGATAATCTTCTTTGTATTTGGCCTTGATATGATAGCCCGCTGTGTAGTTGTTAAGGTCTTTCATGTCGCCTGCCACAAGGTAATTCAGGTGCATGAAGTGCCCATATATGGTTGCCAGTGCACCCTTATTCGCTAGGATGTCTATCAACGCGAAGGCCGTTTTTGCCATTGTTTTATCCCTATTAGTAAGCCGTTCGTAGGTTTCGCTGCTTTCGTGGTTTAGTTGTAGGCACAACTTTAATATTTCACGCTCGTCTGCGGTGAGCCATTTACCCACTGCGCCGTCTGCTTTCGTCAGTTGTAAGCTGTCCTCTGCACCCGTTTCCCAGTTCAACAGACGTTTAACAATCGAGTCGGTTTCGGGTGTTTCTCTGTTCGAACAGAGGGCTTTTACAAACTCGGATAGGTCTACACTACTTGCTATGTCTAAGCTTTCGATGTCTATTCCCCAGAAAGATACGCGGTTGTTGTGCGTGGAATTGTAGGCTCGGAGCCACTTGATAAAGTCGATTGTGTGTTCGGACGACAGATTGCCTTCCATATATCGCTCGATGTCTTGCAGCTTAAAATGGGGGTCGTTCTTGATATATCGGTTTACATAAAATGAGTATTCCAGGGGATATTCGTGCAAAACCAAATTGCAGCCCTGCTTGGTGATGCGTTGTTTAATGATGTCGAATGTCATCTGACCCAACGTTTTGCTGCCATGAATGGTTTCGCCGATGGCCATAATGCGGCTTTGCATGCTGGGTATTTTGCTGAAATCCACTCCATTTAGTGTTATCACATCGTTTTTTTTAAGACTAGTATTGTCGCTTTTGGGTGCTGTTTCGTTTTTTAATTGTGTTCCGTTGGCCTCCAATTTAAAGGCACTAACCCGTATGTTGTTAAATGCAAGTTCGCTGCCAATGGCCTCTATGAAAACGTTAAGCAAGTAGGCATCTTTTATTTTTACCTTTTTGCTAACCTCTTTCCACTCTTCTGTCAATGGTAGTTCTATGGTATCGCTCCTCAAAAATTGTTCGCCTGCGCCGATGGTGTTAAGGGTTATGTAAGCCCTTTCGCAGTTTAGGGTTTTATATCTGATGCTCACGGTTACTTCTGCACCTTGTTTATTCAGCTGATATACAGGTATTAGCGTTCCTATTTTACCCTTTTCTTCATCCTTCACAGCGAATACTACGGACAAATCATTTTCAGTTGAGTCTATCACCACATTCACAAAGTTGTCTGTTGGGTGCATGTTCCACCTGTACCCGAATGTCTTTTCTCTGGCACTTGCATTTGCAATGCCGATTAATAGACAGGTGGTTGCGATGAGTATGGCGTATAGTTTTGTTTTCATAAGCCAACAATAGTGTTATTGATGTTATGTTTTTGCTTTGTATGTTGTCAACTCTCTCTTCGTGGGGCTATATTTCTGCATTCTCTTTGTCGCGACGTATGATAGGCCTTGGATCTATGCCTTATCGCGCTTGCTGGGATGTTTACATAATATACCTTAAACTACTAACGTAAGTATGTTGTATCTATTGTTTTATTTTGCCTTTTTTATAATGCTTTGTTTGTTTTTGTTCGTCTTTTTCCTTTCTTACCCTTTGCCTTTACACTCACATCGTTTCTCGTTTGGTTTTCACTTCATTTCAACCCAAATTTGTCGTCGTTCTTTCAATTTAGCTGATAATCTCAGGATGTGTTTATTTCGTCATTCGGCTATTTCTTAGCAAGTTGTAGTATGTGTATTTCCTCCTGTATTTTCTGCATCGAACGTAGTGCCGTCATTGTCATAGCAAGTTGTGATATGTGCATTTCCACCATTTGTTTTTTGTTCCTTTTGAGTAGTTCATAGGTTCTTACTCTTTTCTGTCCGTATAATATTGTTAAATCTGTTGTTTATATTTTACAAAACATGTCTTGCCCGCTACTCATTCTAGTAGAATTTAATGCTTAAAAATCGCCAATTTGATGCCATTTATAGCTCCTAAGCTCTTCATTTAATCTAAATTTTGGCGATGTTGCCTGCATTTTGCACCATTTTGCTTTTCTAGTTTGCCGTTTGTTCGTGCTTTTTTAATCTCGATTGTCTGCTTTTAGCGGCCCAAATGACGCTTTTCTCAGTGCTTTTTCCCCATGTAGAACCTGTATTTTCTGCCTTTTTTGCTATTTAACGCCAGTCACACTCCGCCTTATTGTGGTTATATTTTTGCATTTCGGTGCATAACTATGCGTGTTTCGATGCTACTTTTATTGCTATTAGTACCAAATTACGTCGCGTTTTGGTGCTAATTGCGTCGCATTTTGGTGCAAAACGCACTGCGTTTTGGTGCTAATTGCAGTGCGTTTTGGTACTAATTGTGATGTAATTTGGTGCTAATTGCTGTGTTTTTAGCGTGAAATAGTACTCCATTTCGTTCTAAAAGCATTTTTATACAAATTGGATCAACTTATATTCGTTTGTACATGTTGCCCCTTTTGTACAAAAGCAAACGTTCGTGAGAATCGATTATTTGCGACCGAGTGTGGATTTGTTCGCAAATCAGCCACTCATAATGTTAAAACATTGTCTTAAAAGTTGACAATGTAAATATTAGTTTTCCATCATTTTGTTGAAAGGCAAGTTTATTGGGTTGCGGCTTGCCAAAGAGTAGGCCTGCTAAAGTAGTTTATGTGTCGATTATCCTAATAATGCTTTGTAGGTAATAGAAATATGCACCAATTATGCTGCTGGATATAGTTCTACAAAGCTGCCAGATATAGTTCTATAAAGTTGCTAGATATAGTTCTATAATGTTACTAGATATGCTTCTGCAAAGTTAAGAGTTGTGGTTCTACCAAGCCACTAGATTTTGTTCTGCAAAGCGACTTGATGTGCTACTACAAAGTTACTAGTTGTGGTTCTATAAATCACCAAAGTTGCTCCATTGCATTTGTTATACGCGCTGCATAATCCTGCTGACCATGTTACATTGTTCTGCAAACTTGCTTTGTTCTTGCAACATCAAGTGTAGTTTTAAGCAGTCACCTCCAAGAGTTTTATCACCTATTGCCTCTATGTTAAAAATTCCTCCTCACCATACATTACCTATAAAGCTGCCATTCGTTTTCTTTCGAGCCTTCATCAACTTCTGTATTTTTGCCTTTGTCGATTCTTGACGGTAGTGCTATCTTTTACTGTTCCCCGATTTTTTTATCAGTGGAGTAGGGGGTGTGATTTTGAACCCCGATTATCGGATTTTGTTTTTGCCCTTTTTGCCCTTTTCCCTTTTGGGGGATGACTTGCAAATTTCTTCTTCCATTTTTTGTAATCTTCCCTTTCACGGCAACTTTTTGTAGTTGTAGTTTATTTCGATACTTCATTCAAATTGCTTGCTTTTTTTTTTCTCAGTTGGAATTTTTGTAGACCTAGTCTTTCACATTAAATTTATACATAAATTTACAACTAGGCTATTTCGGTTAACGTCCATTAACTCGGAGAATCGATTTTTTACGACCATCTGCCCATCTGGTCGCAAATTTCGCCGTATTTTGCTAGTTTATAACGTTCTGAAAACCAGGTAAATACGTTTCAGTTGACATTTTGTGATTTTTATTTAATCCTCATTTGGTGTACTTTTGCCATGCTTTTGCATCAAAAACTGGAGTTTCCACCTTCCATTTTTTGCTTGGTGTTTCCCTAAAAAATGAGACTTCTTCTTTCGGATTGCATGCGATGGGTTAACCCAACCTTTACTTTTGTTTATGTTGTAGTTATATTAACGATAGTAAACGTTCGTTTGCTAAGTATTTTTTCTATGCCCTGCAAACTTATTTTGTTGTCTTTCGGTGCGTATTTCTTGTCTTTTCATAAGTTTATCTTTGTCATTTTGTCGCTACAACTAGTTGATAATCATCGTATTAAGTAAAATATAACTTTCAACTTTCTTTTAAGTAACTGTATGAAATGCTGCTTGTATAAGGCTTATTTGTATCTGGTTATTTAACTTAAATTATTGATAACCAAATAGTTATGTTGTCACCTCATTTACTTTGGGTACTTCTTATGAGTGTTATAAGGTTTAGACTGCTGTCTTGGTTGCGTACATTTGATGCTAACTTGCTTGGGGGTCTTAGTTTGTGCATTATGAAGGAACACTTATGTTTTTCTTTCTCCTTTAATTGGACTTGGGAAAGCAAATGGACATGGTTGTAGTTTGCTGAAAGGGTTAGTGACGAACTAATCCAGCAGCAAGCACTAAAAACTCAACAACAGCTTTCTGATTGTTGACTTATGTAGTTTCGTTTGGAGTTTCGTTGTGCCAATAATTGAATACAATTTGTGCCTTGGTATTGCCAATATGCTTGGCAAGAACATCGAGGGGAGCCTCTTTTATCTGCTTAACCGACTTCAATTCTTTCAACAAGGTGGCCTTTGTTTTTGGGCCAATACCTTTTATGTCGTCTAGTTCAGAGTGCAAAGCGTGCTTGCTACGCTTGTCTCTGTGAAAGCTAATTGCGTAACGGTGCACCTCGTCTTGTATGCGTGTGAGCACGTGGAAAAGCTCACTTTTCACGTCTAAACCCACTACTTGCGGTGGCCATCCATAGAGCAGTTCGTTGGTTCTGTGCCTGTCGTCTTTGGCTAAACCAGCTATGGGGATGTCTAGATGTAGCTCTTCTACCACCACTTCGCGCACAACGCCCATCTGTCCCTTACCTCCATCGGTGATGATAAGGTCGGGTAGGGGTGTTTCTTCTTCTATCATGCGCGTGTATCTACGCCTTACAACCTCTTTCATCGAGGCGTAATCGTCGGGTCCTTCCACGCTTTTGATGTTGTATTTGCGGTAATCCTTCTTGCTGGGTTTCATCCCTTTGAACACTACACAGCCCGCAACGGCATCTGTTCCGGATATATTTGAGTTGTCGAAACACTCTATTTGGTAGGGCAAACGCGGCATTTGTAGCTTGGTTTGCAACTCTTTCATCAGTCTAACAGCCTTTTGTTCGGGGTTTAGTTTCTCGCTTTGTTTCAATCTGTCGAACTTATATTGCTTGCCGTTCATCTCAGAAAGTTCAAGCAAACGGCGTTTGTCGCCCCGTTGCGGCACGATAAACGTGGCCTCGCGCATGGCCCATTCCATCTCGAAAGGCACGATAATCTCTTTCGCTTTACTGCCAAAACGCTCGCGTATTTCGGGAATGGCAGATGCTAGAATGTCCTCGTTGCTCTCGTCTAGCTTTCTTTTATACTCGAAAGTAAAGCTTTGGTTCACCGTTCCGTTCTTTACATGCAGGTAATTGATAAAGGCCGTGCGGTTAAATTCGTCGTCTGTGATGGTGAAAACGTCCACATCGGCGATGCTAAAACTAACAACTTCGCTCTTTGCGCAATAGTTATCAAGCAGAATATACCGCTTTTTAAGTGCTTCTGCCTCTTCAAATTTCAGCTCTTCTGCCTTTTTTAGCATCTCCTCGTACAGCATTTTGCGTACTTCGCGCGTGTTTCCTTTCAATATTTCGCGTGCTTGACGGATGTTTTCTTGGTAGTCTTCCCACGATTGTTTGCCTACGCAAGGCGCGTCACAGTTATGTATATGGTATTCAAGGCATGCTTTATACTTGCCCATCTCTACGCCTTCGTGTGTGATAGGGAAGTGGCAAGTGCGCGGTTTGTATAGCTTTCCAATCAGTTCTAGCAGAGCCACCATTGTGGGAACGTGGCTGTAAGGACCGTAATAGGTACCAAGCCGCTTGTTAATTGTACGTGTTTTGAAGATGCGCGGATACAGCTCGTTGGTAATGCAGATGCTGGGATAGGTCTTTCCGTCTTTAAGTAATACGTTATAGCGTGGATTATATTTCTTAATAAGGCTGTTTTCGAGCAGCAGAGCATCCTCTTCTGTGTTGACAACCGTGTACGAAATGTCGAAGATTTTGCTTACCAAAACCTTCGTTTTAAATCTATCTACTTCCTTATGGAAGTAAGAAGACACCCTGCTTTTTAAGTTCTTGGCCTTGCCCACATATATAATAATGTGTTGTTCGTCGTAGAATTGATAGCTGCCAGGTTTGTCTGGCAGGCTCAATACAATGCTCTTCAGATGCGCCAAGCGTCTTTCATTTTCTTCTTTTGTCATAGTTCGAAATCCCTTTGTACACTAGTGTTTGCATGTTTTTCTGTTTCACGTGAAACACAAGCGTTAGTGTTTCTTTCATTATGTCGTACTACTGCCTTTCTTTCCTTTTGGTTGGGTGAGAATGGTGTGGGTTGCTACCTTCGATTGTGAGCCGTGGGCGTAGCGTGTTGCTGGCGTATCGTGGAGTCAGGTCAGGGAAGTTCTGGGCTTGTTGATGCTTATGTACTCCTTATTTGCATGTCACAGGCTTGCCATAAACTTCTCTTTGTTTGCCCTTTCTCTTCTTTTCTCCTTCCTTCGCTCTTATTTCTAAATCTTCCTTTTTGTGCAGATACACATTCTTTTCACCGTTTATTGCGATTCGGTCTTTTCGCTGTTGCATTCTTTTCCTGTGTCTAAAACGGTGTTTTTATTTCGTTCCTAGCCGTCTTTCTTTTGCTTTCTTGCGGTTTTAGCTTGCCCTATTCAGTGCAATCAGCAGTGCTTATACAATGCTTTATGGATGCGGAATGCTTGCTCTTATTGCATTGTCCGCTGTTTAACGCGTTCGTTCTCCTTTCTTATTTGTACTCTTTCGTCTTCCACCCAATGCGCAGTATGTTTCTGTTTAACCCCAATCAGCCGTTAGGTCGCTTATCAATTATTTGAAGTTGTTTCCGTTCTTTTCTGTTCATCTTTCGTTTCCTTGTCTGCATCTTGCCTGTCTTGCCCTTTTGAACTAGTCCGCAATGCCTTCAAGAATAAGACAGACAAGATGCTCAACAATCAAACAACAACCCTATTGCTCCTAACGGCAGATTGGGGGCTAAAAGCAAAACGAGAACAACTTCTTGTCTTTCTTCACCGCCTAATGTGGCGTTTGGCAAGTTTAAGGTGTTCTCGTTGCTTGTGTTAAGGCAGCTCTGGCGCGGTGTAATGCCGTTTAGTGCAGTTTATTTTGCTTGTGCGGCCTTATACCTGTATGAGTGTTGAAATCTCTATGTCTTTATCAAACGCGGCTCTGCCGTTGAGATCCTCGTTTACAAGTTCGATGATGAAGTTGGCATAAATCTTCTTGGGGTTGAACTTTTTCACCAAATCACATGCAGCCTTCATCGTTCCACCTGTTGCAAGCAAGTCGTCGTGGAGTAGAACAACATCGTCTTCGCTTATCGAGTCTTTGTGTATCTCGATCGTATCGGTGCCATACTCCTTGTTATAACTTTCTTGTACGGTCTCACAAGGCAGCTTTCCGGGCTTTCTGCACAGCACAATGCCTGCCCCTAGCCTGATGGCTACGGCCGACGACATGACGAACCCGCGCGATTCTATGCCTACAATCTTCGTGATTCCTTTGTCTTTGTAAATCTCGCACATTTCGTCCGTGATTACTTTAATACATTCGGGGTTCTTGAACAGCGTTGTTACATCGCGAAAGTTCACCCCTTTCTTCGGCCAATCTGGTATACAACGCAGATTGTCCATCAATAGTTTGTTATTCATTTACAGTAAGTTATGTTTCTATTCTTATATTAATTGTTTCACGTGGAACGCATGTTGGTTCGAGTATTACTTCATGTGTCCACGCTTTTAATTTCTCTTTCAATCCTCTGTTTAAGCCAAACGTCTAACACTTCTTTATGTGAGGACTTGTGTTGGCTTTGTTTTTGCCTTCCGTTTTATCGCCCTTTGTGCGCTACTATATATAAGGTGTGTGCTTTGGGCGATTGTTTTTCGTTCTGCTTTTGTTCAGACTTTGTTGGTGAAGACTTGCTAGGACGGGGGAATATATCCAAACGATGCGCCTCCTTCGCTCTGTTGTTTCGGAACGTTTACGCCTTATGTCCTTGACGTGTTTTGTTCTTCCCTGCTGCTTAAATAAGCATTGCGGCGTTTAAATCGTTGCACTAGTCCACAGGTTTTGTTTGTGTTCGTTGCCTTACTCCATAAGAAGTTTCATCCAAGGATGTGGCTTTATCTGTTCATCAGCACGAGCAATACATTAATGTCGCTTGGTGAAACACCTGGTATGCGTGAGGCCTGTGCCAACGTCTCAGGGTTGATGCGCGCCAATTTTTGCCGTCCTTCCGTGGAGATTTCGTGCAGCTCCTCGTAATTGAAGTGCCCTTTGATGCGGATGTTTTCTAAACGGCGCATCTTGTCTGCCACGATTTTCTCGCGTTCGATGTATCCTTTATACTTCATCTTTATTTCTGCGGCCTCTACAATCTCCTCCTTTCTGTTGGGCGTTTGCTCAATAGCTGCCTTTAATTCGGGTACTGCATCGGCAAGTGCTAGCACGTTTAGCTGTGGCCTAGCGATAAGGTCTGCTAGTTTTGCGCTACAGTTTAAGGGTGTCGTTCCCCAGCGTTCAAGTGCCGCATTGATGTCGTTAGCCTTCACCGTAGTTATTTCGCAAAGGCTTATTATGCGTTCAATGCTTTGTTTTTTCTCCATCCAATGGTCGAAACGCTCCCTTGTAGCCAGTCCTATTTGGTAAGCGCGTTCGGTTAATCTCGCATCGGCATCGTCTTGACGGAGTAGTATTCGGTATTCTGCACGCGAGGTAAACATGCGGTAAGGCTCGTCGACGCCCTTCGTTGTAAGGTCGTCTATCAGTACGCCAATGTAGCTTTCGTCCCGTTTCATCACGAAAGGCTCGCCCCCGTTGCAAGCAATGGCGGCGTTAATTCCAGCCACAAGACCTTGCCCAGCGGCCTCTTCGTAACCCGTGGTTCCATTAACTTGCCCTGCAAGGAATAGGCCCTTCACCACCTTCGATTCGAGGGATGCGTGTAGTAGCGTGGGGTCGAAGTAATCGTATTCTATGGCATAGCCAGGCCTATAAGCCTTGGCATCGCGTAGCGCGGGAATCTTTCGCAGGGCGTTTAGCTGCACATCGAGTGGCATACTCGACGAAAATCCGTTGAGATACATCTCAGCAGTGTTCTCGCCTTCGGGTTCAAGGAAGAGCGGATGCTGCTCCTTGTCGGGGAAAGTAACGAGCTTTGTCTCGATGCTGGGGCAATAACGCGGCCCTGTGCTTTGGATTTGACCGTTGAAAAGGGGCGAATCTGCAATGCCTTCTTGCAATGCTTGGTGCGCCTCTTGCGTGGTGTAGAAGGTCCAGCAGGGCAATTGCGTTAGCGTTCTAGGCGTGGGCATGTAGCTGAATTGGTGGAAATCGATCTCTCCGTCTTGCCTTTCCATCTCTTCAAAGTGCACCGTGCGCGCATCAATTCTTACAGGCGTGCCCGTCTTCATTCGGTCAACGGTGATACCATGACGCGCGATGCTTTCGCTAAATCTGTAAACAGCAGGCTCGGCACAACGTCCGCCAGGTATCTGCACTTTGCCAACGTGCATCAATCCGTTAAGGAACGTCCCAGCCGTTACCACAATACTCTTGGCCCGAAACTCCGCACCCCAGAGCGTTCGCACGCCAACGGCCATGCCATCCTCTACAAGCAGCTCGTCGGCTTGGTCTTGCCAGATGTCCAATCCTTCGGTAGAATCGAGCGTTTCGCGCCATCTAGTGATGAATTTAGCCCTATCGCATTGCGCTCTCGGACTCCAAACGGCAGGCCCTTTGCCTTTGTTGAGCATGCGGAACTGTATAGACGTAGAGTCGGTAATAATTCCCATTTCACCGCCCAGCGCGTCAACTTCGCGCACTATCTGCCCTTTGGCGATGCCACCCACGGCCGGGTTGCAGCTCATTTGCGCTATTTTGTTCATGTCCATTGTGATAAGGCAGGTCTTGGCACCAAGTTTTGCCGCAGCGCGAGCAGTTTCGCAACCCGCATGACCGCCTCCAATGACGAGGACATCGTATCTGAATATCATATTGTTATTTGCTGTATGTACTTGATTTTATGAATTTACGGAGTGTTGCATGGCGATTTGATGGAGGGTGACAGCATGCTAGTTATACCCGTTTCAACGCGTATCATAACCAGTTGTTGCCTAGTTATCCAGTCGTTTTGTTTCCTATCAATTTAGTTCCGCAAGAACCAATGTACTAGTTAGGCCTTACTTGTTGTCTATCTAGCTAGTTACTGCCTTGTCAACCAGACGGCTATCCCTAGCCTATTTAGCCTTATCTAAATCGCCTTTTGTAGCTTGCGCATGTCGATTTGTACGCGCATGCACAAATGAGAGGTCATAATATGGCCTCTTTCTATCGTTATATATTGTGCTCGCAATATCCTTTTGCGAAGCTTAATGTTCTTAAAATCAAATACTTGTGGCGTTATGGCTTGCAATTTAACAGGCCGTGAGAGCCACAAAGGACTTACAAAGTTAGGGTATAGAAACCATATATGCAAATTAACGGCAACAAAAAAGGATGGCCGGAGCCATCCTTCTACCTCAGTAGTGCATTTTAATGGTATGGCGTTCAGTGAAGTTGCGCCAAAGATTATCGTATATTTAGGAGAAAGGAGTAAAGGAAGTTGCGCGTAAAGGGTAAACGTTATCCCCTTTCTATTGCACCAATTCCACCTCCTCTTCTGCTTGTGCAATCCTACCAATGGCCAGTTTAAGCTCGGCATACTGCTGTTGCAACACTTCTAGGAAGGGCGAGAGCAGCGACAAACACGTGTTAATCTCCCTCATTTGTGCATCGCTATCCAGTCCTATCTTAGGTGGTGTTGCTTGCACCGACAGCCTGTATAGGTCTGCACAAGTATCGTCTGCATGCAATTCTTCGCTTAACATACGCAGCGTTGTAGGCATTATCTCGTGCAATTCAGCTAGCAGACGTTCGTATTCTTGCAAGAGCATGGCCTCGTCCTTGTCTTCCTTATTACTGCTGTTCCATTCTTCCACCATCTTTTCGGCTGGCTTAATGATAGCCTGCTGGTAGGCCTCGATGCGCTTGTTGAGTGCAAAAAGGTGTTCGTATAGCCCTTGAACCTCCGTTCCGTGGCTGCCATTGCGCAGGTAAGTGTAAATCTCGCGATACACGTTCTTCACCTTCGGCAACATCCGTTCCATATAATGGCTGTGTTCAACGGTAGGCAAATCGTTTGGCGCATAGCTTTTCCCCTTATAGTAAGCGGCGCTAACCTCGCGGCTGCCGTTAATGATTTCAATCATTTGCTCGGCATCTTCGTAAGCTCTGATGTAGGCCGTTACGATGTTTCTGTTACGTTTGGTAAAGGGATAAGTAACCGTTTCTGCCGGCATTTCCTCCATCGGATTGAACAAGTCGATACATCCGCATTCCACAAAGAAACGGCGGAAGCGCATGTCGAGCAGCTCGGTAACGAGTTCTTTCTCCAACCATTGGCGCAATTCTTCGCCCGTTAGCATTTGCGGCATGCCCGATTTTGCCGACTTATCAAACCTCAGCAGCTCGCCTACACTTTGCCGAAGGTCGGCCGGAAGAATGCTCCATGCCGAAACTAGCGGCTCATTGCATTGTGTAGGGATGTTGGGTAAGTGCTGAATGCGGTCTTTATCCGATGGGTGCGAGTTCCACAGGTCATCACAAGAAAACCTCGCCGTGGGTTCATCGTTGGTCTTTACCTCCGCTTGCAGCAACGCTGTTGCCTCGATAGTCTTGCCTTCTTCGCGCGATTTAATTTGTGCGAGCAGCTCCAAAACCTCGAATGGATCGGCCTTTTTCGACGTTTCTGCCAGTCGAACCAAGGCAACATGCGTGTTAGAACTGCATTGCATCAGCACCGTAGTTTTGTAGAACGACGATGCCATCACGGCCTTTCCCACCACCTTGCAGGCTATGCTGTCGGCATCGTATTCCATCTGTCGCGACAATTCGCGATAAGCGATGTTCACATACCTATATAAGCATTGCAGCAGAAGACGTACTCTAACAGTGAAGAAACGAGTAAGCAGGCCGAAGATAGAGAAGGGACTCCAGCCGAAATGGCTCCAGCGGTCTACCCATCTGTCCCAGGCATCTTCGCCATACACGAGGTTTCCCATCACGATGTTGGCAGTATAAACCACCGAGCTAATCTTCATGCTATCTTGCGAGAAGTGCCCGAACTCGTGTGCAAGAATGCCTTTAATCTCCTCTGTGCTTGTAGTGGCGAACAGTCCTACGCCCAACACGAGGTTTTTGCGAACGGGAAAGAACATCGACCAGAAAGTGGTATTGAAGTAAACACAAGCATTAATTTCAGTAGAGAGGAACACTTTGTGGGGCATCGGGCATTTTGTAGCCTTGGCCACATGGCGTATAAGTTCGAAAAGCTGTGGGCAATCGTTCTCTTTTACCTGTATTCTGCCCTCTTCTTCCACATTAAGTTGGGTGAAGATAAACTTCACGAGGAAGAGTCCGAACATCAGGCAGAGTGCTATAACACCAAGGTAGGCTCCCAGAAGTATCAGCATGACAAATCCGCTGTTGGTGCCGTCGAAGGCACGTTGCAGCATATCTATTCCCCAAAACGTTGCCCATTCGTAGCCAATGTAGAGCAGAATGAGGCCTAGGGCAACCAGCGAGAGGTAGACAAGCACGAAAAGGGCGATTCGGTAGAGTACCGTTTTTCCCAATGCTCTTATTGCATTGTTTTCTCTCATGCGTTTAATCATTAAATGGTTTAGGCGTGTTTCGTGTAACACGTAGTTTAGATAAATTTCCTTGTGGCGCTTTCAAGGAAACACATTTGCGCCAAAGCGCAGTGGCGGAGCGTTTTTTAAAAGGATTAGTTACGTTTAGTTGTGGTCCGCCTCATGTCGCTTTTTTTGCGCATACATGCGCAATCAGTTGGTTACGGGACGTTTATCCCGCTGGGGTTTCCCCCATTTCATCGGCGTTTTTTTGGTATCAGAAAGCGCCATTTCTCATTTCCAAGGCTTTGTTTTCAGCCTTTTCCATTATTTCCCTTTCCCCCGGACCCTTGTCGTTGAGCCCGCATAGGTGAAGTATTCCGTGTATGATAACACGGTAGAGTTCATCTTCGAACGCCTTGTCGAACAGTTCAGCGTTTGTTCTAACGGTGTCGAGAGAGATAACGATGTCGCCGTTAACGACGTCGTCTTCGTCATAGTCGAAGGTGATAACGTCCGTGTAGTAATCGTGTCCTAGGTATTCGTTGTTTATTTCCAGGATTTTCTCGTCATTCACGAACATGTATCCCACTTCTCCGACCTTCTTTCCATAAGTCTGGGCCACAGCTTTTATCCATGCCGTGGTGTCCTTCCTTTTTATTTTCGGCATTTTCACGCCGTCTGCATTATATGTAATCATAAGTTGTTTCCAGTTTCGGGGCTCACTCACTTCTTATCCTTACGCTTTGGCAAGAACATCTCGGCGTTCTTGCCGAAGTGTATTAGCTCCCTCACGAGCGACGAACTAACGCTTGCGTGCTGTGGTTCGGCAAACACCAAAAGTGTTTCTATGCCTCCCATCATGCGGTTGATGTCGGCTTGTTCGCGTTCGTACTCAAAGTCTTTCACACTTCTCACGCCCTTAACGAAGAACCAAGCCCCCTCCCTGTGGGCGAAATCTACGGCCAAATCGTTGAACGCCCGCACCTCCACTTTGGGATTGTCGGCATAAAGTTCGGCTATCACCTTTACCCGCACCTCGGCACTGTACATGTATTTCTTGCGTTCGTTTACGCCAACGCCGATGACAATCTTATCGAACAGCGGCAGCACGCGCGCCACTATTGATTGATGCCCAATGGTAAATGGGTCGAAACTTCCTGTGAATAGACCTGTTTTCATGCGCAATTCAAGTGGCAGTTACATTTTTGTTTGTTGTTCGCCCCCACGCTGCTGTTCAAGACGACGATGGGAGCGTACTCGAAAACGCGCTTTTGTTGGTTGACACGCTGACGAGTTTAGCGGCTAAACTATGTTCCGATAGTAACCTACTCTCTGCAAAAATAGAGTATTTCCCATTGATAACCAAATTTTTAGGGTGTTTTTATTGTAATCATTTTAGAACATTTATTGTTCTTTATTCCTTTATTTTTATTTCCTAATCATCCAGGTTTTGACCTTCACCAGTTTATTTTTACCATTCCATCGTTTATTTTTCGCCTTGCTTGCGCAAAGTTGTTTTGGCTGGTTTGTTGCTTATTTTCATGTTGAAAAACATGTTCTGATGGTCTGTTTTTACTGCATGTTGGCTATAATTTGGCCGTATTTTGTGTAGGTAAGGCTTTAAGTGAGTGGTTTAAGTGGGTGGTTATTGTGTTTAGTAAACCTTTTAGTTTTTAATGCCATTAGTACCGCAAGGTGCTTGTACTATCGCTGCAAGGTGGCTTGTACTACCACAACATGGTGCTTGTGGCCCCACTACAAGCCGCATAGTACTGGCACGTTGCTAACAAACCGGTTGGCAGGGGTGTCGTTTAAGGCCTGTTTTATAACCTCCGCGTTGTCGTTGCATCGTAACTATTCAGCGATAAGGCGTATAAACTATTATTGATTATCAATAAGTTACACAAACAAACACCTATAAATTCTGGTAAAGTAATGTCGTTTCGAGCCATTTTTGCCACAATATAACGTTTATAAGTTATTGATAATCAACGTTTGTTATTGCTGAATAGTTACCGTTGCATCATGATTTAAAGGCCACTCCTTGCCGTATTTTTGTTTTTATCTGATGAGCTTTCACTTGCATTTTCGGTCGTATAGTCCACGATGCTCCCTCAGAATGCAAGTCAATTCTCTACCAGATCAAACCTAAAATGCCGACAAAGGCAATGAAGTTGTGCTTACTTTTAATATTTCTACAAATTGTGGGGGAGTGCAAGACAAGTCAACTCATTGGCTTATAAACTCACTAATGCCCAACAACTCCCGAAGACACCAACTCGCCAACTCACTAACTCGCCAGTTCACTAACTCACAAGCCCGCCAGTTCACTAACTCACTCTCGCCAATTCGCCAACTCACCAACTCGCCAATTCACAAACTCACTCTCGACAATTCACCAGCTCACTAACTCGCCAGTTCACTAGCTCACTCTCGCTAATTCACAAACTCACAAACTCACAAACTCGCCAACTTACTAATTCGCAAGTTTACAAACTCATCAATTCATCAACTCTTCAAATCACAAGCTCATCAACCCAAAACCTTAAATCCCTATCTTTTATTTTACAATGCTGTTTTCATTTTTGCTCCGTTCTAGTGAAAGTGTAGGTCAAAAAGTAGGTAAATATCTACTATTTTTACCCTTCAATATCCTTCGTTCTGTCTATTTTTAAGAATGTAACGTGCATTTTGCACCATTTTGCCTTTCTAGTTTAGTTGCAAACTCATTATTGTTTACCCCCAATTACACGCTTTTAGGCCCCAAAATGCCACTTTCTAATGGATGTTTTGCACCTTTCAGTCCTATTATTCATGGCTCTAAAAGGTTTATTTATACCATTGCATTGCATGTTTATGCTTAATCGTCTCGCATTTAGCGGCATTTTGCACCGCAATTAGCACCATTTTACCTTGCGTTTTGCACCAAAACGCACTCCATTTTGCACCAAAACGCACTCCATTTTGCACCAAAACGCACTCTATTTTGCACCAAAACGCACTCCAATTAGCGGCATATTGCACCACATTTAGCTAAAAATGGCCCGAAACCTAGTGTAAATGGCGGTTTGTTGTAATAAATATTCATTCTTCCGCATCCGCAAACTAACCCCTATTTGCAGTGAAACAAACCCTCGCGAGAATCGATTTTTTGCGGCACGGTGAGCGGTTGGTGGACGAAAAGGGTACTCATAATGTTAAATTCTTTGCTAAAAACCAGACAAAACCGATTACGCTGTAAACACGAGGAAGGGGCAACGGCACGGAAAACCTGTACGCTTGCAACGGCCAGCGCGAGCGGTTACTAGGCATCCCGCTCACCGGCAACGAGAACAGCATCATGCAAACACGGAAGTAATTGGCCTTTGCCAAGTGGTTTTCTGCTTGTGAGGAGACCGCATTGAATAACTTCCACCCGATCATTTTTTAAGTCATAGCCACGTTTTGCCACAGACAAATGGTGCAAAATTTCAGATTTCATCGTACCCTTCTCCGGCATTTCGTACACCAGTGGGGTGTTTATCTTGGTTTTACAGCACTAAGACATAAACCCCTCTCAATTTGTGAAAATACTATAATGAAACAGAATTGCATTTGGAAAATAGTTGTTAGAAGAATGCAAGACGTGCGTTGCATGACATCAATAAACCCTTACGCAGAGGAAAAGGAGTACTTTTGTTTACTTACGATGCAGCTATGGTTTTCCAAATCCAATTCTGTTTGACTATAAAAGTCAATACAACTTCAATTCTTTAGAACCAGCCTTAACTCCATTCTTTGCCTGCTTTAAGCCCCTTACCCAGCCCCCAATCAGCCTTTCAGAGCGGCGTACCTCCCAGTGCGTACTTACTTTTGTGTTAATTCAATGTACACGAAAGGTTAAATATTGTTTACATCAAAGCTATGTTTGGCCATCCTCTCGCGAAGGCTAGCATTAAAATCGCGCCAATTCATCGGTAAGTTTCCCTTTCGTTTGCCAACCATCCGTGTGCCCCAACCACCTTCGCTGTTCTTCACTTCCTTTCTGTAACGCCTTGATAAGCACGGCATCGGGTGCGTATTTGTTTAAAAAACACTATCTTTGTAGAACGAAATCGGACGGGCAACGCAGGTTGTTCGTCCCAATGTAACATGAACATATACAAAACAGACAAAGCAATTATGGGTATAAACAACAGGATGGGTTGCCTTTTGGCTGCCTTGGCTTTGAGCTATTCGGCTCAGGCGAGGGTGGCATTTGCCGTAAAGGTGCAGAAAGACACCACACAAACGGCGAAAACCGACACGGCCAAGGTGCAAAAGCCTAACGGAAAGGACTTGAAAGCCGAGCCGAAGAAGAAGGAAACCGATTACGACAAGCTGATGAAAGACAGCGGAACGGTGATGAAAGGCCTTTTCACCGTGCGGCACATCAAAGACAAATGGTACTTTGAGATGCACGACAGTCTTGTTGGTCGTTACTTTATGGCCGTTACGCGCTTTGCTGGCGTACCCCAAGGATTTGGCAAATTCAGCGGTGAAATGGTGAACGAAGACGCCATTTACTTTGAAAAACGCGATGCCAAGACCATGCTTTTGCGCACATTCGTTCGCACACAAGAGGCCAACGAGAACGACCGCATATACCTTTCGCTGAAACAAAGCACCGCCGACCCCATCGTGGCAGCCTTTCCCATCGTGGCAGGAAACACCCAAAAAGGCATGAACCTCTTCGATGTAACGGGCTTTTTTGCTCGCGACAACAACATCGTGGGCATCAACCGCACCTTTTTCGAGAAGACAAAGATTGGCGGACAGCAGGCCGATCGCACCTTTATCGACACCATAAAGACCTATCCCATCAACATAGAAGTGCTTACCACGCGCACGTATGGCGCATCGCCTAGCACCATAAGGGCATCGGGAACGGGCGCAATAACCCTCGCGCTCAACACGTCTATCGTGGCTTTGCCCAAAGTTCCCATGCGCAAGCGTGTGTGGGACAGTCGCGTTGGTTTCTTCGCTTACCCATACACCATCTTCTCGGACAACCAACACAAGAGCCAACGCGAACAATTTATCTCGCGTTTCAGGCTCGTTCCCAAAGACGTTAAACGCTACCAACGCGGCGAATTGGTAGAACCCATCAAGCCCATCGTGTTTTATATCGACCCCGCAACGCCCAAGAAGTGGGTGCCATACCTTATTAAAGGCATCAACGACTGGAATGTTGCCTTCGAGGCGGCAGGCTTTAAGAATGCCATTCAAGGCAAGGAGTGGCCCGCCAACGACCCAACGATGAGTCTCGACGATGCCCGTTTCAACGTGATACGCTACCTTCCCTCGGAGGCCGAGAATGCTTACGGCCCACATGTAAAAGACCCACGCAGCGGTGAAATCATCGAAAGTCACATCTGTTGGTTCCATAACGTGATGAATTTGCTCACCAAATGGTACATGACACAATGCGGGCCGCTAGACAAACGCGCCCGTACGATGAACTTCGACGACCGGTTGATGGGCGAACTGATACGTTTCGTCTCCTCGCACGAGGTTGGTCACACCCTCGGACTACGCCACAACATGAGTGCGAGCTATGCAACGCCCGTTGAAAAGCTGCGCGACAAGGCATGGGTAGAGAAACATGGCCACACGGCATCCATCATGGACTACGCCCGATTTAACTATGTGGCCCAACCCGAAGACAATATCGGCGAGCGCGGACTGTTTCCCCGCGTGAACGATTACGATAAATGGGCCATCAAATGGGGCTACCAATATCGGCCAGAATTTAAAGACGAACTGGCGGAGAAAGAGAAACTAATGGCCGAAACCACCACTATCCTAGCCAACAATCCTCGACTTTGGTTCGGTGGAGAGGGCACTAACGAAGACCCCAGGGCGCAACGCGAGGACTTAGGCGACGATAATGTGAAGGCTAGCGACTATGGCGTGAAGAACCTTCAACGGCTTATCAAGAACCTTCCCCTGTGGACACGCCAAGCCAACGACCAGTATGTAGACCTGCGCGAGATGTATAACAGCGCGCGACAGCAGTTTGTGCGCTACTTCGGACACGTAGCTAAGAACATCGGTGGGCGTTATATCAACAACATGCCGGGCAAAATGCCTTACGAACTGGTGCCAGCCGAAAGGCAAAAAGCCGCTCTCGGCTACTTCGCCCGTCAGGTATTCGATGCCCCCTTGTGGCTCTATCCTGCCGAAATAACAGCCAAGACAGGCGTTAATGCCACTGCCGAGATAGCCAAGATGCAGGCATCGGCACTTAACGCCACGTTCTCGCTGAACCTTCTCAACGCCATCTACAACAATTCGCAAGAATCGAGCACGGCTTATCGCTTGGAAAACTACCTCGACGACCTCTTCGCCGCGGTGTGGACTCCGCTAGATGCCACGCAAGATTTGAAGAACAGCAGTCGCCGAGCCCTGCAACGCAACTATGTGGAGCGGCTCAACACCATGCTCAATCCCGACGATAAGGATAAGGTTGGTGCCACTGCGCCCGCTTTCAACACCGATGCGCTGCTATTTGTTGCGCAGCATCTTGACAAGCTCGACAACTATCTGAAAGCCGAAATGCAAACGGCCACAGGCATCAATGCTTTGCATTACGCCGACTTGGAACGCCAAGTAAAGCAGATAAAGACGGTGCGCGAACGCGGACGAAACGTGCGTTAGTCTGCTTTTCACCAGCGATGGCACGACAGATGGCCGTCGTTGGTGTGGCATCTGTCGGCATAGGCAATCTCGCTTTTTGCCCCATTGCATCGGCTTTTGGGTAGGTTCGTTTGCCATTCATTAGTACGAGCGAGGAGGGTAGGGCGTTAGCTGTGGTCTATCTTGCCAGCATCTGCGTTGGTTGCAGCTCGTCGGTCAGCTTTTCGTGAGCGGTCATGATGGTTCTGCTGTTCATCTCTCGCAACGCGAACGATACCGAAAACGGCCATTCCAACGGCCAAACACCACTATGTGGGTAAGCAAACGCCCCCTCGAAGGCATGCAAACCCATTAACACAAAACCGAAAACATCTAGTAGAAACATGGTTTTAAACTACATTTGGATATCCTTCTTCCTCGTGGCCTTCGTGGTTGCTGCGGCAAAACTCATCTTTATGGGCGATGCCACGGTATTCCCTGCCATGATGGACAGCACCTTCGACATGTCTAAAAAAGCCTTTGAAATATCGTTAGGGCTAACGGGCATCCTCGCTTTATGGCTTGGCGTGATGAAGATTGGCGAGCGTGGAGGTGTGGTTAACGCCTTGGCTCGTGCGCTAAGTCCCGTGTTCACCCGTCTTTTCCCCGACATTCCCAAGGGACATCCCGTAACGGGGAGCATCTTTATGAACATTGCCGCCAACATGTTGGGTCTTGATAACGCCGCCACTCCTTTGGGATTGAAGGCAATGGAGCAACTGCAAACGCTCAATCCGAAGAAGGACACGGCCTCGAACCCCATGATTATGTTCCTTGTACTCAACACTTCGGGACTTACGCTGATACCTGTAAGCATCATGGCCTATCGCGCTCAGCTTGGTGCTGCGCAGCCCACCGATATATTTATACCCATACTTTTAGCCACGTTCTTTTCCACTTTGGCCGGCATCATCATCACCAGCATATATCAAAAGATAAACTTGCTCAGTCCTAAAACCCTCTTAGGTCTTCTCATTGCCTGCGCCATCGTCGCCTCCATCATTTGGGGATTCGGCAGGATGGATAAGGAAACGATGAACACTTTCAGCACCACCACGGCCAACATTCTGCTTATGGGCATCATCGTTGCATTCATTGTGGCTGGTGTTTTCAAGCGTGTCAATGTCTACGACACTTTTATCGAGGGGGCGAAAGATGGTTTTCAAACGGCCGTTCGCATCATTCCCTACCTCGTTGCCATACTTGTGGGCGTGGCCGTGTTTCGTGCATCGGGTGCAATGGACCTTCTTGTAGATGGTATTCGTTGGTTGGTGGGCTTGCTGGGCATAAACACCGATTTCATCGAGGCATTGCCAACCGCACTGATGAAACCCCTTTCGGGGGCTGGTGCGCGTGGCATCATGATTGATACGATGTCTACTTACGGTGCCGACTCGTTCGTTGGGCGGCTCAGTTGCATCTTCCAAGGCAGCACCGACACCACCTTTTACGTGCTCGCCGTTTACTTTGGCAGCGTGGGTATTCGCTATACGCGCCACGCCGTGGCTTGCGGACTGCTTGCAGACCTTGCAGGAGTGGTGGCAGCGATATTCATATCTTATCTATTTTTTTAAAGGCGCAGTCACTTTTTCACCTTTTCACTTTTAGCAATGAGTAATTTAAAATCTTTGGTTAAGGACACGGCCATCTACGGATTAAGTAGTATTGTGGGCCGTTTTCTCAATTATCTGCTTGTTCCGCTCTACACGATTAAGATTTCGGCGGTAAGTGGTGGTTATGGTGTTATCACCAATTTGTACGCTTACACGGCTCTTTTCTTGGTGCTATTGACATACGGAATGGAGACCACTTTTTTCCGTTTCGCCAATAAGAGCGACGAAAATCCACAGCGGGTATATTCCACCATCCTGCTCTCCGTGGGTTTCACTTCCGCCCTTTTCATCGCCATGGTGGTGCTTTTCTTGCATCCCATCGCGCAAGCCATGGGCTATGCCGACCATCCCTCTTACATTTGGGTGATGGCCGCGACGGTAGCCATCGATGCATTCCAGTGCATTCCCTTTGCATATCTTCGCTATCAAAAGCGCCCCATCAAGTTTGCCGCCCTCAAATTGCTCTTCGTTGGCAGCAACATCTCGCTCAATTTGGTTTACTATCTGCTGTTGCCAGCCCTTTACGAAGGTGGACATCAGTGGGTGAGCCTTATTTATTCGCCAAACGTGGGTGCAGGTTACGCCTTCTACATCAACCTTGTTTGTACGGCCAGCATCACCTTTTGTTTCTATAAAGAGTTGCGCGGTTTCGCCTACGTCTTCGATAAGGCCCTGCTCAAACGTATGCTTTCGTATAGCTGGCCCATATTGGTATTGGGCATTGCAGGCATACTTAACCAAACGGCCGACAAGATATTGTTCCCTTATATATATAAAGGAAGTGATGCGCACACGCAGTTGGGCATCTACGGAGCGGCAAGTAAGATAGCCATGATAATGGCCATGATAACGCAAGCCTTCCGTTATGCCTACGAACCTTTTGTCTTTGGCAAGTCGAAAGACAAGGACAATCGCGACACTTATGCCAAGGCCATGAAGTATTTCATTATCTTCACCCTGCTGGCTTTCCTCGTTGTGGTTGGTTATATCGACATTTTCCGCCGTCTAATCGGGCGCGATTACTGGGAGGGATTGCGTGTTGTGCCCATCGTTATGGCAGCCGAAATCATGATGGGTATCTACTTTAACCTCTCGTTTTGGTACAAACTTATCGACAAAACCATTTGGGGTGCTTACTTTTCGGGCATCGGTTGCGCCGTGCTCATCGCCGTCAACGTGTTGTTTGTTCCGCGTTATGGCTACATGGCCTGTGCTTGGGCAGGCTTTGCAGGTTATGCCACGGCCATGATTCTTAGTTACATCGTGGGTCAACGCAAGTATCCCATCGCCTATCCTTTAAAAAGTATCGGTGTGTATGTGGGCATAACGGCCTTGTTCTACTTTGGCATTAACTATGCCAACACACATTTCTCCACGCCTGTTGCATTGGGTGTGAATACTATATTTATCCTCCTTTTCATCGGACATATATGGAAGTGGGATTGGAAGAGAGGGAAAGGGTGAAAAGGTGAAAGGGTGAAAAGGTGAAAAGATGGCTTACGCCAGTCGCAAAATAAACAGAAATGCTTACTATTGTGCATCAAAAGCATACGACTTAACCCCTTAACTTACTTCTTTACTCCTTACTCCCTTACTACTAATAAACCAATACATCAATTCAAATAAATATGAAGAAAATTACATTCATCTTAGCTGCCCTCATGGCATTCGGAACGGCAAAGGCCGACGAAGGTATGTGGACACTGTACAATCTGCCGCAGGCAGTGTACCAACAGATGCAGGCCGAGGGCTTTAAACTGCCATACGCCGACATCTATCAAAGTAAAGATGCCGTTAAAAACGCTGTCGTTAACTTCTCGGGCTATTGTTCGGGCGTGGTGGTTTCGCCCAACGGATTGGTATTTACCAACCATCATTGCGGTTTCGAGGCCATTCGTAGACATTCAACCGTTGAACACGACTACATGCTAAACGGCTTTTATGCCAAGACATACGAGGAAGAACTGCCCAACAGCGACATGTTCGTGAGCTTTATGAAGTCGCAACAAGACGTTACTTCGCGACTGATGGCCAACGGATATGCCACGGCTAGCAAGCGACAGAAGGATTTTCTTATCGACTCGTTGCAGACGGTACTCACCGACTCGGTGCGTAAAGTAGATAAAACCCTTCGTGTTTCTATCGACCCATTCTACGAGAGCAACAGTTTCTATGCCACCGTTTACCAAGATTTCACCGATTTGCGACTCGTTTTCACCGTTCCCAAGTCGATGGGTAAGTTCGGCGGTGAAACGGACAACTGGATGTGGCCGCGACAGACATGCGATTTCTCCGTCTTCCGTATTTATGCCGACCCAACAACCAATGGGCCTGCCGCTTATTCTAAGAACAATGTACCTTATCGTCCGCAACATTGGGCGCCCATCTCGCTCGATGGCTATAAAGAGGGCGATTTCTCCATGACAATGGGCTATCCAGGTAGCACCAGCCGTTACATTTCTAGCTACGGCATCATCGAAAGGCGCGATTGCGAGAACACGCCACGCGCCCAAGTGCGAGGCGTTAAACAAGAGGTGATGCGCCGACACATGCGTGCCAACGAGGCTGTGCGCATTAAGTACGACTCTAAGTTCGCCCAAAGCGCCAACTATTGGAAGAACTCTTTGGGAATGAACAAATGTATCGATTCCATCGGCTTAGTGCAACAAAAGCGCGATTACGAGGCACGCTTGCGCCAATGGCAAGACTCAACGGGCTTTCTTAAAGGAAAACTCGACTTTGATAAGCTGGGCGCTTACTACGAAAAGCGTTTCGACCGCGTGCGCACGCGCTATTTTTGGATGGAAACTTTCCGCCGCACCAACGAATTGGCTACACGCGCCATGCGCCTTGCAATGGGCGGCATGGAAGTGAAAGGTCCTAAGAAACCCGCATCAAAGCAATACCACGAGTTTGCCGACAACAGCAACGAATGGGATGCGGCACTGGATAAGGAGGTGCTTGCCGTGCTGCTCAAGAACTATCGCGAGCATGTTGGAAACCGCTACCTGCCCAAGTTCTACACCACCATCGACCAACGTTTCGGCGGCGATTATCAGCGTTTTGTAGACGACCTTTATGCACGTTCCATCATCATGAAGAAGGGTGCAAAGCTGTTTTACAACACCAAGGCGTATAAAGAAGACCCAGGTGTGCGTTTCGGTCAAGACGTGATGGACATCTATTACGACCTAACCGAAGGAATGGGCGCAATTAACGATTCCATCGAGGCGCAAGAACGCTATCTCTGTGCGGCCAAGTTGCGTATGGAAGAGGACATGCCCCACTACTCGGATGCCAATTTTACCATGCGTCTTAGCTACGGTCAGGTAAAGGGTTTCTCGCTTGGCGGCAAGGAATTGGGTTATTATACCACGCCCGAAAGCATCGTCGAGAAGATGGATCGTGCCAAAAGCAATGTTGACTACGAGGCCGAACCCATCATGCGCCAGTTGCTTTCGTCGAAAGATTTCGGCCGTTTCACCGATAAGTCCACGAATAATCTGCACCTTTGTTTCCTCACCAACAACGACATTACGGGTGGAAACAGTGGCTCTCCCATGTTCGATGGCAAGGGCAGACTTATTGGTTTGGCCTTCGATGGCAACTGGGACAGTCTGTCGAGCGACATTCTTTTCGATTCGCTCCTTGCTCGTTGCATTGGCGTAGACATTCGTTACATGCTCTTTATGATGGATAAGTGGGGGCATGCCGATAGGTTGTTGAAGGAAATGGGATTGTAAGTTAGTGGGGAATGAAGTCCGTCTGCTGCTAGAATAAAGGTGCAAACAGATCGACTTAATTTCTTTAATCAGCCCTCACTTGTTAGCTAAGCAGCGCAAGGCGAATGGCCTTTCCTAGTTTGCTTACTGGTTAGCAGGTATGAACAAAAAGGACGTTTTCATCGAGAAAACGCCCTTTTTTTGCTTCCTTTTACTTTCCTCTCATTATCCTCATTGCATTCACCACGGCCAAAAGAGCCACGCCGCTATCGGCGAAAACGGCCTCCCAGAGTGTTGCAATACCCATTAGGCCAAGCACCATAACCACCACTTTAACCCCAATGGCAAAGGCAATGTTCTGCCAAACGATGGTTCGCGTCTTTCGGGCAAGGCCTAGGGCTTGGGCCAATCGCGAGGGTTGGTCGCTCTGCAACACCACGTCGGCCGTCTCAATGGCCATGTCTGCACCAGCTCCACCCATCGCAATGCCCACGTCGCTCAAAGCCAACACGGGCGCATCGTTGATGCCGTCGCCCACGAAAGCCACCTTGCGCCCCTGCTTTTGCAAGGTTTCAATGCGCTCCGCCTTATGTTGTGGCAGCAAGTCGCCTAGGGCTTGTTCCAATTTCAGCTCGTCGGCCACCTTGTCAACCAATGCTTGTTTGTCGCCCGATAGCATCTCAACGTGCGTAATACCCACCTTACGCAGCATCGAAATGGCATCCGCAGCATCGGGTTTTAGTGTGTCGGAGAGTAAGATACAGCCGATGAAACGGCCGTTTTTGGCACAAGCCACGATGGTATCGGGTATGGTTTGCAGTTCTTCGGGATAGCTCACGCCTTGATTTTCAAGCAGTCTAAGCGTTCCTGCAAGCCATGTTTCGCCCGCTATTTCGGCCCGAAGACCCAGTCCAGGCATGTTTTCGGCATTAATCTTTTCACCTTCGCCATACACTTTTACAATGGCTTTGGCAATGGGGTGCGTGCTGCTGCGTTCCATAGCCACCACCGTTTGCAGTTCTTCGGGCGATAGATGCAAAGTTTGGCGCACGCCAAACGCTCCTGTGGTAAGTGTTCCTGTCTTGTCGAACACCACCGTGTCAACGCCCGTTAGTGCATCTAGGCTGTTGCCTCCCTTGAAAAGTACGCCCATACGCGATGCTCTGCCGATACCAGCAAAGTAGCTTAATGGCACACTGATGACCAATGCGCAGGGGCAAGAGATAACCAAGAACACCAATGCGCGATGCAACCACGTGTCGAAATGGTAGTGGAACGAAGGCGCAATGAGTGTGTATGCCCACGGCAGAACCACCGTAAGCGTGGCCAAAAGAATAACGATGGGCGTGTAGATGCGTGCAAAACGACGGATAAACAACTCGGTGGGTGCCTTTCGTTCGGTGGCCTCTTCCACCATTTTTAGTATTCGTGTAAGCGCACTTTCGCTTTGTGTACGCGTAACGCGTAGGCTAGCAGTACGCTCTAAGGCAATCATGCCGGCCAAAACTTCGCCTTCCATGCCCACTTGTCGGGGCATGCTCTCGCCCGTAAGCGCGGCCGTGTCGAAGTTAACAAGGGCGTCGCGCTCGCCGTCGGGTAGAAGTAGCACGCCGTCTAGCGGCACGCGTTCGCCTGGAAGTACCTCTATCACATCGCCCACACTTACCATTTCGGGCTTAACAAGTACCTGTCCCATTGTATTTTTTTCGCCATTCCATCGCATAAGACGTGCAAGTTCGGGGCGATAATGGGTTAGGTTCGATATGCTATGCCGTGCTTTATGCACTGCACGATGTTGAAGAGCCTCGCCAATGCAGTAAAGCCACATCACGGCTACGGCCTCAGGATATTCGCCAATGGCGAAAGCACCCACGCAAGCCACGCTCATCAGCATAAATTCGCTAAAAACATCCCCTTTCATCGCTTCTTCCACGGCCTCGTGCATCACGCCAAACCCTACGGGAAGGTAGGCCGCAATGTACCAAACCAGTTGCACCCACGGCCGCGAAAACCATCCGCAGCCCATCCATGTAAAGGCTATTCCAGCCGCTAGCAGCACACCCGATAGTATGGGTTGCCACCATTTTGTTTCTTCTTCGTGATGATGTTCGCACATAATTATGTTGTTTTTTAAGTTTACAAGATTACGGATTTACGAGTTTGCAAGTTGTCTAGTCTGTCCAAGGTGCCTAGTTTAGCTAGGTCTTTTAGGCATCCTTGTTATTCTAGTTTCACTCGGTTTTATCGCCATTTTAGATTTCCTAGCCACGATGTTGCAGGCCGACAAATACCGTTTCTCGTTCTCCGCACGTTCATCTCCCTTAACGATAATGTTATGTTCGTACTGCAAAGTTAGGGCTTAAAACGTGCAACCAAGTTGCAATTTTTAGTATCTTTGCATTATGACAGAAGACTTTGACATCAGAGACGAACGCACAATGCCCAGCGAACGAGAGTTTGAAAACGCCCTCAGACCGCCGAAATTCCAAGATTTCAGCGGCCAAAGCAAGGTGGTGGAGAACCTAGAAGTGTTTGTTGAGGCGGCAAAATATCGTGGCGAACCACTCGACCACACCCTCTTACACGGCCCTCCTGGATTGGGTAAGACCACGCTGAGCAATATCATTGCCAACGAATTGGGCGTGGGATTTAAGATAACCAGTGGCCCGGTGCTAGATAAGCCTGGCGACTTGGCAGGCATCCTCACTTCGTTAGAAACCAACGATGTGTTGTTCATCGACGAGATACACCGTCTTTCGCCCGTGGTTGAAGAGTATCTTTACTCGGCCATGGAAGACTATCGCATAGACATCATGATCGATAAAGGGCCTTCGGCGCGGTCGATACAAATAGACCTCAACCCCTTTACGCTCATCGGAGCCACCACGCGCAGCGGTTTGCTTACCGCCCCGTTGCGTGCGCGGTTTGGTATTAACCTGCATTTGGAGTATTACGACCCGCAAACGCTGGCGCGTATCATTAAGCGTTCGGCGCGAATATTGAACGTTCCCATCGACGATGAGGCCGCAATGGAGATTTCAAGGCGGTCGCGTGGAACGCCCCGTATCGCTAATGCACTGCTAAGGCGTGTGCGCGACTTTGCCCAAGTGAAGGGTAACGGCAGCATCGATATGGTTATCGCACGCCTGTCGCTCACGGCATTGAACATCGACCAATATGGTTTGGACGAGATAGACAATAGGATTTTGCTCACAATTATCGATAAGTTTAAGGGTGGACCAGTGGGAGTAAGCACCATTGCAACGGCCATAGGCGAAGACGCAGGCACCTTAGAAGAGGTATATGAGCCTTATCTTATCATGGAAGGGTTTATTAAACGTACCCAACGGGGGCGTATGGTAACCGAATTGGCTTACCAACATCTGGGTAGAAACATCTGTACAAGCAATGCAAAACAGCCTGGACTGTTTGATTAAGGAGAGGGTTAAAGGCTCTTAAAGGCGTTTAAAGGTGAAAGGGTGAAAAGGTGAAAGGGTGAAAAGATGGCTCACGCCCTTTAAGGGTGAAAAGGTGAAAAGGTGAAAAGATGGCCCACGCCTTTTAAAGGTGAAAGGGTGAAAAGGTGAAAAGATGGCTCACGCCCTTTAAAGGTGAAAGGGTGAAAAGATGAAAAGATGGCTAACGCCCTTTAAAGGTGAAAGGTTGAAAAGATGGCTGCGCCTACAAACTTGTTCACTCGTTAACTTGTCAACTCAATCCTCTCTTTAACTCGTCAACTTGTTCACTTGTTATCTCGCTTTATGCGCCAACTTATTAAATAAAATGATGGTGCAACATGTTTATAGTCTGCAATGGCATCTTAGAAACAACGTGTAATGCAAGTTTTTACGTTTGTAAACAATACCTAGAAGTTGTGATTTTAAAAGAAAAAAGGTCTATTTCTTCTCTTATTTAGTTAATTTGCTGTATTTTTGTGCAGAGATAATCAGAGTAATTAACGAACTAGAAGGAACGGATTTCAAGGAGAAAGATGATGTCTCCACGCTTTAATCCTTTTATTTTTGAGTTGTTTTTCATTCTTACAGCTTTCTAACTTTGTACATTCTTAATTATGCAGCACCGACAAAAAGACCGAAAACTATATTTTAATGAACTTTCTGCAACCAGCTGGAAGTACTTTTTGCCCTACATTGAGTGTTATCTGGCCATCAAACAGGGGATGAACGTGTTGGAGATAGGCTGTGGCGATGGTGGCAACCTGTTGCCTTTCAGCGAGCGTGGGTGCGAGGTTGTTGGGGTAGACATGGCCGAATGTAGGATAAACGATGCCAAGCGATTTTTCGAGGAGGCGGGTGCTAAGGGGCGGTTTATCGCATCAGACGTGTTCGAAATGAAGGATATTGAACACCATTTCGACCTGATTATCTGCCACGACGTAATCGAACACATTATGGATAAGCCCTCTTTCTTGCCCAAGTTGCGCAAGTTCTTACGACTGGGAGGTGTTGTTTTCATGTCTTTTCCTGCTTGGCAGATGCCCTTTGGCGGTCATCAGCAGATTTGCCGAAGTAAGTTCCTCTCGCATTTGCCTTGGTTTCACCTCTTGCCAGAAGATGTATATGAGGCCATTTTGAAGGCTTTCCACGAGAAACCAGGCATTACAGACGAACTGCTTGACATCAAACAGACGCGTTGTACGATAGAGATGTTCGAGGGTTTGGCCGCGCAACACTTTGCCATACGCAACCGCACGCTTTTTTTCATCAACCCCCATTACGAGATAAAGTTTAATCTGCGCCCCCGTTTGCTGTGGCCTCGCTTGGCCAGAATGCGGCATGTGCGCAACTTCTTTACCACTTCTTGCTTTTACATACTTGAGTAGGGGTCTTGCCAAGTCTCCTTCTCAGATGTTAAAAGCCACACCCCAAGTCCCTCTCCAAATGGAGAAAGGCTTGGGGTGTACTTTGTTCTTTATAGGGCTTTTGCCGCAACAGCTTGCAACATCATAGCCTTATCTCCTTACGTCACCACTTTACCATCAGCGTTGTACCGATAGTGAAGGGCTTACCTTTTTGTGCCATAGGCGTTGAGGCAATGAAGTAATAGGCCAGATAATTGGTTGCAAGCGTGTTGCGCGACCATAGCTCTAAGGTAAATATGCCGCGCGTTATGGCCGTTTTCAGGTTGAGAAGGGTGTAGAATGGCTGTTTAACCGCATTGTCTTCGCGCCAATAGAGCGGGCCAACGCCCGTGAGGTTGGCATTAAACATCAACTTGTCGGCAATACGGCCGAGGTTGTTTACTACATAGTTGGCATTGAACGAACAAGTGTGGCGCGGAACCAATGGCAACATATTGCCAGAGTAGTCGCGCCCTGCTCCCATGCGCCCTTCTAGCATCTTGGCGTAAGTGTATCCGTAACTAGCTTGTAACGAAAGTGCGGGTAGGGGCATGGCATTAAGCGTAAGTTCTACCCCCTTGCTGTTGCTGTGCCCCACATTGCGCACAACATTGCCCAGTGCAGGCACGGTGATGGAGAGTTGTTGGTGCCGCCAGTCGATGTAAAAGGCACTAGCCTCGAAAGCCAACAAGCCTTTAAGGAAACTCCATTTGGCTCCAACCTCGTAGTTCCACGTGTGTTCGGGCTTGTAGGTGTAGTCTGCATCGGTTTCGCGAACGGCGTTAAAACCACCAGCTTTATAGCCTTTCGCTACCGTGGCGTATATCATACGGAAGGGCGTAAACTGGTATTTCAGCGTAAACTTGGGCGTTATCTGCCTGTCTATCCTGCTTGCATCAAAGTCTGTTGCTAGCCATCCGTCCTTCGGGTCTACGGGATTGAACATGGGTGGGGCGTCTTGTCCCATCCATTTTACCTTGGCTTTGTTGTTGTTTATTTTGTTTCTCTCCCAATCCAACCGGACACCAGCCGATGCCCACAAGCCCTTTACGATGTTGAACGTGCTGACATGATAGACTGCGAACCCCGTTGTGGGCAGTTTGTTCTGGCTCACTTCGTACAATTTGGCCGCTATACGCGATGTGTTTACGGTGTAATGTTCGTGTTGATGGAAACCAAATGCACCCACAATCCATTGGTATCGGCTCTCGTTGGTAGAGCGGAAGGTGAATTCTTGGCTCACTTGGTTTTGCCTATGCGGCATTTTAACGGCGAAGATGTCACGTGGCGAGTAGTCTTGGTCTACTTCTACGCTACCATCATTGTGTTGAAATGCGGTCTGACTGTTCATACTCCAGCCCTCGGCATCGTATCGCCAGCTCATGCCCAGCGTGCCAACCAGCCTGCGGTAAGTGCTTTCGCGATTGTAGGCAATGGGTTGTAGCACGCCCGTTTGCGGGTTGTAAGGCGCATAGGGGTAGCCGTTTTGTTGGGTAAGGTCTAGTGCAGCCGTAAATCTTGCAGTCCATCGGTCTGCTGGTTTCCACGTTGCGCCCAGCCTAATGGTGCCATTGCCGATGCGGTCGGCCTTGTTGTTGAGAAAAGTATTGGTCTGAAAACCGTCGTTATGGTGATAATTGGCAGCCAACGAAAGGCCAAATCTTTGGTTCAGTTTATGATAGGTGGATGCGGCCACGAGCAAATCGTTGTACGAACCATACGAAATCTTGGCCATTGTGCCTTGATAATCGAGTGGCGAACGTGTGAAAACGTTTATCAAACCAGCCGATGCGTTACGCCCGAAGAGCGTTCCTTGCGGACCGCGCAGCACTTCAACCTTGCTTACGCCAAAGAGGTCCATGTCTAATACAGTTCTGTCGAAGTAGGGAATACCGTCTACATACACGCCTACCGAAGGCGAATTAACCTTCGAACCGATGCCGCGAATGTAGATGGGTGAATATTGTCGCGAGCCATAGTCGGGCATGTAGAAATTGGCTAACATGCCACTAAGGTCGCGAAGACCCACAAGTTGGTTGTTTTCAATGTAGCGTTCGCCTACCCCTTGTTGCGAAACGGACGATATGGAGGCTCTGTCTTGTTTAAACCCCACCACCGAAACCTCGTTAATCATTCCGCCAATGGTGGCCGAATCTTCTACTGTGGCGTTCGCTGTTGCCGCAAATGCGACGGCTGTTAGTGTTACGATAATTTTCATTTTCAAATGTTTTTGTATTTCGGCAAAGCCCTTCCGCCGTTCACTTCGCAGCTTGTCGGCACACACTTTGCTGGTTTGTAAGGTGCAAAAGTATGAAAATGTACGAAAAATCGCAATCCTTATTTGTGTGGAAATAGAGGTAAAAAGCCTCACCGCCAGTCCCCCTCCAAGGTGAGAGGGGAGTGGTTAGCCTTGTGGTTTGACGGGCTAGCGATACGTTAACAGGCCAACAGGTTGCCCCGTTGACCTGTAAACTCCTTGATATAGCCCCTTACTTTCCTTCAAGACAGCAAAGCGCGTTGCTTAAACCATTATGGAACGGCAGGGTGGAGCTTTTAGAACCAGCCTAAAACTCTTCTTCTTCGATGGTTACTTTTCGCATGCCCTTTTTTGTTTTAAGCAAAAGCGTGATGGACGAATCCTTTGAAAGCGCCCGTTCTTCCTCCCACGAATAGTTCTCCACCTTCTTTCCGTTCGCCTTTATGATGGTGTCGCCAAGCCTTATTCCTGCTTTTGCTGCTGCGCTGCCTTTATATATTGAGCGCACAATCCATCCCTTACCAATGTCGGTTCGGTTTACCCACGAGAAGCCCCACGTCCTTTTTCTGGGTGTGTATGCCTTGTAGGGGCGATAGTAGAGCTTGTTGTGGGCGGGGTCGAACACCAAATTGTAATTGCTAAGAATACCCGCCCCGATATATCCTGCATTGCGCATTTGCGGGAAAGCGTGAACTGCTGGCAGAGAAATGTTTACGGCAACGCGACCAATGTTTTGCAATCCAAGGTAGACTGAGTCGGCTAGTGCGAAGGTAGTTGTAGTGGTTGTTGTGTCGCCTATGTTCGTGTACTGAGCCAAAAGCTGCTGAGTTTTACCCTCGTATGCCATCAGGTTATGTTTTCTTACAGTCTCTTTGGTGAACATAATGTCGTCTCCGCCTTCAAGGCATAACTCATAAAGGCCCCCGATGCGCTTGTTGTTGAGCCATACGTATGCTTCAATCATAAAATTGGAACCCCTAACCGTGAGCGGCAAACAGCGGTAGTTGCGTTTAACGGAGTCGGGTATGGCTGTTAGTGTGCGTAAGAACTTCTGTTGAAAGTTCACCTCAAAAGGAGAGTATTCAAAGAACGTATCCCACATGATGCCGTCGGCATGCTTGCCCAAAACATTTCTTATGTCGCTAATGAGCATATAGGGGAAGTTTGCCGTGGTGTTACCAAACTTCACATCGTGCTTTGTGTACGATGTTTTTAGGCGCAGTGTATCTTTTTCTCTCTTGATGTTAGCCTTCTCTATCTTTGGCGGTTGCCAACACTGTTCTTTAAGATACGTGGTGTCTACCACCAATTGGCGGTTGGCATTTGTGGTAAACAAGATGCGGGCAGGCTGTTTATTGTCGATAGTTGTAGGCAAGTAGATGCCCTCATCCCATGTGAATGGGATTGAGTCGTTGCTCTCCCACATAGAGTCGAATAGCCCTTTCTGCCCATTTGCCGTCAGGATAAAGGCGGTAAAGAGCATTGTCAATATTGTTTTTCTTTTCATTGCTGGCATTTTTAGTTTAGCATGTTGTGGGGTTATAGCTGGTTTTGGTTATCGTCTGTCGTCGTTCAAGGTGGGTTCTCAGTCAGTAAGTGTGGCTGTTTATGCGTAAAGACATCGTTAACGCCGTACTCGTTCGGCATTGGTACATGCCTTGGTTTCAGTGTTTGCAAGACTTAGCCCTGCCTAGAATAGGAATGTTAGGTTAATCCACAAGTGCAAATGTAGTTAATTATTTTGTAAAGTGCACCGTTTGCTTGTTCCGAAGTTTTATTTTGGTGAGTATTAAAGGTGAAAAGGCGTTTAAAGGTGAAAAGGTGAAAGGGTGAAAAAATGGCTAACGCCCTTTATAAGGTGAAAAGGTGAAAGGGTGAAAAGATGGCTGCGCCCTTTAAAGGTGAAAGGCTTTAAAGGTGAAAGGATGAAAAAATGCTCCGCCACTTAGGCATTTGGCTTAACTCCTTAACTCCTTAAATATGGCTAACGCCACTTAGGCATTTGGCTTAACTACTTAACTCCTTAACTCCTTAACTCCTTAATTAAACATTGTCCATTTTTCGGTAATAAATTTAACGTTATAAGTGCCATTTTTATCCAGCGACCGCTCACTCAGCCGCAAATAATCGATTCTCGCGAGGGTTTGTTTTGGCACAAAATGGTACTGGCCGATAAAAGGTGGAATTGCATATATATGTAGAGTTGGCGCACAAATTGTGCGGATAATCTGCAATTAGCAGCAAAATACCCTGCAATATGGTGCAAAATGCAATGCAATTTGCACCTAAACGCAATGCGTTTTGCCGCTAAATGCAATGCAATATGCTGCTAAATGCAGTGCGTTTTGGTGCTAAACGCAAGGCTTTATGCTGCTAAATACAAGGCTAAAAGCATAAAAATGTGCATAAAATTGGGGATTATGCGTTTTCTTTTCGATTGAAAACAGGTGTTTTGCATGGCGAAAAGTGGCTAATTAATGGGTGTTTTGGTGCTAAAAGCAGGTAATTGGGATGGATAAAAGATGCGCGCCGGCGACAAAATAGAAAGGCAAAGTGGTGCTAAATGCCGCTTGTGTTCTCAAAAATGGACTAAAACAAAAGTGTGTTATACTGAAAATAGCAGCTAAATGTATGCAAAATGGCTTTTAATTCTGCTAGAATGAGATGAAATTTTCTCGGCGTTTGTCAAAAGTGTTTACTTGTTTTAACTTTTGGTGGTGCGTATCTGTGCGTGTTCTTATTTCATAATCGAAAGTAGTTGGTTTTGTAATGGCACGTTTGTTTGGGATAATAGTCAATGTTGTCTTGAATAAGGGTTTAGACTTGTAGCTGAATTTGTGCCAGCAACCCCTTTGCGAATGTCTACGCCTTGTTTCGTTTTATAGCGGATGTGGCATTAAGCTTGCTCGGCCGTTAAATGCCAAGTAAGGCTACTTTTTTGATGTTTGAGAAAAAAATAAACGCTTTGCAAAGCCCGTCTGTTGATGTGTTTTTCGGGTGGTTACACTTCTGTAATTTACGATTATAGCCCAAACGATAATTGCTCAATGTAATTCAACTAGCCGTTATTTTATTTGAAAAACGGCATTAATTCAAAAAAATGATGTAGATTTGCAGTTATAAGCTTCATTATATTGAAGATAAATGCCTTAAAAGGCATATAACCTTCAATATAATGATAAATAAAACGTAGCGTTATGGCCGATTTATATGAATATTCTACGCCTGAACTTGTACGCCTTTTGGGTACGCGTTTCAAGGAATATAGGCTGCGATGCAACCTCACTCAAAAAGAGGTTGCGGAGCGATCGGGTGTTGGGCTTACCACCATTCACAAGTTTGAGAATGGCAGTGCAGGCAACTTGTCGCTATCCACATTCGTACTTTTGCTTAAAGTTGTTGGGCAAATCAATTCGTTAGACAATCTTCTGCCAGAGTTACCTCCTTCTCCTTATCTTGTGCGTAGAGACGAAAAGAAGGCGCAACGCATTAGGCATACTAAGTAATTGGCGCGTATGGTAAGGTTATAAGCACTATGATAGAAAGGGTTTGCTTAGCCCAACTTACCGTTGAACAACCGAAAGCAACAGCAGAGAAGTATTTTAAGTAAGCGTTAAAACCTCAATATATTGTTCTTACAAGCAATTTGTTGTTGCTTGTTTTCTGGTTAAGTTGCTGCGTGATGCTTGCCGATAGGGGGTGTATGGCAACTTTTTGGAATGTAAAGTGTGGCTAAGCAGGTGCGTTTGTAGGCCGTTTTTAGCCCTTAGCCACCAGCAGCCAATGCTTGCCTTGGGCATCGGTTGTGGCGTAAAGGAAGTGTTCGCCGCCGTCTTTTAGTTTTAGTTTCTTGCGTAAGGCATCGGGTTTGAGGGGGAAGTTGCGCGTGGCGATGTTGGCCTGGCTGATGTTTTGCAAGGCTGTTTTTAGGTCGCGCTTGTTAAACGAGGTAGCTGCAACGAGTTTAAACCGTCGGCCAGGGAAGTCGGGCAGGTCGTTGTTGGCCACAAAGAGATGCGAGTTTGGGGCGATGGCTTGTACACCTAGCCGGCTGCATAGCACGCCGAAACAGCCTGCTTTCATGATGGAGGCGTTGGGTTCGAAAAGGTACATGCCTGCTTGTGGCGGCGTTTGCAAGATGGTTTGTGGGGTTGCATCGGCCTCGGCAAGGCTGTATTGAAAGCTGTGCCCATCGTTATGGCATGTAATGTGGGTGCTGTTGGCGGCGTTTGCGGCTTGTTGTGGGGCAGGGCTTTCTTGTGGTGTGAGGTGTAATTGTTCGCTTTGTGCGGCAGGCTGGCTTAGGCTTTGCACAGCAGACAGGCTTGCAGATTGTTCCTTGTTTTGCCCATCGGTGATAAGGAAGAGCAACTCTTTGCACTCGTTTTTTGCAGACACGATGTGCAGTTGGCTTACCCATGCGCCATGTTTTTGCAGCTGCGCAATAGCCTGTTGCCAATGCAACATGGGCGAGAGTTTAACCATGAGCAAGCCACATTTGGCTATGAGCATGGGCAAAAGTTGGAGAATATCGGGCGAACAGTGTTCGATAAGCACCGTTTTGCCCCCATTCTTATCCCTACGTGCAGGGTCTAAGTAGATGCACGACACCCTTTCCATCGTTTTGAGGTGGCTTTCGGCCTCGGCACACACCACCTTGGCATGCCCTATATCAAGGGCATTGAGGTTGTGTTGCACCAATTGGCAAAGCTGGGATTGGCGTTCTACGTAGGTGGCTTGGGCGAAATGTGCGGCCATAAAGCAGAAATCTACGCCGAATCCCCCAGTAAGGTCTACTAACGAAGTGTGTTCGCATTCGGCTACTTGTTTTTTATCGCCATTTCCTTTCTCCCTTTCGCTGTTGTTAGGTGTGGTTTGTTGCATGGCGTTTACGTAGTGCCACGCCACGTTAGCCTTGTATTCGGCGGTGGTTTGCGACGAACATTGCTCCATAGAAAGATGTGGCGGATAAACGATGTTGGGGTTCTTGGCCCACGAAGGCAGCTTTCGGCAAGCCGTTTGCCAACCTGCAATTTGGTCGAGAGCAAAGGGCAGGTCTACGTTTGGGGCGTTATGGGCGGCAAGAGCCAGCTGTGGCACGTTGTCGTTTCTCTGTGCTGCAATGAAGTGGAGCGTATCGTCGTTGGTGTACATGTTGCTGTGGGGCGTTATGGAGTGGGGGGATGGGTGGGCTTGTGGTGACAAGTTGTGCCGTGTATAGGCCTTATCTGCCGTGCGGAGTGGTTGGTACGAGCCTATGTTTTGCCAAGCCTACGACACATTGAAAACGCTAAAAGCCGTTGTTTATTATGTAAGCGGAGTTACATTGTGCGCAAGCTAGCATTCTAGGCATAGGGAATAGAAACGCCCCCAGAGGCGTATGAAGGCCAATGGGGGCGTTGGATATGGTGTTAGTAGTGCTGGTTCGCATCCGGATGTTATGCTGCGGCTATGGCTATGGCACAAGTGCGGCATAGGGCAAGCATAGCCAGTAAACCAGCGTAAACTTACTTGTAAAGGCTGAACTCGCCGATAGCAAGGTATTTCCAATAGTTAGGTTTCACATCGGTAACCTTGATATATTTGCAGGTAACGGGCTTAGTAAAGCGCACAACGAAAGGATTGGCGTCGGCAATGTTAGAAGACGAGTTGCTGATTTCGCCTTGTTTTGTCCATGTGTTCCAGTTTTCACTGGTTTCAACAGTGATGCTCTGAACCGTCCAGTTGGTGTATCTCTCTGCGGGCAATACCTCTAATGCGGTAACTTTCGTTGTATTCTGTAAGGAAATTATAAAGGTGAATGGGCCATTGCTTACAAGGCTCCACCACATGTTGTTTGTACTAGCACTGCCATCGTACAGCTTATAGATGTGGTTTGAATTGCCGTCTACCACCCAATAGTCGTTAGTGCTAATGGCAGTAAGTCCATCGGTGTTGCCATTATCAACAATATTGCTTTCCTTATAGTTAACGGTGATGTTCATATTGCCGTAGTTGCTGGCCACATCTACACCTTGTGCGGGGTTCAGCGTAAGCGTAACCGCGCCGTTGTTGCGTGTAGACATCAACGTGTCGAGCGCGTTGCCCAGTTGAGCAACCACCTTTATGGGTTCTGCCGATACGGTAGCGCCCTTGGCAATGGTAACCGTAGGCGTAAGAATGTTAACTGCACCCTTTTCCAAAGCCGTAGCACCAGCCTGCTTGGTGGCAGAAGGGTTCTCGGAAACGCTCACTTCTAGGTCGTGGTCGAGTGGAGAAGAGAGGCGTACATAAAACTTAACGGTGTCTTTTTTAGCTATAAGTTCGCCATTGGCGTTTACAACTTCCAGCGCACCCTTGTTGCCTTGGTTGCCCAAGTCGTGTATGTACAGCTTAGGCAAGTTGCTTGTTTCGCCCTTATCGTAGAGTTTAGTGCCCACTTCGGGTTCGCTTTGGCAGGCAGTAAACAATGTGGCAAGCCCCACGAGGGCTGGCCATGTTATCTTTAAGATTGATTTCATATTGATAATCTTCGTCTGAATGTGTTTGGTTGGGAAAGTATTTGCTCACCTTGTCCCCAAGGCTTTATCGGCCTTGGGGCAGGTTGGGCTTATACGATTAGTTATTTGCCGTCGATGCGCACGTTAGGAATCCATGCGGGAAGCGTAGCGGCCTTACCGTTGTTGCCGTGGCCTGTGGCATCCTTAAAGGTGTCGCCGTTGCCCTCGTTCATCTTCCAGTAGGCTTCCAGGCCATCGCTTTGGGGGTCGCAAACGTACATGTCGTTGGCAATTTCGTTTTGCGTACGAGCCTTAGTCCAGAAACGCAGCTCGCTTACTTGCACGTTGGCTTTGAGGTAATCGGTGGCTCCAAAGAGCATGGTATTGCCTAAGTTGACAACCTTTCCGGGCAAATCCATCGAAGAATCGAGCTTACCGTTAACGTAAATCGACAGCTTTGTGCCTTCGCAAACAAAGGCCAAGTGATACCACTTGCCAGCCTCGAAGAGCTGGTTACTGTTAAGCTGCGAACCTTGGGTTTTTATTTGCAGGCGGTTGCCCTCGATGGGCGCGTCGCCAAAGCGCGTGTATATCTCGCCATCCTTGCCCGAAGGCGCCCATGCACCGAAGAGCATCTGGTTGTTTAGTTCGCCAATGGCCTTGCCAAGCTTGTCGATGTTGACGTTCATTTCTACCGTCCATGCCGTTAGCGCGTACTCTTGGCGCATGTTAAAGGTGATGCGTGCGGCCGAATTGATGACAGGTACGTCTTGACGAACCACCTGATCGATGATGCAAACCAGCTTGCTGCCCGGTTCGAGCACGTCGTTAACGCCGTTTTTGCTTTTCAGCTTTAAGGCCACGGCATACTTTTTACCCGAATTTTTCACCTCGTTGGACAACGGTTTCACCGTAAGTTGTACGGGCGTAGAGCTTACCGCGCCTGCGTTAACGGTAACTTCGGTGCTGGTAAGTTGGTATTCGCTAGCGGGCAAGGCCACGTATTGGGTGGCGTTGCGTGCGTTATACTCGTTCAGGGCAGCCTCGTCTACCGACACTTCGAAGGTGCTGGTTTGCTCGGCAGGCGACGATAGCCTAACGTAGAAGTTCTGTTCCACGTTGTCTTCGCCCACCGTAATCTTCATAGATGTGTTGGCGTTGGTGCGTGTTTGCTCGAAATAGGCCTGATTGGTAAGCTCGCTATATTCGGCATTGTTGCATGCGGCCAACGAAAGGGCTGCGATGGCCATTGCAGCGGCCTTAATGGTTATGCTGTATCTTTTCATTTTTGCGTAATGATTAAGTGTGGTTTTACTTCAAAGAAGGGTTCATAATCTGTATGGCCTTGCGCAACCAGGGGTATGTGGTTTGTGCCGAAGACTGTCCGTATTCGTACTCCATGTGGTACGAACCTACGCCACCCTTCTGGTATGTTTGTCCGTTATAGGTGGGTTGCCAGTAGGCCATGCCGAGGAGCGAGGGTATAACATTGCCTTGTTTTGTGCGGAAGTCAACGCCACCCATTGCGGCATAGTTCTCAAAGTTCTCGCAAACGATGATTTTCTTTGCCACCTGTTCGGGGGTGAGTGTATTCTTGAAGTGTTCAATTTGCGTTCTCAAACGGCTGTTAAGCTGTTCGTCGCTGTAGGTGCTGTAAGCTTGCAGGATGAAGTGGTCGAAGTGGTCGCCCAGCGATTCGGGTAGTGCATCGGGCTCACCGTCAACAACGAGCATCTTATTTGTACCCGACTTGGGGCCGATACGCTTGCTTAGGGTTTGAACGAAAGCCGTCATCACGCCCTGTTCGTTCCACATCTCCTTGTCGGTAGCGAAAGGTTGTGCGAAGTTGGGCTCGGCATCGATGTCGAATCCGTCGTAGCCGTACTTTTCAATGCTGTCGCAAATGGCGTTGGCATACTTTTGGGCGGCGGCAATTCTCGACTCATTAGAGTCGCCCCAGCCCCAGAATTCCTTCCTCCATTCTTTCCACGTGGTTCCGGCTTTGGCTTTGTCTGCGGGTAGAGGCGGCGTCATTTGGTCGCCAATGTCCATCACGATAAAGCACATCAGCACCTTCGTTCCTTTTACTTGCTGAACAAATTGCAGGTCTCTCTTTTGTTTGTCGTTTAGGTTTCGCCAGTTTCCCCAGAGCGAAACGAAGTCTACGCTGTCGGGAAGACCTTTGAGCGAGTTATTGAGCATGGCTGCATCGCCAGTCCAGTTGCCAAACCATCCGAATGCTTTGGGATGGTCGCTGTTTTTGTATTCGCGCAGCTTGGCATAATATGCTTCGCTTTTGTTGGTGACGGTCAAGTCTGTCGGGTTCTTTATTTCCGTCTCAGTCCAATCGCTGCATGCAGTGAGCGACATTGTAGCTGCCGCAAGCCACAGTAGGGTTTTATTCTTGATATTCATCGAAATCTAATTTTATAATGTTGGGTTAACGAGTTGGGGAGTGAAAGTAAATGCGTTGACAAGGTAGCCAGTTTACGATTTAACCAGTTTACCTGCGAACAAAGCGGGGTGGGGTAGGTGGGATTTCAAGGCCCATCTGCGATTGTGGCATAGCCATTTGGCATTACTCCCCCATTCGCTTTTTTACGCTTTCACTCCTTACTCCTTTGCGCTTTTACTTCTTTTGCCACCACATCTTCGTTGCGTAATCGTCGTTTCCGCCGATAAGTTGCACCGCTTTGCGATAGTTGGTGGGGTTTTTAGTAAGTTCGTCTACGGCGAAAGGAATGCGGTTGGGCACCTTCAAGCTGTATCCCGAAGTGCTTTGAGCCACGGGGAACACTTTGGGATAGCCCGTTCGGCGCAGCTCGCTCCAAGCCTCTTGCCCATCGGGGAAGAGTGCAATCCACTTTTGTGTCATCAGTCGTTCGAGCTTTTCCTCGGCCGTTGCGCCGTCGTTCCATTTGATGGTGATGGTGCTAACGGCAGCTTGCGACTGTCCGAAACCTCCTTCGGCATCGGTATAGTCGGCTTGTTTGGCCGTGCTGTTTTCTAGATAGCTTGCAGCACTGCCTGCTCCCCATTGTTCGAACGATAGTTTTACGCCCTCTTCATACAGGTCTTTGGCCGTTCCGCCCATGCCGCTCCAACCGGCTAGCACGCCTTCTGCGCGGCAGAACGCCATTTCAGCGGCAGTTAGCCACACGCCACGAGTGTTCTGACCCACGTTGGCTGCCGAGTAAATCTCGTTGGCTTTCTTCTTATTCTCAATCTTTGCACCAGCCAGACAGCCCACGATGGCACGTCCCGATGTCTTTTGTGCAGGTTTGAAGTACGTTCTAAGGCGTGGGTCGGCATAACCCGTGAGGAAACATTCCAAGTCGGCACAAGCGCGGCTGTCGCCCCATTCAATAGAAGTCTTATATTGTCCGTTGGGCGTATAGGTTACGGCGCAGTTGTCGTCGTTGCTCGTAATGACGCCAGCAGCAACGGCAGCCTCACCCGTTTTCTTGGCGAATGCAGGGTCGGCATAGCGCATACGTATGGCCATTCTCAACTTTAAGGAGTTGGCCAACTTATACCATTTAGACACTTTGCCCTCATAAACCTTGTCGTTCTCTTCGTTTACCGTTGAAGTGTTGAACGGTTTGAGCAGCAATGCGGCCGTGTCTAGGTTGGCAACGAGCAACTTATATATGTCTTCTTGCGAAGAATAGGCAGCGTCGTCTTGCTCTAAGCCCACGGGCAATGCGCCATACATGTCAACATAGCGTTGGTAAACCTGTGCACGGAGTACCAATGCCTGGGCGTAGAGCACGCCTTCGCGACCCGTCTTGGCGGCAACAGCCTTGAAAGCCGACGTTGCTTTGGGCAGCGAGTTGTTGAAGGGCCAGCTCACCCAGCCGTTGGGCGCATTGAAACGAGCGAAGTTCTTGTCGCTAAAACCATCGTTGGCGTAGGTCATATAGCGGCCCAGATAGTTTCCGATGAGGTCTTCAGTCATCTGATATGTGTTCTCTTGTTCGGGGAAAGCCTCGTTAACCAATTGTGTAAGGAACGAACTGGTGGAGTAGTTGTCGCGGTCCAGCTCTTCTGCCGATACCTTGTGGCCGGGTCGGTTGAAGTCTTCGAAACCGTCTGTGCAAGCCGTTTGCATGGCCATGCCGCCTACTAGGAGGGCACCCAAGGCCATCGACTTGAATATATGTTTGTTGTTCATCGTTGTATTCTTTGTGTTGAATATATAAAATGTATGCGTGTGCGTTTAGAATTTCAGTTTTACGTTGAAACCCAACGAGCGCAAGCTAGGCTGCATAAAGTAGTCGAAACCCTGATAGTAGGTACCTGTCGAGGCAACGGCTTCGGGGTCGAATGGAGCCTTGTTGTAAATGAAGAATAGGTTGTTCGCAGTTAGTCCCAACGACAGTTCCATGCCTTTGAGCCACTTCTTGGGCAGCGTGTAGCCCAAATGCGCCTCTTGCACACGTGCATTGGTTGCGCTGTAAATGTATTCGCTCCAAATGGGGTTGTCGCCGCCCACGATGCGATAGTAGTTCTCGGCACTAATCTTACCGCCGTTGAGGTTAATTCCGCCGTTGTTACGAGCGTCTGCTGATGCTTTCGAAACGCCCCAAGCGTCGAGTATGGCCTGTGTTTGCGACAATACGATGCCACCAAAGCGAGCCGTGATGAGGAAACCGAAGTTGAAACCCTTCCAAGCGAACTCGTTAGAGAAACCGATGTTGGCCTTAGGCAATACCGAACCGCGGTATTCGGGGTTGTCTAGGTTGCGTTGCAGCACGCTGCCCGTGTTGTCGGTAGCGATGTTGCCTTCGTTATCGCGAAGGAAGTCGGTAGACATGTAGATGTCGCCCATCGTGCCACCCTTCTTCAAGATGATTTCTGCGCCGCTAAGTCCGCCCTTCTTCGACACTTCTCTGTCGTCGTCGAACAGCTTAACAATCTTGTTTTGGTTGGAGCTGAACGTGAACGAGGAGTTCCAATCCAAGTCGCCAAAGCGGTGATTGTAGCCAAGCGACAGTTCTATACCCCTGTTGCGCACGTTACCCAGCTGGATATACTCCTTGTCGTATCCTCCTGCCGTTACGTCGCGCAGGAAGGTTTGCTTGCGCGTGTTGCTCTGGTAGAGCGTCAGGTCGAGCGTTAGCGCATTGTTAAGGAAACGCGCGGTAAGACCTGCCTCCCACGAGTCGGTGCGTTCTGGATAGAATGTCTTGGGGAAACGATAGGTAACGGTGCGGTAGGTGCCCGATGCTGGAACGTATTCGTAACGCCAGCGCGAGGTGATGTTGGGCGAAATGGCACTACCTACCGATGCCCACGAGGCGCGAACCTTCATGTAATTGATGAACTTAGGCAGCTTAACCATTTGCGAAATAACGCCCGACATACCCACCGAGGGATAGAAGAACGACTCGTTGCTGGTGCCGTCGAGTGCCGAATCCCAGTCGTTACGTCCCGTAAGGGTTAGGTAAACCATGCTCTTCCATCCCAATTCAACGTTGGCAAAGAGCGAGTTCACGGCGTGTTTGTGCAGGTCGTAGATAGGACGGTTGTCGTTTGTAACCAGCGAATAGTCGATGGCGTTGGGGGTGAAGATGTTCGATGGAGCCTTCAAACCGCCCTGATGGCCTTCGTTGTCGTATTTTGTTCGCGAGAACGAACCGCCCACGTTGGCACCGATAGAGAAGTTTTCGAACGACTTGTTCACGTTAGCCATCAAGTCGCCGTATAGCGATTGGTCGTTAATCTTAGCATGTCCGTAGTATCCGTACTTCGAATGTGCGAAGAGGTCGATGGTAGATGCGTAGCGTTTGTCTTCTTGTTTAACGGCAGCATCGTCCCAGCGCAATCTTCCCGTAACGTCTAGCCAGTCGGTAATCTTGTATTTAAGGCTTCCGCTAAGCATGTAACGGCTGCGGTGGTTTTCGCGAACCATGCGGTTTGTAACCCAATAGGGGTTTTGCATTTTCAGCGCGTCGCCATAATTCCAGTTCTGTACATACACATTGCGGTTGGGGTCGAATATCTCGTAGGTGCGAACGGCATCGAAACTTTCGCCGCGGGGGAATAGGTAAACGGCCGTTAGGGGGTTAAACCATTGTCCTTGTGCGGTAAGGTTGCGGTCGTTTTCAAGAATGTAGTTCAGTCCAAAGTCTAGTGTCAGCTTGTCGCCGAGCATGTTCGTTGTGTTTCTGAACGTCAAGTTGTAGCGGTTGTACTTGTTGTTGGGCAAGATGCCGGCTGCATTGGTGGTACCCAGCGACAAGTAAGTTTGGTTCTTGTCGTTACCGGCGGTAAGGGCCACGTTGTTTTGTATGTTCGTACCCGTGTTGAAGAAGTTCTTGGGTTCGTAGTTGCCGTATGCCGACTGCCTTTTCTCGCCCCAGCTGGCAACACTTCCGGGTTTGTTAACATACTCGTTTTGGAACTCGGGCATGATGAAGGGGTTTGCAAACTGCGTGCTGTGGCTAACGGTAACGCTAACCTTGCCTTCCTTGCCTTTCTTCGTGGTAATCATCACAACACCTTGTGCGGCAGCCGAACCATAAAGGGCAGCAGCGGCAGGACCGCTAAGCACCGAGATGCTTTCGATGTCTTCGGGGTTGATGTCGGCAATGCCTTCCGAACCGGGTTGCGACGAGTACATGCTGCCCGTTTCGCCATGCGAGGTGTTGGTAATTGGCACACCGTCTATTACATACAGTGCCTGGTTGCTTTGCGAGATACTCTTAGGGCCGCGCATCACCACGCGCGTTGCACCACCCATACCCGCCGAAGAGGCGTTGATGTTGATACCGGCCACCTTACCGTTGAGCGAGTTCATGAAGTTGGTGTTCTTCACTGTGGTCAGTTCGTCTGTTCCCACCTTCTGTACGTTGTAGCTCAGTGCCTTTTCAGAACGGCGAATACCCAAGGCCGTAACCACAACCTCGTCGATTTGTCGCGATTCCGACTTCAACGTAACCGTTACATTGCCATTCGCTGGCACGGCCACTTCTTGTGTCTGGTGGCCCAAGTAGCTAATAACGAGTGTTGCGCCAGCATGGGCGTTAAGCGTAAAGTTACCGTCGATGTCGGTAACGGTGGCTGTTTGTTCGCCCTTAACGCGCACGGTGGCGCCGATAACGGGTTCGTTCATGCTGTCGAACACTGTTCCCGTAACCTTCACCTCGTTGTGCTTTTGTTGTAGATTGTTGGGCGTTGAGGCCCCAGTCCTTTCTGTCAGCTGTTTGGCAAGTGCCGTCCCGTTGTTGTTGGGATAGGCATTGCTGGCCATTACGCCAGTGCCGATGCCGACAAGAAAGACTGCCGTTGATAGGATTCTTTCCTTGTTCATAGATGTTATTTTGAATGACTTTTGAAAATTGATGTTTCTTTGTTGTGGGGGCAAGCACCTTTGGGTTGGGGTGCGAATAGCGGTAGCCTATTTGTTGCGCAATGCGTAAGCGCATGTGCAGACTAGGTAACTGCTTGCCTTGTGTAAGCACGTAAGGCATTGCACCCTGCTTTATTGGCGTAGGCGCAAAGTGTTTCTCCCGCCCCATTTGCGGGGGAGGGAACTTACTTGCTTTTAGCAAAGGCTAGGGTGTGCCTAGTTGGCCGAGCAACGTAGTGTGGCTCAGTGCTAGCTGGTCTGTCTTGTTTTGCTGTTTGTTCCTAATGTTAGAAAACACGAGTTCCAAATTGAATTAATTGCGTTGAGGCTTGTAGAAAAGTCCTTCGGCAGAGATGTTAAGCAGATAATTCGACCTAATATATAGTGGCCTTAACCTTATTTTTAGTTCATTTGTTAAGTAAATTGGGGGGGCGGTTAGGCCGTCAGTAAAGTTATTGCCTTCTACGAACACGCTGTTTGCAGTGTTGTCGCAGTGGCATTCTCAGCTATGCTTTTACCTTTTTTCGAGTGCAAAGTTATAGTTATCCTTGATATAAAACAATTTTTAGCGATAAATTAACTTTTATTATGATGTTTGATTGGGTGAGATGCGTGCAGGTATCAGTGCCTGATGATGGTTTCTAATGCAGATATGTGCAAACTTGATTATGGCAAAGAAGTGTTGAGGCCAATGCTTTTGCGTATAATAGGTTTGCGAAGTGAAGTTCGGTTTTTGCTCTGCCAAAAAGCATTGAGGTTCATTTACAAAAGCTTTGCATATAGCGGCTATTGTAAACGAACCTCAATAAATCTGCGACAAAAAGAATACGCCTGTTACTTGTATTCAGGCTCTGGCATGGGTATGTACTTAACCTTTCGGGCGTTCCATGCGGCTTGTGGCTCTCCATCTACCATTGCCCGGCGCAAGTCGTCGATGCGACAACCCTGTAAGAAGAGGAACACGTGCCGAAGATGTGCCAACTCTTTAAGCGTTGGCGCGGCGGTTATTGTCTGCCCTGTGGAATAAAGGGCAAGCACCTTATTAACACATTGCGCGGCGTCGCCCTGCATCAAGCCTCTCACAATGAGTTCGGCCTGGATAAGTTTCATCTCCTTTTCGTCGATGATAACCAGTGGGGCGTATTTTTCTAGCCCCGTTAAGTATCGGTGTCCATCCTTGTTTATGGCCGTGTTGATGGCCTTTTGCTCTGCCGTCCCTTTAAGCGAAGCCACCAACGAGGCATCCACCTGGACATTAATCGCAGGCAGTCCAACGGCCGAATACAAGGGGTTGGCGTTGCCATTGATGTTGTAAACCACATCCACCTGCATGTTGTTGGCATAGGCATCGTTCCACAGGGCAGCGGCTTCTGCATATCGTTGCCTTTGCATGGCAAGCTTCACCATGAGCATGCGCACCTGCTTAACGGCTGTTGCGACCACAAACGCGCCCTTCTTATTGGCCAGGAGCTTGCCCTTAGCCTCGTCCAAGGCCTGCGAATAGTGTTGTTGGGCCTTGTCAAGCAGTTCTTCGTTGCCTACCATTTGGTTGTTTACGCGCACGCCCTCGGGACTCTCTGTGCTTTTCGAGAACATCTTTCCAAGCAGTTGATAGGCCAAACCAGCGTACAGGTGTCCTGTGTAGCGGGCGTATGCCCGTACGGCATCAAAGTTTTCCGTGCCGTCATTGCTTAGTTTCGCCTCCACTTGTAGCACTTCTTCGGCCCTTGCACGAAAGTTTTGCAGCTTGTTCCATGTGTCGGCCACATCGCTGTTGGGTTTAACGTCGTCGCTTTTAAGCTGCTTATAGATAAGGAAATTGGGCTTGACTGTTGGTTCAACCTCGTCTGTCATTGCGCCCGATGTAAGGAAGGCGGCCGAAGCTGCCACGCCGGCCAGGGTCTTTACATTGGCAATCATCGCCCCGTCTTTTATGTTTTCTGTGCGAATGGTGGCCAACATGCTCGGTGTTGTTATCTGTTCGGTGGTGAGCATGTTGTTAGGTGTCTTGGCATTGTCTATCCAACCGTCGCACGATGATAGGGCAGTGGCCATGACCAACATGGCTATTGATATATGTTTTGATTTCATTGTTATTTTCCTTTTTTAAAATTCTACCGCCAACGTTGCTGTAAATGTTCGGGCCGAGGGAGCATTGGTGATGTCGCGCGAAAGGCTGCCCATGCCGCGTGTTTGACGTGTTCCACCGTTGGATTCAACTTGCGGTTCGATGCCGCTGTAATTGGTAACAAGAAACAGGTTCTGGGCGGTGAGCATCAGTCGGGCACCTTTCAGCACGCCCGATGTGAGCCGCTTGGCAAAAGAACTGGCATCGTAGCCCAACGAGATGGACGAGAGCCTGAGGAAGTCGGCCTTCTCGATGTAGTTGGCGCGGTTGCGTTCGGTGCGCGCCAGTTTCTCGGCCACGTTGCGGTAAGCATCTGTCCCCACCGTTTCGGCAGCCAGTTGTGCGCGTAGTTCTTCGCGTTTCTTAAGGTTGTCGCCCAGTCCGGCCACGTTGTAGAAACTTTGGTTGTAGACCGATGCCCCAACGGCCCAGTTGAATTTGGTGCTAAGCGTGAGGTTAGACAGCAGGCGGAGGTCGAACCCGAAGGCACCGTTGAAGTCGGGGAAGGGTTTGCCTAGATAGTGATATTCGTCGGTTTCTTTCGCTCCAAGGTATTTGCCTGTGGCATCGTAGTTTGCTCCCGTCACCTCTTTATAATAGAAGGCGTAGGCCGGTTGCCCCTCTTTAAGCACGTTGGGCAGGTTCTCGATGTCTGCGCCACCCGTATCTATCACGCGGTTACCCTGATAGTTGGCCGTGAGGAAGAGGTTAAGGTCGGCCGTGCCAGCTGCGTTTTGCCATGCTTTCCAGTTCCAGCTAAGTTCCACGCCCCAGCCATTAACGCGGCCCACGTTGTGCGGTTCGTCGCCCACCCATCCGTTGCTGCTGAGCAAGGGTGTATAGATGATGGCATCGGAGGTGAATTGTGCGTAGGCGGTAAGGCCGATTTGGTGGCGCGCCGGAGTCCAGTCAAGTCCTGCTTCTATCTCGCGCATGCGTTCGGGGCGGATGTTGTCGTTGCCTTTCTTCCCAGGAACAAGCAACGGCCCATAGGCCGACATGCCCTTCACCTCGTAGTAAGTGAAGGCATCGGTGGGGTAAGGCAGCCTGCCCGACTCGCCATAGGCCGCGCGTAGTTTGGCCTTCTCCATGTTGTAAGCCACGCTTAGCGAGGGGTAATAGATGCTGGCCACGTTTCGGCCGATAAGGTTTGAGGCATCGCGGCGCAGGCCTGCGTTAACGAAAAGGCGGTTGTTGTAGTTGAGAAAGGCCTCGCCATAAAGTCCCCACGTGCGTTGTTCAAAACTCGTTTCCAGCACCGAGCGTTGTGCAGCTGCCGCAATGTTGTCGACATCGGCGGGGAATATCGAGGCCGAGGTCTTGGCCATCGTCTCGCGGCGTTGCACGATTTGCGAGAGCAGCGTGCCCGTTAGATGCAGCTTTTGGCCGAGGGCGAACTGCCTACTGGCTTTCCAGTCCCAGGTGAGGTTTTGGTTGCGGCGGTTCGAGATGCTTTTCTCGCCCTCGTCGTTAGTGCCCAGCAGGTAGCCGTAGGGCAGGGTGTAAAGTCCGTCGATGTGGTTGAGGTCCAAGCCCAGTTGTGTTTCCAACTTAATGTCGTAAGGCAAAACGTAGGCCATGCGCAAGGCGGCGGTTAGTCGGTCGTTGTCGTATTTCCACTTCATGGCGCGCCAGGTACGTTCCGAAACATATCCCCACGGCTTTTGGGCACGCATAAGGTTCCAGATGGCATCATTTCTGCCTTGTGCCGTTTGCGGTATGCTGATGTCGCCGTTGACGTATCCCACGGTGAAATTCAGCGTAAATGGGCCTTGTTTCATGTCGTAAGCGGCGCGCAGCGAGTGGCGCACGTCTTTGTTCCCCGGCACGATACCGCCGTTGTGGCTTTCGTTGAACGAGAAAAAGAGTTGGTTGCCGGGGGTGAAATTCTTTGTGAAGCTGGCGTATGCGCTGACGTTATGGCCTGTTACGAAGAAGTTGTTGATGTCGGTGTTGTTAACAAACTGGGTGTATTCCCTGGCCTTGTTGCTCCATCCCACCGATATTTTTGCTGTAGCTGCAAGCTTTCCGCGTTCAAGTGTGGAGCCGCTTTGGCGCTTGGTGGTGATAACGATAACCCCGTTGGCGGCTTCTGCGCCATACGATGCAGCAGCGGCAGGTCCTTTAATAACGTCTATCGAGGCGATGTCGTCCATCGGTAGGTCGTTCAGTGCGCTCAGTGCATCTTGCGAGGTGTTGATGTCCGACGTGTGCGAGTTGTTGTAGCGCACGCCGTCGATGTAGATGATGGGGTCGCGGTCCATGCTGAGGGTGGCTCCGCTGCGCATGTTAAAGCGGATGGGCATGCCCACCTTGCCGTTGCTTTGAAACATTTGCACGCCACTAACGCGGCCGTCCAGCAGGTCGCTCAGGTTTGTGGCTTGCCCTTTGGCCAGCAGTTTGGCGGCATCCAGGTGGGCAACATCGGCTCCCACGGCCTTCTTGTTTCGCGCGCTGGCAATACTGGCCACCACGTTCACCTCTCGAAGGGTTAGTCCGCGGTTCAGTTTCACCACCGTTCGCTGTTGAGTGTCGGCTATGGGCAGTTGCTTGTTCTCATAGCCAACGTACGAAATGTTGAGATGTTCGCCTGGATTTACACTGATGTTAAACTCTCCGTTCAGGTTGGAAACCACCTTCTGTCCATTGGATGTGCAAACCACGGCACCAATGAGGGGTTCTTTTGTTTCGGCGTCTAGCACCACGCCCGACGCCACCTTTTGCGCAAACGCCCCGCCGCATGCGGCTGAAAGGGAACAGAGCAAAAGAACTCTTTTAAAAGTTATCATGAATACGAATAATGTGATGTTTAAAAACGTCTGCAAAGTTAAAACAATTGTTAATCCTCGGCAATACCTAGAAATAAGTAAATGCCCCTTATCTGCGCGCGCTGGTGTGTGGGGGAGGTGCTCAGGCTCTAACGACCGATTTGGATTAAGACCCCACCAACTCACCATCTCGTCAACTCAAAACCTCGCCAACTCGTCAACCCACAGTCTCGCCAACCTATCAACTCGTCAACTCATCAATGGACAAAATTGCCGACTTAATTCTTTACAACAGCGCGCTGTTTTTCTCTCCGTTCTAGCGAGAATGTTGGCCTAAAAGTAGGCAAATCACTACTGTTTTTAACCTTTCACGTGTTTTGTTTTGTCTATTTTTATGAATATACCCTGCATTTTGCACCATTTAGCCTTTCTATTTTGGTTGCCAACCCATCATTTCTCGGGCCCAATTACGCGCTTTTTACCCCCAAAATCCCACTTTTTAACGGCTATTTTGCCCTTTCGAGCCATGTTTTGCGTGGTTCTAAAAGGTTATGTTTATACCATTGCAGTGTATTTTTATGCTTATCGTTTTGTATTTTGCAGCATTTTGCCTTGCGTTTAGCATCAAAACACACTGCATTTAGCATCAAAACGCATTGCGTTTTGCGGCATTTTACCTGGTATTTAGCACCAAAATGCACTGCGTTTTGCCGCATATTGCACTGCATTTTGCTACAAATAGCCCAAAAACTGGTGCAAATTGCGGTGCTTTTAAATAAAAATACATTTTGGTGGCATTTAAAACTAAGCCCTTTTTGCATCAAAACCAACCTTCGCGAGAATCGATTATTTGCGGCGAGGCGGGCGGTTGGTGCGCAAAAAGGGCAGTCTGTGTGTTAAAATTCTTGCCGAAAACTGGACAAGAGTGATTGTGGTGTGTACGCGTGTATGGGCAAACGCGCACAAAACACGTACGCTTACGAACACCAGCACGAGCGGTTGTAGGGCATGCTGTTCGCGGCTAACGAAGACAGCATCATGGAAACACAGAAACCATCTGCTGGAAACACAGAAGCCATCTGCCATTAGCAGCCAGTTTTCAACTTGTAGGTAAAGCGTTAAATCCCAATCGGTGGTTATACCGCTTATCAGTAATTTTAGGTTGTTTCCATCGCTTTCTGCTCGTCTTCCGCTTGCTTGTCGGCATCTTGTGTGTCTTATTCTCTCGACGTAGTCCGCTGCGCCTTTAAGAATAAGGCAGATAACATGGTTGGCAACCAAACAAAATCTAAGCGGCTCTAATGAACCGATTGGGGTTAAGACAAGGTCGGCCGAGCATGCCGACCGAACCTTGGCGGGCGATTTTGGGGACAACCCAACATTCAAACAAAAGAGTTGGGGGGGATGTACGCACATTCAAACAAAAAAGTTGGGGGGATGTACGCGCATCCCCCCTCAATAGTTTACTCCAAATAAGTGTATCCGTACAACCCAGAGCGGTAATTTGAGAGGAACTCTTTACCCTCTTCGAGCGAGATTTTGCCTTGCTTAACGCTCTTAGTAACCCAAATTTCGAGCTGTCGAACCAGTTTCTTGGGGTTATATTGCACATAGTCGAGAACCTCTTCAACCGTTTCGCCATCGAAGATTTGGTCGATGTGGTACTTTCCATCCTTAACCGACACGTGCACGGCGTTGGTATCGCCAAACAGGTTGTGCATATCTCCCAGTATCTCTTGATAAGCGCCAACGAGGAAAACACCCAAATAGTATGGCTCGTTTTTGCGTAGCGTGTGTACGGGCAGCACGTGCGAGATGTGGCGATTGGTAACAAAGTTGGCAATTTTTCCGTCGCTGTCGCAGGTTATGTCTTGCAGCGTGGCGTTGCGTGTGGGCCTTTCGTCGAGCCTTTGTATGGGAACGATGGGGAAAAGTTGGTCGATAGCCCAGCTGTCGGGCAGCGATTGGAAAAGCGAGAAGTTGCAGAAGTATTTGTCGGCCAATAGCTTGTCCATGTTTCGTAATTCTTCAGGAACATGTTTTAAGCCTTTGGCTATGGTGTTGATTTCTCGGCACACACTCCAATACATGCTTTCTATTTCTGCTCGCGTACGTAGGTCGACCAGGCCATGCGCAAAGAGGTCGAGGGCCTCTTCGCGAATTTGCTCTGCATCGTGCCAATCTTCTAGCATCGAGCGCGAGTTGATGTTGTCCCAAATGTCGTAGAGGTCTTTTACCAGTTGGTGTTCGTTTTCCGAGGGCTCAAATTCTTCCTTCATTTCGGGTAGCGTGGCCGTTTCCAACACGTCGATAACCAGCACGCTATGGTGAGCCGTTAGCGAGCGTCCGCTTTCAGTAATGATGTTGGGATGTTCGATGCCGTTCTTGTTGGCTGCATCTACAAAGGTGTAGATACAGTCGTTAACGTATTCTTGTATCGAGTAGTTTACCGAACTTTCGCTGCTTGGCGAACGCGTTCCGTCGTAGTCCACGCCCAGACCGCCACCGCAATCCACGAAATCTACGTCGTAGCCCATCTTATGCAGCTGCACATAGAATTGCGATGCCTCGCGTAGGGCGGTTTGTATGCGGCGTATCTTGGTTATTTGCGAGCCGATGTGGAAGTGTATCAGTTTCAGGCAGTCGCGCAATCCCTTTTGGTCGAGCAGTTCTAGTGCCTGTAACAGCTCGCTACTTGTTAGGCCAAACTTGCTTGCATCGCCGCCACTTTCTTCCCATTTACCCGAACCCGACGAGGCCAACTTAATGCGAATGCCCAAGTTTGGGCGCACATTTAGTTTCTTCGCAGCACGAGCGATGAGTTCCAACTCGTTCAGTTTTTCGATGACAAGGAATATGCGCTTGCCCATCTTTTGTGCCAATAGGGCCAGTTCGATGTAGCTTTGGTCTTTATATCCGTTGCAGATGATGAGCGAATCGCTTTGGCATTGCACGGCGATAACGGCGTGCAGTTCGGGTTTGGAGCCTGCCTCGAGCCCCAGGTTAAACTTGCGGCCGTGCGAGATAATCTCTTCTACCACGGGTTGCATTTGGTTAACCTTGATGGGATAGATAACAAAGTTTTCGCCTTTGTAACCATATTCCTCGGCAGCCTGCCTAAAACAACTGGCTGTTTTCTCGATTCGACTGTCGAGGATGTCGGGAAAGCGCAGCAGTACTGGCGACGTAACGTCGCGCAGAGCCAGCTCATCCATCACGTCGCGCAAGTCAATCTCGGTGTTGTCCTTACATGGCGACACATAAACGTCGCCCTTATCGTTAACGCCAAAAAACGAAGTGCCCCAACCGTTGATGTTGTACAGTTCCTTCGAATCTTCAATAGTCCATTTCTTCATTTCTGCTATATTGGGTTCTTTATATTAATGTTCGTTACCTGGAAAGGCGAGTTAAAGGCGGAAAGACATTTAAAGGTGAAAGGGTGAAAAAGTGAAAAGATGGCTGCGCCCATCAACTCGTCCACTCGGTAAAGGTGAAAAGGCATTTAAAAGTGAAAAGGTGAAAGGGTGAAAAGGTGAAAAGATGGCTGCGCCCATCAACTTGTCCTCTCGTCAACCCACCATCTTGTCTACTCGTCACCTCGTTAACTCATTAACTAGTCAACTGGTCAACTCACCATCTCGTCAACTTGTCAACTCGTTAACTAATCCACTAACTACACGCCCAGCACCTCTTTTGCCTGTGCTACGGACAGCTTTATCTTCTCGAAGTTGTCCATCAGGCTCACGTCGAGCGTGTGATGAGCAAGTAGGTAGTAGGGTTCGCGCGCGGCAAGTTGCTCGCTGATGAAGGCTTTCACCTCGTCGGGCGTTTTGTTCAGCAACAGGGGGCGCACCGACTTGCCCATCTTTAAGTGCTTGTACAGCACATCGGGCGAGGCTTTAAGGTATAGCGTGTGGCCTTGTTGGTTGATGTACTGCATGTTATCGAAGAAACATGGCGTACCGCCACCACAGCTAATGAGTACGTCTTCGAACTCGGCCACCTCGTGTAGCATGTTTCGTTCGATGCGGCGAAAGCCCTCTTCGCCCATTTCGGCAAACAGTTGAGCCACCGTTTTGCGCATGCGCGACTCGATATACCAGTCCAGGTCGTAGAAACGCAGGCCCAACTCGGCGGCCAAAGCCTTGCCTATGGTGGTTTTTCCTGCCCCCATATAGCCAATGAGTATGATGCGATGGCACGCGCTTTTGCCCTTATTGGGCGTTGCGGTGCTTGGCAAGCCGTTTTGCATATTATCCTGAACGCGTTGTTTAGTGGAGCCTTTTGCAGGCTTTATGTTTATTTCTTTGCCTTGCTGGCCGCAGATGCCTTGGTGGTGCGCTTGGGCTTTGTAGGCGCAGCTTTCACCAATTCCATACATTGCTCGTAGGTAAGTTCGCTAGCCTTGTCGTGCAGCTCTTTGGGCAATTTGTAGTTCTTGCCGTCATAAGCCAGGTATGGGCCGAACTTACCGTTTATCACTTCTAGTTTCGGGTCTTCGGCAAACGATTTCAAGTGCTTTTGCTTTTCCTGCATACGCTTTTGCTCGATAAGTGCCACCGAAGTTTCGAGTGTAACCGAGTGTGGGTCTTCGGTTTTGGGCAACGAGGTGTACTTCTTGTCGTGCAAGATGTATGGGCCGAACCTTCCCGAGCCAATTACCACGGGCTTACCTTCAAATTCGCCCACCGTACGAGGCAGCTTAAACAATTCGAGAGCCTCTTCGAGCGTGATGGTTTCGATGCTCAGGCCAGCGGTGAGGTTAGCGAAACGGGGCTTTTCATCGTCGCTTGCAACGCCAATCTGCGCCACAGGACCGAATCGGCCAATCTTTACAAGCACCTGTTTGCCCGTTGCGGGGTCTTCGCCTAGGGCGCGTTCGCCGGCCTTATGCTCCGAACGGGCGTTCATCACCGTGTCTACCGTAGGGCCGAAGTCGGCGTAAAAGGCTTTCATCATGGCCTTCCACTCCTCTTGTCCTTCGGCAATGCGGTCGAAATCCTCTTCAACATGGGCCGTAAAGTTATAGTCCATGATGGTGGGGAAACTATCCATCAAAAAGTCGTTAACCACGATGCCTACGTCGGTGGGCAGCAGTTTGCCCTTGTCGCCGCCAACGTTCTCTTTCTTATTCTTAGTCGTTATCACGATGCCTTTAAGCGTATCTACCAGGTATTGGCGTTCTTTGCCCTTGCTGTCGCCTCTGGTTACGTACTCGCGATGTTGGATAGTACTGATGGTTGGGGCGTAGGTAGACGGGCGGCCGATGCCCAATTCCTCCATCTTATGCACAAGACTGGCCTCGGTATAGCGTGCAGGACCCTGTGTAAAGCGTTCTATTGAGGTTATTTCGCGGCGTTCTAGCTTGTCGCCCTCGTTGATGGGGGGCAGCATTCGCGAAGCATCCGACTGGTTATCGTCTTCGTCGTCGGTAGATTCGCGGTACACTTTCAAGAATCCATCGAATGTTAAAACCTCGCCAGTAGCCACGAAATGTTCGCTAGTTCCCGAAATGTTGATGGTAACGCGCGTTTTTTCGAGTTGCGCTTCGGCCATCTGCGAGGCGGCGGTACGTTTCCAAATCAGGTCGTACAGCTTTTTTTCTTGTTGCGTTCCGTCTATCTTAGTGGCATCCATATAGGTAGGGCGAATGGCCTCGTGCGCCTCTTGCGCCCCCTTTGCGTGCGTGTGGAAGTTGCGCGGCAGGCTATATTGCTCGCCCCACAGGCGGGTAACCTCTTCCTTCGTGGCATTGATGCAAAGGCCAGAGAGGTTAACGCTGTCGGTACGCATGTAGGTAATGCGTCCGTTTTCGTACAGTCTTTGGGCCACCATCATGGTTTGCGACACGCTGAACCCCAGTTTTCGGGCTGCCTCTTGTTGCAGGGTAGAGGTGGTAAAGGGCGGAGCGGGCGAGCGTTTCAAGGGCTTTTTGCTGACACTTTCGACGGTAAATTCGGCGTTTTTGCACTTTTCGAGGAAGGCCAGTGCCTCTTCGTGGGTTTTAAATCGCGTGTCTAGTTCGGCATCTACCTCGGTTATGCCGCCCTCGTCGTTGGTAATGGCGAAGATGGCAACGATGCGATAGAAGGTTTCGGGCTTGAAAGCGTTAATCTCGCGCTCGCGGTCTACCACCAATCTCACGGCAACACTCTGCACTCTACCAGCCGAGAGCGATGGTTTTACCTTGCGCCAGAGTATGGGCGAGAGCATAAAACCCACCATTCGGTCGAGTACGCGGCGTGCTTGTTGCGCATCTACGAGGTTCATGTCAACGCGTCGCGGCTCTTCAATGGCGCGAAGAATGGCCGGTTTCGTAATCTCGTGGAACACGATGCGGTTGGTTTTGTCTTCGTCTAGTCCCAAAACCTCGCACAAGTGCCATGAAATGGCCTCTCCTTCGCGGTCCTCATCACTTGCCAACCATACGCGCGTGGCGCTTTTCGCAGCCTTTTGCAGGTCGGCCACCACCTTTTTCTTATCGTCCGAAATCTCATAGTAAGGCTCAAAGGTGTCGAGGTCTACGCTCAATCCAGTCTTTTTCAAGTCACGGATATGTCCGTAGCTCGACATTACCTTGAAGTCTTCTCCAAGGAACTTTTCTATGGTTTTGGCCTTTGCGGGGCTCTCTACAATCACTAAGTTTTGTTGCATGGTGTTGTTATTTTAAGTTCTGTGCATGCGGCTAAGGGGCGTACACCCCAACGGCGCACATGCCATTTGCCGCGCAAAAGTAAATAAAACTTTTGCATACACCTTATTATATATAAAGGCTTTAACGTTTTTTAATGAGTAACGACTTGCTTAGCGGCCGTGTAGCTTTTGTGGGATGGCATTGGTTGGATGTAAACGTTGACCAGCTTTTCTTACTTATTGAGGAATTGGCGGCCAATACAATACGACATGCAGAGGCACCATGTGTAAAGTAACCTCGCGCGTTCGCTGATATAAGGGCTGGAAATGCGCAACAACATGGTGTGTTAGAACATGCCTTGAAGGATTTTCCCAACAAAAAGCTTGCTGTTTGGACGATTGTTATTAATTTTGTGTGTGCTTTACTTTGCCTAGCGGCTATGCGCTCGCGCAAGGTACAAGCAACAAATGCTAAACCACCCATAAGCAATGAAAGAAAAAATAAGAAACATACTTGGAGGGGCACTACCACTGGTAGATCTCGACTCGCAGTTCTTGATGGCCGAACTGGATTCGTTGGACGTAACAACGATTATGATGCTCTTGGCCGACAACTTTGGCATTGACGTGGATGCCACCGACGCCACACCAGCCAACTTTAAGAGCCTAGATACCTTGGCCGAGATGGTTAGACGAAAGCAAAATGCCGATGCTTAGCATTGAACAGCACATAGAAAGGCACGCGCAGAACGCCCCCGAAAGGGTGGCGATGGTGCTGAATGGCGAAGAACTTACCTATGCAGAACTTAGCCAACGCACGATGTTGCGCGCCCAACACTACCAAGGCATGCAGCGAAAAGGCGTGGTGCTAAGGGCAAGTTGCGATGCCGACTTCCTGATTAGCTACTTTGCCGTGCATGTTGCAGGGGCAGTGGCCGTGCTTTTGCCTGCCGCCGCCACGCCCGAACAAGTTGTACGGATGGAGAAATCCTTGCAAGGGTTTTACTTTCCAGAGGGTTCGGCCGATGTACTTTTCACTACTGGCACCACGGGCGCGCCCAAAGGGGTGGTTATTGGCACGCGAGCCATAGCGGCCAGTGCCGAGAACATCGTGCATGGGCAAGCTTATCGCCACGACATTAGGTTTGTTGTGCCGGGCCAACTCAACCATTTGGGCTGTCTGTCTAAGGTCTGGGCCACCATGTTAGCGGGGGCAACGTGCTGCCTGATGCCCAAGTTCGACTTCAACGAGTTATTCTCCCTGCTTGCATCTTGCAAGGAAATGGGCGTGGGCGCCTTTCTCGTGCCGTCGTGCATACGTATGCTTACCAAGTTTGGCGGTAAGCAGATGGAAGACGCGGCCATGAAACTGGCCTTTATCGAGACCGGTGGCGATGCCTTAGACACGCCCACAATGGCAGATTTGCACAAGCAACTGCCCCATACACGCCTATTCAACACCTACGCCTCTACCGAGACAGGCGTGGTGGCAACCTTCGAGTTTACGCACCATCAGCTGGCAGGTTGCGTGGGCTATGCTTTGCCTAACGCGCGTTTCGACATTACGCCCGAAGGCCATATACGTTGTGCAGGCGATACGCTGATGAACGGATACCTGCGCATGGGCGACCAAACAGCTTATGAACCGCTAACAGAGAAGAGTTTTACCACTTACGACTGCGGCGAGATAGACAATCAAGGCCGTCTGCAATTTAAATGTAGGGACAGCGACATCATCAATACAGGCGGCTTTAAGGTTAGTCCGCAAGAGGTTGAGGCCGCGGCCAACAGCTTTGCCGAAGTAAAGGCTTGTGTTTGCATCGCCGTGCCCCATCCCATCCTAGGACAAGCGTTGAAGTTGCTCGTTGTTGCCGATGGCGATGTTGCCATTAATGCCAAAGACTTGGCTCGCCGACTGAAAGAACGGCTTGAACCCCACCAAGTGCCACTTTTCTACGAAAGGGTGGAGGCCTTGGCACTAACTCCTAACGGAAAGATAGACCGAAAACGGTATCTTTTAAGACAGTGAAGGGCGAACTTTAAAAGGAGAAAAGAAATAAGCGTGGCATTTTTAGAACATGCTTTAAGAAATACATAATAGGCTTAGGAGAGGGCATGGGCGGAGTCTGTCTCACCCATACTTCCTGCATATTACCAAAGTAAACACATCTTTTTCACCCCTATCCCTTTGCAGGGGGAAGGCCATCTTGTGGGCGCGTTACGTTTGTTAACGCGCTTTAATGTTCTATTGCCCTCTTAATCACCCAGTAAACATCGGCTCTTCCTAGCTTTCTTGTGCCCAAAAGAGCTCTAGCGACACCTCTTTCATACGTTAAACTTTGTGTAAAAGCGAAAGAATTAACAGTTCTTTATTACATGTTACCGGGGAGTAACCTAACTTTGTAGTTACTTATTGGTAACATAATAAAAGGCAAACGGAATGAAAGATAGGGAACTAACACAGCGGAAGATACTCCAAGCGGTTGACAACATCATTGCCAACGATGGTTTCGAGCGGCTTGGCGTCAACGTCATAGCCCAAAAAGCAGGCGTTTCAAAGATGCTTATCTACCGCTATTTTGGCGGATTAGACGATTTGATTGCCCAATACTTGCTGAGCAAAGACTATTGGGCCAACACGGATATACGCGCTATCGATGGGGCGGATGTTGCAGGGAGCCTTAAACGGATGTTTCGCGAGCAAATTATACAGCTACGAAACGACGTTACATTAAGGCGGTTGTGCCGTTGGGAACTTACCACCGACAACGAGAACATTCGGCAATTGCGCGACCTTAGGGAACGAAATGGCTGCGAATTGATAAAGGCGGTGAGCGGTTTTACCCATTCGCACCACACAGAAGTTGCAGCCTTGGCCACCATCCTCTCTGCCTCTATCAGCTATTTGGTGCTGATAGGGGAACAAAGTCCCACGTACAACGGCATCAACTTGCAGGACAACGAGGGTTGGGAGCAGGTTATTAAAGGGCTAGACCTGATGATTGATTTGTGGATAAAGCAAGTTGACGAGTTGACGAATGGACAAGTTAACCAGTTGACGGATTAACTCATTAACTTATCGTGCGATGAAAAAAATATTTGTAACACTTATCTTATTTATAGGAATGATGAGTAATGTATTTGCCCAAGAGGCCGACTATCTGTTTATGATAGGTCAGGCAGTTAAGGCTCCATCGGGCCATAACACGCAACCGTGGTTGTTTAAGATAGCGGAAGGAGAGATAGACATCTTGCCCGACTTCACCAAGTCGCTGCCCGTTGTAGACCCAAACCACCGCGAATTGTTCGTGAGTCTTGGCTGTGCTGCCGAAAATCTTTGCATTGCAGCCGCCCATAAGGGCTACGAAACAAGAGTGACTGTTACCCACGAAGGCGTGATAAAAGTGTTTCTCACCAAGCAAAGCCACGACATGCCCTGCTCGTTGTTCGCACAAATCGCCCTGCGGCAGACCAATAGGAGCCGCTATGACAGCCGAATTATTCCCGAAGACAGCATTGTTTTGTTAAAGAATATCGGTGCAGAGCCTTCCGTTGGCGTGCATTTCTTTAAGAATGGTTCGGCAGAATACGCCGCGATTGCCGAAATGGTGTATGCCGGCAACCGACTGCAAATGCACAATAAGGCTTTTAAAGCGGAGTTACAGCAGTGGATGCGGTATAACAAGAAACACCAGGATGAAACGAAAGACGGACTAAGCTATGCCGTATTCGGTGCGCCAAACGTGCCCAAGTTTATCGCCAAACCGATAATGGCCAAGGCCATCAATGAGAAAAAGCAGAACAAGAGCGATGGCAAGAACATTGCATCCGCCTCTCATCTCGTGTTGCTAACCACCAAAGACAACACAATTGAACAGTGGGTAAACTTAGGGCGAACCCTCGAACGCCTCCTTTTAAGGTCTACGCAGATGGGAATTGCGCACGCTTACCTTAACCAGCCCAACGAAGAACCCACGTTGTCTGTGCAGCTAGCACAGAAGTTGGGGCTAACTAACGAACACCCCACCATCTTAATCCGCATTGGCTATGGCAAGAATATGCCGTATTCGCTGCGAAGAGAGGCAAAGGTGGAAAGGAAGTGATGTTAAGAGTTGACGAGTTGAACTGTTGGCCAGTTGACGAGATTTTAGTTGACGATTTGACCAGTTAACGAGTTGACAGGTTAACTTGTCACCCCATCCTCTTGTCCACTCGTCAACTTGTTAGCTGAGAATCTGAAAAAAACTACTTAGCAGGTTTTTTAGACAAAAGAGAGTTTGGTTGGCAAATTTGATAAAAAATTAGGTGAAGAATGGGAAAAACTATGTACCTTTGCAAGACATAGAAGACACACAAGTAAGCAGTCTCCTTTAGTTAATTCATTTATCATGTAAAGAACAATGAGTAAAAGTAATCACAATAATTATGTGGCCATAGCAAAGGCTTTAGCCATTATGCTCATGGTAGTTGGGCACTCTGGATGTCCTAAGATTGTTGGCAAAACAATTTATTTGTTCCACATGCCTTTTTTCTTTATATGTTCAGGTCTGTTTTTTTCGCCTCATAGCGAGATGGCTAAGCTAAGAGAGTTTATTCTTAGAAAGGTTAAAGGGATATATCTTCCATTTATAAAGTGGTGTTTGCTATTCACACTCCTTCATAATTTGTTTTATCATTTAAACATATATAATGACCTTTTTGGTTATAATGGTTCGGTGAGCCATCTTTTTACGATGAAAGAACTGTTGGGAAATATGTTCTACAATGTGCTTAAAATGGACAGGATACCACCGTTACTTGGTGGTTTCTGGTTTATAAGAGATTTGTTTTTAGCGTCGCTTTTCGTCGGTGTCATTACGTTCTTAGCCAAGAGTGATACAAAACGAATGAGAGTAATTGTCTTTTGCTTTTTGTTTGTAGGTTCAATTTTCTTCGGTTACGTCCACCCTATTGGTTTATATTTCATTACAATGCGAGACCTGTTTTGGAGTTCGACGTTTCTGTATAGCGGTTATTTGTTGAGAAATGTGCATTTGACAAGAAGTGTAATCACAATATGTTTTGTCATTTTTATAGGTGGAATCGCATTTCCTCACCATTTAGAATTTAGTTCAGTTCGAGGGTTTATGTTCGTGTTTTACATGACAGCAATGGCCGGTACAATACTGCTCCTCAAGTTATCTGAAAAGTTGGAAAGCGTTGTTTCTATTCGTGATGTCTTATATTATGCGGGAAATCACACTCTAGTGATATTAGGACTTCACATTCTTGCTTTCAAGATTGTTAATTTGATTATTATATATGCAGAATCTCTTGACATTACCCACCTTGCAGAGTTTCCAGTAATTGCTAATCACGTGGAATATAGCCCGCTATACGCATTCTTTGGTATTTTCACGCCATTGGCAATATATTATATATATAGTCGCTTTAAGATATTTTGGGGAAGAAAATTAAAACGTGCAGAGCAGAATAACCTTTGACTGTAGTGTTTCTCTTGTTTAACTTGAGCTTTAAATTTATTTTTTGCAGGTTCTAAAAATTGCTTATAGAGGCCGTCTTGACTTTTAATGTTTCTATAAATTGAGCGGAGTTTGTTGTCTTTGTGATGCCAACACAAGATAAACATTCCTCTCATATATGAAGTGCAGGACAAACCAACTCACTGGCTTATAAACTCACGAAAACCCAATAACTCCCGAAAACATCAACTCATCAATCACTAACTCACAAACTCATCAACTCAAAATCTTAAATTTCTATCTTTTATTTTACAAAGTCGCTCTAATTTTCACTCCGTTCTAGCGAAAATATTGGTTAAAAAGTAGGTAAACATCCACTATTTCTAGCCTTTCATATCTTTTGTTTTGTCTGTTTTCAAGAACAACACCTGCATTTTGCACCATTTTGTCTTTCTAGTTTGGTTGCCAACCCGTATTTTTTCAACTCCAAATACCCACTTTTAGCCCCTAAAACCCCACATTTTAGTGGCTATTTTGCCCATTTAAGCCATGTGTTTCATGGTTCGAAAAGGTTTTGTTTATACCATTGCAGTGAATTTTTATGCTTTTCGTCTTGCATTTAGCAGCATTTTGCACTGCATTTAGCACCAAAATGCGCTGCGTTTAGCACCAAAACACCTTGCGTTTAGCACCAAAACGCACTTCATTTAGCGGCATATTGCAGTGCATTTAGCAGCAAATAGCACTGCGTTTTGCTGCAAATAGCCCCAAAATGGGTGCAAAAGGCGGTGTTTTTAAATAAAAATTCATTTTGCCGACATTTACTACTACCCCCTATTTGCATCGAAACCAACCTCCGCGAGAATCGATTATTTGCGGCAAGGTGGGCGAGTGGTGAACAGAAAGGGCACTCATAATGTTAAATTTCTTGCTGAAAAACAGACAAAACCGATTGCGCTGTATACGCGTGCATGGGCAACGGTACGGAAAACACGTACGCTTACTACCGCAAGCGCGAGTGATTGCAGAGCATGTTGCTCACGGCCTACGGAGACTGCATCATGGAAATGCCGAAGTAATCTGCCATTGACAGTCTGTTTTCTGTCTTGTAGAGAATGTATTGAATGACTTCTGCAAGTTCACTTTTTTGAGGCATAACCACGTTTTGCCACAGACAAACAGGGCAGAATTTTGGATTTTATCGTAGTTTTCTCCAGTATTTCGTACATGTGCGGGGTGTTTATCTTGGTTTTACAGCACAAAGACAATAAACTCCGCTCAAATTATAGAATTAAAAGTGAAGACGACTTCGAGGAGTTATAGGTGCCTAATGTAGGTGATAGAGGGGTGAAAAATCGCGCGAGTGTGCCAAACTAAGAAAGCTAAATGGTGCTAAATGCTGATGAAACTCTCGAAAAATGAGTAAGAGAAGGAGCGAGAAAGGTTGGAATTAGCAACTAATTGCTTGCTTTTGAACATTTATTTTCGCTAGAAGAGGGAGGAAGTGAGGGCGTGTTTTGTAAAATATAAGTACCAGATTTAACAAAATGTTATATTGGGAGAAGTGTGAAAGTTTGCCTCTAACCGATTTGGGTTAATTGCAGTCGATTTATTTGCGCGTGTATTCTTATGATGGACAATCAATGGAGTGTGACAGAAAGCTTTTCGATTGTCTCCTGCAAGTGTTCATTTCTTTTCTTCCTTTATAATTCATTTCAATATATATTTGCACCTTTAAAAAAAAATATATAGTTTTGCATATTGTAAGCAGCATGCACAATGAGGAACCTGCGAACAGGTGTTGTTCTTAGGCGGGTGTTGTATTGGCAGAAAGTTAGAAAGTATCCTATATCCATACTCCTTGTTGGGGATGGGGAGGAGAGGGTATAGGCATTGTCCTGCACTCCTTAGTGTTGTCAACATTGTAGATGCTGTTTGCAATTCTTTTCTGATGTAAACACTTAAAAGTCTCTGATGACGCCCGTACCCGATGCCTATGAGATAATAGAGAGAACAGCAACATATCGCGTACATACTTTTACAAACAAGCTTAGGCTATCAGCTCCCAATGATATACACCACCGCGTTTTAGGGCAGTTGCTCCAATGTGTGTGAATGAGAGAGGGTCGTCCGCACAACGCTCAGGATATACGGACACGATTGCCATGTATGTTCTGAGGCGCGATGAGAAAGAAACAGGGCGATGGCTTAATGCAAAGGGCCATTGAGAAAAACAAATTGCTGGAAGATTGTAAGGATAGAGGGTAAACCTTAGACGCATTTTATGATGAGTGTTTGTTGATTCAAGGATGAACTTTTGTACCTTAGCTTTTCTATTCTTCTAAAATTAACAGAGTTAAAAACATAAGGAGGTGCTCCTTAGAAGATATAATGTATGATTTTTTATGAATAACATTGGTGAACTACAGTCAAAGACAATCTCTTTTATTCGTTTCCCCTTAATTGTTCTTATCGTTTATATCCATAACCAGGGTATGGGAACTCCATTGGGTGAAGTTTCTATTTCCTGGGCAAACTTTAGCGGTATAGACGCATATAACTTGTTAAGGTTGGTAATTACTGAGGTCATAGCAAGGGTTGCAGTACCTGCATTCTTTATACTTTCTGGTTATTTGTTTTTTTTCGGGAAGACTTCTTTTTCAAGAGAAACTTGGTTGACCGCACTGAAAAAGCGTTTTTGGACTTTATTTGTGCCATTCGTTCTTTGGAATATTATTGCAGCTTGCTTGGCTTGTATTGCAGATGCTCCCATAAGCCTTAATTTTGTTAGTGTTTTTCTGAATGACGGTAATCCCTCAGCATGGACAGACCTTTTGGGAAAGATGCATTATTTTTATTTTCCATTAGATAAGCCGTTATGGTATATTAGGGATTTGATAATTTTGTGCATCGTTTCTCCAATGATATTTTGTTGTATTAAGTATATTCCAAGAATATTTGTAGTGATCCTTTTTCTTCTTGCTGTAACAGGTTATAATTTTGACTTCGTGGGTATAAACTACAATTCACTTATTTTCTTTAGTATAGGCGCTTATTTTGGGATATACCAAATTAATATACTTAGCTTTGGTCAAAGATACAAACTTCCCTTCTTGATTTCTACAATTGTATTGGGTGTGTTGTTTGTATATCTACGCTCTGTAAGAGGTACTTTGTTTTGGATTAACTATCCGTTCTTTATTTGTTTCTTCTTCTCCCTTTTAGTACTTATAGCAACAAGCCTTGAGCGGAGTAGTGTGCGGTTGCATCCCATATTGGTGAAGAGCGTCTTTTTTGTTTTCGCACTTCATCACATGCCATATTTTATGGCTCTTCCGTTGCCTTGGCTTAAGTTTTTTCCAAGTTCTACATTGGTTTTTGTGGGCGACTATTTGCTAACACCTATAATAAAGATTTTATTGTGTTTGCTACTATATATTATATTAGATAAGGTTTCTCCGAAAATTAATGGCTTGCTTTCAGGTAACAGGTCAAAATAGGAATGAACCTTTTTGAGTTGTGTAGAAATAATTTATTAGTTTTAGTTTTGGATATTTGGTATAACATATATGGTAGACAATAAAAAGATAGCGAAGAATACCATATACATGTATGTCAGGATGATTTTCGTCATGGCCATATCATTGTATACGTCTCGTGTAGTTCTCAATACGCTTGGTGTTGATGATTATGGTACGTATCAAGTTGTTGGTGGAATAGTGGGGCTACTTGCTTTCTTAAACTTGACCCTTAATCAAGGCACATCACGGTTTTTGATGTTTGAATTGGGGAAGGGTGATAAAGGCCGATTGAAAGACATGTTTAGCACCCTGCTAAGTACACATATATTATTGGCTATTATTGTTGTTGTTTTAGCAGAAACCATAGGTTTATGGTTTGTGTATAACAAATTGATTATACCAGCAGAGCGTTTGTCTGCTGCCGTTTTTGCCTACCACTTGTCGATATTGACAGCATTCTTTACTTTAACACAAACCCCTTATAGTGCTTCTATTATCAGCCACGAGCGATTTGACATTTATGCCTATGCAAGTCTTTTTGATGTTGTGGCAAAGTTGGGCATTGTGTATTTCTTGGCATATTCCCCAATCGACAAGTTGGAGTTTTACGCCATCTTACTTTGTGCAGAACAGATTGGTATGAATTTGTTCTATCGTTTTTTCTGCATCCGCAGGTTTCCAGAAACGCACTATAAATTGTTCTTTGACAAGGGAATTTTTAAAGAAGTTGTTGGCTATACTAGTTGGAATCTTTTTTCAAATACCGCAGGCGCAACAAACACGCAGGGAATGACCATTCTCGTCAATATGTTTTATAATGCGGGCGTGGTAACGTCTATTGCAGTTGCAACAACGGTAAAGAATGCGGCCAACTCTTTTGTTGAGAACTTCCGCTTGGCAGCGGTTCCACAAATTATCAAGAGCTATGCAGGGGATAGACAAGACGAGAGCAAGTCTTTGTTGCTTAATTCTACGAAGTATTGTTTTTTCCTGTTGTTTACTCTTGGTTTTCCTATAATATTGGTTGCGCCAGAGTTGCTGGGTTTATGGTTAGGCTTTATCCCTGAACATTCTGTGATTTTTCTGAGAGTAATTATTGTTTCAAGTATGTTTCAAATATTTGTGGACAGTTTCTATACCATATTAAATGCACGCGGACGGATAAAGGGGTATTCCTTGATGTATTCGGGAGTAATGTTTTTGAACCTCCCCATTGTATATGTCCTATTTAGGTTGGGTTTTCCCCCCTATGCGCTTGTGTTCGTACTTTTGGCATCTTATATGTTATTGAGCATGGTTTTGTTGCCTATTCTGATAGTTCGTATTACGGACTATAATTATACTGAGATATTACGCTTGTTTGGCGTTTGTTTCTCGGTTAGCTTGTTCGCAATGGTAATCCCCATATTGTTGTGGTATAATTGTGAGTTCACAAGCAGTTTTATAAAGTTGCTTATATTGTCTTCTGTTTCGGTGGCATCCACAGGTTTGGGTGTTTGGTTCATCGGGATAGATAAAGAGATGAGGAATAAAATTAGAGAAAAGTTAAAGCAAATATCACATCGTTCATGAGTATAGTAAGAGACTTAAAATCGGCAGTTGTTTCTGCTTCAAAGAATGTCTTGATGAAAAAGTTAATCAAACGTGAGAAAGTAGTTGTAAACAATCTGCAAAGCGATTTGTTGCAAGGGAAAAGAGGACTGGTAACAGGAGGAAATAGTGGAATTGGCTATGCCATAGCGGAGAAGATGATTTCTGCTGGTGCAGCCGTGACTATTATAGGCAGGAATAGGGAGAAAACTGTTAAGGCTGCAGAAAGGCTTGGGTGTGACTACCTAATTTTAGATATGACAGACACCAAACAGCTGATAGAAGAACTTAACGCCTATTTGAACCAGCATAGGGTAGACATTTTGGTAAACAGTGCCGGCGTGAGAGACAAAGAAGCGTGGCTAGAGAAGACCCCAGAAGGGTTTGACATGGTGATGAATACGAATTTAAAGGCTGTTTATTTTATGTGCCAAACCTTAGCCAACGACATGATTAAGAAAGGGATAAAGGGACATATCTTAAACATCAGCTCATCATCGTCGGAGAGGCCAAGCTGGGGACCTTATCAATTGTCTAAACGAGCACTTAACGGATTGACTTTGGGATTTGCTCAACGTCTAGCCCCCTTAGGAATAACGGTTAATGGATTAGCACCAGGTGTAACGGTGACACCAATGGTTGCCGATGTGATTGAAGGAGACAACCTTTCGTATCCCAATCCGATGAGGCGAGCAGAGGCCCCCGAAGAAATAGCTAACATGGCTGTGGTCTTGATGAGCGGCTTAGGTAACAGCGTTATCGGTGATACGATAATGATAACGGGTGGGAGTGGCAATTTAAGTATTGATTATTAAAGTTGATATGGCAAGAATACAAAACGTACAAATTATATTATCCTTATTAAAGCAATTTGGTATTAGTAAGGTGGTGGCTTCACCAGGAACTCAAAACATGAGCTTGGTGACAAGCATGGACAGAGACCCTTTCTTTAAAGTGTATTCTGCTGCGGACGAACGTTCGGCAGCATACATTGCATGCGGCATGGCAGCAGAAACAGGAGAGGCAGTAGTGTTAAGCTGTACTGGCGCGACAGCGTCTCGTAACTACATACCAGGCCTTACGGAGGCCTTTTATCGGCATTTGCCAATAGTAGCCATCACATCAACAGAGCGCGTAACGGCTGTTGGCCATAATGTTGCACAGGTGATCGATCGCGGAACGCTGTTGAACGATATTGCAAAGATGAGTGTACTTGCTAGATGTGTTGATGTGGAGGACGATGAGTGGGACTGTTTAGTTCAGGTGAACAAAGCCTTGCTTGAATTGAACCACCGTGGACGTGGCCCAGTTCATATCAATTTGGAGAAGTCGACAAGCGAAATCTATAGCGTTGAACAAATTCCTGTAAGTAGAAAGATAGAAAGAGTGTGTCTTGGTGATACCTTTCCTGAATTGGATAAGGGAAAGATTGCTATTTTCATTGGTTCGCATACTCCTTTTAGCGAGTTAGAAACTCAAGCCATTGACCGTTTTTGTGGAAAGTACAATGCAGTTGTATTTTGCGACCATACTAGCAATTACAAAGGCAAGTATAGAGTTTTGCCTGCATTGATTGCATCGCAGATGTGGAACGACTCCACCATATTCCAGATAGATACTTTAATTCAATTGGGAGATGTTTCGGGAGAGTATTATGAACAATCCCGAATTAAGAACGGTGTGGAAACGGTATGGAGAGTGAATGCCGATGGAGAGGTGCGTGACCAATTTAAAAAGTTACGCTATGTTTTTGAAATGGACGAAATAGACTTCTTTAACCATTATGCAGGGAGTGAGGTAACCGAGGAGAAAGAAAGTTACTTGCAGGAATGCAGAGAAGAGTATAAGAAGGTTTACGATAATATTCCTGAACTACCATTTAGTAATCTATGGATGGCCCAACAGCTATCCACGAAGTTGCCTGCCAATGGTGTTCTGCACATGGGAATATTAAACTCATTGCGTAGCTGGAACTTTTTCGAGGTGCCAGACTCCGTCCAGTCCTTCTCGAATGTTGGTGGCTTTGGCATAGACGGTGGTTTGTCTTCGTTTATTGGAGGGTCGCTGGGTGTTCCGCAGAAGTTACACTTTTGTGTGATAGGCGATTTGGCCTTTTTCTACGACATGAACGCCCTTGGCAATAGGCACATTGGCAATAATGTAAGGATATTGTTGGTTAACAATGGCGTTGGAACAGAGTTTAAATTGTATCAACACCCAGCCTCTAAGTTAGGAAGTGAGGCAAATCGATATATTGCAGCCGGTGGACACTATGGACACAAATCGCCAGAACTCGTTAGGCATTATGCGGAAGCCTTAGGCTTTGAATATCATGCAGTGTCTAGCAAGCAAAGTTTTGAAGAAGTGTTACCACGGTTGGTTACAACCGAAAGCTTGTCTTGTCCCATTCTTGTTGAAGTGTTCACAGAAGAAGAAAAAGAGAATGAGGCTTTGTGGATGATAAACAACATTGTGAAATCAAAGGCAAACAAAGGGAAAGAGATAGTTAAAAAGGTACTGGGTGAAAGTGTTGTCCGCTCAATTAGGAAAATAGTTGGAGGAACTGAGTAATGAGAGTGGGTATATTAACATTTCATCGGGCTATAAATTATGGTGCCGTTTTGCAATGTTATGCCTTGAAAGAAACTCTGTCGAGCATGGGACATGATGTTTATGTTATTGATTACAGGCAGCCCTATGTTGAAGCGAATGATAGACATAGGTTCACGACAAACGAACGCATCAGTCTACTTCTAGGCTTTCATCTTCGTTCATTTCTGAATTACAATAAGGAAAAGAAGAAACGGTGTGCGAGACAATCGCGGTTCGACCATTTCTTGGACGCGTATTTCAAAACAACGGAACCATGCAACCTAGCTAGTATACCAAAAGATTTTGATGCGATAGTTGTGGGTAGCGACCAAGTTTGGAATAGCAAGATATGCAATGGGATAGACCCTGTTTATTGGGGAGCATTTGAAAGGCGGCCTGAGACGAAACTAATTAGCTATGCGGCAAGTACAACACTTGCAGACCTAACAGGGCATTGGGGGAATGGCATTCCTGAAAGAATGATGAGTTTTGATAAGGTTTCGGTTCGTGAAAAGGATATTGCAGACTTTATTAACTCAAAGCAAATACTTTCTGAACCCGCACTCCAAGTGCTTGACCCTTCACTTCTTGCCGATGCCGCAATCTGGGATAAGTTGGATTGTTCGGCAAAAAATGAGCCAGAAGACGATTATGTGCTGTATTTTGGCGCACGAGCCTGCAAACATCGACCCAATGTGTTAAGAGAAAAAGCTGAACGCTTTGCCAAGATCATCGGAGGAGCACGGATATGCACAATTGATTTTGATAACGATTCTCCAGAGATGTTCATTCAAAAGTTTAGGCGTGCAAAAGCTGTATTTACATCCTCTTTCCATGGAGTTGCCTTCTCTCTGGTTTTCAACAGACGCCTATTCGCCGTTAAATATGGAGATGAACAAGATTTGCGATATGTCAACTTGCTACGTCTTGTGGGCGGTGAGAGCTGTTTGGTAGACAGTACCGAAGACAAAGAGACTTATAAAGAGGTGGAGTTTTCTGAGATAAATGAAAATCTTCGTAAGTTACGTACCAATTCCATTAATTTTTTAAAGGAGATATGATGAATATACTTGCTTGCGCCAGCGACAATTATACAATGCAATGTGGGATTTTGTTCTGTTCTGTCTGTGAGAACAATCAAGATGAAAAAATTGATTTCTACGTTTTCACGGATAATAAATTCAGGGAGGAGAGCAAAGACAAGTTAAGGAAGACCATTGGTGGGTATCGCCAAAAAACAATCCATTTTGTTTGCATAAATGATGCGGACATTGATAATGTACTGCAATTTGAGACCCCTCTTTATACGAGGCATGTGTTTTATCGGCTTTTAATGGCCGAATTGTTTCCAGACAACGTGCATAAAGTATTGTATCTAGATTGCGATATTGTTGTTAGGCATTCTTTGTTGGACTTATGGAACACAGAACTGTCTGATAAGGCTGTTGCTGTTGTTCATGATGGGCAAGAAGGAAAAATGAGCCAATTTAACAGACTTGGATATAGCTATGATAAGGGATATTTCAATTCTGGCGTGATGCTGGCAAATCTAGAATATTGGCGAAAGACCAATGCAACTAAAAGACTGTTTAACTATATTGAAAGGAATGCGGATAAAATCAACCTTCCAGACCAAGACCCTTTGAATGTGGTTTTTCAAGACGAGAAAACGTTCATTCACTTCAAGTATAATCTGCAATCAGACTTTCTGCTTAAAACAAATTATCTGTTAGTTGATTATAGCAAATATAAGGCAGAACTGTCAGAATGTGTTGAAAACCCCATCGTCCTTCATTTTTCAGGAGCAAGACCATGGATAGAAGGTTGCGTACACCCTTACAAAGACGAGTTCTTTTATTATAGGTCTAAAACCTTATGGAAGAATGAACCTTTGTGGAAAGACCGAAAACCTTTCAAGGTGAGATTGTTATCTTCAAACCTGTTGAGAAAGCCATTAAGTAAGTTAGGGCTGTGTTCTGTTCTTGAAGACAGGTTTAATCGTGGGTTAAAATTAAGAACAAACAGATATTAGAAACTCTTTACGCTTTTAGCTTGCATCATCCTTGAGTTTAGGGTTGAGAGTGATTTAAAATTTAACTTTACGGATTACAACAACACATTAATAGATTTATTCATAAACTTGATTTGAAATGCAACGTTCATATTTTATAGATTTTGTAAAAGGATTTTCTATTGTTGCTATTATATTATATCATTGCGGATTGTTACCAAACGGCTATTTGGGAGTAGACATATTTCTTGTTGTAGCAGGATTTCTAACGACAAAAAGCATCTTAGTCTCTTTTGAGAGGAATGATTTTACTTATAAGAAGTTTCTTGAAAATCGCTTACTACGGTTATGGCCCTTATTGTTGTTGATTTGTGCTGTTTCTTTGCTAGCAGGCTATTTTCTAATGCTCCCAGAGAATTTTGAGAATACGTGTGAGACTGTTGTTGGGACTTCTGGGTTATTTAATAATTTTGTCCAGTATATAACCAGTGGAAATTATTGGGATCAAAGTAATGACTATAAACCTCTGATGCATACGTGGTACGTAGGATTGATTGTGCAATTCTACATGGTTTTTCCACTTGTATTTATTCTCACCCGGCGTTACTCTCATCGTGACAAAGACGGATACGCGTATTTCCTTCTTTTGTTGTTTTTTATATCATTGGCTTGTTATATCCTACCAGGGCTTTCTGTTGCTGCTAAGTTTTATTTTCTTCCAGCACGTTTATTCGAATTTATATCAGGTGGTTTGGTCTTCCTTTGGGGGCGAAACGGAATCGATGACAGGCGGCGGAGTTTAGTTAAGACAATTGCTATTGTCTCGTTTGCTTTTTTATTCTTGTTGTTAGTAACAGATTTTAGTATAGGCGACAAGCAGACGCGTTTACTTCTCGTGGTTTTCTTTGCGACACTCTTGTTATTCCTGAACACAGGTTATTCTTTCCATGTAAAGCATTCTTTTGGGGTGATTCTAGGTAAAGCTAGCTATAGTCTGTTTCTTTGGCATCAAGTTGTGTTAGCCTTCTATAGGTATGTTATAACACCGGACTTTACTACTACGGATTATGTTATATCCTTGACGATTTCATTACTAATGGGATTGTTGTCCTATAAATTTATTGAACAGGGGGTTGACTCCTATGTAAAAAGGCGCGCATCTAAGAATAAAGGAATCTTATTGTCGTGTGTTTGCGTCACTATTTGTCTAATGGGGCTTTCGTGCTGGGGGTATAAATTACATGGAGTAGTTAGAGATGTACCTGAGCTTGATGTTTCTGTAAGTGGCATGAATGTAGACCCCATTGAATACAATGCTCGAAATGATGCTTATAACAAAGACTTTGTTCAAAATGGGAAACCAAATGTTTTGGTGATAGGTGATAGTTTTGGGCGGGATTGGATTAATGTCTTGCGCGAAAGTGAAGTTGGACAAATGATAAATATCTCTTTCTCTCGCGAACCAGACTCTATTGCTGTTCGTAGGATAAGAGAGGCAAACTGTGTGTTTATAGCCAATAATGCGCCATTTGACAAATACTATAAACTTCTTCCCTATTTATCTCATAAGAGATTTTATAGGGTTGGTCATAAAAGATTCGGAAAGTGTATTGGTAATTACTATATTCATAGAAGAGACTCATCCTATTATAAACAGACCTTCAAATATGACACTACTCTGAATGAAGAAGAGAAGGAGGTCTTTGGAGCGAACTTTGTAGATATTATGCAAGCTATACGCAATTCTGATGGTACTTATCCTGTCTTCACGCAAGACCACAAGTTTTTCAGCCACGATTGTATACATTTGACGAAGGCGGGAGCTAAGCAAATCGCTCATAAGCTTAATGTTCGTGAGCTGATTGGATTGTAGTATTAATTTCACGTTCTTTATGATATGAAGTATTCTGTCCTTATTCCTGCATTCAAATCCACATTCCTAAGGGAGTGCATAGAAAGTGTTTTGGCGCAAAGCATAAATGATTTCGAAGTGGTCGTGTTGAATGACAATTCTCCAGAACCTATTGATGAAATTATTAATACATTCTCAGATAAGCGCATTCTCTATTATCGGAATGAGAAGAATATAGGGGCATATAATGTTGTTGATAATTGGAATCGCTTACTTGAATTGTCTCATGGTGAATTTGTTTTATGCATGGGAGATGATGATATGTTGGCTCCTAATTGCCTTGAAGAGTATTCTAACATAATTTGTAAGTATCCCAACCTAGACATTTATCATGCTCGCTCCTTTATTATTAACGATAACTCGGAGGTATTTAGCATTCAAGATGACCGCCCAGAGTATGAAACCGTTTATTCGATGATGTGGCATGACTTGTTTATGCGCAGGGTGAGTTTCATTGGGGATTTTCTTTTCCGCAGAGAAACATTGATAAATAAAGGAGGCTTTTATAAATTGCCTTTGGCTTGGGGTTCTGATAGGCTAAGTACATATATAGTAGCCAAAGAGAAAGGAATCGCACATGTTTCAAAGCCCATTTTCCTTTATAGGCAGAATAGCCTATCGATTACAAAAAGTACGAACGTCAAGACTAAGATGGAGGCAACACTTCTTTATGAGAGTTGGTTAGCTGCCTTTTTAGAAGAGCCCACTGCAAATGAAATGGATGAGAAGTATAGAACCTTCATGATAAATGGAGTACGTTCCAAAGTTGTTCATGATAAGATTTACATGATTGGCGATGATTTGAGGGGAAATCTCTGCAAAAACATTTTCTTTTGGATAAAGAAGAGAAAACATTTTGGACTTCGTTTTAAGGAAATCCTTTTTGCATTTGCACTTTCCATCGCCCTAAAAATACGGAAAACAGTATGAAACTAGTACTTATTACTCAGATAACTCCTGCATCCGAGAATGTGCGGGGTACTTCTGCCTTGCCCTACCACCTGATGGTACATAGGCCGGCAGACGTGGAGATTATCATATATAGCTTTAACGGCAATCAGCTATCTGACACAAAAATAAAAGAAGTGGAAGAGGAACTGAATGTGACGATTAAGCTGTTGCCACGCCCAAGATGGCAAGCGTGGGTGCTTCGTCTGCATCTGTTGTTTATACGTGTATTGCTAAAATACCCTTTGTTTAATTATATCCGACTCTCGTCAAAAGTTGTACAAGAGATAAAGGGCTTGCAGCCTGATGGTGTTTGGGTTTACGGACAAGACATTTCGCGAGTAACAAAACAATTTGCGGGGGTTAAGCGTGTGCACACTCTTCCCGATTGCGAGTCGCTGTATTATTATCGCATGTTGGGTAGGCGCTTTGTTTTTAAGAATAGGATGATGTTCATGCGTAACATGGTGATGTATCCCAAGTATTTGCGTATGGAAGGAGCATATGAAAATTCGGCAATGGTGAAATACCACTTGGTGGGCGAGGCCGATGCGGAATCTTTGCGTAATGTTAATCCCGGCATCCAGGCCCATTTCTTACGACATCCCCATTACAATGTGGCCGAACCTCAAAAACAAATAGCTTTCTCGAAACCTAAGATACGTCTTCTTGTTGCAGGACAAAATAACCTCTACATGAAAGAGTCTGCCGAAGAAGCTTTTGATATGATGTTTCGCGCGGTGGACCAACTCAAAGGGCATTATGAGATAACGTTCTTAGGGCGCGGTTGGGAGAGTACAGTGGCACGGTTGAAAGATGCAGGTTACGATGTGACTCAAATTACATTTGCGCCGGATTACATAGAAGAGGTTCGTAAGCATGATGTGCAATTCACGCCAATAGCCATTGGCACTGGCACTAAGGGTAAGGTGCTTGATGCTCTGGCTAATGGGTTGTTGGTGGTTGGAACGTCGTTTGCCTTGGAAAATATTGCGGTAGAGAATGGTGTCTCTTGTGTGGAATATCATTCTAACGAAGAACTGTTGGCTGCTTTAACGGATATTCCCCATCATGTGGAGAAGTATGAAGTGATGGCAGAAAAAGGACGTGAGGCAATTTTTGTTGAGCATGACAGAAAGCGCATATCTGCACAATTGATGGATTTGTTTAAATAGTAACAAGGTGTACGTATATATTTTTATTTTGGTTTTAGCTTTAGCTTGTGCTTTCTTACTGAAGCAAGGAAGTACGAAGTCTACTGCATACCTTGCTTGTTGGTTGGCCGCGCTTGCTTTATTTGTAGGTTTTTCTGACATGTTAGGTGGTTACGACCGGTATATATATGCTGAACTCTTTGATGAGGTGGCAGATGTGCAACGAACTGGTGGAGACGTCAAAACCGCATATATCTTCGAGTTGTATCCTTCGGAGTTTGGCTTTAGTTGGCTTAATGTTGCTGTTTCGTATATTACGGCAAATAGATACATTTTTATCTTGATCTTAACGATTGTCATCTATGCCTTACTGTTTATTTCTTTTAAACGATATGTAGACAATTACCCTTTTGCATTGGTATTGTTTATGGGGCTAATCTTCTTTTTCACATTTACGTATCTGAGGCAGCTGATCGGCGTTGGAGTAGGATGGCTTTCCATTGAGTATGTTTATAAGAAGAAGTTCTGGAAGTTTTTAGTCGTCGTCCTTTTAGCAACGCTGATACATAATTCAGCCATCATACTTTTCCCTGTTTATTTCTTCCCTGTAAAACAGTATCCTAAAAGAACCGTAATTTTGCTTATGGTATTCTGCTTTATTATTGGCATCACAGGTATTCCGTCGTCAATATTTGAAATTTATGGATCTGTGTCGGAAATGGAAGGCCGAGGACAAAGTTATGCGGAAAATGAAGTTGGGTTTAAGGTTGAGTATATTCTTGAGGCGTTTTTCTTCTTATATTTCATATTCCGCAATTATGAGAAGATACCCAAAACACCAGCAAGGATTGTTTTGTTAAACATGGCCTTGTTGTTTTGTGCAATTTTGCTTATATTCTCACGCTCACTCAACGGGGGAAGATTGGGGTGGTATTATCTTATTGGCCTTATTTCTACCCTATCCTTCCCTGTTCCAAATGTAAAACGCATTACTGGCCAGTATCTGGTCCTTGCTGCATTCTCCTGTTTCCTCTATTTAAGAATTCTTCTTTTTGCGTGGGGACCGTTAGGAACGCTTTACCCATATAAGTCGTTTTTCACAAATGGTGTAAGGGAAGGAGATTGGGTTCATGAAAAATGGGAATATGATAATGGATATGACACCAATAAGTTCCACAGATAAAGAACGGATAATTGATACAAAAACGCAACTGAAAGAACGAGATTCTAATATGGAACTGTTGCGCTGTATTGCCATGTTCTTGGTTCTACTTGTGCATGCAGGTTTTCTTTCATTAGGTTTACCCACACAGGCAGAATCCTTGCAAGCACCTGTTTCCGTATTTATGAGACTATTAACGCAATCAGTTTCTGTAGTCTGTGTGAATGTGTTTGTGCTTTTATCGGGATGGTATGGTATCCGGTTTAGTATAAGGCGACTTGGAAATTTCCTTTTCCAAGTGTTTTTCTTTTCCTTCCTGATTTATGTGTGTCTTGTAATTATTCATCCTACTGACTATTTAAATGTCCGTTCTCTATCTCGACTCTTTATCCTGAATGGTGAAGAATATTGGTTCGTAAAATCATATTTACTTCTTTTTCTCTTTGCACCGTTTCTCAATACACTAGTTGAACGAGAAGAAAATAAACAAACAGTTAAATCTGTCTTAATTGTTTTTTTCTTGTTTCAAACTATTTATGGCTGGCTTAGCATAAAGGGAGTTACAGAATTGGGGGGGGGGGATTCTGCCTTATCGTTTATGGGCTTGTATTTGTTGGTACGTTATCTAAGGTGCTATGGTTATGATACATCTAAGTATAGTGGAAAAATATATATATCCATTTTTTGGGGCATAACTTTCATTAATGCCTCACTCGCTTTTTTCTTAGCACGAATAAACCTTATGGTATTTGGTAGAATCTTTACTTACACAAATCCATTTGTGATATGCCAGTCTTTATTATTAGTGTTTGCTTTTTCACAGCTCAAGGTTAAGAGTAAGTTTATTAATTGGTTGGCCATATCTTGTTTCGCCGTGTATTTAACACACGCGAACGAATTTATTTTAAGGCCGTATTATGGGCGCTGGATAAAGTTTCTGTTCGATGGACAAAGCACCATAATGTTCATTTTCGCTGTTGTATCTACAATATTAGTAATCTTCTTCCTTTCTATATTGTTTGATAAAGTTAGAATATATATTTGGACGAAGATAGCAGGGAAATAAATTTTCATAGAGAATGCTTATAACTGTTTTCACTCCCACCTATAATAGGGAACAACTTTTGTCACGGCTCTTCACTTCCTTACAAGAACAGTCTTTCAAAGACTTCGAATGGCTAATAGTCGACGACGGTTCAACAGACAACACGCACGATGTGGTGGTGAAGTTTGTTGAGGAGGGCATTGTGCCTATCAAGTATGTATTCAAACGCAATGGTGGGAAACATCGGGCCATCAACGAAGGCGTTAAGCATGCAAAGGGAGAATTATTTTTTATTGTTGATAGCGATGATATGTTGCCGCCAGATACCTTAAAGCGAGTTGCTGAGGTATATCAGCAGATAAAAGACGACAGAGACTTTGGAGGAGTGGCTGGCGTTGATGCTTATCCCGATGGCCGTATTGTTGGTTCTGGATTGTCTGCACCTGTTATAGACTGTAATTCGATAGACATAAGGAGTAAGTATCATGTGGTGGGCGACCTGTCTGAGGTATTCCGAACAGACGTGATGCGTGAGTTTCCTTTCCCCGAAATAGAGGGTGAGAAGTTTTGTCCAGAAGTATTGGTATGGAACAGGATTGCCCGCAAGTATAAGTTGCGGTATTTTAATGAAGCAATTTATATTGCAGAATATCAACCAGAAGGACTTACCGCGCGAATTGTCGAGATAAGGATGAAAAGCCCCATCGCCAGCACAACTTGTTATGCTGAAATGGTTTCGCTCAACATCCCCTTTAAAGAGAAAGTAAAGGCAGCAATAAACTATTGGCGATTTAGGTTCTGCTGTAAGGGCAAAAAAACTATCACTAAGATGGGATGGCTATGGAAGTGTGTGGCCCCCTTAGGTTGGTTGATGCACGTAAAAGACCTTCGAATGGTAAAAGATAAGTAGAGAATTTTAAATATGCGCATTCTTCAAGTTATCACTTCCCTACAAACGGGTGGAGCAGAAAAGATTGTTGTGGACTTGTCCTTAAAGCTTAAAGCGAGGGGACACGTCGTTGATGTGGTGGCTTTCGTTGGCGGGCCGTCTATCTTTAAGCAAGCACTGGTTGATGGTGGCTGTGGCGTGATAGAGTTCTCTGATAGCGAAAGCGTATACAGCCTGAAACATGTAAAGAGATTAAGGAGGTTGATACCACAATACGACATTGTGCATACGCACAACACCTCGCCACAGCTGTTTGCAGCTATGGCAAAAGGAAGGTCTAAAACGAGGTTGGTGACAACGGAACATTCCACCAACAATCGTCGTCGCACGCTAAAAGGTTATGGCTGGATTGACCGCTGGATGTACCGCCGCTACGATAAGATTGTGTGCATATCCGACATAGCAAAAGAAAAGCTGTTAGAGCATATTGGTGACAAGTATGCCCCCGATGTGCTTACCATCAACAATGGGGTAGACGTGGAACGGTTTTACATTGCACAAGAGGCAGAAGAACTTCGGATGCCAGATACGTTCACCACGGTGATGGTGGCAGGTTTTCGTGAGGCAAAAGACCAAGACACCCTAATACGAGCAATAGCCACGCTTCCTCATCAATACCGTCTGTGGTTGGTAGGCGATGGAGTAAGGCGTGGAGAACTTGAAAGTGTTATTGTATCAGCTGGCGTTGAAGACCGAGTTAGCTTGTTGGGCATTCGTTCTGATGTTCCCCAAGTGTTGAAGTCGGCTGATGTCGTAGTGATGTCGTCACATTGGGAAGGTCTTTCCCTCTCAAACATTGAGGGCATGTCGTCGGGTCGTCCCTTTATTGCGAGCGACGTTGATGGGTTGCGCGAGGTAACCAAAGGCTATGGCGTGCTGTTCCCACATGAAGATGCACAGGCGTTAGCTGGCATCATCCAAAAACTGCACGACGACAAGGCGTATTATGACGAAGTGGCCGACAAGTGCTACCAGCGTGCCATGATGTTCGACATTAATAAAATGGTGGATGGATACGAGTCTGTATATAAGGAATTGGTTCCATAGGCATGTAACACGACAAGAGTGCTAGACCGTAAAGGAATACCTCTGCAAGGCAAGAGAAAACGAGAGTTGGTACAATATGTACCATAGTCTATATTTACAATAATGAAGAAGAAATTAATCAGGGTAACAACTTCAGATCTCAGCCTCGACACGCTTATCAAAGGGCAGCTGCATTTCATGAACCAACATTATGAAGTGGTAGGCCTATCTAACAATACTGGCCGTCTAATGAATGTGGCCGAAAGAGAAGGGGTGCGAGTGATTGAAGTGCCCATGCATCGAGAGATTTCACTATGGGCAGATTTGAAAAGTTTGTGGAGCTTATGTAAGATATTTAAGCGCGAACGCCCATTCATCGTACATGCCAACACGCCTAAGGGAAGTTTGCTGGCCATGATGGCAGGCAAGCTTACGTGCGTGCCCCATCGCATTTACACTGTTACGGGCCTGCGCTATCAGGGCGCACAAGGCATGCTCCGTTGGATATTGATGACCATGGAGCGCATCACCTGCTTTTGTGCAACAAAGGTAATCCCCGAAGGCAATGGCGTGAAAATGGCATTGGAGCACGACCATATTACGAAGAAACCATTGAAAGTGGTGCTTAACGGCAACATCAACGGCATCGACACTAAATATTTCTCTGCCGAAAGTGTGGCGCGCGTGAACGAAACCCAGCCTACCCAAACAGATGTTGCCAACAAGCGTGCATCTATCCGTGCATCGCTGGGCTTATTTGCCGATGATTTCGCTTTCGTCTTCGTTGGGCGTATCGTGGGAGACAAGGGAATGAACGAGTTGGCCGCTTGTATGCGCAAGCTTCAAACCGATCAGCCTCAGTGTAAGTTGATCTTGGTTGGTACTTTCGAAACCGAACTCGACCCTTTAAACGATGGGAACGAAGAGTTTTTCAAAACAGCGCCAAGCGTTAAGTATGTGGGTTATCAAACCGATGTGCGTCCTTACCTGTTGGCCGCCGATGCGCTTGTGTTCCCCAGTTACCGGGAAGGATTCCCCAATGTGGTGATGCAGGCAGGTGCTATGGGGCTACCTTCTATTGTTACCGACATTAATGGATGTAATGAAATTGTTGTTGATGGCACTAATGGTAAGATAATCCCCTCAAAAGACGAAGCAGCATTGTTGGCCGCAATAGCGTTTTTCTTGCAGCAGCGTGATGCGGTTGGCACTATGGCTGCTATGGCTAGGCCGATGATACAACAGCGGTACGAGCAGGAAAAAGTGTGGCAAGCCTTGCTTGCCGAGTACAAGGCATTAGAGCCGACGAACCAAAACAGATGAGAGTTTGCCCCGCAATGGCTATTGTTTATAATAAATCAGATTTGTAAGTAATATGTCTTAGCACGAATATGTTGTAGGCATGAGTACAAGCTACTTGTAGCAGCACTACAAATCACTTGTACACACACTACAAGCTACTTGTAGTTTAGCTACAAACGGCCTGTAGTCCCACTACAAACATACAAATGGAGATTTATTCCAAACTTCAAGCCCCTCGTTTAATCACAAGTAATATATGTACAAGCATTTCTTTAAACGCCTGATAGATTTTAGTGTCGCTTTAATTGTCCTTATATGTATCAGTCCCTTGCTATTAGTCGTAACCCTCTGGTTGTATTTCGCCAATAAGGGTGGGGGAGCTTTCTTCTTGCAGGAACGTCCTGGGAAGAATGGAAAGATATTTAAGGTGATTAAGTATAAGACGATGACCGACGAACGCGATGAGCAGGGACAACTATTACCCGATGACAAGCGACTAACTCCCGTTGGTAGCTTTGTTCGCTCTACGTCTATCGATGAGCTACCTCAGCTCTTTAATGTGCTTAAAGGCGACATGTCGCTGATAGGACCACGTCCGCTACTTCCCCAATACTTGGCTTTGTATTCGCCTTCGCAAGCACGAAGGCACGAAGTGCGGCCAGGCATTTCTGGCTGGGCGCAGTGTCACGGGCGCAACGCCATCTCGTGGACACAGAAATTTGAATACGATGTGTGGTATGTAGACCACGTTTCGTTTCTCACCGACATGAAGGTGATATATTATACCATCAAGGCCGTGCTGAAACGCGATGGCATTTCGGCCGAAGGACAAGCCACGATAGAGCCTTTTAACGGAAGCAACTAAACAAATGAAACGCATTGCGATATTTGGTTCTGGCGGGATGGGGCGCGAAATTGCCTGCACCCTGCAAAGGATAAACCACGCTGCCAACAAGGAAGTGTGGCAACTTGTTGGTTTCTACGACGATGGTTTGCCCCAAGGCAGTAGCAACGAGATGGGGAAGGTGCTGGGAGGTGCTGCCCAACTGAATGCCGTTACCGAGCCTTTGGCCGTGGTATTGGCTTTTGGCTCACCGCAAGTTATGCAGCGTGTAAGGCTGTCAATCACTAATCCCAATGTCTACTTCCCCAACATCATCGACCCAACAGTCGAACTATGGCATGCCCCTTCGTTCACGATGGGCGAGGGAAACCTATTTATGCCCCATTGCGTAGTGTCGTGCAATGTACGCATCGGCAATTTCAACCTCTTTAATGGCGATGCAAGCATTCGCCACGATGTTCAGATTGGTTCGTTTAATGCGTTCATGCCTGGCGTCCGCTTATCGGGTGGCGTGAAGGTTGGCGACGGCAACTTCTTCGGACTAAACTCAGCCGTTGTGCAATACAAGTGCATTGGCAACGATACGCAAATCGGTGCTGCCGCAGTTGTGATGGACGATACCACCGATTATTCGCTTTATGTGGGTGTGCCGGCAAGCGTCAAAAGAGATTTTAAAGGTGAAAAGGTGAAAAGGTGAAAAAATGGCTAACGCCCTTTAAAGGGGAAGGATGGTTTGCCTACCAACTTGCCAACTGGTTAACTTATTAACTCGTCAACTAGTTGAAACTAGGACAACTAGAATAACTAGGATAGCTAGAAGAACTAGAAACTAGTAAGACTAGATAAACTAACCCACTAGCTTACTAAACCAAATGCCTCCTTACTCGTCAACCAATCACCCCACCAATTATAATAACGAAATTCTTCGAAAAACTAGATAATTATGGATAATCAAATTTATTTATGCCTCGCTCACATGAGCGGCAACGAAATGCAGTACATTCATGAGGCGTTCGACACCAATTGGGTAGTGCCCTTGGGGCCAAACGTCAATGCCTTTGAGAAAGACTTAGAGGCATTCGTGGGGCAGGACAAGCATGTTGTAGCCCTGTCGGCAGGTACGGCAGCCATTCACTTGGCGTTGGTAGCCCTAGGCGTAAAGGCTGGCGATGAGGTAATTTGCCAGTCGTTTACCTTCTCGGCCTCAGCAAACCCCATCACCTATCAAGGTGCAACGCCCGTGTTCGTAGACAGCGAAGACCGCACATGGAACATGGACCCCAACCTCTTGGAGGAAGCAATCAAAGACCGCATCGCCAAAACAGGCAAGAAACCCAAAGCCATCATGTTGGTATATCTATATGGTATGCCCGCCTACATCGACGAGATAATGGAAATTGCCAACCGCTACGGCATACCCGTGGTGGAAGATTCGGCAGAAGCTTTCGGTTCAGAGTACAAAGGGCGCATGACTGGCACCTTCGGCCATTTCGGCATCATGAGTTTCAACGGCAATAAGATGATAACCACCAGCGGTGGCGGTGCATTGATTTGTCCCGACGAAGAAACGAAGAAACGCATCATGTTCTTTGCTACGCAGGCTCGTGAACCTATGCCCTACTACTTGCACAAGGAGATTGGTTACAACTATCGTATGAGCAATATCTGTGCAGGCATCGGTCGTGGACAGATGACCATCGCACGCGAACACATCGCCCACCATCGTCACACCACCAAACTTTACGCTCAGTTGTTTGCCGATGTTGATGGAATTGACTTGCACGTCGCTCCAGAAGACTACATGGACCCAAACTATTGGCTCAACACCGTGCTTATCGACCCCAAGAAAACAGGGCGCGATTACGAACAGATGCGTCAACATTTGGAGAGCGTGGGCATAGAAAGCCGCCCATTGTGGAAACCCATGCACACGCAACCTGTGTTTAAGGATGCGCCTGCATACGTAAATGGCGTGTCTGAAAGGCTATTCGCACAAGGTCTGTGCTTGCCGTCAGGGCCTTACGTAAGCGACCAAGACATTGAAAAAATAGTTAGAGAGATGAAATAGAGTTGATTGAGTTCATGAGTTTTTAAGTTTCTAAGTTTCTAAGCTTTTAAGTTTGTAAGTTGGAGCGTTTAGGGTCTTCATCTTTCACTCCGTTAGTTGGCGATATGTTAGAGAGCTTCAGTAATTAAGAAGCACATCATAAAAGAACAAAGGAACTCAGAGATATAAAAACGAATAAGTAATAAAGATTTAGAATTAGGAACTCCCCAATTCAAGAACTTTATAACTTCAGAAACTTACAAACTTAAAAACTCAGAAACTCAATCTGTTAACTTACACCACTATGAATCCATTTAGCAAGTTTATAAACTGGTACTTCCGTAAAGACTCTTTGCCCTATTGGTGCATTTTCCTTATCGACTGCATTATCTGTTTGCTTGGCGGTCTTTTCGTGTGTACCTTGTTTTTCCGTTTCTCGCGCACAGCCACAAACATCGTGCCCATCGTTAACACGCTGTTGCTTTATCAGGTATTCAACGTGATAGGCTTTCGCGTGTTCCACACCTATGCTGGGGTGATACGCTTTTCGTCGTTTGTCGACCTCAAACGGGTGGCTTATGCTATGGGTTTGGGGTTTGTAATCGTTGCCGTTCTGCATTATCCCATCATCTTTTGGCCCGACATTCATCAGCACATAGTTCCGTTGCATCTGCGCCATATCGTTTCAATCTACCTTGTTACCACCATCTTGCTGTGGACTTTCCGCATCATGATAAAAGGTATTTACGATACGGTGTTCGATACGGGACAAGCCAAACGCGCATTGATATATGGTGTACGCGAGGGTGGTGTAGGCTTGGCCAAGAACATTTCTGCCCAAAAACCGCAGCAGTTCCGCCTCTTTGGGTTCATCTCTCACGAGGAAGGTTTTGCCAACCATTACCTCATGGGTAAGAAAGTGTATGAGGTAGACGACGAACTTCTCCGTGTTATTAAGGAGAACCGCATCAATGCCGTGTTGGTATCGCCCTTGCGCAACGAGGTGTTTCGCGACAACACACGCTTGCAAGACATTCTTATCGAGGCTGGTGTGAACATCTATATGACCGAAGGCGTACAAGAGTGGGATGCCGATGCGTCGGGCAAGGTGGTGAACACGCTGAAAGAAATCAGTATCGAAGACTTGCTGCCGCGCGACCAGATACAAATAGACATGCAGAGCGTGGGCAACCTACTTAGAGGCAAGAAAATACTCATCACGGGTTCGGCAGGTAGTATTGGCAGTGAGATGGTTCGCCAGGTATGCCTGTTCCATCCCGCAGAACTGATGCTGGTAGACCAAGCTGAAACTCCGCAACACGACATCCGCCTGATGATGGCTAACGATTATCCGGCCATTAAATCATATACCGTCATCGCCTCTATCGCCAACCGCGACCGCATGGAAGGCATCTTCTCTACATTCCGTCCCGACTATGTGTTCCACGCTGCCGCTTATAAGCACGTGCCCATGATGGAAAACAACCCCAGCGAGAGCATACAAAACAACGTGTGGGGAACGAAGGTTGTGGCCGATCTCAGTCTTAAATACGGCGTAAAGAAGTTTGTGATGGTGTCTACCGATAAAGCAGTGAACCCCACTAACGTGATGGGTTGCTCTAAACGCATTTGTGAAATTTACGTACAGGCCTTAGACAAGGCCGAGAAAGAGGGCAAGATGCACGGCAACACGCAGTTTGTTACCACGCGTTTCGGCAATGTGCTAGGTTCTAACGGCTCTGTTATTCCGCTTTTCGAACGGCAGATTAAGGCCGGAGGCCCCGTAACCGTTACCGACCCCAACATCATTCGTTTCTTCATGCTCATACCCGAGGCCTGCAAACTGGTGCTTGAGGCGGGAACGAAGGGCAACGGCGGCGAGATTTTCGTCTTCGATATGGGCAAACCGGTGCGAATAGCCGACTTGGCTAAGCGTATGATACGCCTTTCGGGGGCTAAGAACATCGAGATACAATACACGGGGTTGCGTGCTGGTGAGAAACTTTACGAAGAAGTGCTCAACGACGAAGAGGGTACACTGCCTTCGTTCAACCCCAAAATTCGCATCGCCAAGGTGCGCGAGTACGATTACGAACAGGTAAACACCGACGTGATGGAACTCGTATCTATCTCGCATACCTACGACGAGATGAATATCGTGCGTAAGATGAAACAGATTGTTCCCGAATTTAAGAGCAAGAACTCTGTGTACGCAGAGCTAGATAAATGAGTGCCCAACACTAGAAAGCCACTGGCGGCAATTTCTTAGAGCTAGCCATTAAATAAGCTGATGGGAGTGATAAGATGAATGGAACCGATGAGAGGTGCAAAACAAAAGCTAAGGCCCGCTTGGCCCTAACTCCTCTCAGCTGTACCCATCGTCTCATCACTCCCATTCTTCTTATTCGCCCAATCCGCCCCGCTTGTCCCATCTCTATCTCAACCATTACCATAAAGTTTTAACCCCATTTCCCCTTATTCATGCTATTCTCCCTTTTGCATAACGAGTTTTGGCAAACGCCATTGCCATTCACTTCCCTCAACCACCAGCAGTTTGTTGTGCTGCAACAGGCTGCCGCCAAACAAACGGTAGAGGGGTTGGTGATGGGCGCATTGATACGCAACAATGTGAAGTTAGAGCGTGCCGACGCGCTGACGGCCTATTCGCGAACCATGATGATAGAGCAACTCAACAATAAAGTGAGCGGTGTGGCCAAAGATTTGGCGGGTATTCTGGGCGGCAACGGGATAGATTATCGCATCTTTAAGGGGCAAACCCTTGCGCAACTCTACCCTTATCCCTTGGCACGAACGCCAGGCGATATCGACTTCTATTGCGTTCCTGCCGACTTTACGCGCGCCGAACACCTTTTGCAACAGGCGTGGGGTATCGCCCTTAAAGGCGAAGAAAGCGAGCAACACCGCGAGTTTAACTATCGTGAAGTGCCGTTAGAGATGCACTTCCGCATGATAAAGTTCAACAGCAAGGGCATACAGGCCTATTGGGAACGGCTGTTGGCCGATGCCCCTATCGAGCAAATCGCCATCCAAGGCGTGCCCGTCGCCACACTTCCGCCTACACTCAACGTGCTATATACCTTCCTTCACCTTTACCATCATTTGGTGGAATTGGGTGTGGGGCTGCGCCAGTTCTGCGACTTGATGATGCTGTTGCATCGTCATCGCGAACAGATAGACCGCCATGCGCTTGCACAGCATCTTCGCACTATGGGTTTCTATCGTGCCTTTTGCGCCATAGGCAGCGTGCTGATAGATAAGCTTGGCTTGCCAGCCCACGAGTTTCCTTTCGCCATTAGTCCTGGCGATGCACGTTATCAGCCAGCCATTCTCGACATCGTGTTCACGGGTGGCAACTTTGGCAAGCACATGTCTACCACGGCAGTGCGCTCAGGCATACGCTATAACGTTGAGGCCACCATTCGCAAGTTGCGCCATTACCGATTGTTTTGGCGGTTGTCGCCCCGCGAGATACGCGCCACCATCCTTAAAGAGATGCCCCGAAAGATGTTGAGGTTGGGGTTTGGAAAAAGGTGAAAGAGTGAAAAGGTGAAAAGATGAAAAAGTGAAAGGGTGAAAAGATGGCTCACGCCTTTTAAAGGTGAAAAGGTGAAAGAGTGAAAAGGTGAAAAGATGGCTCACGCCTTTTAAAGGTGAAAAAGTGAAAGAGTGAAAAGGTGAAAAGGTGAAAAGATGGCTAACGCCTTATAAAGGTGAAAGAGTGAAAAGGTGAAAGGGTGAAAAGATGGCTAACGCCCTTTAAAGGTGAAAGGGTGAAAGGGTGAAAAGGTGAAAAGGTGAAAAGATGGCTAACGCCCTTTTAACTAGTATAACTAGAACAACTAGAACAACTAGTATAACTAGAACAACTAGAACAGCTTGAATAACTAGGAAAACTACAACAGCTAGTATAACTAGAACAACTAATATATCTAGAAAGCCTATCACCCCGCTAGCTTACTAAACCTAATGCACGTAAAGCCATTAACTCGTCAACTTGTTAATCACACGTTTCAATAATCAATATGTTTAAATTCCTCCTCCTTTTTTCGCTTTTCGTTCTCCCTGCCAAGTCACAGACTAGCAAAACAGAAGAGGCGTTGAGTCGTGCAGGTTATGTCAATGTGCGCGAGTTAGACCCCACATTGCAAGTTTCGTTGATGTATGCGCGCGCCGACAACTTTGTTGGTGTTGTGCTTTACGACGACTTGCGGCAGGCCTATCTGCACCCAGATGCGGCCGCTGCGCTTGTAAAGGCGCAAAAACGACTAAAACAGTTGCGCCCTGAATTAAGTTTGAAAATATACGATGCTGCACGCCCCATGCACATTCAGCAAAAGATGTGGAACAAGGTGAAGAACACGCCGATGAAACCGTATGTGAGTAATCCTGCTAATGGTGGTGGGCTACATAATTATGGTTTGGCGGTTGACATTACCCTTTGCGATGCTAAGGGCGACAGCATAACTATGGGAACGAAGATAGATCACTTGGGTCCAGAGGCTCACATCGACACCGAAAGCCAGCTTGTTGCAAAGGGCATTATCAGCAAACGCGCACAACAAAACCGCCAATTGTTGCGCCAGGTTATGCGCTATGCAGGTTTTAAACCCCTTCGCACAGAGTGGTGGCACTTTAACTTTAAGTCGAGAGCCGAGGCAAAACGGCATTACACGGTGATAAAGTAAAAGGCTTGCCCCCAACCGGCCTCACCCCCTCCAGCCCCCAGCCCCTCGCCCAAAAAGGCCTCACCCCCAGCCCCTCTCCAAGGGGAGAGGGGAGTGATATGACCTGCTGTTTCGGTGCAAGTTGAAGATGGATTCGCAACCTTGCTTGTCTTTTCATTTTGAAACAAGTTTTGTAATCTTGCTTGTCTTTCCCCTTTCTTTCTGATGCCTATTATAGTAGAACAGCATTGAATTTTGAACGCGTTGTCTGGGTATAGGTAAGTTAAATTGGCGATGGATGCCTTCATGTAACAATCCTTGTGTTGTAGTCGGCGAAAGACGAACAATCTTTCATTATGGTTGAGGTCTTGTGTTTTTTTGAGCAGTTCAACTAGATTTTCTAAATTCAATTCTGTTTGCCAATAAATGGTAGTAAGGGACAAGGTATGAGTAGCATAATACAATGGTTGCAAGATTGGACAAAGAGTCAAATAGATGGCGATTGGGAACATGAACTCGGTATTTCTATTAGTATGCTAGATAATCCTGGCTGGATTTTAAGTGCTGATATAAGTAATTATGGAGACTTTTTAAAAGAAACCAAGCCTTTGGGTAGAGATAATGATGTAGATTGGATAGATTTTGAAGTAAGAGTAATAGCAAAGACGTATGTCTACATTGAAATTTTTGGTGACATTAGCAAGCTGAATAAAATACTATAGGCATGTTCTAAAAATTCCCCGCAAAGGTTCAATCGTTGTTCCTTGTATTGCTCTTCACTGTCTTTTTGCTTTTATCTGGCATCTTTTGCTTTCTCTTTCAGTCGCATAGTGCACTATGCTCCTTCAAGAAGTAAGCAAAACCTGCTCAGCTAAAAGCTAAAAATACAGCAAAGGCAATTTTTAGAACCTGCCTATACTCATTTAAAGCGATTATCGGAGAATTAGAAAAGATTGAGCAACAAGGAAAGGGCATCCTTTCTGCTCATCGAATTAAAGAAATAATAGATGATGCCCCATCATAACTCATAAGCTTACGAACTTGTAAGGCCGTGAAAATATTTTACAAAACGCATATCGCTAGCCAGCCTCTTCTAGCGAAAATTTGGAGGTAAAAGCATGCAATTAGCTGCAAAAACCAGCTTTATGCACTTCTTTTTTTAGTCCAGTTTTAAGAAATTGCTGCCATTTAGCATCACTTTACCTTTCTATTTGGTCGTCTACTCACATCTTTTTCCCATCCCAATTACCTGCTTTTAGCACCTAAAAACCCATTTATTAGCGGGTTTTTGCCATGTAAAACACCTGTTTTCAATCGAAATGAAAACGCATAATCCCCAACTTTCTGTGTATTTTTATGCTTTTAGCCTTGCGTTTTACAGCAAAATAGGCTGCGTTTAGGTGCAAAATGGCCTGCGTTTTGCACCAAAATAGACTGCGTTTTGCACCAAAATAGACTGCGTTTAGATGCAAAATGCAGTGTGTTTTGCACCATATTGCAAGGTGTTTTGCTGCTAATTGCCGCTTTTCTGCGCAATTTGGGCACTAACTCTGCATATTCATGCTTAGCCACCTTTTATCTGCCACCACCTTTTTTGTACCCAAACAAACCCTCGCGAGAATCGATTATTTGCGGTCGGGTGGGCGGTTGGTGGACAAAAGAGGCACTCATAATGTTAAAATTTTTGCCGAAAAGTGGACAAAAGGAGTGTTGGCGAGTTAATGGAAGGTAAGTTGGCGCGTTATCCAGTTGACGAGAGGTTAAGCGATTAACAAGCGGGCAAGTTTAGAACTAAAGTTTCCCACCCTAATAAATACATAAAAAAATAACAGTTTGTCGAATTTTCTTTGTAAATTAGTAATCGCAAAACAACTGATTTCAAAGACAAAACAACAAAACTGTTATGGAAACAAAAATAGAGAAAATAAGCGAGTTATCCAAACTTTTGAGTGTTAAAAGCCGAATGAGTGATGATTTATTCCATCTTTTTGGCAAGTTCGGCATCGGCCACCTGCTGTCTCGCCTGTCATTGGAGAAACGGGACGGAGTTTCCGCCTCGGAGTTGATCCTTTCTCTTTGCCTCTTCCGCATTGTGGGTAAGAGCATCCACCGCATATGCAAGCATAAGATATATGAGCTTTCAAATCATGGCAAGAACTGTTTCTACCGGATGATGATTCGCCCGAAGATGGATTGGAGACGCTTGATGAACCACTTTGCCCTGCGTTATATGTGCCTATTGCGTAAGTATGGCGAAGCTCCTCAGTCCGACACCACGACCTGTTTCATCATAGACGACACCGTGCTTGAGAAGAGTGGCGTGAGGATGGAGGGCATCAGTCGTGTTTTCGACCATGTGAAAGGCAGATGCGTATTGGGCTACAAGCTGTTACTTTGTGCCTTCTTTGACGGCAAGACAACCATACCCTTTGATTTTTCACTGCATCAAGAAAAGGGGAAGCAAGGCGACTGCGGGCTGACAAGACAGCAACGCAGAAAGGCATATCACACCAAGAGGAATGATGACAACCCCGATTACAAGCGCTTTCAGGAGTGTAAGATGTCTAAGATGGAAGTTGCCATGGACATGCTTCGCCGTGGATGGAAGATGGGGTTACATGCGAAGTATGTGATTACCGACAGTTGGTTCACTTGCGAGCAACTTATGGCGTGTGTTAGGAGCATGGGTAAGGGTGCAATGCACTTTGTCGGACTTGCAAAAACGGGAAAGACGAGATACACCGTATCGGGCAGGAAGAAAAATGCTGCAGAACTCATTGCCGCCTATGAACGCGAACGAGGAAAGAACTGTCGTAAGTATAGATGTCGGTATATTCAGCTCAACGGCAACTTAGGAGATATACCTGTTAGAATCTTCCTCATCAAGTATGGTAGGAACTCCGCATGGAACGTCCTGCTCACCACGGATACTACGATGTCTTTCGTAAAAGCCTTTGAAGCGTATCAGATCAGATGGAACATAGAAGTGATGAACAAGGAGACTAAGCAGTATCTCGGATTAGGAGGTTATCAAGGTTGCGACTTTAATAGTCAAATAGCCGACGCAACGCTGTGTTACCTTACATATACCGTCATGGCTTTGGAAAAGCGGTTCACAGAATATCAAACCATGGGCGAACTCTTTTCGGATATGGAGGACGATCTCATGGCACTCACGTTATGGAAGCGAGTTCTTGCCTGTATCGAACGCATTCTTCGCATTTTAGGAGAAGTGCTTGGGTTGACGCCCCAACACCTTATGGCTACAATCAGCGGAAACGACAAAGAGATGAGAAAAATCCTTGTAATGGCTGAAGCGTTAGAAAAATGGGACGAAGTATGTGGACAATCTGCATAACTTCTGTTAGTCATGTGTTAAAAGTCAATGGATATGGGGGATGACAGGCAAAGGTGAATGAGAAAAGCCAGTGTTTTAAGGGGTGGGAAACTTTAGTAAGGAAATAACCAGAGGTGCATATTCTAATCTTTTGGAGGACTAACAAATACCTTATATTTTGTCATGCTCCTTATAATTGTAAAACAGATTCTACAAAAGAAAACAAAGATATAGCCATTTTTTATCTATTCCAAATTATTTTTGTATCTTTGTGGCAGAAATATCCCACAAACAGACAGCATGATTATGCAGAATAATGCACTGATAGATAAATTAGGATACGCAGATCTTCTACTTGATGTTTCAGAACTGCGTAATTCATATCCTGCATTTGCGGATATAGAAGACTTGGGGGTGGACAAAGTGTATTTCTCTGGCAACAAACCAGCTGTATTTTTCCTAAATGTAGATAGCTTCGACAGGGATACTCTCTTACGTATTGAGAAAATACAAAACAATGCATGGAATTATAGGAGAGTGATTTTTCTTTTCGTTCAAAGTACAACAGAGATACGAGTATATAATTGCTATAAAAAACCTGTTTTCACTCGCAAGGATGATTCAGAGGATCATTTGTCCAAACAGATTGAGTCTTTGGAATTAGGATGCTGCACAGAAACAGAAACAAGAGAGTCCTTTGAGCGTTTTGCGAGTTTGTTTTCACGTATTGGCATAGACTGCGGTACAATCTGGACAAACCATGAACTTAAAAAGAAGATAAATCTTCAAGAACGATTGGATAACTTCTTAGTAAGCTCATTATCCCAAACGACAAACAAGCTTAAAGAAACGGGGCTGCACCAGGAAATTATACATGGCTTGCTGATACGGTCGCTCTTCATCCTTTTTCTGGAGGACAAGGGGGCGGCACGAGAGGCTGGCTTGTACGAAAGCATAAAACCGGAATGCCAAAGCTATTTTGATATTCTTCAAGATAAAGATGCCACATATTCATTGTTTGAAATGCTGCAGAAACATTTCAATGGAAATATAACACCATTATTCCCCGGTGAAAAAGATGTGGTTACTGCAGAAAATTTGAACGTAGTACGCAATTGCTTCATGGATGGTGATGTGTCAGGCAATCCAAAGTTATTTAATA